>Ga0310811_10003264_pt1 | contig 20408 bp, 19 predicted proteins | sample YCmetagenome_FD_207642 | JGI IMG/M metagenome (GOLD analysis project Ga0310811, IMG submission 207642) | Soil microbial communities from experimental microcosm in Duke University, North Carolina, United States - YC | ecosystem: Engineered > Artificial ecosystem > Soil microcosm > Unclassified ...
TATTGCCGAAGCGGTTTCCGAAGGAAAAGGATACAGCCTGGAGCACCCGCTGGTAACTGAAAATGGCAAAAAACGCTGGGTACGCGCATTGGGTAAAATGTACCAGGCCGTTGGCAATCGCAAGGCGCACTTTTCGGGGTTGGCAATTGATATTACGGAGCAAAAGCAGGACGAATTGCGGAAGAATGATTTCATAGGTATGGTAAGCCATGAGTTGAAGACCCCGCTTACTTCCCTTACTGCTATTATACAGTTGCTGGATATTAAGTTGAAAGGCAATCCCGACCCTTTTGTCGCCGGGGCCGCTGCCAACGCTAATAAACAGGCTAAGAGGATGACCTCAATGATCAATGGCTTCCTGAATTTATCGCGCCTGGAATCAGGCAAGCTTCATATCATCAAGGAGAAATTTGATATAGAAGATTTAATACAGGAAGTAATTGAAGAGACTGAGCTGATAGTGGCCAGTCACAGCATACATTTTACCCCAAACCAACCTGTAATCGTCAATGCTGACAGGGACAAAATAGGCTCTGTTATTTCAAATCTGTTGAGCAATGCAGTGAAATATTCACCTAAAGGGAAAGATATAGAAGTGCAATGTGCTATCGCCGGTAAGAATGTCCAGGTCAGCGTAAAGGACGAAGGAATGGGCATAAAAGAGCAGGATAGGGGGAAGCTATTTGAACGTTATTACCGTGTGCAAAGCAATCATACCCAGCATATCTCGGGCTTCGGTATAGGGTTATACCTATGCTCTGAGATCATTCAGCGGCATGAAGGCGAGATATGGGCCGAGAGTCAAAGACATTTTACTTCGCTATTCCCAGGGTGCTTTAGTTTGTAATTAGACCTCTTGCAAGCAAATTATTATGCTACCTTAGCATCGTAAACCAACAAGGCAGCTATGCCTTGCATTTGTATTATCCATCGATTTTATCAATGAAAAAGAGCTTTATTCTGACTGCTATTGCTGTTGTTTTTGTGTCTGCTCTATTTGCACAAAAGAAGCATGCCGCATCCAAACCCGCCGGACCTGTTGATATTGCGCCCGTAGGTGTGATAAAAAATATCAGCGATTCAGCATTATTGGATATTGTGCAAAGGCAGACGTTCCGTTATTTTTGGGACTATGCACATCCGGTAAGCGGATTGGCCCGTGAACGTGACAATACAGTAAAAGCAGAATACTATTGGGATTATATTAATGAAGCAGATGATGAACCGAATTTGAGCAAATCAACTTTTGGTCCGGAAGCATGCGCTATTGGTGGAACAGGGATGGGGGTTTTATCAACCGTGGTTGCTGTAAGCCGCGGATGGATAGGACGGGATACTGCTTTGAAACGCCTCATTAAGATCGTTGATTTCCTGATCAAAGCTGATTGCTACCACGGTATTTACCCGCATTTTATGAATGGCAAAACAGGTAAAACCATCCCTTTTGGCCGGATTGACGATGGCGCTGATATTGTAGAGACATCCTACCTGATGATGGGGTTTCTTACAGCGAAAGAGTATTTTAATGGTAAAACTCTGACCGAAAGATATTTCCAAAAACGCGTACAGCAAATGTGGGACGCTGCCGACTGGAACTGGCACAGCAACGGAGGTAATCAACACTTGTACTGGCATTGGAGCCCTTATAACGATTTCGACATGAACTTCCCGGTATTTGGTTATGATGAAGCGTTGATCACTTATATTATAGCCGCTGCATCGCCCGGTCACCCGATATCAAAGGAATTGTATGAAAACAGCTGGGTAAAAAGTCCGGGCTGGAAGAATGGCAAAAGCTATTATAATTATATGCTTCCTTTAGGCGATTACAAAGGTGGCGGTCCATTGTTTTTTGAGCAATATACCTATATGGGTATCGATCCGAATGGCTTGATGGATGATCATGATATCGATTATGCCGTTCAGACAAAAAATCATACACTGATCAATCGTGCTTATTGCATAGAGAACCCCAAACATTTTAAGGGATATGGCGCAAACTGCTGGGGCCTAACAGCCGGCGACAGTTGGAAGGGTTATGTGGCTCATTGCCCTGAAGACGATCGCGGTGTGATACAACCTACTGCGGCGTTATCGTCGTTCCCGTATACGCCTGAATACTCTATGCAAGCGTTAAAGCATTTCTATTATGACCTGGGCGATAAAATTTGGGGCCCTTATGGCTTTGCCGATGGCTTCAGCGAGCAGCATAATTGGTATGCTAAAACTCATTTAGCGATAGATCAGGGGCCGATTGTTGTCATGATAGAGAACTATCGCACCGGATTGATCTGGAAATTATTTATGAATAATCCCGATGTGCAGAATGGTTTGAAAAGATTAGGGTTTAAGAGTAAGCGGGTGAAGCAATAAGCTTGGAATAATAACGACAATATTTTGTCGCGATCCACCCCTCGGAATGTCGATTTTATACAGTACCGGATACTCAAATACGTTCGATCTTTGTATTGTCAACAAAATCAAACTAAATCTAACTCATATGAAAGCTTTATTAAAAACAAACAATTTCCTTAAACCAATACTGCTGATTACAATTATTACTTTTATGACATTGCAATCTAAAGGGCAACAACTTAAACCTTCAGCCAGTGGCTACGCACCTGTTAACGGCATCAAAGTTTATTACGAAGTATATGGCGAGGGTAAGCCTATCGTTTTATTGCATGGTGCTTTTATGACGATCGAAGGGAATTGGAGCCAATTAATACCTGAGCTGTCGAAAACGAGAAAAGTGATCGCCATTGAAATGCAGGGTCATGGGCATACCCCGTATTCAGATAGAAAAATGACTCACGCTGCTTTAGCAAGTGATGTAGAAGGCGTGATGGATTACCTAAAAGTTGACAGCGCGGATGTGGTAGGATACAGCATGGGTGGCTCTGTAGCTTATAAGTTTGCGATACAATGCCCTAAACGGTTAAAGAAATTGGTGATCATTTCTTCTACTTATAAAAGCAGTGGCTGGCTGCCTGAAGTAAGCAACGCATTTAAATCATTCAAGCCTGAATTTTTTGCAAATACACCAATGAAAACCGCCTATGATGCAGTAGCGCCTGATAAAACAAAGTGGACACCGTTTATAGAGCAGATGATCGCGTTTGCTTCGCAACCATTTGACTTTGGTGATGCTAATATTGCCAAAATGTCTGCACCTGTATTGATCATAGCCGGCGACAATGACGGACTGGATAAAGTTGAGCTGGCAAAAACCTATAAACTATTAGGAGGCGGTGTTACAGCGGATATGGTACCAATGCCAAAATCACAACTGGCCATTGTTCCTTCACAGTCACATGTGGGCCTGATGATGCAGACTGTAGCTATTTTGGGCTATCTGAACGGTTTCTTAAAATAGCCTAAATGGCCGGTATCCTTAACACAATGGATTTTGACTCCACGAGGATATAGGGTTAGAAGAGAAGTACCCATGATATCTGAAAAATAAAAGGTCAGCCACTCAAATAATTAGGATATAAATAGTTATCTGAGTGGCTGGCCTGCATTTAAATACTGCGTTATTTTTTCACAACAACTTGCTGTGCTACAGCGGTGCTTCTGAGTAATATTCTCTTTTTAGCAACACACCAAACTGCGCCATATCCAATATTATTGGTGTTATAATCAACCCATGCGTATCCATTATCGCCCCATGTAGTGCCCCAGCTGTTACGTACAAGCCATGCATGTTTTGAATCATCCCAGCCAACAAGCACAATAGCGTGATTAATATTGGGACTGTTTGGAGTTGATGCCTGCTCGTAATAAACGCCGCCACCACCGAAATTCTGAAACAATGGTGTTGCCAGGATACATGCGCTCACAGAACCGTAAGAACAAATAGCATCTTTAATTCTGGCAATAGGAGGTATTGTTCCAAGATTGTTATTGGCATCAACAATTCCCCATGACAAAAGCTGAACGTGTGCCGAAACAGGTATTGTTCCTGGGCAAGCATTATCGGCTCCATTATCAGGATCATCAACCTCATTCATTACCTTAGTATTCGTTCTTTGCAAGAAATCGAACACTTTGTAAGGCCAACCTCCACTGCAGCTCCCGGCTCCCGAACAATCTACCATTTGCTTTTCACTTATATCAACTGTATTTGGATTAGCAACCGTGTTTATTTTAATATAACTACATTCTAACGCGCCTACAGCAGAGTATGCCCAGCAGTCACCACATCTTTGAAAACGTATATCCGGCAATAAATGGCCGCTTCTGGCATCAAAATACCGATCCAGCGAGCATCGCGGTAAAAAAAACTTTTTCTTTAATTGAAGCATTTCAGCAGGTTCACGATATAATTTGAAGAATTTTTGTACTTGCCCTGCTTGTTCGGTTGTTATTGGTTTGGCACCGGTGATCGAAGTCAGTGATTTTTCCGAAACTGCGGTATTGGCCACAAGAAAATGTAATTTTTTTTCAATGATGAATTTTCTTTGGCTAGCCAGGGTGTTTTTAAGCGCCGGGGATGCTTGAATCTCCCTTATTTTAAACTTTGGCGCTAATTTGCTCACTAGTGAATCTTGCGCTTGCTGCGCTTTGCCGAAACACGGAATGAGTATAAAGGCAAAAGCGATTTTTAACAAAATAGGTGACTTTTTCATGATTGTGAGATTTGGTAATTATTTGACAATAATTTTAAAAGCTCTTTTTGGTGTCTTTTTATCCGGTGATTTTATAAACGGTTGCTTATATATGAAGTGAATGTCTGCAATTCCCTTGCTTATAGCTTTAAAATGAAAAATCTGAATCCCATCGCTACCTGGCTTTGAATCAGGTATAGTTTTGAAATCCTGTTTTAGGAATTCAAGATGCTCCTGAAAAGATGAATCGGATAAGTTCCAGGAAAATCCCTGTCCCGCTGCACAATTCAATGAAATGTCAAAATACTTTCCCTGCTTTACATACACTATTTTGTTCTGCTTGGGTTGAAAGCAGAAAATCATAATAAGGAAAATAAATTCAATAGAATTCTTCATTTTGAGTGTGGAATACAGATTAGTTTTATTACTTAAAATTATTACAAGACTAAGGGCTTGTGCTACGTGTTTTTACCCTAATGTTATGGGTTAAAACGCCTGATTTAATGCTGTTTGTGTGATTTATTACTTGTTGTTAAAGACGATTGGATAATACCTCAATAGGTATGTTATGTTTTCAACTTTGATATATTTGGCAGGAGTCTTTTAAGGCTTTTAAAAAAATAATTTATCAGCTTATAAAACCTTCCTATATTGTATTTCCAATTCTAACCTGATGAAATTATACAAGCTCTCTGCCGGGATCATCTTGCAGCATAACCATGCAAATTACCTGATCCAGAACGACTGGGATACACTCATTAACCGTGATGGCCTGTATGGCTATTTGAACGAAATTGCTCCCGGGTTACCGGTTTTGACGGAAGCAATAGCTGCAGCCCATATTAATGAAAGCCCGCTGGCTCCTATTGGTAAACAGGAAGTTTGGGCCGCCGGTGTTACTTACCTCAGAAGCCGCGAAGCAAGAATGGAAGAATCAGCTGATTCAGGTGCCGCTGATCTGTACGACAAAGTGTACGCTGCCGAAAGGCCCGAGCTTTTCTTTAAAGCATTGCCGCACCGTGTTGCTGCGCATAATCAGGAAGTGTATATCAGGCGCGATTCATCATGGAATGTACCTGAACCGGAGATGACGCTGTTCATCAACTCAAAAGGAAACATACAAGGTTATACTATCGGTAATGATATGAGTTCGCGCAGTATTGAGGGTGAGAATGCTCTCTATCTGCCACAGGCAAAAATATATGAGCGTAGTGCTGCTTTGGGGCCGTGCTTGTATGTTCCTGAAGAGCCGGTATCGTTGGAAACAGCCATCAAAATGAGTATCAGCCGTAACGGTAAGGAAGTTTATAACGATGAAACCAATATTGGCCGGATGAAACGGACATTCCCTGAACTGGCTGGTTATTTATACCGCGAATGCGATTTTCCGAACGGAAGTTTTTTAATGACAGGAACTTGTCTGGTGCCCGGCAATGATTTCACCCTTCAGGAAAACGACGTCGTTTCCATCAGCATAGATCATATCGGAACACTTGTAAATACCATAAGTTATAAACCACAATAAATACTTGTCCACATGAAAAAAACGCTACTTGGCTTTTTAATGTTTGGTTTGGTTGTGTTTTCAGCAGATGCACAGCAGAAGTTTAACGGGCTGGATGTCAATTTGAGCAATCTTTACCGTACGTCGGATGCGAAAACACGCTCGATCAGCCCCGAAAATTTTAATGGCGAAAAAGGTAAAGGCGGCATGGCTACTACAGGTACAGGCGCAAACGCATCGCGCGATCTGGGCCAGAAATGGAAAGTAAGCCCGAGCGTTGTGATCAAAAAACATACAGTTTACACTGTGGCCGAGATGGATGGCCCTGGCGCAATTCAGCATATCTGGATGACCCCGACAGGGAATTGGCGCTATTCTATCATCCGCTTTTATTGGGACGACGAAACTACCCCATCCATTGAAGTACCTGTGGGTGATTTCTTTTGTTTGGGCTGGGGAAAATTTGCGCCCGTTACATCATTGGCAGTGGTTGCAAATCCTGGCAGTGGTTTAAATTGCTATTGGCCAATGCCTTTCCGTAAGAAATGCCGTATCACCATGGAAAACATTGATGATCATGATATGGTGCTTTATTACCAGGTAGACTATACCTTGACTGAAGTGCCAAAAGATGCCGGTTACCTGCATGCGCAATTCCGCAGGGTAAATCCATTGCCGTTTAAGAAGGACTTTGTGTTGGTGGACAGTATCCGGGGTAAAGGCCAGTATGTAGGAACCTATATGGCGTATGGCTCAAATAAAAATGGCTGGTGGGGAGAAGGTGAGATCAAATTCTTTATGGACGGCGATACGGAGTTCCCAACCATCAATGGTACGGGTACCGAAGACTATTTCTGCGGTGCTTATGACTTTGATACACAAAAGAAGAATAAAGCGGGGGTTGAGTCGAGTGAGTATACGGAATTCAGTGGCCCTTATACTGGTTTACCACAAGTGATCAGAGGTGATGGGCATTACGAGATTGCTCAGCGCTTCGGTTTGTACCGCTGGCATATTACAGATCCGATCCGTTTTGATAAGGATTTAAAAGTGACCATTCAGGACCTTGGCTGGCACCAGGATGGCCGTTACATGCCATTACAGGATGATATCGCCACAACAGCATTTTGGTATCAGGCTGAGCCGCACAATCCTTTCCCCAAATTACCTGCTAAAGATCAGTTAGAAGTAAACTAAAAAGATATGAAACTGAACCCTATTCCTTCGCTAATTATATGCGCAGCACTTTTATGTGCTTGTCAAAGCAAAAAAAGCAACGGTTCTCATAGCGTTGTAACGCCCCAAAAAGGAACATTTGGTTATGACCTCGATTTTCTGCGAAAAAAAGATAATATCGTAGTGCTCAGGGATAGTAGTGGCGATGCCGAAGTGGTTGTTTCGGCAAAATACCAGGGTAAGGTATTCACTTCGACCGCTGAAGGTGATACGGGCAAAAGTTTTGGGTGGATCAACTATAAAGCATTTGATGGCCCGGTGGATCCGCATATGAACGCCTATGGTGGAGAGGACAGGCTCTGGCTCGGACCGGAAGGAGGGAAGTTCGCCTTGTTTTTTAAAAAAGATGCCAAAATGGTATTTGATAATTGGGTTACACCGGCACCTTTTGATCACGAAAGCTGGAAAACTGTCGGAGTTAGCAATCATCAGGTATCTCTCACCAAAAATATGAGCCTGGTTAATTATAAAGGTACTCAGCTCGATTTAAAGGTTGACAGGAAGATCAGCATATTAGAAAGAAATGATATCAATGGCCTTCTTAAAATGCATTTGGATAGCGGCATTAAGGCAGTTGGCATCAAAACGGATAACAGTATTACCAATACAGGTAAGGATGCATGGACAAAGCAAACAGGCGCACCTTGTTTATGGAACCTGGATATGTTTACTCCGTCGCCCAAAGCTATTATTGTCATTCCTTACGATGAAAAAGCAAATGGCAAAGTAGCTACGACAGATTATTTCGGACAAATACCTGCGGATAGGGTCACCACAAAAAAAGGACATTTGTTTTTTAAAGCTGACGGCAAATCGAGAGGCAAATTGGGTATGTCGGCAGCCCGGACATTGTCTGTAGCGGGAAGCTATGATGCAGCTAATAATGTGCTTAGCATTATATTCTTTGATGTAGATAAAAAAGCGACTTATCTTAACCAGGAATGGAAAACAGACAAAGACCCGTTAGTAGGTGATGCTGTAAATGCTTATAACGATGGCCCATTAGTCAATGGCAGCCAGTTAGGGCCGTTTTATGAAATGGAAAGCGTATCACCCGGGGCATTTTTAAAACCTGATGAAAAACTAACCCATCAGCATTATATTTTCCATTTTACAGGGGATACAGCAGGCTTGAATGTTATTGCATCCAGAGTATTGGGTGTTTCTTTAGCGGATATCCAGTCAGCATTAAAGTAAGATCGAACTATTTATAGTTCGATCTCAGTAAGCTTGATAGTAAAACGTGAGCCTGCACCAATAGCACTTTCTACTGATATAGAGCCATTTAGTTTGTTGATATATTCATTTACCAAAAGAAGCCCTAATCCGTTACCTTTTTCATTTTTGGTACCGGTAGTGGATACTGTAGCATTGGTAAATAACTTTGAAGATATCTCTTCAGCCATGCCCGCGCCTGTGTCTTCAATATAGATATCTATGTGATTTGGTGTCTTTACAGCTGATATCCTGATCTCGCCATTTTCTGTAAACTTATTGGCATTGCTCACCAGGTTACGGATAATAAAAGTAATAGCATTTTTATCGGTCAGTAATTGTATATCATCAACATAGTTGAGCAATTCGTTGTTTTTGATTCGGGCTTTCAGCGCCTCATAGCCGAATATGGTACTTACAACTTCACGCAGGTTTACGATTTCTTTCTGTACATCGTAATATTTCAATTGAGATTGGCCCCAATCGACTACATCATCCACCATTTGCAGGGTGTTGGATAACTGCTCCAGGGCAATATCCATCATCTCTTCAGCTTCTTCTTCGCCAAACAACCCCGCTTTTTTATAGTCGATAATGCCTTTTATAGAAACCATCGGGCTGCGCACATCATGAGCCAGTATAGAGGTCATTTTCTTATGCGTCTCGGCCATGTGGTTCAGATGCTTGTTTTTTTGACGCAGCTCTGCGATCTTAATAACATTTTCCGATAATACTTTAAGTGCGAATATCTGCTCTTCGGTTAATTTTCGTGGTACTACGTCTACAACGCAAAGTGTGCCGATGTTGCTTCCTGTTTTGGTTATCAACGGAAAACCAGCATAATATCTAACGTTGGGGTTTTCAAGCACCATGGGGTTATCAAAAAAACGTTCGTCAGTTAATGCATCTTCTACTTCAAACAGCCCATCGTCTAATATAGCATGAGCGCAAAATGATTCTTCGCGGCTTGTTTCGTCGTCGTCAATACCCACCTTCGCCTTGAACCACTGCCTGTTTGAATCAACAAGCGTAATTAACGAGATCGGCATGTTACAGATTTGAGAAGCCAGCCTAACGATGTCGTCAAACTCGCTCTCCTTAGGAGTATCTAATAATTCAGTTTCGAAAAGGTCCTGCAACCTTTTCTGTTCGTTCTTGGGAATAGGGGGTGCTATCATGGCTATTTATACGGTATGCCCCTAGTTATGGTTTTACAGAAATGCCCTTTTCTATATCATAAAGGCGTATTATACTGTGCTTTCCCTAAAGGTTATTAAACAACAAAGCCGGGTTGTTGCCCGGCATTTTGTCCAATTAAAAAAACTATGAATGAAAAATCAAAACTGATTCGTGGTTATGAAACGCTGTGCTCGCAGATGTAATTCAGTGTTTGCTTTGACAATGGTTTGCTGATAAATGAATTAACACATTTGTATTGGCTCGAGCGTTCTTTGTCGGACTCCCTTACTGATGAAGTCATTACATACACCTCAATATTTTTATTAAAGCCGTTTTTCAACTGCTCAAATCTATCCAGGAATTCCCAGCCGCTAAAGTCGGGCATGGTCAAATCAAGAAAGATCACATCAGGCAGCTTCTCTGCTGCTGATTTGTTTTCTTCCATATAATCTAAAATCATGCTGCCATCAAAAGTGTAAGTGGCTTGTTTGCACGCTTCGTTATTATAAAGCATAGTCCGCATGATATAATGATCAATTGGATTATCATCTATTAATACAAGTTTACACATGGTGATATTTTTTATAGGTTAAGTAAACACGCATTTCAGTTTTTTACGCTGCTGTGCTTTTAACTTTTATGCAAATGGCATACCACTGTTAAGAAAATTGAACCTATTTAGCTGGCGTTCGTATAAATCGGCGCAACCTAATTAATTTGATCGTAATGAACACACAGTTACTATCTGTACTAAGTATAAGCAATCCTTACAATCCTACGCTCAACGATATTGCTCGTTATAATGCCGAAAAGGTGCTTAATTATATAGAGGACATTAATTTAGAGCAAAATTTAATTTTTAAACCAACCAAGGCAGGTAGTCTGGCTATTGCCTGGAAAATCGGTGATTGGGAGTATCAAATGGAATGTGTGAAAAATGGTTATATTGTTTATACATTTACCAAATCTGAATATGAAAAGGCAAGCGGTTGCGAATTGTATGATGATTTTATTCCCCAATTTGAGAAATATCTGCTAATGCTCTAATCAACCCGCTTTAAGCGATGGACGGGGATCTTCGCTGGTGATATTCATTTCAGGATACCCTATATGTTGAGCATACCATAAAAGAGCAGAGGCAACCATTGGCCTTAGATAATCCTTAATGTTCACGGTCTCAAATGCTATTAAATCGCCCGGATAACGACTGTAGAATTGTAATTCGGACGGATTTGGCTGAAATGATTCCTTATTTAAATGATGAACTGTGATAGTTAACATGGATTTTACATCCCTGATCATGTCACCATTTTCTGATTGTACTAAATAAAAATTGGACGATAGCATCTGGCTAATATGTGTATTGCTAACACTTGTCAAAAAATGTACCATTTTATAATATGGACTACTAAAAGGCTGTAATTGAATTGTTTTTAGATTTAAATGCATAATTATCTGTTATTTAGGCTATATAGTGTGGTTATCTAAAGTAAAAATTGTGGATTTTTTTACACTTCTCCACACTTATTAATAAAGCTTGTTCCACCGGAACTTTGCCCGGAATTTTTCTCCTCCTATAAGTTGCTGAAACATAGATTCTTATTGTTTCTGAAACAGATAACTTTTCTTAATAAGTTTTTTTATAGTGGGCCTTGTTATTGACCAATTAATTCATTACATTTAAGTAGAGGTTAACTGAGAGGAAAATGGCGATTGCGCTCTATCTGTCCCTGCCTGCAGATAAAAGTATCCTAGATCGTCCTTTTTTAAGTGCTTAGACCTTCATTAAAAATTTAGTTTAATTGCTTGATTATGAAATTTTTATTTGCACCCCTTTGAATTGTATTAAAAGGCGGTTAGAAATTGGATTCTGTGAAACAAAAAGAAATATGCAACGTCTTATAATTATGGAAATATAAAATTTAAGTTATGGTTAATCCTGTAAATTATCAGCTGTATACCACCGGTGGGGCACGTTTGATCACCATTGATCCTGTTTATGAAGAAATTGCCGGAGGTGATTTGTTTGCTACGGGGCGCTATATTTTACGCGACGGGGATACAACCATTGGCGAGATACGTGTTGATGGCGAATTAGTTGAGTGCGAATGGAATGAAAACAGCGTACTGGCTGATGAAAATGTAGATCAGATCGTAGAATTTATTAGAGAATACAACGAGCCCGAACTTGCCGTTTATCTTGATTAAACGCAGTTTATCATGTGCGGCAATAACTTCTCATCTTATTAGATTTGCTCTGCGGATATGGAGTGAATTACTTTTCAATTTATTTTAAAAAGTTACATAATCTATTTAACATTTCCTTTCGGATTTAGATTGTTATTGTTACATTGGGCTTTCCAATTCAACTAATCTAAAATTATGGCCGAAACCTCCCCTAGATTTTTATCCCTGGATGTATTCCGTGGAATGACTATTTGTTTCATGATCATTGTAAATAATCCCGGTGGTGAGGCCTTTTGGCCGCTCAATCATGCCAAATGGAATGGATTTACACCAACCGATCTTGTATTTCCATCTTTCCTGTTTGCTGTAGGTAATGCCATGAGCTTTACCATGAAGAAGTTTCAACAGATGGATAACTCAGCCGTACTATTGAAGATTTTTAAAAGAACTTTCCTGATCTTCATCATCGGCTACCTGATGTACTGGTTCCCGTTTTTTAAGATTGATCATGGTCAATGGTCATTGGCGCCATTTTCACATACGCGTGTTGTAGGCGTATTGCAGCGGATCGCGTTGTGTTATTGCTTTGCCTCGCTGATGATCCATTATCTATCAACACGTACAGTTTATATTTTGTCCGGATTGTTATTGTTGGGCTATTGGGTGGTCCTGCTTGTTTTTGGCGATCAGGGTGCGCAACTAACGATGACTGGTAATGCAGGTTTTTATCTGGACAAATGGATATTAGGCGAAGCGCACATGTATCACGGCGAAGGTATTGCTTTTGAGCCTGAAGGCTTTTTGAGTACTATACCGGCCATAGTAAATGTGGTTATCGGCTATTATGCAGGTAAATTTATACAAGAGAAAGGAAAGGGTTATGAGACTATATCTAAACTATTACTTACCGGATGCTTGTTTATTTTCATTGCTATTTGCTGGGATCCTGCATTCCCGATGAACAAAAAACTGTGGACAAGCTCATTTGTGTTTGTAACAACAGGTCTCGATCTGGTTATTATATCATTCCTGCTATATGTTCTGGAAATAAAAGCCTGGAATAAAGGAAACTGGGCAAACTTCTTTACTGTAGTAGGGAAAAATCCATTGCCTATATATGTGCTTTCTGAAATATTGCTAATTATGCTCGCGTGGATATCTGTTGGGGGTAAGGTATTACCTGCCATGTGGACTTCTTCTTTCCAGGCAATTGCACCAGGGAAAATAGGATCGTTATTATTTGCCATCAGCTTTATGCTGGTTTGCTGGGTGGTGGGCTATATTCTCGACAAAAAGAAAATTTATATCAGGGTATAAATAAAGATAATCTATCTGAATCAACTAAATCTCAATCTCGGAAAGGGCCCTGCAACTGCAGGCCCTTTTTTGTTAGCGGCAACCAATGATTATTTTATGCCGTAATTGAATGGAAATGGTTCGATCAAAAAAACTATATTTCCAATTATTTATTAATTATATAATCATTAAGAATAAATATGCCTTTTATAGCATCAGTATCAAAAATAGACTTGCCTTATCGTATAACGCAACAGGAAGCCAAAGAACAGGCAAGGGCTATGTTTGCCGAAAGTTTTTCGCAGGTAGACCGGCTTATACAAGCATTTGATAATACTGAGATTGTAACACGTAATTTTTGCGAACCTATAAGTTATTATGTTACTCCCAATACTTTTGAAGAGCGAAATGATGAGTATTTGCAAAAAGCGCTCATGTGGTCGGTAAAAGCAATTGAAGATTGTATTGCTGCAACAAATATTGATAAAAATGAGATTACTGACTTATTGTTCGTGTCGACAACGGGTTTGGCTACGCCAAGTATAGATGCACTGATCATTAACCAGATGCGCTTAAATCCGCATATTAACCGGATACCCATTTTTGGGTTAGGTTGTGGCGGTGGTGTTTCAGGCATGGCAAAAGCGAATGCATTGGCCAAAGCAAACCCGGATGCTGTAGTATTATTGGTAGCTGTTGAACTGTGTTCATTAACATTACTTCGAAATGATTACAGCAAAAGCAATTTTATCGGCTCGAGCCTGTTTTCTGATGGTGTTGCCGCCTGTATAGTGATGGGAGATAATCGTCAAGGCGATGGGAAAGTAAAATACCAGGCATCGAGCAGTAAGTTATATTATGATTCGTTGGAAGTAATGGGCTGGGACTTTAAAAATACCGGCTTTAAAGTATTATTCTCAAAAGATATCCCAACGTTTATTAATGAGCACATACGAGAGGATATCGATAACTTTTTGGCGGCGCAAGGGCTTGAATTAAAAGATATCAAAAATTTCATATTTCATCCCGGAGGTAAAAAGGTATTGGATGCTTATACCAACGCGCTGGACCTGGAGGGGGATTCTCTGCAAAAAACGCGTTTGGTGATGAATAACTATGGTAATATGTCGAGTGTGACCGTGCTATACGTATTGGAAAAATTTATAAACGAAGGTTTTGAAGATGGCTACGGACTAATGCTGGCCATGGGGCCTGGTTTTTCGAGTGAGATGGTTCTTTTAAAAATGGAGAACGAATAATATGCTGTTTATTATTTTCATTGTTTTCCTCGTCACACAACGATTCACCGAACTCTATATTTCTAAGCGTAACGAGAAATGGCTGTTATCGCAAGGAGCGGTTGAATATGGGCGTGAGCATTATCCTTATATAGTTGCGTTACATACTTTATTTATCGTATCGCTCATTGCCGAATATTACTTATCAGGTGGGCAACCGATAAGCTATATTTTTCTATTGTTTTTCGTTTTATTGTTAGTCTTTAAGTACTGGGTATTGAGTTCGCTGGGTTTATATTGGAATACAAGGATATATCGCGTGCCAGGAGCAGTGGCGGTACGTAAAGGCCCTTATAAGTTATTCAAGCATCCAAATTATGTAGATGTAGTGCTGGAAATTGCAATCATTCCTTTGGTATTTCACCTGTACTATACTGCAATAATTTTTAGCGTGTTAAACGCAATCATGCTTTCGGTGAGGATTAAGGTGGAGAATAAAGTTTGGGCAGATTAGCTATTTCTTATCGCTCACCTTTTTAGACACCCCATCCCAAAGTCGTTTGGATACGACTTTTTCAAGTACTTCCTGGCGATAGTTGCGGCTAATGGGGATGCGATTGCTCTGGATAAATATCTCATTACCCTCAATGCCATTGATCTTGTTGATGGCAACTATGTAGGATTTGTGCACGCGTATAAATGAACGTTCATCCAAATTCTCTTCCAAACTTTTGAGCGATAACATGGTAACGAATTTGCCTTTGTCTGTGAAGATGTTCACATAATTCTGCATGCCTTCCACATACTGGATTTCTTCAAAAGGTATTTTTTCGTACTTATTGCCGCATTTGATGAAGAAGTAATCGTCATCATCCTTCGATTGTTCCTGTTCCCTGTTCAGTAACTTATGATAATCTCTGGCTTTGGCGGCAGCTTTGAAGAAACGTTCAAAGGTTATGGGTTTAAGCAGGTAGTCCAATACATTCAACTGAAAGCCTTCCAAAGCATAAGAAGGATAGGCGGTAGTAATTACCACCATTGGCGGCTTCTGCATGATCTTCAGGAATTCGATGCCATTCATTTTGGGCATCTGGATATCGAGAAATATCAGGTCTACTTTTTGCTGATCGATCAGGTGCAATAATTCAAGCGGGTTTTCGCCAACGCCACACAGGTTGAGGAAATCAACTTCACGCACATAACTCGCAAGACCTTCTCTCGCTAATGGTTCATCGTCTATTATTACACAGTTGATCATTATTCGCTTACAAGTTGTACTGATGGATTGATAATGCTTGCAGATAATTGCAGCTCAAGCTTGATCGAAAAGCTATCACCAATATCCTGTATATCCAATTGATATTTGTCGGGGTAAACCAAATCGAGCCTCCGCTGCACATTTTTTAAACCGATGCCGCCATAGTTAACCACATCGTGCGATTCTTTTTTGCCGGAGCTATTGCTAACCGTAAAGCTAAGTTGCATGCCTGTTAAAGTCAGGTCGATATTGATCCAGTTAGGTTCTGTTTTATGCTTGGATACATGCTTAAAGGCATTTTCCACAAAAGTCATCAAAATAAAAGGCGCTATACCAATGCCGGATGAATAACCTTCATCGATATTGACATTAACTTGCAAATTAGGATTTTGCCGAAGCTTTTCTAATTCGATAAAATTCTCCAGGTAAGTAACCTCTTTACTTAAGGGTATCTGCTCATCATTGCATTCATAAAGCTGGTGGCGCAATAGCTCCGAAAACTTAGCCAATGAAGATGAGGCCATGTCCGGATTCTTATGGATCAGGAAGAAAATAGAGTTAATACTATTGAACAAAAAATGCGGGTTGAACTGGTATTTTAAAAACTTTAGCTCTGTTTCCAGCTTTTCCTTTTCAAGTGCTTGCTGCCGCCTTTGTGTTTCTATCCAGTTTTTGGTAAGCTTAATGCTCATGCCCAGCGTGATTGCGGCTACTGTTGATTTCACAGGCTCTGTCTTGGCTGCATTATAGAAGCTATTCAAATCCCAGGTCATGCCCCACATTTTTTTCGCATTAGTACCGGCCAGCCAGGCGCTAACGAAATACCCCGGTACGATTAGGAATGAAGAAGCAATGATGACTAATGCCAGGAAAAAAATGTACATGCCATATTGCCCTTTTTGCAGGTAACGCGGAATAAGAAAATACAAATTAAAGTATACCGCGAAGGCCGGAAAAATTGTATAGAAGAAAGATTTAGCCCATAAGACAGAAAAATACATTTCATGAGCAGCCTCATAAGCACTTCCGGTATATAGCGCCCAAAACACGTAGTTATATAACATCCAGAAGGGGATGTGATATAATTTGTACTGGATAAACCAATGCTGTTTCTGCTTCAATTCGTGCATTGTTAAAGGTAAGTCTATTAGCGGTATTTATAAAATGCACTATCTGAACGGAGCCAAATAATTGACCAAATGCATTTGTAAAAGGATAAGCTGCAAATAAGGTGTGGTACCGACGATTTAACTTCTTTTTTAAACATTTTTCTGCATGTAATCAATTAAATATAGCACGTCGTCAATCCATTTTTGAGCGAATGATAAGCACATGTTCCTTTGGGTAAAACCAATGGATCACATGAAAAAATTATTGCTTTGCCTGTTGCTGTCAATTACATTCCAAACCGCATTCGGACAGGTAACAGGGGTATTAACCGACAAGAACAGCCATGACATTCCGTTTGCCACCGTTGCCTTATTGAAAAATACAGACAGCACCATTGTTAAATCAGCTTTGACTGACAATAAGGGAGCATTTCAAATATCAGATATTGCTGACGGGAAGTATTTTGTGCGGATCAGTATGGTGGGTTACCAGGCTTATAGATCAGAAAGTTTTGATCTGGATTCCGCAAGTAAACAAAAGAATCTAGGTACAATAATCCTAAATAATGCCGGTAAAGAGCTGAGCGGGGTGGTGATCAGGGCCAACAAACCACAGGTACAGCAAACTGCAGAGGGGGTGACAGTTAATGTGCAAAACAGCATCATGACACAGGGTAGTTCAGTACTGGACGTATTGCAGCGGTCGCCGGGAGTTATTGTCGATCAGCATAACAACACAATCTCGCTCAACGGAAAAACGGGCGTAATGGTGATGCTGGACGGACGGCTTATGCGTATGTCGATGGATCAATTAATCACTTTATTAAACAGCATGAGTGCAGATAATATAGCCCAAATAGAATTGATGAACACCCCCCCGGCAAAATACGATGCCGAAGGCAATGCAGGTATCATCAATATCGTGACTAAAAAGAACAAAAAGCGCGGGACTAATGGCTCGATAACTCTGACTAGCGGATATGGCATGTATGAAAAAGCTTCGGCGGGACTTAATGTCAATCATAATACGGGTAATATCAACCTGTATGGTTCATTTTCCTATTGGCACAGTCACGACTACGGCCACCTCAATGCAGCCGGTTCTGAGAATGATCAGTTGGTAGGCGGGCAGACAGATTTTAGTTATACGGGCATCAGCAAACCGGTTTCTAATTATGGAGATGGTACCCTGGGGGCAGATATAAAGTTGGATACGTCAACCACCATAGGTGGCAGTGTGAATTATTGGGGTGGTATTACTACTAATCTTCCTCATAATTATGGCTATTACCAATCGGCAGATGAGACCCTTACTTATAATTCGTTTTTTAATAACTCCAGCCATCTGGGTAATGGCATTGCGAATTTGTATATCGATAAAAGCCTGGCAGGGAAGCAGACTATTCGTGCTGATTTGGATTATCTGTATTATAATACGCGGTCATTCTCCAACTCACAAAGTTCATTTACTGATAGCCAGGGTAACCAGGCGGGCAGTGCCGATAGCCTTTTTTCGCCTACTCAGCGCGATTTTGGCAATACGGTGATAAAAGTACTGATCGGAAAGCTGGACTATTCAAAGCAACTAAGTAAAAAAATAAAACTTGAAGCTGGAGCAAAAGCAACCTACAGCCGTACTACTGCCAACTCTGGTATCGAGGATTTTGAAAATGGTACCTGGGTGCCCAATACCGTAGGGTCTGCCAATAATTTTATTACCTATGAGAAGATCGATGCGGGCTACCTTGCCTTTAATATGCAGCTCGATTCAGCTACGAGTCTTGTAGCAGGCACCCGTTACGAATATTCACATAATTACACAGACAAATCTGCCGATACCAATTATAGGGTCGACCGCAAACTGGGGAGGTTTTTTCCGTCGGTGTTTTTTACCCAAAAAATAAATGTCAATTCATCGTGGAATATATCGTACACCGAACGCATTACAAGGCCATCTTACAATGATCTTGCATCTTATGTCAGCTATAACGACCCGGTGTCGGTTTTTACTGGAAATCCACTATTGAAACCGACTATAACACGCAACCTCAAATTTGGTTACAATACTCATGGTTATCTGTTTTCGTTATTGTTTAGCCGCGATGATGATCCAATTTTGGGAACCCAGGTCACTACAGGACCGGTGGCCGGAGTGGTTTATTTGCGGCCCGAAAATGCTGATTGGCAAAATGCCCTTACCCTACAGGCAACTATACCTATCAAAATAAGCGACTGGTGGGACATGAACTATACTTTTACTGGAGGATTACGGCAATACAGGATATCATTCACCCCCCAGTCTTTTGAGAAGACTTTTCTAGCGGGTTCATTTAATTTCAGCGAGAATTTTAAATTTCAGCATGGGTTTTCGGCGGAGTTATCAGGCTATTACAATTCCCCTTCCTATAGCTCCAATTGGCGGGCTTATAGTAATACTATGATAGATTTGGGCGTAAAAAAAGAACTTGGAAAAGGTAGTCTGAAGCTTTCGGTTGCAGATATTTTAAGATCGGGGACCTATAAAAGCGATTTGGGTTTGCTTACCAAAGATGAATTTAACAGTAAAGTACATGTAATTTATTATGGCGAATCGCGAATGACACCAATTTTCAAGCTGACTTATTATCGACCATTTGGCTCAACCAAAAACAAAAATCAGGAGAAAAGGGACAGCGGAGCTGGGGAGGAAAGAAGCAGGTTATAGGTATGATAAAAATAAAAATCCCCGGCCATTCACTACCGGGGATTTTAACCATTCTTCAAACCAATTAAAAATATTTAATCTCTTATTTATTAACCACGTAGTTATACGCAGCCGTTTTACAGAAGGTTATACTTTTTTAAAAATATTTTTAAATATTTTTTCAGACGGGTTTTTGAGCCTGTTTAAACGACTCCCTTCCTGGAAATAACTATACCGTATACTCTCATATTTTCGGCGGGATTGTTTCTTTGACCCATAGGGTCTACCGCTTTGTAGCCAATTCAAGGAAATGATTTTTGCCCCGTTAGGGGTTACCCTTTACCCGCATTGTGTGGATTAATTCAATGAGTTTACCTGTCTGATAGAGGGTAGCCGCTATGCGGCACAAATCACATTTATTATTCTTTGCTACAAAGCGGTAGCCCTATGGGCCATTTCATTTCTGCTTTTTAATTTGTTGGTGCACGGCAGCCGGAATCAAGTGAGATTGACGTAAAAAACCTTTTTTATTTTTCTCTTTTTAGTTTTGATTAATAATGATATATTTGCAACTCTTTTAGGAGAACTATAAACGATGAAAAAAGATCTGCATCCAAAAAACTATAGATTAGTTGTTTTTAAAGATATGTCAAACGACTATTCTTTCTTAACAAAATCATGCATCGATACCCGCGAAACAGTAAAATGGGAAGATGGCAACGAATATCCACTGGTGAAATTAGAAATTTCTCATACATCTCACCCGTTCTATACCGGTAAGATGAAACTGGTAGATACCGCAGGACGTATCGACAAATTCCGCACCCGTTACGCTAAAAAGTAATTTTAGCTTCGTGATAAATTATTTACAGGTCTCCCGGTACATCGGGGGA
>Ga0310811_10003265_pt1 | contig 20406 bp, 13 predicted proteins | sample YCmetagenome_FD_207642 | JGI IMG/M metagenome (GOLD analysis project Ga0310811, IMG submission 207642) | Soil microbial communities from experimental microcosm in Duke University, North Carolina, United States - YC | ecosystem: Engineered > Artificial ecosystem > Soil microcosm > Unclassified ...
TTTATGAGTTGCGTTCGAGCGTGTGTTCCGGGCGGGAGGGTTACAACCAAGAGCGATGGCATCCCTAAACGGCGAAGTGCGTGATTCATGACGACCAACTCCCTTACTCAGAAATGAGGGCCTGGGCCATTCTGACAGCAGGGTTACAGAGTGTCTGAATCTTGCGTGCTGATTGTATCGCTAAATGCTTTCGTAGAGCAGGATAGGTGTGCGAGACCTGTTTCGAAGGATTACGAGTCGGCTCAAAAAATGATTGCCAGCAACCAGCATCAAGGATGATTTGCACCATTCGGTCGACGCCCTTGGCTTTGGATGTGGCGCTCTCCTCCGCCTGAATGGTGTCCCAAATCGTTGTCATTGGACTTTTGAAGATGGGATAGGTACAAACAATAGCGGTGTAACCAGACGAAATTCCGGGATGTCTACAACCGGATACCTTTGCCGATCCACCTTCCTCCCGTCTCTATCCGTTGCCCAATTCAAAACTGACGCACAATGGAGATTCGTCATGTCCGAAAAAGTTACTGTTCCTAGAGCCCTGCACACAGACGAAAAAGTTGGTGTTCCTAGAGCCCTGCACACAAGCAATGCCGAAGAGCTTCCTCACATGCGGGCTGCAGCCGGCCAAGTTCAAAGCCCCCTCAATTTGAGGTTGACTATCACCAAAGATAAAAACTGGGCGATTTTCTTTTATTTGGCCGATCCGAAAAACTCCAAAGCAATCAATGACGGACTGAATGCTGTAGGAACAGTACATTTTGCCCGTTTCCTTCCAGACGCTGGATTTTCCCTTGGACTCTCGCAGACTCTGTGGGTGTTGACCGAGTACGACGGCACTTTCGACCAGTACATTCAAGACTTCGTCAATCAGATGGGCGATATCTTCGACGGGCTGCTCGGTTTTGTGGACGATCCCCCACCGTTGCCCGTGAAAGACAATGTCCCGGCCTTCGCGGCGTGGGTTAGCGCTCACAATGAAAAGAGCAATCTCTACTCGGCCTACCCCACCCTCACGGTGCAAACCATTCTGAATAGCTGAGCGTCAGCTTCAATCATCGCCAAACAACCTGCTCAGGGCCCGCGTACATCGGGCCCTGGGTGTGTTGCTGCGTTTGTTAGCAAGTCGATTGTCATTGTGCGGGAGAGCGAAGAGATTCGGCCTTCTCACACGGTGCGAGATGTGTTTCTGCCTTAGAACAGGAGACCAAGTATGAAATACCTTTGCATGATTGCGCTGATGATGACCGGAACCTTGCTTCCGGCGCAGACGATTCCTCAGGACGCGGCTCCTAATTGCCAAGTCGCTTCGACGACGTTCGACCAATGGTTCCAATCGGGGAAACCTGTTGTGAACGGGGTTGTGAATCCTGCGAATAGCGTTGGTTTTACCGAGGGAAGCGTGTGCTACTTCTATGCGTGGGCAAAACAAATGTTCCTCTGGGTGACCTCGGAATCGGGCGGGTCACGCATCTTTGACTCAGCGACTTTCTATGATGTTTCTCCTCCTGACAGCAACGGCCAAAGGACGTTTCTTCCGCACGGCAAGGGTTCGTTTATTCACTCGATGATGCTGCGGGCTGCAAAAGGCGGTCCCCATGATTTGCCGATCATTGAGGGCAAATCGGGCCAATTGTTCGAAGTGATGAAACCGCCTGTCGATCATTCAGGAAAACAGATTGTGGTTAATAGCGCAGGCAACCTGGTGGAAGTGAACAGGGCGTTTATCACCTCAAACCACAAGCTGGCGTTTCAGGATCGAGCTGGCAATACGATCGCGCTACCGTCAGCCGGAACTCTGAGAAGCGATTCCGTTCCATCGGACACGATGCGCACAGCAGAAGAATTCATAGTTGACGGAAAACCGGTGTTCGTCGACTCCAACGGCAATATTATCGACGTGGAACAGGGGCAAGCAGGAGGCTCCGGAGTTTTGGAGACGCAAAAAGACGGCCTGGTCTATTACTCGACGATGACAAACGATGTCTACGCTTACTTCCTGACGGGAGTTAAAAATGGTGCCATCGCCGGCTCGCAGTTTCCGACGACGACGACAGAGCTTGCCGCAATCGAGAAGTATGCTGCCGCCAATGGAAAGCCAAGCTTTACGGACGCACAGGCACTCACGATGGAATTGAAGAGTTCCTGGATTGAGGTCACCGATCTCAATAAAAAGGACTACATCACGACGACGGCCATGATTCCGGTTTACGACAGGTCGAATCCACAGAAATGGGTTCTGACCGGCCAGAGGAAGGCGACGCTGGGGCTGCTCGGCTTGCATATTGTGGGCAGCGTCAAAGGCCATCCGGAGATGATCTGGGCTACGTTCGAACACTTTGGGGACACGCCCAATGCGGCGTACTCGTATACGAATACGAATGGGGACACGGTACCCGTTCCCCAGAGCACAGCCGGGAGTTGGCGGTTCTCAGCAACCAATTCGACCGGACCGTTTAATGTCGTGCATATGACGGCAAAAGAAGCGAACATTCTCGCCGCGAGCGGGTATACGATCAGCCCCAGCGACTCCTTGAGAACCTATGCATGGGGCGCCGGACCCAACAACGCGGCGGCGAACAGCAACCTCATTTCCATACACAACAGCGTCAACGCGCTCATGCCGAAGGGCGATATCCGCTCTGATTATTTCCTGATCGGGGCTACCTGGACGACGGCCGGTACTGCGCCTCCAGTAGGGCAGACAGGCTCGACCAACGTAGCCAACTCGACGATGGAGACGTACCAGCAGAAGTCTAAAGGCTGCTTCCTGTGCCATACAGACGGATTGGCTCCAGGTACGCTAAGCCACGTCTTCGGGGGAGAAGCGACGGGGCTGCAGCCGCTGTTCCCGGCGAGCGGTGGCAACTCCAGGTAAGATACTTCGCTTCGAGGTAGCCGCTGTCTGAGGCGACTCCGATGCTGACCTACTTGTTGGGGAGCCGTGGCCGTTCATGATGCAGAGCGCGTCGCAAGCGTTGTGACGCGCTCTGCATTAGCCTCATCAAAAGCATGTATTTACGGATGAAGACAAAAGCGGCTCTTCAGGAGTATGTTTCTGGATAATAGTGGTATTAGTTTTGGTTATGAACGGAGGAAAAGCCGATGTTTTTGACCGGGGAGCAGGAGCAGCTGAAGAAGGAGGTTCGGGCGTTTGCGGAGAGGGAGGTGGCTCCGCATGTGATGGAGTGGGATGAGAAGAGCGAGTTTCCGCATGTGGTGGTCAAGAAACTTGGCGAGATGGGATTGATGGGGGTGATCTTTCCTGAAGAGCTGGGTGGCGCGGGGATGGGGTATGTGGAATATGTGACGGCGATCGAAGAGCTGTCGCGGGTGGATGGAAGTGTGGGGATTATTGTGGCGGCGCACAATTCGCTGTGTACGAACCACATTATGCTGGCGGGCAACGATGAGCAGAGGAAGCGGTGGATTCCGAAGCTGGCAAGCGGAGAGTGGCTGGGAGCATGGGGGTTGACGGAGCCGGGGTCGGGTTCTGACGCAGGCGGGATGCGGACGACAGCGGTGAGGCGCGGGGACTGCTGGGTCCTGAATGGATCGAAGACCTTCATCACCAATGGAACGTATGCCAACTGCGCGGTGGTGCTGGCGCTGACGGATAAGGAGAAGGGGACGCACGGCGGAGTGTCGGCGTTTGTGGTGGAGAAGGGGACGAAGGGATTCCGGCCGGGGAAGAAGGAGAACAAGCTGGGGCTGCGGGCGAGCGATACGGCGGAGCTGATCTTCGAGGGGTGCGAGGTGCCGGAGGAGAACCGGGTAGGCAAGGAGGGCGAGGGCTTCAAGGATGCGATGCGAGTGCTGGATGGAGGACGAATCTCGATTGCAGCACTGAGCCTGGGGATTGGGCGCGGGGCGCTGGATGCGGCGGTGAAGTATTCGCAGGAGAGGCGTCAGTTTGGGAAGACGATCTCGGAGTTTCAGGCGGTGCAGTTCAAGCTGGCGGATATGGCGACGGAGCTGGATGCGGCGTGGCTGCTGACGATGCGGGCGGCGCAGATGAAGGATAAGGGAATGCAGGTGACGCGAGAGTCGGCGATGGCGAAGCTGTATGCGAGCGAGGCTGCTTGCAGGATCTGCGATTCGGGATTGCAGATTCATGGAGGGTATGGGTTCATCAAGGACTATCCGGCGGAGAAGTTTTACCGGGATGTGCGGTTGTGTCCGATTGGCGAGGGGACGAGCGAGATTCAGCGGATGGTGATTGCGCGGGAGCTGTTGGGGAAGGCTCCAAGCAGAGGGTAAAGGACCTCAGCGGCTGAAGCCGCGGTCCTGGCTGGAGATTTTGTGGCACGGCTGAAGCCGTGTGAGGCGTTCGAGCTGCGGTTGAATGATTCTTTAGCGCGAAGATCGTCATGAAGATGGGGCACCCCGCGGGGTGCCCCAGTTCTTTGCATCGGTTGAAGGCTGCTGCTAACCGCAGATCCTTCGACTTCGCTACGCTCGCTCAGGATGACACCTTCATTGAACGATGCGATAGGGTTAGTCGTTCTCTTCGTCGCTGGTGAGTTGGGGAACGTTGATGCCCTGACCCAGGTTGATGAGACCGGCATCGGCGTAGGTGAGGAGCTTTGCGCGGGTGTCGGTGATGTCGAGGTTGCGCATGGTGAGCTGCCCGATGCGGTCGCGGGGAGAGAAGACAGAGTCACCCTTCTCCATGGTGAGGCGCTCGGGGTGGAAGGTGAGATTGGGCGACTCGGTATTGAGGATGGAGTAGTCGTTACCGCGACGGAGCTCGAGGGTGACCTCGCCGGTGATGGCCTTGGCGACCCAGCGCTGAGCGCTTTCGCGCAGCATGATGGACTGGGGATCGAACCAGCGGCCCTGATAGAGAAGGCGGCCCAGCTTGCGTCCGTTGTCTCGGTACTGCTCGATGGTGTCTTCGTTGTGGATGCCGGTGATGAGGCGCTCGTAGGCGATGAAGAGCAGAGCGAGGCCGGGGGACTCGTAGATGCCGCGGCTCTTGGCTTCGATGATGCGGTTTTCGATCTGATCGCTCATGCCGAGGCCGTGGCGTCCGCCGATGCGGTTGGCTTCGAGGAGAAGCTCGACGGAGTCGTGGAAGGTGGTGCCGTTGAGAGCGACGGGCCAGCCTTCTTCAAAGCGGACGGTGACCTGTTCGCGCTTGATCTCGACGTCGTCACGCCAGAAGGCGGTTCCCATGATGGGGACGACGATCTTGACGCTGCTATTGAGATGCTCGAGGTCTTTGGCTTCGTGGGTTGCGCCGAGGATGTTGGAGTCGGTGGAGTAGGCCTTCTCGGCGGACATCTTGTACTCGAAGCCGGACTGGCGCATGAACTCGGACATCTCGGCGCGTCCGCCGAGCTCGTTGATGAAGGCGTCGTCGAGCCAGGGCTTGTAGACCTTGAGGTCGGGATTGACGAGGAGGCCGTAGCGGTAGAAGCGCTCGATGTCGTTGCCCTTGTAGGTGCTGCCGTCGCCCCAGATGCTGACGTCGTCCTCTTTCATGGCGGCGACGAGCATGGTTCCGGTGACGGCGCGGCCGATGGGGGTGGTGTTGAAGTAGGTGACGCCGGCGGTGGTGATATGGAAGGCTCCGCATTGCAGGGCGGCGATTCCTTCAGCGACGAGCTGCGGGCGGCAGTCGATGAGGCGGGCCTTTTCGGCGCCGTACTCGAGGGCCTTGCGAGGGATCGCCTCGTAGTCGGATTCATCGGGCTGGCCGAGGTTGGCGGTGTAGGCGTAAGGGATGGCGCCCTTTTTCTTCATCCAGTGAAGGGCAGCACTGGTGTCGAGGCCGCCGGAGAATGCAATGCCAACCTTCTGACCGGCTGGAAGATGCTGAAGAATATTCGACACGATGGGGATCCTGAAGCTAGAGATTAGGTGTGCGTTTTAAGTATCCGCGCTGGGTTAAGAGCGAGTCAACTTTACGGGTCGATGCGGTGTGAAGCGAGTGTTGCAGAGAGGTGAATCGCCGGGTAGAGGCTAGACTTCGAAACTCTCCCAACGCTCGCGCAGGCGGTCGACGAGTTCGTCAAACTGCGGGTCGCGACGGATGGGAGCCAGGAGCGGGTCCCACCGGCTGATCATAGGGTAGTTGATGAAGCCTTTGCTCATGGCTTTTTCGATCCAAGCGATGGAGGAGGCGGAGTCATCGACGAGGGCGTAGCACTGGGCGAGGTTCCAGGAGTAGTGCGGGTCGCACTCGGAGATCTGAAGGAGCTCGGGGGTGGCTGCGCGGTCGAGGGCGATACGGTCGCCGGCGATGGCGGCCTGCATGACGGCTCCCAGTTGAGAGAAGAAGTGCGTGGGGTCGAGCTGCTGGATGGAGCGGAACTGAGCGATGGCGTCGTCATCACGGCGAAGGAGAGCGAGAATCTGGCCGCGGCACCAGAGGAGCATGGCATTGGAGGGATCGAGACGGATGGCGTCTTCGAAGGAGGGAAGGGCGTCGGAGAACTCACCGCCCATGAGAGAGAGAAGGCCGGGGATGAAGCGGTAGACGGGGGTGAGGGGGTCAATCTCGAGGATGCGGCGGGCGAGCGGCATGGCGGCGTGGGCCTTGCCGCTAAGACCGCAGACGGCGGAGTACCAGCTTAGGGTGTCGGAGTCGTTGGGATCGGCAGCGATGGCGCGTTTGAGGAGCTGCACGGCGCGCTGACTGTCGCCCTCCTGAACGCTGATGAGGCCCAGGAGGCGATGGGCGTGGGCGGAGTTGGGGTCGAGTGCGAGGGCCTGAATGGCGCAGTCGCGGGCCTTATCGAGATAAGTGGTGTCGGACGAGATGCCGGCGTTGATGTACTGCCAATAGACCTGGCCCTTGGCGGCGAGCAGGAGAGCGTTTTTGCCGACGATCTGCTCCCCGGTTTCGAGATATTCGAGAGCGCGGGCCAGAGCATCCTCGGAGTAGTTGAGGATTTCGTGCTTGGCCATGAGGTAGTAACGGTATGCGTCTGCGTCAGGGAGCGGCCGTTCGTGCATGTGTTGATCCTCGGCAGGAGTGAGCTTAACCTTGAGGGAAGAGACGATCTGACGCGAGATATTTTCCTGAATGGCGAAGACATCGTCGAGTGTGCCGCTGTATTTGTCGGCCCAGAGAAGAGACTGGCTCTCGGGATCGATGAGCTGTGCTGTGACCCGGATGTTGGTTTTGTTGCCCTCTGATGGCGTGTTGAGGCGCACGGAGCCCTCAAGAACATAACGGACGTTGAGATCGCGAGCGATCTTTCGAGGTGAGTCGCTGGTGCCTTTGAGCTGCATGGCCGAGGCGCGACAGATGATGCGCAGGGCGTGGACGCTGGAGAGGTCGGTGATGATCTCTTCGGTGAGGCCGTCGCAGAAGTAATCGGCGCTTTTGTCGGCAGGTGTGGTGCTGAAGGGCAGTACGACGACCGAGGGCTCGTCGGAGGCGCGTCGGTAGTCGACGAGCACGGATGGGAGCCGGACGGTATAGCCGGAGCTGGAGCGGACTTCGGAGAAGGGCTCGAGCGAGGTAAGGAACTGGGAGGCGTCCTGGAAGCGCTGGTTGGGGTCTTTGGCGAGAGCGCGATCGACGATGGCGAGAAAGTCGGCGGGGAGATCGGAACGGAACTCCGTTAGGGGGCGCTGAGCGATATGGAGGATGGAGTCGAAGACGGCGTAGGGGGTCGTCCCCGGGAAGGGGGAGGTGGCGGTGAGCATCTCGTAGAGGACGACGCCGGTGGCCCAGAGATCGGCGCGATGGTCGACGGGACGGGAGAGAACCTGCTCGGGAGCCATATAGCTGATGGTTCCGACGAGAACGCCTGTCTCGGTGAGGGGACGGGTCATGTGAGGGCGACGGGCCAGGCCGAAATCGACGATTTTGACCTGGCCATCGGTATTAATGATGAGGTTGGAGGGCTTGATGTCGCGATGGATGATGCCTTTGCTGTGCGCGTGTTGGAGGCCGGAGAGTAGCTGAATTGCGACGGCACAGGCGGACGAGAGGTCGAACGCACCGCGGGTGATACGTTCGGCGACGGTCTCGCCTTCGTAGAAGGCCATGACGAGGATGACCTGTCCGTCGGGCAGTTCTTCGACATGGTGCACGCGGCAGATGTTGGGGTGATCGAGGACACAGGCGGCGCGAGCTTCTTCAAGGAGGCCACGTTTATGCGTGGGGTCGGCGACGGCGGAAGGGGAGAGGCTTTTGAGCGCGACGGTGCGGTGAAGCAGGAGGTCTTCTGCCTTGCAGACGACGCCCATAGCGCCGGAGCCCAGATGCTCGAGGACCCTGTAGTGCGAGATGGTCTGTCCTTGATTCATTTTTGCTAAAAGATTGCCAGAAACGGTTGCCTACGATGCGTAGAGGGTATCGAGTGTACTCCCTACCGATGAAAGTGAGGGCTCAAGCAACTCCTCGAAGACGGAGGCTACCGCATCGATGGTGTGAAAGGCACTGAGGGCGAGGTACTTCTGCTGCTCTGGGGTGAGCGGCATGGTGTCGAGGGTACTGTTGAGCTCGGCGATGTGGTGAGGATCGTTATCGGCATGAGCGATGAGGCACCGAAAGGCAGTTGCGGGGAGCCGGGTTCTGCGGCGGATAGCTTCAAGCTGCTCGGTGAGGGGGGGATTGCCTTCGAGGACGATGAGATATCCGAAGACGGTGACGGGATGGATATTGAGGGCCCAGAAGTATTGGGCTCCGAGCAGGGAGACGACGGAGGGGAGCGGCGTGGCCGCGGCGACCTCGTCCGGAGAGATCCCGATGGTTCCAAGATCGTCGAGGAGCCAGTCGTCGTGGTCCTGCTCTTCGACGATGTGCTGATCGAGATAAGGCACGATGAGTTGAGCAACGGGATCGTCAGGCATCGAGAGAGCACGCTCACGCGCGACCCGCATGAGATCGATACCGCCCCGCATGACACGGTGAAGCTGGACGAGAAACACCGGCAGCAATTCGGCAAGACCGGGATGCGACCAGAAGCGATTGCTGGCAAAATTCAGCCGGCCCTCGGCTAGGCGGATTTTGGCCCAGAGAAGATCACTGTTCGAAGAGCGCATGGCCAGTATTCCTGCGGGAAGGCGATCCCATCGGTCTGCCGCGAAGAGAGCGGCAGACCGATGGGAGAGTTTTAGAAAAGATTAAACCGGGAAGTTGGGACGAGATCCGGCCTGAATGGAAAGCGGCGCCGCACCCATCTTTTTGCGGATCTTGATCAGAGAGTTGACTTCAGCGGAGCTGAGCTTGTTAAGCGTAGCAGCATCGTGTTCGCCGGCATTCTCCGCAGAGATTACGTCGGCGGCCATCAGCCTTTCAAGATTCGATTTCTTTGGAGCAGCTTTCTTCTTTGCTGCTTTCTTCAACGGGCTTTTCTTCACCGTTTTCTTAGCGGCCGTTTTAACAGCCTTTTTTGCTACGGATTTCTTTGCTGCGGATTTCTTCGTTGCCACGGTCGTTCTCCTTTTAGCAGATCTCCAAAATCTGCCAGACAAACGCTTGAACCACACCAGGGAATCATGTTGAATCTTCGGCAATTGTAAATGGCTTCCGCCAAATGACGATGAGCTTTTGCGAAGATTGATCCGCCTTTTCTACGCATGCCGGGACGAACGGAGCAGAGTAACTTTGAGGTTGTTACCTCGTGTTCAAAGAGGAACTAGCCGTGTTCTCCGGCTGCAATGCGTTAGTGATAAAGAATGGCGGGCCGCGTTCGGTGCCAAGGAGCGCTGATGGGGATCTGATAGACGATGGGGTCGTCCTCTTCGTCCTCGTACAGTGAGGCGGCGGCGCGCCGGCGAGCGGACTGGGAGAGCAGATAGCGCATCTGCAGATAAACGCCGTTGGTCCAGCCAAAGCCGACGACGTTGCTCTTATAGCCCGTGGAAACTTCGACATTGGCAGAACCGCTGACGACGTTGTATTTCTCGCGGATGGTGCCGTCGTGGAGGAAGTTTCCGAGGATCGTCTCTGAGAATTTGGTTGCGATGCGATCGGCGTCGGAGGTGAAGCCGTATCGCGAGAGGCCTTTGACGGTGATCCAGGTGGTGGGAGCCCAGCCATAGGGTAGATCCCATTGAATGCCGGAGTCCAAGTCGCTCATGGCGATGCCGCCGGAACGCTCAAAAAGAGGAAGGTGAAGGCGAAGGGCAGAGGCTTGCGCGGGCGAGGCGAGGCCTGCCCAGAGCGGATAAAACGTGGTGATGTAGCTGTAGCTGGAGGGCCGCTGGTTCACGAAGTCGTAGTCATAGAACATGCCGGCCTTGGCATCCCAAAGGTATTTGTTAATGGCGGCCTTGCGTGCGGTGGCGCGACGGTTCCATTCGACGGCTTCGCTGCGGCGGTTAAGCAGGGTGGCGAAGTACGCCATGTCGCGCTCGTATTTATAGAGCAGGCTGTTGAGGCAGACGGGAGCGTAATGGTCGGTGGATCCGCTGAAGGGGCCGAAGCGGAAGCTGGGATCGAAGCCGGATTCGCGCATGGCGCGATCGCCATGATAGAAGGCTGCCGAGAGACGATGCCCGTCGAGGTGAGCGGCGGCACAGACTTTTGAGAGCGCGAGATCGCAGCTTGTTTTCGCAAGCTCGGCGGCCTGGTCGGGTGTGGGATCGTCGGGTGCGTCGATGAGGTAGTCGGTGTGAAGACTGGGATGAGCGAGAAGCCAGCGGATGACATCGGGATAGTAGGTGCTGTCGTCGGCCATCTCGGGGACGGGGCCGCTGCCGAGATCGGAGTAGCGTGAGAGGCCGGTGTCGCCGGCGAGATGAGGAGCGGTAGTCCAAACAGTGTAATCGCGCTTGGCATAGTCGTAGGCGTGACCGAGCCAGGCCTTGCCGACGGGATGTCCGTGGGGATGCTCGTAGACTTCGCGGATCATGGAGGTGAGGAAGGGCGGCTGTGAACGAGTGAGGTAGTAGGTTCGATTGGCGTTGAGGATTGAGCCGTAGTTTTCGATCTCGAAGAAGAAGTTTTCGACGATGTCGCGAGCGAGATCGGTGCGGTGGTCGGCGACGAGACCGAGAAGGATGAAGTAGCTGTCCCAGCCATACATTTCGTTGAAGCGACCGCCGGGCACGATGTAGGGATGGGGGAGATAGAGCAGGCCTTCGTCGGGGACATCGGTGACGGTGACATCACCCATGTGGGTGATTTTGTGAGGGAGATTGCGGACTTCGACCTTGCACTTCTGCTGCATGGTTGTGACGGCGGCCGGTATGGGCATGCCAGCAGGAAGATAGAGGATGGGCGTGGTGGTGATCTTGGGATCGACGACGGAGGCGCAACTGGACATGGAGCGCGAGAGAGTGTCCCAGCTGTTGCGAATGTAGGAGACGATCTTCGCCTTATCGGCAGCGGAGGGACCTGATGGCTGCGCGTCGGCATGCCCTGCGGAAAGGGAGCAGAGAAGGAGCAGGAAGACAGAAAGGCGAAGGGTCTGCTTCATCAGATGATCTCTCCGGGCTACGGGCGAAATGCTCGTACCTCCTTCTTATTGTAGGCTCCCGATCCAGGTGGCGAAGGAGAGTGATTCCAGCAAGTGACGATTGATGTTCGAGCGAAGAAGCACTGGTGAGGATGGTTTTCACCTGGCCGGAGGGGAGGCGGTCTTTGGCTGGATCGAAGGAGATGGTCTGAGTTTGAGCGGTGAAGTTAAGAGCCACGAGGAGGGAGTGTTCTTTCCCGGGACGCAGCCAGGAGAGGACGAAAGGGTTGGTGACGTCGAGCATAGTGATCTCGTTGCCGCGAAGAGCTGGATCGGTTTTACGCAGGTCGATGAGACGGCGATACCAGTGCAGAAGAGAGCCGGGATCATTTTGCTGGGCCAGTATGTTTTTCTCTTCATAGTCGGCAGCGAGTGGAAGCCAGGTTGAGGATGCATTGCTGAAGCCCGAGTTGGCTGAAGAGTTCCACTGCATGGGAGTACGCTCACCGTCGCGGCCTTTTTCACGAGGCCAGCCTTTGATGCCGATCGGGTCTTTTACATCTTCCTTTCGCTTGGGAGGAGTTGTCGTCATGCCGATCTCCTGACCGTAGTACAGCAGAGCGGTCGAACGGGTAGTAAAGAGGATGGCTGCGATAAGGCGGGCGATGAGATCGTTATGCGTGCCGTCCCCGTAGCGATTCCAGCTGCGGGGATGGTCGTGGTTGTCAAAGACAAAGAGTGGCTGGTTGCCGTCAATTCTGGTCTCAGCTTCAAGAATGCGGCGGCGGAAGAGGTTGACATCGAGTTTGTTGATGAAGCCAACCTGAATGTCCATGGGGAGCTGAAGCTCATTGTGGTGCGAGCCGCCGTACCATTGATCGAGTTCGCGAATGCTATTGAGATAGGTTTCGCCGATCAGGACGCGTTCGCCAGAATAAGAGTCCGTCAGAGAGCGGAGGCGGCGCATGACGCCGTGATCATCGGGAAGATTTTCGTAGCGTGAGGGGTCCTGGCGAGGGTCGCCATAGGCGTTGGTGCCGGGCAGAGGGTCGGCATCGCGGAGCTCGGGATCTTCGAAGAGGCTAGGTACGGCATCAAGACGGAGTCCGGCGACGCCGCGATCGAACCAGAAGCGAATGCAGTCGAACATGGCTTGCTCGACCTGCGGGTTGCGCCAGTTGAGGTCGGGTTGCTGGGGATAGAAACGGTGGTAGAAGTACTGTCCGGTGCGGGCATCGTATTGCCACGCAGAGTGACCGAACATGCTGATCCAGTTGTTCGGGGGATTGTAGGGAGGGGTGGCGCCGGGATGCCCCTCGCGCCAGATGTACCAATCACGCCGCGGATTGTCGCGAGAGCTGGAGGATTCGAGGAACCAGGGATGCTGGTCGGACGTATGGTTCATCACCATATCCATGAGGACGCGGATGCCATGCTTTTTCGCTTCCGCAAGGAGATGGTCGAAGTCTTCGAGCGTGCCGTATTGTGGATCGATGTTTTGGTAGTCGGAGATGTCGTAGCCGAAGTCGACCTGGGGCGAAGGATAGATGGGAGAGATCCAGATAGCATCCACGCCGAGCCATTGCAGGTAGTCGAGGCGACTGGTGATGCCGTTGATGTCCCCGATGCCGTCGCCGTTGGAGTCCTGAAAGCTGCGGGGATAGATTTCGTAGATAACGGCGTGTCTCCACCAGGGATTGGAAGGGAGAGATGGCTGAGGGGACTCGATCGAGGGAGGGCTGGAGGATGGCGTTCTTTGCGTCAAAGTGTTTTCCAATGGATACGGTGCTGATCTCAAATTTCTTCGCAGAAGTTCGCAGCGATTGTTGCCTTAAGTAGATGAAGATGCAGGAGAACTCGATGCTTTGAGGGGATGGGAAAGGGAAGAAGATTTGAAGCTTGCATTTTAATTTGTTTCAATAGAGACTTATTTTCGAAAGGGAACAGATGGCATCCAAAGCAAACAACGGCGCAGAACCGTCAAGACAACAGAAAGTTTGGGCAGCACTGGACCGCTTTCGCATTGAGATTCCTTCGTGGGGCTTTGCTAATACCGGCACACGTTTTGGGAAGTTTGTGCAGAGTGGAGCCGCGACGAATCTTGAGGAGAAGTTTGCCGATGCAGGCGAGGTGAACCGGCTGACGGGGGCGAGCCCCACGGTTGCGCTGCATGTTCTGTGGGACACGCCCAAGGGCACGGCGGATGTAGAGAAAATCCGTGCACTTGAGAAGGCGCATGGCGTGAAGGCCGGATCGATTAACCCGAATCTATTCCAATTGCAGGAGTACAAGTACGGCTCGATTGCGAACCCGAGCGCCGAGGTGCGCAAGATGGCGCTGGACCATCTTCTGGAGTCGGTGGAGATTGGCCGGGCCTTGGAGACGCGGGATATCTCGATCTGGGTGTCGGATGGATCGAACTATCCGGGGACACAGTCGATCAGCCGCCGAATCGGCTGGATGGAAGAGATTTTCTCTGCGATGCATGCGGCGACGAGTGAGAATCAGCGATTGCTGATCGAGTACAAACCGTTTGAGCCTGCGTTCTATCACACGGATATTGCGGACTGGGGCATGGCGCTTCATCTGACGCAGAAGGCGGGTCCGCGAGCGAAGGTGCTTGTGGATACGGGACATCATGCTCAGGGTACGAACATTGAGCAGATTGTCTCGTGGCTGCTGCATTTGAATGCACTCGGAGGCTTCCACTTTAATGATCGCAAGTATGCGGATGACGATCTGACGCTGGGGTCGATCGATCCTTATCAGCTCTTCCGCATCTTCCACGAGATTCTGAGCGCGCCGGAGAAGGCTACCGAAGGAATCGCCTACATGATTGACCAGAGCCATAACATGAAGGGGAAGATGGAGGCGATGGTGCAGAGTGTGGTGACGGCGCAGGAGCTGTTTGCCCGGGCGGTGCTGGTGGACCACGAGGTTCTGGCATCGCTGCAGGATGAGTGCCGTCTGGTGGAGGCAGAGGAGCTGTTCCGTGACTGCTTCTGGACAGATGTGGAGCGTATCTCGAAGGAGCGGGCAGAACGGAATAAGGGAGCCGTATCGAGTTACGCATGATCGTCCTCTAGGGAAGGAGCCGCGGATCGGGTAATAATGGTCCGAGCTATTGGAGGAGAGGCACGCGTTGGCCAAGACATCGAAGCGTCTATACCTGATTCCGGTTCTTTCGAAATCACTGGATATTCTTGAATTGCTGCAGGCGGAGAATCAGCCGATGTCGCTGGAAGCGATTCACCGCCGCACGCGCATCTCGAAGACGACGGTCTATCGAGTCTTGAAGACGCTGGTTCATCGCGGCTATTTGGCACAGTCGCCGGATGGGATGTACCGGCATGTCATGCGCCCGAAAAAGCTACGCTTCGGTTTTGGCGGACAGAGCGCGGATATGCCCTTCTCTGAAGAAGTGACGCGCAGCCTGCGGGATGCTGCGGCCTCCTCTGGTGTGGACCTGATCGAACTGGATAACCGCTATGACGCCGCGACGGCTGTGAAGAATGCCGAGGAGTTTGTTCGTCAGGGTGTGGACCTGATTATTGAATTTAATGTGGAACAGTCGGTCGCCGCGATTATTGGAGATAAGGCAGCCTCTGCCAATATTCCTCTGATTGCGATCGACATTCCGCATCCGAATGCAACGTTCTTTGGTGTCGATAACTACCGTGTAGGCGTCGAGGTAGGCGAGATGCTAGCGCGGCATGCGCAGTCGGAGTGGAGCGGCAAAGTGGATCGCGTGATCGGGCTCGATCTGCGAGAGGCAGGGCTTCTGGTGCAGGGAAGGATCTCGGGCGCGTTTGAGGCGCTACGTCTGGCCTTACCCAATCTCCCGGAGGATGCTTTTCTTCGTCTGGATGGGCGCGGTATGCGCGAGACCAGCGCGAAGCTGATTACGGATTATCTGAACAAGCATCCTAAGGATCGGCACATTCTGATTGCAGCCGCTACGGATACAAGCGCCCTGGGCGCGGTGGATGCGGCTCGGCAGCTTAAGCGGCAGCGACACATTGCAGTGGTAGGACAGGACTGCATCCGGGAGGCTCTGGAGGAGATGGAGTCGCCGTCGTCTCCCCTGATCGCTTCTGTTTCGCACCAGACGAATACCTACGGACCGAACCTGATGCAATTGGGGCTGGCGCTGTTGAAGGGGCAGATTGTGCCTCCTTATAACTACGTAACCCACCGTTTGGTGACGAGAGCTGCGCTTCCCTGATTTCGATAGGTCCGTCCACTTCAGACCAAAGCTTCCCTCACAAAACCAATTCCAGAATATTTCTGATGAGAAACATTTGCCGTATTGGTCCACGCTGTGGAATGATGGTGGTCGAAATTGCTCGAATTCTGAGGGGGAACAAGCCACATGGCGGCGGATGGGAAGCTGAAGTTTTTGGAAGACAAGTGGGATGACGCGGTCGCATCGAAGCTGGATGCGCCGGAACTGTTGCGATATCGCAGCAATCTTCTTGGCTCGGATCTGCGCATTACCAACTTTGGTGGGGGCAACACGAGCTCGAAGCTCGAAGAGATTGATCCTGTAACAGGTGAGAAGATCAAGGTTTTGTGGGTGAAGGGGTCGGGCGGGGACCTGGGCAGCATTAAGCGGGCGGGGTTCGCCACGCTGTATCTTGACCGCCTGCTGGCGTTAGAGAAGCAGTACAAGGGAGTGGCCGAAGAGGATTCGATGGTGGCGCTTTATCCTCTGGTGACCTTCAATAACAATCCTACGGCGGCTTCGATTGATACTCCGCTGCACGGATTTTTGCCGTTTGCTCATGTGGACCATCTTCATCCGGACTGGGGCATTGCTCTGGCGGCTTCGTCGAATGGCAAGCAGAAGATGGAGGAGTTCAACAGGGAGTTTGGCCACAAGCTGGCTTGGCTGCCATGGCAGCGTCCCGGGTTTGAGCTGGGCATGATGCTGCGCAAGATTGTGCAGGACACGCCCGGATGCGACGGTGTGGTTCTGGGTGGACACGGCTTGTTTACGTGGGGCGATACCCAGCGTGAAGCGTATCTGAACACGATTACGATCATCGATCAGATCGGTCAGTTTATTGAGCGGCATGCGCAGCAGGGCAGTTACAAGCGATTCGGCGGGGCGAAGGCAAAATCGCACGAGGATCGGCAGAAGATTGCCGCAGAGGTAATGCCATACCTGCGCGGAGCCGTCTCGCGGAAGCAGCGTTGGATTGGAAGTTTTACCGATGCGGATTCGGTGCTGGGCTTTGTGAATTCGGAGTATGCGGAGAAGCTGGCTCATCTGGGCACGAGCTGTCCGGATCACTTTATCCGCACCAAGATTCGCCCGATGTTTCTGAAGTGGGATCCGTCGACCGATCCGAAGGAGATTCCGGCGATCATCGAGACCTCGCTCGAGACCTATCGCAAGGAGTACTCCGAGTACTACACGAAGCATGCTCTTCCGGATTCGCCGAAGCAGCGCGATGCCAGCCCGACGGTGGTTCTGCTGCCGGGTGTGGGAATGTTCACCTTCGGTAAGAATAAGACGGAAGCTCGCCTTACGGGCGAGTTCTACATCAATGCGATTGGCGTGATGCAGGGGGCAGGCGCGTTGGGCGGCGGCGTGGAGTGCAAGGACATTCCGCAGGCAGGCCCGGCAGCTTCGGCCGATCAGTTTACGGTGTATGACAATTACGTCGCTCTTCCTCCCAGCGAGGCCTTCCGGATCGAGTACTGGGCTTTGGAAGAGGCGAAGATTCGCCGTCAGCCGCCGGAAAAGCAGTTGAGCCGTCAGGTAGCTCTGATTGTTGGTGGCGGAAGCGGTATCGGTCATCAGGTCGCCCTGCTGGCTGCAGAGCGTGGCGCTCACGTGATGGTTGCCGACCGCGATGCTGCCGGTGCCGAGAAGGTAGCGGAGGAGTGCAAGGCGATTGCGGGTAAAGAGGCTGTCGGCTCGACCTCGATCGACATTCGCGACCGCAAGGCGATTCAGGCCGCGCTGGAGGCGACGATCCGGCAGTTTGGTGGTGTGGACATTCTGGTGAATACAGCGGCGATGTTCCCGTCGTCTCCTGATGGAGTCATCACGGATGCGCAGTGGGCGTTGACGCTGGAAGTGAATGTCACAGCGAATTATCTGCTGGTGGATGAGGCGAAGAAGATTCTGAAGGCTCAGGGTCTGGACGCCAGCGTAGTTTTGACCAGCTCTGCCAACGCCGTTGTTGCCAAGCGTGGTAGCGAGGCTTACGACGTGAGCAAGGCGGCGTTGAGCCATCTTGTTCGCGAGCTGGCTGTAAGCCTGTCGCCGAAGGTACGGGTGAATGGCATCAGCCCGGCTACGGTCGTGAAGGGATCGACAATGTTCCCCAGGGATCGCGTCAAGGCTTCTCTGACGAAGTATGGGATTCCGTTCAATGAATCGAGCACAGACGATGAGTTGCGGAATGCGCTGGCTCAGTTCTATGCGGAGCGTACGCTGACGCATACTCCCATCGATCCGAAGGACTGCGCTGAGGCCATTATGTTCCTGGCTGGTCCGCAGACGCGCTGCACAACGGGACACATTATCCCGGTGGACGGCGGTTTGGTGGAGGCTTATCTGCGATGAGCGAAGCGATGGAGTCACGTGTTCCGAACGACAACCGTGCCTCCATCGCAGTCGATCTGGGCGCGGAGAGCTGCCGTGTCAGTCTGCTGCGTTGGCAGGATGGAAACCCAAAAATTCAGCTTGTCCATCGTTGCGGGAATGGGCCGGTGCAGCGAGAGGATGGTCTGCACTGGCCGCTGGACCAGATTGTAAGCGGCGTGAGAGAGGGGCTGGAGAAGTGCGCTGAGCTTGCTCCCGAAGGCGTGCGCTCGATTGCGGTGGATGGATGGGCAGTGGACTATGCTCGGCTGGATGCGGAAGGGAAGCCGGTAGCAGAACCTTTTTGTTACCGCGATGAGCGCAACGTCCGGGCTGAGGCAGAGCTACACCAGCGAATCTCACCGGAACGGATGCGTGAGATCACAGGAATTCAGCAGCTTTCGATCAATACGCTGTACCAGCTTTATGCGGATCGAGAGGCTGGGTATGCGGCTTCGCGATGGCTTAATCTTCCGGAGTACGTGCTGACCTGGCTGGGCGGCGAGCCTGTGGCAGAGTTTACGAACGCCACGCATACGCAGATGATCGATGTTCACAGCCGCGAGTGGAGCCCCGAGATTTTTCGCGAGGCTGGGTTGAGGATTGATCTTGCTCCCCGCATCGTTTCTCCGGGCACAAGGGTGGGCAAGCTGCGCGGGAGTTTGCAGCAATTGGGTGCGTTTCAAGACACGGAGTTGATTGCGCCTGCGTGCCATGACACCGCTTCGGCGATTGCGGGGATTCCGGCGTTAGGCGACGACTGGGCGTATATCAGCTCAGGAACCTGGTCGCTGGTGGGAGCGCTGACGCGGAAGCCTGTCGACAGTTCTGCGGTCAGGGAAGATAACTTTACGAATCTGGGAGCAGTCGGCGGAGCGAATTGTTTCCATAAAAACGTTAACGGCATGTGGTTATTGAAGCAGTGTGAGGCTGCATGGGCAGAGCAGGGTTTTGCACCCGGAGTTGCGGAGCTGCTGCGCGCTGCGGAGGGAGTTCCAGTTCCCCAAACACTGCTTGATGTGGATGATCCGGATCTTTTGCTGATGGGAGAGATGCCGCAGCGGATCAATCGCCAGCTTGTAGCCAAAGGAGCTTCCGCGTTGGACGAGTCTGCTGCAGGAGCGCCGGCGATGGTCTCTCTGATTCTGCACAGCCTTGCAGCTCGTTATGCCGAGGTGCTCGGACGGGTAAGGTCTCACACGGGCAAGGATCTGCGAAGGCTCTTCATTGTGGGAGGCGGTTCTCAGAACAAGCTGCTGAATCGTCTTACGGCCGAGGCGACGGGGTTGGAAGTGTGCTGCGGTTCGACGGAGAGCTCAACGATCGGGAACTTCGCGATTCAGATGGCTGCTCTGGAATCACCGTATGGATTGGACTCCGCCGAGTTTGCTGGTGAGGTCAACAGCTGGGCCTGCCAGCTTTCATGAACTTTTAGATGGAGCGATAGATGAATCGCATCACACGGACTCGACGAAACCGTCTCTTCCGGGCTGTGCTCGCTGCTGCGATCGGCGCAACGGCAATGCCAGCCTCACTGCAGGCACAGCAGACGATCGACCAGCTGCGCCGCGAGTTTGCTGCACCACCTAACGATGCACGGCCTATGGTTCGTTGGTGGTGGTTTGGCCCTGCGGTGACGAAAGAAGAGATTGCACGGGAGATTCGTCAGATGCACGAAGGCGGCTTCGGTGGTTTCGAGCTGACTTCGGTCTATCCTCTGGCACTCGATGATCCACAAAAGGGGATCGTCAATCTTCGTTATACTTCGCCGCAGATGGTCGAGATGCTTCGCTATGCACAAGAGCAGGGACGCGCTCTAGGCATGCGGGTGGATCTTACGCTGGGCAGTGGGTGGCCTTTCGGAGGGCCGCATATTCCCATTGATCAGGCCGCGGGCCGGCTGAAGATTGTGGTTGCTGCGGTGCCGATGCACCAGCTCCCTAAGATAGAGAACGGAGATACGCCAGTCGCTGCGTTTCTTGCGAACGGTACTCCACAGCATTATGACGTTGCGTCGGCAAAACAGATTGCGTTCCCGAAGGATATTAGTACGCTTCCAGCTTCGTCTTCTTCGCCACAGGTGGTGCTGTTCTTTATCAGCAGCCATACGCGGCAGATGGTGAAGCGGGCCGCGGTGGGTGGAGAAGGGTTCGTGCTGGACCATATGTCGCGTGAGGCGATCGATACGCATCTGCATAAAGTGGGAGATGCTCTGCTGGGTGGCTTTGTCGGTGCGCCACCGTATGCAATCTTTTCTGACTCGCTCGAGGTCTATGGAAGCGATTGGACACTTCACCTGCCGGAGGAGTTCAAGAAGCGGCGTGGGTACGATCTGATTCCGCATCTTCCCGAACTGACGGCGGGAGAGACCCCGGAGGCACAGGCCGTTCGTCATGACTGGGGCGAGACGCTATCGGATCTTGTCCGTGAGAATTATCTGAAGCC
>Ga0310811_10003266_pt1 | contig 20403 bp, 17 predicted proteins | sample YCmetagenome_FD_207642 | JGI IMG/M metagenome (GOLD analysis project Ga0310811, IMG submission 207642) | Soil microbial communities from experimental microcosm in Duke University, North Carolina, United States - YC | ecosystem: Engineered > Artificial ecosystem > Soil microcosm > Unclassified ...
GACAGGCGATCCGCGAGGCGGGCTATGCGCTGGTGACGGAGGGCTACATGGATGTGGTCGCACTGGCGCAGCTTGGCTTCCCGCAAGCCGTTGCCACGCTCGGTACCGCCTGCACGCCGATTCATGTACAGAAACTGCTGCGCCAAACCGATCAGGTAATTTTCAGTTTCGACGGCGATGCAGCCGGGCGCCGCGCCGCACGCCGCGCGCTGGAAGCCAGCCTGCCGCACGCGGGCGACAACAAGGTCATCAAGTTCCTGTTCCTGCCGAGCGAGCACGATCCCGACAGCTACATTCGCGAACTGGGCGCGGATGCCTTCAGCAAACAGGTGCAGGACGCGATGCCGTTGTCGCAATTCCTGCTGAAGGAGGCGATTGGCGACAACGACCTGAATACGCCGGAAGGACGCGCCCGCACACAGTTCGACGCCAAGCCGATGCTGCAGGTACTGCCGCCTTCGGCGCTGCGCCTGCAAATTGTACGAAGCCTGGCGCAGGTGACGGAGAGCGCAGCGGCCGAGATTGAAGCGCTGTTCGAACTCGCCCAGCCCGTGGCCCGCAAACGCGTCGCGCCGCCGCGCACCAGACGTACGCCGCCGGTGGGACTGGAGCGCCAAATCATGAAGTTGCTGGTTGCTCATCCGATGCTCGCGTCGGGCGTCGACGATGCCGCGTTGCGCCTGATGATGCAAGGGGCGCCAGACCATGCGGAAATGCTGGAACAACTGGTGCTGGCCGGACGTGAGTTGGGGCCGGGAGCCAATTTCGCCTCGCTGGCAGAAGTGTTGCGCGCTACTGGCCCGGATTTCGATGCGCTGATAGCGGAAATTGCCGCGGATACCGAATCCGATGTCGATGCGGCAAAACTGGAACTAGCCGGCGCCGTCCGCCAGACCAGGATGAAAGCACTGGCGGTTGAAAAGGAAAGGCTGGCCGCGCAGGGCTTGGGCAGTGACGAGGCAAAGGCCCGCTATCGCGAGCTGACGATGCAAGAGGACCAGCTGAGACGTCAGGCGCTGGCAGAAGTTTCCCAAAGGGACTGAATTTCCCGGGCGATCCTCTTGTAATGCCGGAGAGCATGCCCCCATATGCTATAATGAAAGGCTTTCGATTCAACACCTTACGTTGCATACAGATACAAAAGATCGGAAAGAAAACCAATAAATAAAACCGCGCAAAAGGCCCTCAGGCCAAGGCGCACATCAGCTCGTCGGGCGTGTTGCACGCTCGGGGCCTAACCTCCAGTTGGTAGTTGATTCATCCAATGGCGAACGCAATGAAGAAACCAGCGAAATCATCCAAAGCACTTCCCGCAACCAAGGCCAAGAGCGCCGCGGTGAAGTCGACGAAACCGGTTGAGAAAAAAGCGGTCAAGACCGTTAGCAGGGCAAAGCTCGCGTCGCCAAAGGAAAAAGTTGAAAAAACATCGGGCAAAGTAGCGGCCAAGAGAACTACGGCCGCTGTTGCAACTCCCAAGGCGAAGCCCTTGTCCAAAGTCGCAACCCCGGTATCAAAATCGAAAGCACCCGTGACGAACAAGAAATCCGAAGTGAAATCCAAGCCAGCCAAACCCGAAGCCAAGGTCGAGTCGCGCACTAGCGCGAAGGTCATGGCAGTTAGCCAGACGACGGATGCGGCGGCGCTGGCCGCAATCGATACGTCCGGCTATATCCTGCCGGCCGTCAAGGTCCCCGGCCGTCGCGGCCGCAAGCCGAAAGAATTCCAGCCAGAGAACGACGAGATCGCTGCGCTGAACGCGGTTGAACGCGCCGAAATGAAAGCGGTCGACAAGGCCAAGGCACGCGATCGCAAGGCGAAAGAAAAGGCCCTGCTGAAGGATGCGTTCTCGTCCGATACGGAAGCGAGCGAAGAAGAACTCGAAGCGCGTCGTCAGAAGCTGAAGACGCTGATCAAGTTCGGCAAGGAACGCGGCTTCCTCACCTACGCGGAGATCAACGATCACCTCCCGGACAACATCATCGATCCGGAAGCGATCGAAGGCATCATCGGCACCTTCAACGACATGGGCATCGCCGTGTACGAGCAGGCGCCGGATGCCGAGACGCTGCTGCTGTCCGATAGCGTGGCCAGCGCCGCGAGTGACGATGAAGCGGAAGCGGCTGCCGAAGCGGCGCTATCGACCGTCGATTCCGAATTCGGCCGGACCACCGATCCAGTTCGCATGTATATGCGTGAAATGGGTTCGGTCGAGCTGCTGACGCGCGAAGGTGAGATCGATATCGCAAAGCGCATTGAGGACGGTCTGCGCGACATGATCCAGGCGATCTCTGCGTGCCCGACCACGATTGCGGAAATCATGGCTGCGGCCGACCGCATCGCGCGCGACGAAATCAAGATCGACGAAATCGTCGATGGCCTGGTCGATCCGAACGAATCCGAACCTGTCGTTGCTGCGGCGGCTGCCGCCGCTGCTTCGGATGACGAAGAAGACGAGGACGAAGAAGAGGAAGCGGACGAGGAAGAAACCGAAACCACCGCGTCCGGTGCCGCCGGTTTCACCGCTGAGCAGATTGAGCAGTTGAAGCGCGATTCGCTGGCCAAGTTTGCGAACATCGCCGCGCAATTCGACAAGATGCGCAAGGCCTACGAGAAGGAAGGCTACAACTCGAAGCCTTACGTGAAGGCGCAGGAGACGATTTCAAACGAGCTGCTCACCATTCGCTTCACCGCGAAGGTCGTAGAAAAGCTGTGCGACACGCTGCGTAATCAGGTGGACGAGGTGCGTCACATCGAGAAACAGATTCTCGACGTGGCAGTGAACCGTTGCAATATGCCGCGCAGCCATTTCATCAAGGTCTTCCCTGGCAACGAGACGAATCTCGCATGGGTGGACGGCGAAGTCGCAGGCAATCATCCGTACAGCGTGGTGCTCGCGCGTAATGTGCCGGCCATCAAGGAACTGCAACAGAAGCTGATCGACCTGCAGGCCCGTGTGGTGCTGCCGCTGCCCGACCTGCGCGCGATCAACAAGAAGATGTCTGCTGGCGAGATGAAGGCGCGCAAGGCCAAGCGTGAAATGACCGAGGCCAACCTGCGTCTGGTGATCTCGATCGCGAAGAAGTACACCAACCGCGGTTTGCAATTCCTCGATCTGATCCAGGAAGGCAACATCGGTTTGATGAAGGCGGTGGACAAGTTTGAATACCGTCGCGGCTTTAAATTTTCGACCTATGCCACCTGGTGGATTCGTCAGGCCATCACGCGTTCGATCGCCGATCAGGCACGCACCATCCGTATTCCGGTGCACATGATCGAAACGATCAACAAGATGAACCGCATCTCGCGTCAGATCTTGCAGGAAACCGGCGCCGAGCCGGATCCGGCAACACTGGCGATCAAGATGGAAATGCCGGAAGACAAGATCCGCAAGATCATGAAGATCGCGAAAGAGCCGATTTCGATGGAAACGCCGATCGGTGACGACGACGATTCCCATCTGGGCGATTTCATCGAGGACAACAACACGCTTGCACCTTCGGATGCAGCGCTGCATGCTTCGATGCGCGGTGTGGTCAAGGACGTGCTCGATTCGCTGACGCCACGTGAAGCGAAGGTGCTACGCATGCGTTTTGGTATCGAAATGTCGACCGACCACACGCTGGAAGAAGTCGGCAAGCAATTCGATGTCACGCGTGAACGCATCCGTCAGATAGAAGCGAAAGCGCTGCGCAAGCTGCGCCATCCATCGCGTTCGGACAAGCTGAAGAGCTTCCTCGAAGGTAACTAAAGCTTTAACCGGGTCACGGGCCTCTAGCTCATGCTTGGTTAGAGCAGCGGACTCATAATCCGTTGGTGCCGTGTTCGACTCACGGGAGGCCCACCACAAAATAAGGGGTTACGTTAATTCGTAACCCCTTTTTTATTCGGTGTTGACAGGCAAACGCCATCTTGTATTGGAGCGCCGGTTCGAAGGGATTGTCTTTGCCGGTAATGGAGTAATGCTGTTCTCAATAACGATCAGCTTGTTTCTGGATGATGATTTGGTAGTACATCCGAATAATCTTGAACGTCCCTTTTTTTAACCTCAGGAAGAGGTTGATGGCGGCAGCCGGATTATCAATCGCGTTCGGGTAATGACGCCAGAAGTAGTCGTCAAACACCATGATTCCGCCCACCTTCAGCATCTCGAAGCATTTAACCGCGTCTACGATGACGTCGTCGCAGTGATGCGAGCCATCGACGTATATAAAATCAAAGACGGAACGGTTCGGGCATTTTTCAAAAAAAGAAAAAGAGGTGCCTTTGTATTTCGTGAGCCTGTCCCTGTAGGGCGCGAGATTTTTATCGAATGTCGATTCGATCTGGCTTAACACTTCGCTTGTCGCAGCGGTTCCATCCTTGTGTTCGTCGGCGCCTTCCCAGGTATCCACGCAAGTGAGGTGCGCCTTGGGAAGGGATGTCAAAATAAAGTGGCTCGACAAGCCTTCCCAACTTCCTATCTCAAGCACTTCAATTTCTTTTTCTCTGAAGCCGTACTCGTCAATGACAGACAGCCAGAAAGGCGGCGCCTTGCCACAAAACCAGTCGTTTGTCAGTTGAAGGGAATGCTTCAAGATTTGATATCGGTGCGTTTCGGCAGAATATTTTTTTCGGATTCGATTATTTTTTAGTCGGTCAAAAAAATATGCGCGAAAGACTTCAGCTGGAGCGTAAGTCTGTGCGAGATAACTGACTGAGGAAGATAGATTCCTTACCCCTTGAAGGTAAGGGGCGGGGCTGAAAAAACGCAAACGTCCCGACTGTATGCTGTCCATTTGCATTGCCCTTCCGCTGGTTGGTTGGCTGCGTAGCAGTCTAACAGCAGGCTACGCAATGGCAAGTGCAGTCTGCGCGTCAACGTCGCTTCGGCGATACGTTGCGGGCTGGCAACTTGAACCAGAGCGGCGCGTATTGTCTTCCACCGCAGGCCGCGATTTTTCCTAACGCGATGGCAATGCCTGTTTGACCTTCAGCGCCAGCCGCATTGCCTCTTTCTCATCGACAATATTGGCGAAACCCAGCAGCAGTCCCTGCATGGGTTTTGCCTTGATGTACCACGGCGATAAGGGATGCATTGCCAAGCCTGCGGCGCGTGTATGTCGACCGAGAACGACGTCGCTTTCCTTGTCGTCTAGCTTGGCCAACATGTGGAGGCCTCCTGGTTGAAGGTCTATCCGTATGCGGTCGCCCAATACTTCCAGAAATGCACGTTGCGTAAATTCGCGACGCTCCGCGTACAGGCTCCGCATGCGTTTCAAGTGTCTCGAGAAATGGCCTTCGGCGATGAAGTCCGCGACGCTTGCCTGGAACAGGTAAGGGCACCCGGCATTCAGATTCGATGCGACGGCATGGAAACGCGCAAGCGCGCTGATCGGCGCGACTACGTAAGCCAGCCGTAACCCTGGAAACATGACCTTGCTGAAGGTGCCGCTGTAGACGACGCGATCGTTGCGATCCAGGCTTTTCAAGGCTGGCAAAGGACGTCCCTGATAGCGGAATTCGCTGTCGTAGTCGTCTTCAATGATCCAGCTGCCGGCGTCGCTGGCCCATTCGAGCAAGGCGATGCGGCGTTCGAGCGACAGTGTTACGCCGAGAGGACTTTGGTGCGAGGGCGTCACCATGGCGAACTTGGCATAAGGACTGCGCCGTTTTCCCTCTTCAACCATCAATCCATGTTCATCGACTGGTACCGGCACCAGTTTGACGGCGCTGTTCTGTAAAAACGGGCGTGCAAGAACATAGCCTGGATCTTCAAACCAGAACGCATCGCCGGGCGTGGAAAGGCTGCTTAAGGTCAGTTCAAGCGTGGCGCGCAAACCGTTCGTGATGAATACCTGTTCCGGCCGGCACGTCACACCGCGCGACACGCCGAGATAAGTCGCGATCCGTTCGCGCAGACGATCGTAGCCCGCCGGATTCGGGTATCCCAGCCGCGCCGGTTCGCTGCTGCGCAGGCGATGCGCGACCAGCCGGTTCCACACCTTGCGCGGAAATGCATCCAGGGCGGGCAAGCCCAATTGCAGCGGCTTCGGCGCCTTGCCGTCATGATCGACAACATCCGACAAGGATTCTCCAGGCATGTCGATTTGCGGCCTGGGCTCGGCCAGCTGCGGCAAAGAGGGCGACACAATCGTCCCCGCCGCACCGCGCACCTGCAGATAGCCCTCGTCGGTCAGGATGCGATATGCCATCTCCACCGTACCGCGCGCCAGGTTCAGTTCCGTTGCCAGCGCACGTACTGCGGGGACGCGGTCGCCGGCGTGCAAGTGGCCAAGCTCGATGGCGGTCTTGAAGCGCTGGCAGATCTGCAGATACATCGGCTGTTCCAGCGACCGGTCGATGCTGAGATCGAGCGTGGAAGCGGGCGGCGCGGCATTTTTCATGGCCTAGTCCTTTTTGCGTTTCTTGGCCCTTCTAACATGGCCAAGATATTCGCATACTACTCATCAAGGCAACACCAATTTGTTCAACCTGACCAAGGAGATTCACATGCAAAGCCGTCTTGACTTCTATCACGCCGACCCAGCCATTATGAAAGTACTGATCGGTGTGGAAAACCAGATCGCCAAGGGTACGCTGGACGTTCTGCTCAAGGACCTGGTTCGTCTGCGCGCATCGCAAATCAACGGCTGCGCGTTCTGTCTCGACATGCACGTGACCGATGCACTCAAGGCTGGCGAATCGGAACGTCGCCTGGCGACGCTATCGGCATGGCGCGAAACGCCGTTCTTCAACGACCGCGAACGCGCTGCGCTGGAGTGGACCGAAGCGCTGACACTGGTTTCGCAAACGCACGTGCCGGATGCCGTTTGGGAAACGGTACGTCCCCATTTCAACGATGCGGAACTGATGGAGTTGACCGCGCTGATCACGTCGATCAACAGCTGGAACCGCTTTGCCATCGCATTCCGCAAGATGCCGGCGTAAGCGATACATCGATCTAACGACGAGGTTTGCCGTCCGATTGATGGGCGTGTATTGAAAGGCGGGCGGTGAAGATCCTGATTATTGGCGGCAGCGGGCTGATTGGTTCGAAAGTGAGTGCGAACCTCCGTCAGCTGGGCTGTGACGTCGTAGCTGGTTCGCCAAGTACAGGCATCAATACGCTTACCGGTGAAGGGCTGACCGAAGCCGTGAAGGGCGCGCAAGTCGTGATCGATCTGAGCAACTCGCCTTTTTTTGAGGACAAGGCGGTGCTCGACTTCTTTGAAACGTCCGGCCGCAATCTGCTGGCTGCGGAAGAGGCGGCTGGTGTCCGGCATCACATCGCATTGTCCGTCGTTGGCACGGAGCGCATGCTCGACAGCGGCTATTTCCGCGCCAAAATGGCACAGGAAAGCCTGATCAAGACGTCAAAGGTGCCGTACACGATTGTGCGCTCCACACAATTCTTCGAGTTCCTGGCGGGCATCGCGCAGCACGGCACGGTGGGGAATGAAATCCGTCTGTCGCCGGCGAAGGTGCAACCGATTTCGTCGGACGACATTGCCGGATTCGTGACGGACACAGCCTTGGCCGAGCCGATCGACGGTAGCTTCGATGCGGCAGGCCCTGAGAAATTCGGTCTTGCCGAATTGATGCAGCGTTATCTCGACGCGCTTGGAGACCCTCGGAAGGTGATAGCGGAAGCGAGCGCGCTGTACCACGGCGCCCGGCTTGACGATCAATCGCTGACGCCCGTCGACAGCGCACGTATCGGCAGAACCAAGTTTGCCGCCTGGCTTAGCAAGTCGCGGTCGATGTGATGACAAAACGCGATTTTCATGGCGTTGGCGATGCCGAAACGATGCGGCGAACAGCGTTTTCTTGATTTGGAAAGAAATGCACATACTATGATCGAACTCAAACACATCGAAAACAACGCTGATCTGGCGGCATCGTTTCCGGTAATGAAGGAATTACGGCCGCATCTCGAGGATCAGGCGACCTACATAGCGCAAGTCGAACGTCAACGCGCGCAGGCTTACCGCCTGCTCGCCGCATGGCGTGACGGAAGAATCGTTGGCCTAGCCGGGTACCGTTTGCTGGACAACCTGCTGTACGGACGTTTTGTCTACGTCGACGATCTGGTAGTGAGCGCGTCGCTGCACCGTTCAGGAATCGGTCAGCGCCTGCTGGGGGCGGTACGTCAGCAAGCCATTGCGCTGGGTTGCAGGCATTTTGTATTGGACACCGGTTTGCACATGGCACTCGCGCAGCGCTTTTATTTTCGCCAAGGTTTGCTTGCGCGCGGCATGCACTTTGTCGAACCGCTTACACAGGAATAAACATGACGCGCATTCTGTTGTTGAACAGCGGCCCGCATAGTGACGCCAGTCACGGTTATCGATTGGCGATGGAGACGATGGCCGCAGCAGAAATCGCAAACCTGCAGATCACCGAGCGTGATTTGGTGCGTACGCCGATCCCGCCCATTGGGCGCGAATATGCGCTTGCCGTTACCTCGCATGTGCCGCACAACGTACCGGCCTTTGACTGGTCGGAACGCCTGATCACAGAGCTGGAACAGCACGACGTCTTGTTCATCGTCACGCCGATGCACAACTTCACCGTGCCGGCTGCGTTGAAGTTGTGGATCGATCATGTCATACGCATCAACCGAAGTTTCGTGTCGACGCCACAGGGAAAAGTCGGATTGTTGAAGGACAGGCCGACTTTCGTACTAGTCAGTTCAGGCGCTTTCCATGTTGGAGAGCGAGCGAAGCAGCTTGATTTCCTGACACCTTACCTGCGTTATGCGCTGGCATCCATCGGCATCAATGATGTGCATTTCTTTCCGTTGGAGGGCTTGGCCTTCGGTCAGGAAGCGGTTATGCAGGCGGTGGAAGATGCACGCAGAAAACTTGCCGCAAAACTGCCAGCGATTGTTGCGCAAAAAATCCGGACTGCCTGAGACTAGAAGGCGTCACTCAGTCCGGGCACAACTCAGAGGCTGTTCAAGGCCTTCTGCAGATCCTCGATTTCGTAGGGTTTGGGCAGCGAGACGCATTTGATGCCTGCTTCTTCCTGCGACACCACGCCATAGCCGGATGAAAAAATGATTCTGAGCGAGGCGTGCGCCGCCAGCATGCGGCGCGCAAGTTCAATGCCGGTCATGCCGGGCAGCATGACATCGGTCAGTAATGCGTCGAAGGCTTCCGCATCGAATTTTTCGAGCGCTTCTTCCGCGCTGGCGGCGTCTTTCACCACGTGCCCGAGTGCGGTCAATAAATCACACAGCATGACTTTGGCATCTTCGTTGTCTTCAACAACCAGGATGCGCATCGAAGCGGACTTGGAAGAAACGATGTCGGCTGGTGCTGCCAGCGTTTTTGCCGCTTGTGCGGCGTTGGCCAGGATGTGGCGAATCTTGCGTGCCAGATCATCGCGCCGGTACGGCTTGCTGATCAATTCGACGCCTGGGTCGAGGCGCCCACCATGCACAATTGCGTTTTGCGTATAGCCAGACGTGAATAACACCTGCAAGCGCGGCAGCAATTGCTTGGCACGCAGCGCCAGGTCAGGACTGCGCACTGGCCCCGGCATGACTACGTCGGTGAACAGTAAATCGATTGGGGTGCCGCTCTCCAGAATGGCGAGTGCATCTTTTCCGTTGTCCGCCTTTAGCACGTGATAGCCGAGGCCATGCAGCATGTCTACGGCGGTGGCCTGCACGCTCGGATCGTCTTCGACCACCAGGATCGTTTCCGAGCCGCCAACCACCGGACCTTTCATCAACTGCGGTGCGTAGGCTTCCGGCTGCTGACAACGCGGCAGGTAAATGCGGATCGTGGTACCGCTGCCTACTTCGCTGTATATCTTGATATGCCCCTGGCTTTGTTTGACGAAGCCGTGCGCCATGCTGAGGCCAAGGCCGGTACCTTCGCCTTCGCGCTTGGTCGTGAAGAAAGGCTCAAATGCGCGGGACGCAACCTCCGGCGGCATGCCGCTGCCGGTATCCGAAATGGCGAGCATTACGTACTGGCCGGCGGGCACATCGCGCTCGGCAGCGACATAGTCGTCGTCCAGCATGGCATTGCCGAGTTCCAGCGTCAGTTTGCCGCCGTTCGTCATCGCGTCCCGTGCATTGATGGCGAGATTGAGAATCACGTTTTCGATCTGGTTCTGATCGACCAGCGTGGTCCACAAGCCGCCTGCCACCACGGTCTCGATCAGGATCGATTCGCCGAGCGCGCGGCGTAGAAGGTCATCCATGCCGCGCAGTACGCGGCTCAGATTGGTGGCGACGGGCTGCAGCGGCTGCCTGCGCGCGAAAGCCAGCAGTTGCATCGATAGCTTGGCGCCGCGGTCGGCAGCAAAGGCGGCAGACTGCAATCGCGTCTGCGCTTTTTCCTCGGCGGGCAGACTCATCTGCAGTAATTGCAGATTGCCGGAAATGACTTGCAGCACATTATTGAAGTCGTGTGCCACGCCACCTGTCAGTTGGCCGATGGCTTCCAGTTTCTGTGCCTGGCGCAAATCTTCGTGCGCGCGCTGCAGTTCGCTCGTGCGCGCGGCGATGCGCTGTTCCAGCGTGTCGTTGAGTTGCTGCAGCGCTTCCTGCGCGCGCATGCGTTCGTGCATTTCACGCTGCAAGGCAGTGTTCGAATCTTCCAGATCCTTCGCGCGGTGGCCGACTTCGTTCAGCATGTGGTTGAAGGCGTCGACCAGCACGCCGGTTTCGTCGTCGGCGGTCTTGTTGACGCGCACCGAGAAATCGCGGTTGCGGATTACATCGTTGACGGCATCGGTCAATGACAGGATCGGCTTGGCGATAGCCCGCTGCAGCCAGTATGCGACGATGGCCGCAAAGAACAGACTAGCCGCCATGACCGCCGCCATAATCAGCGCATAGTTCTTAATGCGATGCGCCAGCGGATATTCCGCCTGCAAATAGACGGTGCCGAACCGTTCACTGTCGCGGCTGATCGGCTTGAACAGCGCAACGCGTCCGTTCGAGATGCGATAGCCGTCTGCGGCCGGCACGGGTGGAATGGCGCCGCGTGCTTCTGGCGTGGTTCCATAGCTGGCGACGACGCGGCCGTTCGCGGCATAGATCGCGGCAGCCATGATGCTGGGGCGCGCTTTCAGTTGATCCAGATTTTCCTTCGCCACCTTTGGATCGTTGAATTCCAGCGCTGCCAGGTTGGCCTTGGCCAGAATGTCGGATTGTGTTGTCAGGTCGCCGATCCAGCTGGACTCGAAATTGCGCACGTCGTAAATAAGAAGAATCGTGCAGCACAGCAGCAGTGCCGACAAAGTTGTTGCCAGCATTGCCAGCGTGAACTTGCGTAGTATGGAGTGGCGGATACCTTTGATCATTGCGGCATATCCTTGATGACGGCGACGGCGACCGCGAGCATTCGGGAGTTGATCTTCAACCGCGAACGATCCAGTGACGCCAGGTTAACCTCGAAGCGTACGCGACGGTCGACGAGGGTAAAGTTGATCATGCTGCCTTGTGCAAGCGCATTATCCATTTCGGTGATGATGAGAACCGGCCGCTGCTGCACCAATCTGATCCACGCAGCCTGCCGCGATGGTTCGGTCTTGCCGATGAACAGGACATGGACGCCGGTCGTGCTGTCATCGCTGTACAGGCGCTTTACCACCACTTGGCGGTTGTTGACGCGCCGCCGCGCAACGATGTCGGTCAGTTCGTCGGCCACATCATCCGAATCTGCCACGCCGATGACGTAAGGCGCATCGGGGTTGGCGAAAGACTCGGGCGGCCACTCAATGTAGTTGAGGAACTTGTAGATGGATGCCGCTTTCACCGCTTCTTCACTCGCGTCTTTATCCTGTGCCGCGTACGAGAACATGGTGTTAAACGAGAGGCAGAACATCAGGAGTAGCACAAGAGTGCGTGCGCTTCCAACGCGCAGCCGAGTGCGCGGGCCTTGGAGTATTGGCGGCATTGTCACGGTTGTCTTCACTTGCGCCAGACCAGTCGGAAGAAAACACTGCGATCGAACAATCCGTTTCGGCTTTCCGTGTCGCTGAACTCCGCACGCGTGCCGCCGATCAGATTCTGTCCAGTGATCGAAAGCTCGAGGTCGCGCCGGATTTTCCAGCCATAGCGCAGATCCATTGTGGTGTAGGACGGCACGTCAGAGTCGCGCAAGGCGCCGACGTAACGCAGCGTTACGTCCAGTTCCTGATGCGAGTCGATGTCATAGGAGGAGCGCAGCATCCAGTAGTGATTAGGATCGCCGGTAGCGAGTCCAACTAACGCGCTTGCGTCCTGACTTCCCTGCTGCAACTCTGTGCTGACTCTTTGTGCAACGAATCCAGCAGATAAACGCAATTGGTCGGCTGCCTGCCAGCTACCCCACATTTCGATGCCGCGTGAAGTTCCGCGCGCGCGGTTTTCGAAGTACGCGGTGGGGAAATTGAATTCAACTGTCCTTAGCTTGTCATAGTCGGTATGGAAAACAGTGGCCGAATAGGACAGTGTGTGTGACAGCTGGCCGCGATAACCGACTTCGATATCGGTTGCGACTTCCGATTCGAAGTCAGGGCCGCCTTGGATGCCAACCAGACTTGGCGGCGGCACGGAATAGAAATCCCGGTCGATGCGCGACGGCGTTCGTACGGCACGCGAGATCGCTCCCCATATGAGGTGATCCTTCGTCGGTTTCCACGAAAGACGCAGCGAGGGCAGTATTTCGACGCCAGTGTAATTATTGTTCTCCAATCGAAGCCCGGTCGTCAGCTGTAGCGTATCGGTCAGCGCGAGCTGGTCTTGAACAAACAGATTGCCCCAGTACATATTCAGCGAAGCAGGCAGGAATACAAAGCCGTCGTCATTGTTGACGTGGTCCATTGCGTAGCGATAGCCGGCACCCCATTCGATGCTGTGTCGATCGTTGAGTGCGATCGAATGCTGCAACTGAAGGTCCAGCGTGTTCAGGTATTCGATGAATGCACCTGGCTGTTTGCGCTCGGTGTAGTCCCAATAGGCTTGCACGCTGATGCTGGAATCATCCGATACGCGACGTTGGAAGCGGCTCAGCAAATTGGCGCCGCCGATCGCAATGTCGGGCTTAGAGGCTTGGTGCAGGTTGCCGTTGTAGGCGTCGCCTTGCAGCGTGACCTTGTCGCCACCGCTGGCCCAGTCGCTGCGGAAGCCGGTTTGCTGACGGTCCCATCCCCACGGTGTGCTGGCACCATTGGCGGTGGGCGTGTCGTCGTTCTCCGCATGCTTCGCGTAAATGCGGTAGCTGCCGCCGTTGGCCATCGCGCCGCCATAGCGAACCACCCCATTGCGTTCGTCCGCGCTACCGCCCGCTGATACCAGCAAACCTTGCGTATCGGCGGCGCTTTTCGTAATGATGTTGATCACGCCATTGACCGCATTGGCGCCCCACAGCGTTCCGCCGGAACCGCTAATGACCTCAATGCGCGCCACATCTTCCAACACCACGTCCTGTGCGTCCCAGGACACGCCAGAATACAGAGGTGAATAGATGGCGCGACCATCTATCAGTACCAGCAGCTTGTTGGCGAAGACGCTGTTGAAGCCACGCGAAGTAATGGCGTAATTCCTCGCGTCCGCCCTGGCCACCTGCAGATTGGGTGCGAGACGCAAGGCTTCCGGCAAGGTGGTAGCGCCGGACCGTCGGATATCTTCACCGGTAATCACGAAGATAGAGGCGGGTGCATCGGCGAGCGGCTCGGACTTTTTCGATACGGAGGTGATCTCGATATTTGCCAGTTCTTCGAGGCTCAGATCACCGAGGTCGCCGCTATCCGCCTGTGCCGGCAGCGGAATGAACAACGCAGCCAATAGCGCGAAGACGAGCGATAAGCTGAAGGCGCGTTCTTTCATGTGCAGGCGCCACGGCAATTCGCGGGTGGAAATCAAGATACCGCAGGAACTTCCAAGCATAAAACCTCATGCGAGTCGCGGGGGAATGGAAAGTCGAAGGACAAGCGATACCTCGTGTGTGTCGTATGCGACGTCGCCCGATCCTAACGAAATATTCGCAGCTGATCAATGAACAAATGTTGACCTGCGGTGGGTAGCCCACAAGCTTGGTATGCAAACCGGCGCTCTGCGCGAGGGTTTTACGGGGCCTGAACCAAGAGCAGCTGCTAGCGATGATGTATCGATACGCTAAAGCCGGTGCCGAACGTCGGGCGCTGGCTTAATCGAATACGCATTGATGACGCGCTGCACAATACCGCGCCTCATCCGGATATGCCGGAAGAAGCGGGGCGATTATGACAAGGTGATGTTTGAGTTGAGACGACAGGATGTGCGCGGGACGCCGCGCTCACAATAGTTCTAGCGAGGACTATGGACCCGGGATGTCGATCAAGGCATAGTCGAAGGCCATCGTTGCACCTCGACTTTTCTGATACGGAATCTGCAACTGCCCTTGTGTCTCTACGGTCGCGGACGGGAACAAGCGCAGCAGCGATTCCAGCTGGTCATCGCGCATTTCGCTGGGCGTGACGAACACGATCTTCCCGTCCAGCCGTTCTGGGTGCGCCAGGAAGCGATCGAGAATGAAGGTTCGCATCGAAGGTCGCTGAAAATACAGATTACCCGCGGTTAGTTTTTCGCCAACGATCAGCGTATTCGCCTGCGGGAAGCGTTGCTCCAGCTCGCTCGACAATTGCGGGTAGGGATAATGCGAACGCGAGTACTTGTCGAGATAGGGACCAAGCTGCACACGCAGTGGAATCCCGATCAGGATCAGCAGCGCGAGCACTGCCACCAAGCGCAGAATCTTGCGGTACACCTCGCTGCGCGCAAGGGCGGGCAGCAGCAGGAAGCACACCACCGGCAGCGGAAACAGCAGCTGCTGCAGCCAGCGTCCCTTGATATTGCTGATGTAGCCCGTCAGCAAAATCACGCACATTAATGCGAAGAATGCCGCATACAGCCACAGGAAGAAGCGAACGTTGGTGTCGGCTCGGTCGATTGCCGGACGTTTGAATGCGCGCCACCCGACCAGCAGGTAGATGATCCACAACGGCGTGAGAAAACCGATCGCGCCCCACACCATGCTGCCGAAGCCGCGCAGCACGTTCTCGATATAGGATTGCGTTGCTCCTTCGCGCATCTTCGCCAGCGTACCGCCCGATGCCGCATCCAAATGCGTGAGCAGCCACACGGCATGCGGCAGGATGCACAGCAAAGCGATGATCGCGGTGAGCCATAGCTTGTTGTTCCAGATGATCTGGCGGTGCTCGCGCACGGCCAGGCTAGCGCAGGCGAGTCCGCCGATGAAGACCGTGTAGTTGTACTTGGATAGCAGACCAAGGCCGATCAGCAGACCGAACAGTGCGTAACGCCAGACCGTCGGTTTGCGCAGCATCGCGAAATAGCAGCACAGGCTCCAGCAAACAATCGTCGTCAGCAGCACCGTATGCGTGAGGTCGCGCTGTGATTCCCACGCGATTTCCGGCATCAGCAGCATTGATGCGCTAGCCGTGATTGCGCCGCCGACACCGATCAACGGTTCCGCAAGAACGAACAGGCCTGCGTACAGCGCGAACAGGATCACGTTTTTCAGCAACGCAAACGAAAAAACGGTGAAGCCGAAGGTCGAAAACGTCAGCCATTGCAGCCACGAATACAGCGGCGGCTGTGTGCCATAACCTAGCTGCAGGTGTGCATAGGCTAGCGCCTGTTCCGATTCGTCCATTGCCAGCGAATCGGTCAGTGTCACCCGGATCAAGATGTGAAGAATGAAGTATGCCGCGAGGAGCAGCAAAAACGTATGGCTGGCACGTTGCTGGTCGAGATAAGAACGGCGTTGCTGCATACGAAAAAAAACCAATGGATGTCGCGGATACTGCGTTTTTATGCTGTTAGTACAAGCAATGTCGGCGTTCGACAGAGACGACAACGTTCGACTCATTGTTCGTGTTGACAGCCATTTGAAAAAATCAGGCATGGGGGGTGTGTGCTTCCTGCAGATGCAACCACGGTTGTGTTCGGCCCCACGCGGCTTCCCATTCGAATGGCATCACCAGGTGCAACGCGCCGATGTCGGCGACATAGGAATCGAGTTGCGGTCGCAGCAGCGACACGCCGGCGGTCAGCGCCGGCAACCGCGTTTCGATTTCGCGCATGACTTCCGGACGCAGCCAGTCGCCATGGTGCTGCCAAACGCTGCCTCCGATCACGAAGGTTTCGATGTCAAGCACCGCGGTGACGTTGTACAAGGCGCGTCCGAACCATTTGGCGGCTTCCTTGACGATCGCGGCCGCCGCCGGTTCGCCTCCCCTGGCCGCTTCAAACAGGTCGCTGGCGCTGCGGCTGAATTGCGCCTCCAGGTTGCGGCCGGAAATCAGCGCTTCCACATCGCCGAAATTGCCGCAACCGCATTGCACGATCGAGCTGTCGGTCAGCAGCATATGACCGGCATGGCCGGCATTGCCGTTTTTTCCGCGTAGTAGCCGGTCGTCCACGCACAAACCAAAGCCGATACCCGTGCTCCAGGTCACGTAAGCGCAGTTGGCGACCCCTTGCACCGCCCCGAACGCACGTTCTGCCGTCAATGCGGCGACGCAATCGTTGTCAATCACCACGGTCTTGAACTGCTCGCGCAGTACGTCCTCCAGCGGTACCGACTGCCACCGGTTGGGCAGGCTGCCTGGTCGGTCGGTCGCAAGGGCGCCGCAGATGTTCGGCGTCACCAGACTGATCAGGCCATGCTGTTTGATGAACGGGCCGCATGAACTGACGCCCACCATATCGATCTGCGCAAAATCCACGCCTGCCTGTACGCAGGCCGCCTGCAGCAGCGCAAGCCCTTGTTCTGCCGGTGCCCTTTCACTGCCGGTCTTGACGGTCAGGGCAGTGACGCGCGCGAGTGGACCGCTGGCGCCTGCCACGGTGGCGGCCATCTTGGTGCCGCCAATGTCCAGGCCGCCGATATAAATGGGTTCCATGCATGCTCCCTGAAGCCCTTGCTGCGGGCCTTTTTGAAGTGCGGCACTGCGCACAGGTTTTTAGTCAGGCTGAAAAAGAAACTCGCAACGAACTGACCGTAACGCGGTCATAAAGTTTTACATCGGCGCGATGACATGCGGAAATTTTTTCGTATTGGCCCCCGCGCGACGGTTCAAACGCATGGAAGGAGTTCGACATGGCGCAATCACTGAAGGCGCTGGATCAACAGGTGATCGTGATCACCGGCGCATCCAGCGGGATCGGTCTGGCGACCGCACATGCCGCCGCATCGCAAGGCGCCAGGCTGGTGCTTGCGGCGCGCAGCGGCGATACGCTGCAGCAGATCGTCGCTGATCTCGCAGCGGACGGCTGCGAAGCGATCAGCGTTGCTGCGGACGTCAGCGATCGCAAGCAGGTGGAAAACATCGCGCAGCAGGCGATCGCGCATTTCGGCCGCATCGATACCTGGGTCAACGATGCCGGCTTGTCGATCTACGGACGCTTGCAGGAAGTCAGCGACGAAGACAGTCGACGCCTGTTCGACATCAATTTCTGGGGCGTGGTGAACGGCTCCTTGGTGGCCCTGCCTTATTTGTTGCGGCAAGGCGGCGCATTGATCAATCTTGGCAGCGAAGTCTCCGATGCAGTGATCCCGCTGCAGGGTATGTATGCGGCGTCCAAACATGCGGTCAAGGGATTCACCGATGCCTTGCGGGTGGAAGTGGAGGAACTGGACAAGGCCCCGGTCTCCATTACGCTGATCCAGCCCACCGCAGTCGACACGCCGTTCCCGCAGCACGCGAAAAACTACATGGATCAGGAACCAAAGCTGCCTACGCCGATGATCGATCCCTTCAAGGTGGCGGAAGCGATCCTGGAAGCGGCGACTAATCCTACGCACGACATCAAGGTCGGTGCAATGTCGAAGATAAACACGGCGATGGAGAAGTGGCTGCCGTCGCTGGCGGAAAAATTAAGTGCGAAGCAAGCCGGCCGCCAGCAGTACGACGAAATGCCGCGCCATCCCGAAGGCGGCTTGTATCGTGCGAGCGGCGACGGCCATATCCGAGGCAGCGGCGGCGTCACTCGCCATTGAGCTGGCGGCTTGAATACTGAGCGGCTGATTGTTCATTTCGCCGCATCATCAGGCTTACTCGCGGTATTCGGCAAGCTGTGTGGATTCGCCGGTACGCTGCTGCCGGCGTTCTGCGTCCATGCGTTGCAGCTTCAGTTTGGCGGCACGGATCGATGCGACATCAGGGCGGCGGTTTTTCACCTTGATCGGGCGTGTCCATGCGGTGCTGCGTGCGGTGTGGTAGACCGGTGATTGTTCGCCGTCGACCGCGACCGGCCGTGCGCCGAAGATCAGAACCTTGACCCGCGCGCTTTCCTCGCATTGCCCGTTGGTGTAAGTGACGCTGCCGCCGGTACCGCGGCAGGCAAGGATGTCGGCCTGTGCCGATGGGAGGAGCAGGCAGGCGCCTGCCGCAATGATCGCCGCGCCGCACAGTTTGCTGCGTTGTCGCATGATCGCGCTCCTGAAGAGAGTGCATCGATCATGCCGCGATCAGGGCGGAAGGTCTGTGTGATAGCGAACGCTGCGGTGCAGCGTGTCAGTGCTGCAACTCTTTCATGCCTTCCCGCATGCTGCCGTAAGGATCGTCGATCACATAGCGCCAGCTGCCGTCGGCCTGTTTGCGCACGACTTCCAGGGTGTGGATCGTGTCCTGTACCGCGCGGCCATCGGGTCGTGTACCGCGAAGGCTTGCTTTCATTCGCGTGGTGGCAAGATCGCCGTCGGCATTGAGCGCACTCTTGATGAACTCGATCGTGAAGTGCGGCTGGATGCTGATCAATGCGGCGTTGGCAGCGCGGATCGCATCGTGTCCACTCATCGGTTCGCCGGATTTTTTGAACAGCACGGCGCCTGGTTCATACAGCGCAATGCAGGTTTCGAGATCGCCCGCGTGCAGTGCGGCAATCAGTATGCGCCCGCAATCCTGTGGTTCGCGGGCGATACGTTCGGCGGGGGCAAGCCTGTTGTCATCCGGCATGGGTTCTCCTGTTTGAGTATGGGAAGAGTAACGGCGGTATTCAATCCATCACTATAATTCCTGAATGATCAAGGACGCCATATGACGAATGCTTTTGAAGACCTGCCGGGCGTCGATACCCCGGGCGTCGATACGACGCGCCTCTATGAACTGATGGTGGACGGTCGCAGGATAGGTTTCATCGAATACAGTCTGTACGGCTGCGTCGCCATCGTCACGCACACGGAAATCGATCCCCGATGCGAGGGGCGCGGCTACGGCTCGGAACTGGCGCGTCAGGCATCGGCCTTTTTTCGCAGCGAAGGTTGGCAGGTAGTGCCTGTGTGCGGCTTTTTTGCGCGCTATTTGCGTACCCATCCCGAAGATGCGCAGTTGCTGACTCCGGCCAGTCGCCGCATTTTCGCCATGTGAATCCAGAGGAAGGTTTCCGTACAGAATTTTGAGCCTCGGCAAGGAACCAAGACGGCTTTGGCTGATCTTGTTCCTATGCTAATGTCAGTGTGCATCTAGCATCATCATCGATTACTGAAACGGACAGCATGATTTCTTCTCTTTCGACTTCCCGCGACGACGGCGATCCGTTCACGGACGACCTGTTCGATCTGCCCTGCATGTCGCTGCATTGCGGTGAAAGCAGTGCCGTCATTGCACAGCAGGGCGCACAGGTACTGTCGTGGCGCGACGCGCACGGGCGTGAACGGCTGTACCTGTCGCCGCAAACCGGCGGTGCGGCACGCGGCGTTGCAATCACCTCTGCTTCGCTGCCGCCATCGATACGCGGCGGCATGCCGGTCTGCTTTCCTCAGTTTTCCGGTCGCGGCCCTTTGCCAAAACACGGCTTTGCGCGTGCCGTGCGGTGGAGCGCGGACGCGGTATCGGGCAACAGCTTTCCGTCGCAGAACAGTGTGGCGACCTTTACGCTGCGCGACGACGCATGCACGCGCGCCATCTGGCCCGAAGCCTTCACCGCGCAGCTGTCGGTGCTGCTGGCGCCCGACCGCCTGGCGGTCACCCTGACGCTGACCAATCGCGGCGCAACACCGTGGTCGTTTACGGGCGCGTTGCACACCTACCTGCATGTAAAGGACATCAGCAAGACCGCGCTGGCTGGCTTGCAGGACACGCGCTATCAGGATGCGACAAATAATAATGCCGAGAGTCAGGAGCGCGATCCGCTGCTGACGGTGAGCGGCGAAGTGGACCGGGTCTATCTGTCGCCGCCGAAGTCGCTGCAACTGCTGGAAGGCGGCAAGCCGTCGCTGCGGATCGCGCAGACCGGCTTCGAGGATACGGTGGTGTGGAATCCGGGACCTGTGCTGGCACGCAAGTTCCGGGATTTCCCCGACGAGGACTGGCAGCACATGCTGTGCGTGGAAGCAGCATGCGCGGCGCAGCCGGTGCTGGTACAGCCGGGTTCGACCTGGACCGGCAGCCAGATCCTGACCTCGATGTAGTGCC
>Ga0310811_10003267_pt1 | contig 20402 bp, 22 predicted proteins | sample YCmetagenome_FD_207642 | JGI IMG/M metagenome (GOLD analysis project Ga0310811, IMG submission 207642) | Soil microbial communities from experimental microcosm in Duke University, North Carolina, United States - YC | ecosystem: Engineered > Artificial ecosystem > Soil microcosm > Unclassified ...
TCACCGCCCACCATTTCTTGATCGCTTCGCGATCAAGAAATGGTGCCCGAAGCGGCGCTAGCGCCAGCGTAGTGCGCCGCGAGGGCGCGGCGGAGGTGGCGGCAGCCCCGCTCGATGCCTAGGCCCCACGTATTGCGGCGGCGACTTGAGGGCCGCGCGGCAGCAGCACTCCTACTGGAAATCACGCTAGCAACTTGAGCCCCACGCTTATTGGCCCAAAGGCCAATACCGGCGGAGCATCCGCTTTGGTTCCCTTGCCGCATAAGGCCGCTGGCGCTCGCGGTCCGAGGGGTTGGCCCGGTTGCACGGACATCTTTTGATGGATGGCCCGGCCATCTTCCCGGTGCGCGAGATTTTTCCACCAGGCCACATCAAAGGAAACCATCGCTCTATGCGTGGCAGCGGCTGATGACGATTGAATCGGAATCCTTAGGCACACCCACGCCGGGAACAGGGCCTACCCCCAGACGTTTTTCTGACTGGGTTGGGCGGCCAATTATCCGGAAGCATATTTTGACGCACGTTTACACTGTCCATCCGCTCACCAGACCGCGCGTCTCGATTTTTCAGAAAGCTCAGGAGGAATTCGGATCTCCATCCGGCTTCGCCTCGCCCGCAACCGAGAAGCTGATCCACAGGGCGTTAAAGCGCGCAGGCCGCGCTAATTTTTCCGATCTGTCCTTTGTCCAGCCGCTCAACCGCCTGCTCAAGGCCTATGCCGAGGAAGCCGATCTGAGCTTCTTCGGCCGCCATGCCACGCGTTGCGATCTGGACCGCTGTCTCGCCAATCTGCTGCGGCTGGATGAGGCGGAGGAGGAAAATCCCTCGATCGTGTCCCGTCCGATACGCACGCCGGTCTTCATCACCGGCATGCCGCGCAGCGCCAGTTCCTTTCTCCACAGGCTGCTGTCGCTCGATCCGGCCAATATCGTGCCCCGCTTCTGGCAGCTGCTTTATCCCTATCCGCCGCGATCCCGGCTTCTGCCGCTGGATCTGCGCAAGGCGCAGGTGGCGCTTCAACTGTGGCTGTTCCAGTGCCTGGCTCCGGGATTGGGCCGGCTCCATCGTCTCAGCGCCGATGCGCCGCAGGAATGCACCGACATCACGGCCCAGATATTTCAGAGCCTGCGTTTCGAAAACACCCATCGCATACCGTCCTACCAGGACTGGATCGACCGGCATGGTCACCATGACGCGTTTCTGTTTCACCGGCGCTTTCTCCAGCATCTGGACGCCCAGACGCCGGGCCGCCGCTGGATTCTGAAATCCCCCGATCATGTCTTTTCCCTGGATGCGATCCGTGCGGCGTATCCGGACGCGGTCATCGTCTTTCTGCACCGCGATCCGCTCAGTGTCGTCTCGTCCTGCGCCAAGCTGGCCGAAAGGCTGCGCCGGCCATTCACCAACCATGTGGATCCCGAAGAGGTCGGCCAACAGGTGAGCGGGCGCCTGGTGCAGGCCGCCGATCACATGATGGAGGCCGCGGGCCATATCCCGCGCATTCTGCATCTCCACTATGGGCAAGTTGTCGCCCAGCCCATCGCGGCCGTCCGCACGCTTTATCGCCATTGCGGCTTCGAGCTCAGCGGGGCCGCCGAGCAGCGGATGACGGCGTTCCTGGCGCGGCCGCACCGCCGCTCGGTCCGGGACCGCGACTTTGCCAGCTTCGGTCTTGATGCCGGAACCTTGCGGGACCGCTTCGCCCGCTATGTCCAGCACTTCGCTGTGCCGGAAGAAGCGGCACCCGGCGCATGACTCAAATCCGGCTCTTCATCATCCTGGGCGGCATCGCCCTCTTGGCGGGCCTGGCGTTATGGGCGGGACTGCCGGCCATCGGGCGCGCCTTTGCCGCTGTCGGTGTGGACGGCTTCGGCCTTGTGGTTCTGATTCATGTGCCGCTGATTGCGCTGCTGGGTGCGGCCTGGTGGTCGATCGGCGGGACCAACCCGCGCGCGGCTCTGCCGTCCTTCATTGCGGCGCGTCTTGCACGCGATTCCGTGGCTGAGTTGCTGCCCTTCTCACAGCTGGGCGGGTTTGCGGCGGGCGTCCATGTTCTGTCGCTGACCGGCATCCCCGCCAGGGCAGGAGCCCGCTCGCTCCTCGCCGACCTTCTGATGGAGTTCTTCGCCAAACTGCCTTACGCCATGGCGGGCTTAGGCTTGCTGATCTGGCTGCGGCCGGACAGCGCCGTGCCGTCCTATCTGCTGCTGACGCTGGCCGTGCTCGCCGGCGTGCCCCTTCTGATATGGCTCTTGTTAGGACTTTGGCGCGACGCGCTTGTGCGGTTTGTCCCGCCATGTCTGCGCCGCCTGGTTCGCCGCCATGGCGAAACACGCGGTCTGCATTCGCTGCTTGTTCTGGAAGAGGTCGGGCCAAGCGGCCTGTTGCATGCGCTCTGCTGGGCGCTGGGCGGGCTGGAAGCCTGGGTGACCTTGCGCCTGATGGGGATGCCGGTGACGGTGATCGAGGCGCTGGCCATTGACAGCCTGGTGACGAGCCTTCGCACCTTCGGCTTCTTCATGCCGGCGGCCTTGGGCGTACAGGAAGCCGCGTACGTCCTGATCTGCGGCTTGTTCGGCCTCAGTCCCGGCCACGCGATGGCTTTTTCCCTGGTGCGCCGCGCCCGCGATGTCCTGCTTGGCCTTATCGGTCTTGCCGTCTGGCAGAACCTGGAAGTGCGGCGCGCGCGCCAGCCGGTTTCCTTCGCCTGACAGGCAGTCCGATTTAGCGGCTGCTATTCCGCCGCGTGAGAAATGGTGGTGTGGAGCGGAGTTGCCGGCTCCGTGCCCGACACCAGCTCCTGGAACAGCGCCCGATAGTGGATCATGGCCTGGCGCAGATCTTCCGTGGTGGTCTGATCCTTCTTGTGGCGAAGGGCGATCCCGTGAGCGGCATGATAATGCTGCACCACCACTGGATGATCCACCGATAGGTCTGCTGCGCGCTGCTCGAAATCCTGCACCGGATAGCCACGGGCGTTCATCACTTCGCCCAGCAATTCGTCGGCATGAGCCAGCGACGTCTTGGGATTGTCCACGAACTCCGCCTGAATCTGCTGCCAGCGTGTGGTGAAGCGCTCTTGATCTTCGACTGACAAGGTGCGGATCTGGAAGGCGGCGGCCCGCCGCTCCCGCTGTTCCAGTTCCCGTTCGGCAGCGCGTGAACTGCCGGTGGCGGCGACCAGGCGGTCATATTCGGGCCCGAATCGCTCGCGCAGGTGGCGCCGGCGCTGGGCCTGCTGCTGCTGATACAGGATCGTTGCGACGACAATGGCGGCGATGATCAGAACCGCCGCGACAACCAGGAAGACGGTATCGGAACTCATTGTGCGGCTCCATCAAGTCACCAGTGGCCTAACGGGTTGAACCGGGCCTTGTTCCTCGCCGGGGCCGGCCGTGGGAAGCCAGTTTCTGACAAAACTGTATAGCGCCGGACTGGAACGCATCATGCCGGCAGCTCTTTCCGGCGTGGGGCGATTACGATTGGAGCAGGAAATGAGCCTGAAGAAGCTTGCCTTGGCCGCGGGCGTAAGTCTGGCGGCACTATCAATCAGCAGCCTGGGCGCGAGCGCCTATGTCGCCTGTAACCACGAAGGCGACTGCTGGCATACCGAAGCGCGCGTCGCCGTGCCCGGCGTGACCTTCGAATATCACCCGGACGATTGGTATTTCCATCGCCACTGGGACGCCGATCGCGAGCACCATTGGCGCGAATGGCACGAAGGCCGTGGCTATTGGCGCAACGGCATCTGGATTACGCTCTAGACCGGCCAGCGCAGAATCAACGGGTCCGGCGCGCATGCGCCGGGCCCGTTTTGCTGCGAAGGCGTCAGGAGGTGACTGCGGAGGTGGTGGCGACCGCTGGGCTGTTGCCGCCGGAGGTCGCGACCGCCACGGCCACCGCGATGACCGCGGCGCCGCCGACCAGCAGCCAAGCGTTGCCCATATTCAGATCCGCCCGATGGATACCCGCCGGCTTGCCCGGCGGCAGTGTGCCATCCGCCATGACGGGCGAGGAAAGAGCCAGAAACAGCAATGCGGTGGTGAATTTCTTCATGGAATGACCTGTTTGCTTCGAACAGCGTCATGAACCATGGAAATGTGACAGGTTTTCATGGCCGTCATTGGCCAGGGCCGCTTTTGGCCGCTAGTGTCCCCGATTCCGAAATTCGCGCGCGATCTCGATATCAAGCTCTGGGCGAATTTCGGAATCGGGGACACTAGCAAGTTATTGATTCTAGTGTCGTTTGGTTTCGAAAGTTCGCCCTAGCGCCTGATATCAATGGTGTGGCGAACTTCGAAACCACGACACTAGGGTGCCGGCAAAAAAGGAAACAGCCTTGCGCTTCTTGTGGATTTTACCGGCCATTCTTCTGGTCGCTGCCTGCGGCGGCCGGCCCAACACCGTGCCGCCCTGGATGCGGCCGACCGAAAAGCCCCGGGACGAGAATTATCATGGCGGCAATGCCGCCATGCTGCTGAGATACGATGCCAACCATGACGGCACGGTGACACGGGCCGAGCTGATTGCGGGCCTGAAGGCCGAATTCGCCGCGCACGACACCCATCACAATGGCTGTCTGGACTCTGAACAGGCCGAAGCGATCAACCAGGCGCGGGTGGACGCCGACCAGTCCACCGCCACGCCGGTGATGGATTGGAACCAGGATGGCTGCATCGACTACACGGAATTTTCCGCGGCGCCTTATTCGCTGTTCGACCAGCTCGACACCGATCATGACGGCAAGCTGACACCCAAGGAGCTGCAGCGGGCCGGCGCGCGTCCCCCGGATGCGGCACAGCAAGAACAGCAGCAACAGGAACAAGAGGATGGGCAGGAGCGCCGCCGGCGGCGTGGCGGCGGACCGCCCCCTTAAACCAGTTGTTTGAGGCTAATTGCTTGACAGGGCAGGGCCCCGCCCGTACATCGGCCCCCTTCGCGCGGTGCCCTTTGGGGAACCGTATGCGGGGGCGTAGCTCAGTTGGTTAGAGTGTCGGCCTGTCACGCCGAAGGTCGCGGGTTCGAGCCCCGTCGCTCCCGCCATTTTCCACCCGGAAATGGCTTTGTTTGTTCCCCGCGACGTCGCGGGTGTCCTGTCGCGTTCCCGCAGAAATGGTCTCCAGTTAAGAGTGACTCGCATCTAGTGCGAGCGCTTGTGCATCTTTTGAGATCATCCCAAGGCTGGGCATCAAGCCCCGAATTTTCCTGTTTTTCTGCCGCGAATCTTCCTTTAAACCCGCCGTGCGCGAGCGCAGGGCCGATCCTACTGCACCCGCGAAATAACACCGGTCTGACCGTTGGGGGCGCTTCAGGCGCCGGGGCGCAGGACCACGGGGTATGCGTATGGAAAAGCTGCTGCTGGAGTATCTGCCGATCCTGCTCTTCATTGGGCTGGCGGCCGTTATGGGTGGCGCGCTGATCGTCCTGCCGCTGCTGGTCGCGCCATCCAAGCCCGATCCTGAGAAATTGTCGGCCTATGAATGCGGCTTTCCCGCCTTCGGCGATGCCCGCATGAAGTTCGACGTGCGCTTCTATCTGGTGTCGCTGCTGTTCATCATCTTCGACCTGGAAGTGGCGTTCCTGTTTCCCTGGGCCATCACGCTGACCGATTTGGGGGGCGCCACCGGCGTCTTCGCTTTCTGGTCCATGATGGTGTTCCTGGGGGTGCTGACGGTCGGCTTCATCTATGAATGGAAGAAGGGAGCGCTCGAATGGGAGTGATCCTGACACCGCACGGAACCGCCGCGCGCGCCGGGGTGGAAGGTGCAGCCCCCGGCATTGCCGACAATGATCCCTACTTCAAGGCCCTGCAGGCCGAGATGGCCGACAAGGGTTTTCTGGTCGCCAGCTCCGAAGCCCTGGTGAACTGGGCGCGCACCGGCTCCTTGATGTGGATGACCTTCGGTCTGGCCTGCTGTGCGGTCGAGATGATGCAAGCCTCCATGCCGCGCTATGACCTGGAGCGCTTCGGCTTTGCGCCGCGCGCCTCACCGCGCCAGTCCGACGTGATGATCGTCGCCGGCACCCTGACCAACAAGATGGCGCCCGCGCTGCGCAAGGTTTACGACCAGATGCCGGAGCCGCGCTACGTGATCAGCATGGGAAGCTGCGCCAATGGCGGCGGCTATTACCACTATTCCTATTCGGTGGTGCGCGGCTGCGACCGCATCGTGCCGGTGGACATCTATGTTCCCGGCTGTCCACCCACCGCCGAGGCGCTGGTTTATGGCGTCCTTCTGCTGCAGCGGAAAATCCGCCGCACCGGCACCATCGAGCGCTGAATGACCGATCTTGCCTCCTTGCGTGACAGCATAGCCACCGCGCTCGGCGGTGCGGTGACCGGCGCCGTGATGGCGTGGGGCGAGCTGACCTTCGAGGTTCAGGCCGCCGCCATCCGTGAGGTGATGACCCATCTGCGCGATGTGGGCGAGTTCAAGATCCTGGTGGATGTCTGTGGCGTGGACTGGCCGCAGCGCGCCAAACGCTTCGACGTGGTCTATCACCTGTTGTCGCTGACGCAGAATGCGCGCCTGCGCATCAAGGCGCAGGTGGGGGAGGGCGAAAGCATCGCCTCCGTCGCCGATATCTATCCCACCGCCGGCTGGTTCGAGCGCGAGACCTTCGACATGTATGGCGTGCCCTTTGCCCAGCACCCCGACATGCGCCGCATCCTCACGGATTACGGCTTCTCCGGCTATCCGCTGCGCAAGGACTTCCCGCTCACTGGCTATGTCGAGCTGCGTTATGACGACGAACTCAAGCGTGTGGTCTATCAGCCAGTGCAGCTGGTGCAGGAATTCCGCGACTTCGATTTCATGAGCCCCTGGGAAGGCGCGCCGCACATCCTGCCAGGCGACGAGAAAGCCGCCATGGCGCCCGGCGTGGCTTCGGGCGATCCGGGAAAGAAGCCATGACCACGGTCACCCTTGACGCCAAACAAGGTCACGAATCGGACGATCCGCAGCTGACCATCAATTTCGGGCCGCAGCATCCGGCGGCCCATGGCGTGCTGCGCCTGATCCTGGACCTGGACGGCGAGATCGTCACCCGCGTCGATCCCCATATCGGCTTGCTCCACCGGGGCACCGAGAAGCTGATCGAGCACAAAACGTACTTGCAGGCGATTCCCTATTTCGATCGACTGGATTACGTCGCGCCGATGAACCAGGAGCACAGCTTCTGCCTGGCCATCGAGAAGCTGATCGGCCTGGAGGTGCCCAAGCGCGGCCAGTATATCCGCGTGCTGTTCTCCGAGATCGGCCGCATCCTCAACCATCTCCTCAATGTCACCACCCAGGCGATGGACGTGGGCGCGCTGACCCCGCCGCTGTGGGGCTTTGAGGAACGCGAAAAGCTGATGGTGTTCTATGAGCGCATCTCGGGCGCGCGCCTGCACGCCAACTTCTTTCGCCCGGGTGGCGTCCACCAGGACCTGCCGCCGGGCCTGGCCGAAGACATCCTGAAGTTCTGCGATCACTTCCTCACCGTGCTGGACGATATCGAGGGCCTGCTCACCGAGAACCGCATCTTCAAGCAGCGCAATGTGGACATCGGCGTCCTGACCCGCGCGGAAGCGGAGATGTGGGGCATGTCGGGCGTGATGATCCGCTCCACCGGCGTGAAGTGGGACCTGCGCCGCAGCCAGCCTTACGAATGCTATAACGAAGTGGATTTCCAGATCCCGATTGGCAAGAACGGCGACAATTACGACCGTTATGTGATGCGCATGGAAGAGATGCGCCAGTCCACCCACATCATGCGCCAGTGCATCGAGAAGATGCCGTCGGGCCTGGTGATGTCCACTGATAACAAGGTGGTGCCGCCGCGCCGGGGCGAGATGAAGACCTCCATGGAAGCGCTGATCCATCACTTCAAGCTCTATACCGAGGGCTTCCATGTGCCCGCCGGCGAGGCCTATGCCGCGGTGGAAGCGCCCAAGGGCGAGTTCGGTGTCTATCTGGTGGCGGATGGCTCGAACAAGCCGTACCGCTGCAAGATCCGCGCGCCGTCCTACGCGCACCTGCAGGCGATGGATTACATGTGCAAGGGCCACATGCTGGCCGACGTTTCCGCGGTGCTGGGCTCGCTCGACATCGTGTTCGGCGAGGTGGACCGGTGACCGTGCTGACTCCTATCTTGGCCAATCCGAATGTGGACATCGCCCAGAAGCAGCTGGACGCCTACAACGCCCAGGACCTGGACGCGATGATGTCTTTCTATGCGCCGGATGTCGTGGTGTCGGGCCTGAACGGCACGCCCACCGAAACCAGCCGTGAGCAGCTGCGCGAGCGCTATCGCAAGGCTTTCGCCCAATTCCCGCAGAACAAGGCCGAGCTGGTGAACCGCATCGCCGTCGGCAGCACCGTGGCTGACCACGAACATGTCGTGCGCGCGCCGGGCGGAGAGACTTTTGACGTGATTGCCATCTACACCTTCAAGGACGGGCTGATCGCCCGTGTGGACTTCGCAAAGTAATGTCGCTCCGCCGCCTCGCCCCGCCGGAAATCCAGCCCGCCAGCTTCGCTTTCAATGCGGAGAATGCCGAGTGGGCGAAGATGACCATCGCCAAGTACCCGCCAGGCCGCCAGGCTTCGGCCGTAATCTCGCTGCTCTGGCGCGGTCAGGAGCAGGAGGGCTGGGTCACCCATCCCATGATCGAGAGCGTCGCCAAGATGCTCGACATGCCCTTCATCCGGGTGCTGGAAGTGGCGACCTTCTACACCATGTTCAATCTGGAGCCGGTCGGCACCTGGCTGGTTCAGGTCTGCACCACAACGCCCTGCTGGCTGCGCGGCTCCGATGCCGTGATGGATGCCTGCAAGAAGCATATCCATCCCCATCAGCACACCGTCTCGGCCGACGGCAAGTTTTCCTGGATGGAAGTGGAATGCCTGGGCGCCTGCGTGAATGCGCCCATGCTGCAGATCGGCAATGATTTCTATGAAGACATTGACGGGCCCATTACTGAGCAGATCATCGCCGACCTGCGCGCGGGCAAAGAGATCAAACCCGGCCCTTACAACGGCCGCCGCTCGTCGGAGCCGCAAGGCGGCGTCACAAGCCTGACCGATCCTTCGCTATATGATGGCTCGATGATCGGAAAATACACGGTCCAGGCGCCACCGCCGCCGGCCGAACCCAAGAAACCGGGAACCTGATCCGATGCTCGCCGATAAGGATCGCATCTTCACCAATCTCTATGGCCTTCAGGATCCCGGCCTGGAAGCCGCGAAAAAGCGCGGCCAGTGGGACAACACCAAGGCCATTCTGGCGCTGGGCCCCGAAGCCATTGTCGACATCATGAAGAAGTCGGGCCTGCGCGGCCGCGGCGGCGCCGGATTCCCCACGGGCCTGAAATGGTCCTTCATGCCCAAGGAAATCAAGGAGCGCCCGCATTACCTGGTGGTCAATGCCGACGAATCCGAGCCGGGCACCTGCAAGGACCGGGACATCATGCGGCACGATCCGCATACGCTTGTCGAAGGATGTCTGGTCGCCTCTTTCGCGATGCGCGCCCATGCCTGCTACATCTATGTCCGCGGCGAGTTCATCCGCGAGAAGGAAGCCCTGCAGCGCGCCGTCGACGAGGCCTATGCCGCCAACCTGATCGGCAAGAACAACATCCATGGCTGGGACTTCGATCTCTATGTCCATCATGGCGCCGGCGCCTATATCTGCGGCGAGGAAACCGCGCTGCTGGAATCGCTGGAAGGCAAGAAGGGCCAGCCGCGCCTGAAGCCGCCGTTCCCGGCCAATGTCGGCCTCTATGGCTGCCCCACCACCGTCAACAATGTCGAGAGCATCGCGGTGGCGCCGACCATCATCCGCCGCGGCGCTGACTGGTTCGCCGGCATCGGCCGGCCCAACAATACCGGCACCAAGGTGTTCTGCATTTCGGGCCATGTGAACAAGCCCTGCAATGTGGAAGAGGAAATGGGCATCCCGCTGCGCGAGCTGATCGACCGGCACTGCGGCGGCGTGCGCGGTGGCTGGGACAATCTGTTGGCGGTGATTCCGGGCGGCGCCTCCGTTCCGTTGCTGCCCAAATCCATCTGCGATGACGTGCTGATGGATTTCGACAGTCTGAAGGCCGTGCAGTCCGGCCTTGGCACCGCCGCCGTGATCGTGATGGACAAGTCCACCGACGTGATCAAGGCGATCCAGCGGCTGGCCTATTTCTACAAGCACGAGTCCTGCGGCCAGTGCACGCCCTGCCGCGAAGGCACGGGCTGGATGTGGCGGGTGATGACCCGCATGGTGAAGGGCGACGCCCAGGTGGCGGAGATCGACCTCTTGCAAGAAGTCAGCAAGGAGATCGAGGGCCACACCATCTGCGCGCTGGGTGATGCCGCGGCCTGGCCGATCCAGGGCCTGATCCGGCATTTCCGCCCCGAGATCGAAAAGCGCATCGCCGATTTTTCGCGCATGGCGGCGGAGTAAGACATGGCCACCCGCAAGCTGATCGTTGACGGCAAGGAAATCGAGGCGGACGAGAACATCACCCTGCTGCAGGCTTGCGAGCAGGCCGGCGCCGAGATCCCGCGCTTCTGCTATCACGAGCGGCTGTCGGTCGCCGGCAATTGCCGCATGTGCCTGGTGGAATGGGTGGGCGCCCCCAAGCCGCAGGCGTCTTGCGCGCTGCAGGTGAAGGACATCTTCCCCAACAAGGACGGCACGCCCGCCAAGATCAACACCACCTCGCCTTATGCGCGCAAGGCGCGCGAAGGCGTGATGGAGTTCCTACTGATCAACCATCCGCTGGATTGCCCGATTTGCGACCAAGGCGGGGAATGCGACCTGCAGGACCAGGCGATGGGCTATGGCCGCGCCGCCTTCCACCGCTTCAACGAGAACAAGCGGGCGGTCGAAGACAAATATATGGGGCCGCTGGTCAAGACCATCATGACCCGCTGCATCCAGTGCACCCGCTGCGTGCGCTTCGCCACCGAAGTCGCCGGCGTGCCCGACCTGGGCGCGACGGGCCGCGGCGAGGATATGGAGATCACCACCTATCTGGAAAAGGCCTTCGCCTCCGAACTCTCCGGCAATGTGGTGGACCTGTGCCCGGTGGGCGCGCTGACCAGCAAGCCTTACGCCTTCAATGCCCGCCCCTGGGAGCTGCGCAAGACCGAAAGCGTGGACGTGATGGATGCGCAGGGCTGCAATATCCGTGTCGATACGCGCGGGCCGCAGGTGATGCGCGTCTTGCCGCGCCTGAATGAAGAAGTGAACGAGGAGTGGATCAGCGACAAGGCGCGCCATGCCTGTGACGGGCTCTCGCGCCAGCGGCTGGACCGGCCCTATATCCGCGTCAATGGCAAGCTGAAGCCCGCCAGCTGGGCCGAAGCCTTCGCGACCATTGCCGAAAAAGTGCGCGGCACCTCGCCCGCCAAGATGGCGGCCATCGTCGGCGACCAGGCCGCGGCGGAAGAGATCAAAGCGCTGAAGGACCTGATGGCGGCGCTCAGGGTCACCAATCTCGATTGCCGTCAGGATGGCGCGAAAATTGGCGGCGGCCCGCGCCAGACCTATCTGTTCAATTCCGGCATCATGGGTGTGGAAGCGGCCGACGCCATCCTGCTGGTCGGCGCCAATCCCCGCTGGGATGCGCCGGTGCTCAATGCCCGTATCCGCAAGGCCTGGCTGGCGTCCGGCGTGAAAGTGGCGAGCATCGGGCCGCAGGTGGATCTGACTTACCCCGTCGAGTGGTTGGGTACAGATGTGACGGCGCTGGAACAGATCGCCAATGGCAAGCACGACTTCGCCAAGGCGCTGACCGACGCCAAGCGGCCGATGATCGTGCTGGGTCAGGGTGTCCTGACCCGCAAGGACGGCGCCGCCGTTCTCAAGCTGGCCGCCAAGATCGCCGCCGACACCGGCATGATCGGCCCCGCCGGCACCCATGCCGAAGGCGGCTGGAATGGCTTCAACATCCTGCACACTGCCGCGTCACGCGTGGCCGCGCTGGACCTGGGTTTCCTGCCGGGAACAGGCGGGCGCGATGTGGCCGGAATCGTGGATGGCGCCCAGAAAGGCGAGATCGACTTTATCTATCTGCTCGGCGCCGATGAATTCGACGTCAGCCATCTGGGCCGCGCCTTTGTGGTCTATCAGGGCAGCCATGGCGATGCCGGCGCCCACAATGCCGATGTGATTCTGCCGGGCGCTGCCTATACCGAGAAGGACGGGCTCTACACGAATTTCGAGGGCCGGGTACAGCGGGCGCGCCGCGCCGCTTTCCCGCCGGGCGAGGCCAAGGAAGACTGGGCCATCATCCGGGCGCTGTCGGATGTGCTCAGCGTGAAGTTGCCCTATGACGATCGCCTTCAGCTGCTTCGGGCGCTGGAGACCGATGTCACCCATTTCGCCAGCCTGAACGCGGCGCCGGTGCATGCCGAGACTTCGGCCAGTGTGTGGGGCGCGGTGGGCGAGGCCGGGCCGCTCGACAGCGCGCCGGTGGCCTACGCCATCAAGGACTATTACCTGACCAATCCGATTGCGCGCGCCAGCGAGACCATGGCGCTCTGTTCACGAGAATTCGTGACCGGCATCAAACAGATGGCGGCGGAGTAGGCCATGGCGCTGATCCCATTCTGGCAATATCTGGGTCTTCCCTATGGCTGGGCCTGGTTTTTGGGCCAGACAGTGTTCATCGCCGTCATCTGCCTGATGCTGATGCTGGGCGTTGCCGCGGTGATCCTGGCGGACCGCAAAATCTGGGCGGCGGTGCAGATGCGCCGCGGGCCCAACGTGGTCGGCCCCTTTGGCCTATTGCAGACCATCGCCGATGCGGTGAAGTTCCTGCTGAAGGAGGTCATTGTCCCCGCCGGCGCCAACAAGGTGATCTTCTTCCTGGCCCCGCTGGTCAGCGTGATGGTGGCCTTCATCGCCTGGGCGGTGATCCCCTTCAACAAGGGTTGGGTCGTGGCCGACATCAATGTCGGCATTCTCTACCTGTTCGCGGTGTCGTCGCTAGGCGTCTATGGCACAGTGATGGCGGGCTGGGCCTCCAACTCCAAATATCCCTTCCTGTCGGCGCTGCGCGCCGCCGCGCAAATGGTGTCCTACGAAGTCTCGATCGGCTTTGTGATCATCACCGTGCTGCTGTTCGCCGGCTCCCTGAACGTCTCCCAAATCGTGCGGTCGCAGGAAAGCACGCATGTCTTCGCGCTGCTGAACTGGAATTTTTTCTCGATTCTGTTTCCGATGCTGGTGATCTTCTTCGTCTCGTCCCTGGCCGAGACCCAGCGTCCGCCCTTCGACCTGCTGGAAGCGGAGTCCGAACTGGTGGCCGGCTTCTTCGTCGAATATTCCTCCGGTCCCTTCCTGCTGTTCTTCCTGGCCGAGTACATGAACGTCATGCTGCTTTGCGGCCTGATGAGCATCCTGTTCTTGGGCGGCTGGCTGTCGCCGGTCAATATCTGGCCGCTGAACATCCCGGCGCTTGGTATCTTCTGGTTCCTGGCCAAGCTGGCCTTCCTGTTCTTCATGATGGCGATGGTGAAGGCGATGGTGCCGCGCTACCGCTACGACCAGCTCATGCGTCTGGGCTGGAAAGTGTTTCTTCCGACATCGCTCATCTGGGTGGTGCTGACGGCGGGCTGGGTCCTGTTCGTCCGTCCCCACCTGCCGCACATCTTCTAAGAGGCCGCCATGGCTGATTTCGACCGCACTGCGCGCCAGATCTTCTTCGTGGAGTTCATCAAGAGCTTTATCCTCTCGATGCGCTATTTCTTCGCGCCGAAAGCCACGCTGAACTATCCCTTCGAGAAGGGCCCGCTGTCGCCGCGCTTCCGCGGCGAGCATGCGCTGCGCCGTTATCCCAATGGCGAGGAACGCTGCATCGCCTGCAAGCTGTGCGAGGCGATCTGCCCGGCCCAGGCCATCACCATCGAGGCCGAACCGCGCGAAGACGGCTCACGCCGCACCACCCGCTATGACATCGACATGGTGAAGTGCATTTACTGCGGCTATTGCCAGGAAGCCTGCCCGGTGGACGCCATCGTGGAAGGCCCCAATTTCGAATTCGCCACCGAGACCCGTGAAGAGCTCTACTACGACAAGGCCAAGCTGTTGGCCAACGGCGATCGCTGGGAGCCTGAAATCGCCCGCAATCTGGAACTGGACGCGCCTTATAGATGATGAAGAACAACCTCTCATCTGTCATGGCCGGCCCCCGGCGCATAGCGTCAGCGTATGCGCGCCATCCATCTGGCCGAGTAGAGCAGCTGGCTGAGTCATTCGCGCCCGCGGACGCGGGCGCGCTGGATGGCGGGGTCAAGCCCGGCCATGACGGTGGAGCATGTTAGCAGCGCTAGCCTTCTACTTCTTCTCCGCGATCCTGATCGCGTCCGCGATCATGGTGATCGGGTCGAAGAATCCTGTGCACTCGGTGCTGTTCCTGATCCTGGCCTTCTTCAATGCTGCCGGCCTCTTTGTGCTCCTCGGGGCGGAGTTCCTGGCCATGATCCTGGTCGTGGTCTATGTCGGCGCCGTCGCCGTGCTGTTCCTGTTCGTGGTCATGATGCTGGACATCGACTTCGCGGAATTGAAAAAGGGCGCGCTGCAGTATCTGCCTTTCGGCCTGCTGATCGGGCTGATCCTGGTGGCCGAACTGGTGATGGCCGGCAGCGTCTGGGTGCTGAAGCCCGCCGCCATAGCTGCCAAGGCCAGCGCCACCCCGGCGGGCATCACCAACACCGAAGCCCTGGGGCGCATCCTCTACACCGACTATGTCTATTACTTCCAGATCGCGGGCCTGGTGCTGCTGGTCGCCATGATCGGCGCCATCGTGCTGACCTTGCGCTCGCGGCCCGGCGTGCGCCGCCAGTCCATCCCGGTGCAGAACGCCCGCACCAAGGCGATGGCCGTGGACATGGTCGAGATCAAGCCGGGGCAGGGGGCGTAGATGCAGATTGGCCTGACCCAGTATCTGACCGTCGCCGCCATTCTCTTCACCATCGGCGTGGTGGGCATTTTCCTCAACCGCAAGAATATCATCATCATCCTGATGTCGGTGGAGCTGATCCTCTTGGCGGTGAACATCAATTTCGTCGCCTTCTCGGCCTATCTGGGCGATCTGGTGGGGCAGGTCTTCGCCCTGTTCGTGCTCACCGTGGCCGCGGCCGAGGCCGCCATCGGCCTTGCCATTCTGGTGGTCTATTTCCGCAACCGCGGCACCATCGCGGTTGAGGACGTCAATGTGATGAAGGGCTAGGCGCGACATGAATTCGGCGCTTTACGCGGCAATCGTCTTCCTGCCCCTGGTCGGCTGCGCCATTGCCGGCCTGTTCGGCCGCGTTATCGGCAACCGGCCCAGCGAGCTGGTGACCACGGGCCTGCTGTTTGCTTCCGCCGCCTTGTCGGTGGTGGCCTTCAACGACGTGGCACTGCAGGGCCACAAATATATCGTCCCGATTTTGCCCTGGATCCATTCTGCCCAGTTCACCGCGGACTGGACGGTGCGGATCGACACCATCACGGCGGTGATGCTGGTGGTGGTGACCGGCGTCTCCTCGCTGGTGCACCTCTATTCTATCGGCTACATGGCCGAGGACCCGCACCGGCCGCGCTTCTTCTCGTTTCTGTCGCTCTTCACCTTCGCCATGCTGATGCTGGTGACGGCCAACAACTTCCTGCAGCTGTTCTTCGGCTGGGAAGGGGTGGGCCTGGCCTCCTATCTGCTGATCGGCTTCTGGTACACGCGCCCCTCGGCCAATGCCGCGGCGATCAAGGCCTTCATCGTCAATCGCGTCGGCGACTTCGGCTTCGCGCTGGGCATCTTTGGGGTCTGGGCGGTGTTCGGCACCCTGGACTTCGATGCGGTGTTCTCGGCCGCGCCCGGTTTTGTGGGCAAGAACTTCATCTTCGCCGGCCACAGCGTGGACATCCTCACCACCCTCTGCCTTCTGCTGTTCGTGGGCGCGATGGGCAAGTCGGCCCAGCTCGGGCTGCACACCTGGTTGCCCGACGCCATGGAAGGCCCGACCCCGGTTTCGGCCCTGATCCACGCCGCCACCATGGTGACCGCGGGCGTGTTCCTGGTCTGCCGCTGTTCGCCGCTCTATCAGCTTTCGCCCGTGGCGCTGGAGTTCGTCACCTTCATCGGCGCCACCACCGCCTTCTTCGCCGCGAGCGTTGGCCTTTTCCAGAACGACATCAAGCGGGTGATCGCTTACTCAACCTGCTCGCAGCTGGGCTACATGTTCGCGGCCGCCGGCGTCTCCGCCTACAACGCCGCCATGTTCCATCTTTTCACCCATGCTTTTTTCAAGGCCCTGCTGTTCCTGTCGGCCGGCGCGGTGATCACGTCCATGCATCACGAACAGGACATGCGGAAGATGGGCGGCCTGGCCAAAGCCATTCCTTTCACCTGGGCGATGATGCTGATCGGCAATCTGGCGCTGACGGGCGTGGGCCTTCCCTATCTGGGTATTGGCCTGGCCGGTTTCTATTCCAAGGACGCCATCATCAACGCTGCTTATGGCGGTCATGGCGGCATGGCGACCTATGCCTTCATCCTGCTGGTGGTCTCGGCCGGCATGACCAGCTTCTATAGCTGGCGTCAGTTCCTGATGACCTTCCATGGCCGCTATCGCGGACTGGATCATCACGGCGAACTCGGACATTCGGACGACAGCCACGCCCATGACGAGCCCATGAGCGGGCACGACGATCATTCGCATGGCCATGACGAACATCACGCCCCGCGGCTGGAAGAGATTCACGAATCCCCGAAAGTGATGCTGGTGCCGCTGGCGCTGCTGGCGACCGGCGCGGCGTTCGCCGGCATGGCGTTCTTCCATTACTTCATGGGCGAGGGCGCACATGAATTCTGGCGCGCCTCGATCTTCGTGGGCGCGGGCGAGGAAGGCCATCTGCCGGTCTGGGTGGAGCTGGCGCCGCTGACCGTCACCATCATCGGCTTCGCCATCGCCTATTACTATTACGTCTTGCATCCCGACCTGCCGAAGAAGCTGGCCGACCGCAGGGGCATGCTCTACCTGTTCCTCTATCACAAATGGTATTTCGACGAGCTCTACGATTTCCTCTTTGTGCGCCCCGCCATGATTCTGGGCCGCTTCCTGTGGAAGTTCGGAGACGGCACCATCATTGACGGCCTCGGCCCCGACGGCGTCGCCGCCCGGGTGCTGGATGCCTCCCGTGGCGCGGTGCGGCTGCAGACCGGTTATGTCTATCACTATGCCTTGGCGATGCTGCTGGGGGTGGTGGCGCTGGCTACCTGGTTCATGATTTCGGGAGGCGCGCTGTGAGCCTGCCGCTGCTGTCCCTTGTCACCTTTGTGCCGCTGATCGCCGCCGCCGCCATTCTCCTGCTGCCGTCGGCCAATAGCGCGCGCTGGATCGCGCTCGGCACCACCATCGTCACCTTCATCCTGTCGCTGATGGTGTGGGCGGGCTTTGATCCGTCCAATCCGGGTTTCCAGCTGGTTGAAAAGCATGACTGGCTGGGTGGCGGCATCTCCTATCACATGGGCGTGGACGGCATTTCCATGCTGTTTGTGGTGCTGACCGCGGGGCTGATGCCCTTCTGCATCGCCGCCAGCTGGGAATCCGTCGAGACCCGGGTCGCCGAATATATGGTCGCCTTCCTGGTGCTGGAGACCATGATGATCGGCGTGTTCTGCGCGCTGGATCTGGTGCTGTTCTATGTGCTGTTCGAGGGCGGCCTGATCCCGATGTTCCTGATCATCGGCATCTGGGGCGGCAAGCGGCGCGTCTATGCCAGCTTCAAGTTCTTCCTCTACACCTTCATCGGCTCGGTGCTGATGCTGCTCGCGATCATGAGCATGTACTGGTACACCGGCACCAGCGACATCGCCCAACTGCTGGCGACTGCGCATTTCCCCGCCGCCATGCAGACCTGGCTGTGGCTGGCCTTCTTCGCCAGCTTCGCGGTCAAGATGCCGATGTGGCCGGTCCATACCTGGCTCCCCGACGCCCATGTCGAAGCGCCCACCGCCGGCTCGGTCATCCTGGCCGCCATCCTCTTGAAGATGGGCGGTTACGGTTTCCTGCGCTTCTCGCTGCCCATGTTCCCGGCCGCCAGCGAGATGTTCGCGCCGCTGGTCTTCACCCTCTCCATCGTCGCCATCATCTACACCTCACTGGTGGCCCTGGCGCAGGAGGACATGAAGAAGCTGATCGCCTATTCGTCGGTGGCGCATATGGGCTTTGTCACCATGGGCATCTTCACCGTCACCCATCAGGGCGTGGAAGGCGGCATCTTCCAGATGCTGAGCCATGGCGTGGTGTCGGGCGCGCTCTTTCTCTGTGTCGGCGTGGTCTATGACCGCATGCATACCCGCGAGATCTCGGCCTATGGCGGGCTGGTCAATCGCATGCCCATCTATGCCGCCTGCTTCATGGTCTTTACCCTGGCCAATGTCGGCCTGCCGGGCACGTCCGGCTTCATCGGCGAATTTCTCACCATGCTGGGCGCGTTCGTGCACAACAGCTGGATCGCGATCTTCGCCGCCACCGGCGTGATCCTGTCGGCCGCCTATGCCCTGTTCCTCTATCGCCGCATCATCTTCGGGGCGCTGGTCAAGCCCAGTCTGCAGACCATTCAGGACCTGACGGCACGTGAAATCGCCATTCTGGCGCCGCTGGTGGTGATCACCATCGCGCTGGGCGTATACCCGAAGCCGGTGCTGGATGTGACCACGCCGGCCGTGGCCAAGCTGGTGAAAGACAATCAGGCGGCGCTGGCCCTGGTCCACGGAAAGAAAGTGGCGGAAGGAGCGTCGGCGAAAGCCGGAGCGACCTTTAAAGAAGCAGGAGCGGGACGGTGAATCTTCAGGCCGATCTTCTGGTCCTTCTGCCCGAGCTGATCCTTGCGGCCGGCGCCATGCTGCTGCTGCTGACGGGCGCCGTGCTGGGCAGCCCGCGCGGCACGCCAGCTGGCAGTGAAAAGCCGCTGCCGTTCATCGGCTGGGGCGCCATCCTGCTGCTCATCGTCGCCGGCGCTGCCGTGGTGATGGGGCCGGGGCAGGCGACGGCTTTCCACGGCGCTTTCGTTGCCGATGGTTTCTCACGCTTCGCCAAGCTGCTGATCCTGGTCGGGGCGGCGCTTTCGATCCTTCTGGCGGACGAGTTCTTCACCTCCATCCAGCTTTCCCGCTTCGAGCTGCCGGTGGTGATGCTGCTGGCGACCTTAGGCATGCTGCTGATGGTCTCGGCCTCCAGCTTCCTGTCGCTCTACATGGGACTGGAGCTGCAGTCGCTGGCGCTGTATGTGCTGGCCGCCTTCAACCGCGACCATCTGCGCTCCACCGAGGCCGGCCTCAAATATTTCGTCCTGGGCGCGCTGTCCTCCGGCATGATGCTGTACGGCATCTCGCTGATCTATGGCTTCACCGGCTCTACCCAGTTCACGACGATCGCCACTGCCGTGCATGGCGGCGCCCACGGCCTGGGTGTGATCTTCGGCATTGTCTTCCTGATCGCGGGCCTGGCCTTCAAGGTCTCGGCCGTGCCGTTCCATATGTGGACGCCCGACGTTTATGAAGGCGCGCCCACGCCCGTCACCGCCTATTTCGCCACCGCCGCCAAGGTGGCGGCGCTGTGCCTGTTCCTGCGCGCCATCCTGACCCCGTTCCCCGACCTGCTGCATCAGTGGCGCCAGATCATCGTTTTCATCTCGGTGCTGTCCATGGCGCTGGGCGCCATCGCCGCCATCGGCCAGAAGAACATCAAGCGCCTGATGGCCTACAGCTCCATCGGCCATATGGGTTATGCGCTGTTGGGCCTGGCGGCGGGCACCGCGCTGGGCGCGCGGGGCGTGCTGATTTATCTCGCCATCTATGTCTTCACCAACCTCGGTGTCTTCGCCGCCATCCAGGCGATGCGGCGCAAAGGCCATGCGGTGGAAAACATCTACGACCTGGCGGGCCTGGCGCGGAACGACCTCAAGCTCGCCATCGTTTTCGCCACCTTGTTCCTCAGCCTGGCGGGCCTGCCGCCGCTGGCCGGCTTCTTCGCCAAATTCTATGTCTTCCTGGCCGCCATCCAGGCGGGACTGGTGGTGCCCGCGGTGCTGGGCGTGCTCGCCAGCGCCATAGGCTTGGTTTACTACCTGCGCCTGGTGCAGGTGATGTTCTTCGACGAGCCAGTGGAGGCCTTCGATCCGGTCTCGGGCTTGGGCACCCGCGCCATCTTGGTTTTGTCCATGGTGGTGGCGCTGTTCTTTATCGTCGCCGCCTCACCGGTGATCACCGCCGCCGATGCCGCCGCGCATTCTTTAATTCTTGGGCATTGATCCCTTGACCGGGCTGATCTCTTGACTGGTTGGCCTGCCGGTTATCGCCGGAAGGACTATGCCGAGCTCGATTCCACCAATGAGGAAGCCCGCCGCCTGGCCGAAGCGGGCGAGACCGGTCC
>Ga0310811_10003269_pt1 | contig 20398 bp, 13 predicted proteins | sample YCmetagenome_FD_207642 | JGI IMG/M metagenome (GOLD analysis project Ga0310811, IMG submission 207642) | Soil microbial communities from experimental microcosm in Duke University, North Carolina, United States - YC | ecosystem: Engineered > Artificial ecosystem > Soil microcosm > Unclassified ...
AATAGCCCCTATGGTAGATTTTGATAGGCTGCAAGCAATTTCTTGAGTAATGTTAGCAAGCATTTAATAGAGTCAAGGTCCAGGGACTATTCTGACCATGATAGAAGGAACTTACTGAAAGACCCTTAATAGGAGCACCACTTCTGGTATACCCTAAGGAAGAACTGATGGAGGAAATAAAACACCAATATCAACAAGATTCATTCTTCAAGTAGATCTTAGACTCACTAAAAGCATTTAAGAACTTCATAATTAATGAAGGAATCATCAGAATAAAGCTAAATGACAGGACAGTGATCTGTGTGCCTGACATTAAGGTCCAGGACAGACGATTGCAGGAGATGGTTATTAGCCAAGCTCACTCACTGTTAGCACACCATGGAGCATGGAAGATACTCACATACCTACAAGATCATGTGTGGTGGAAGACCATGGTGAAGGATATACTCACCTACTGTGAATCCTGCACCACATGCCAGCAAAGTAAATCATCTAATCAGCAGCCTTATGGGTTATTGAACTCACTGACAGTACCCTCATACCCTTGGGAGGCCATAGGAATTAACTTTGTTGGGCTGCTACCCCTATCTAAGAATAGAGATGATGAGTACAACTTAGTGACAGTGGTAATAGCTGCCCAGCTGAACCACATATACTGCACACAAGATTGCTGAGCTTATCTTCTTGGAGGTGTATAAGTTGCATGGACTACCTAAAGCTATAGTCAGTGACTGGGATGTACTATTCACTAGTGGATTTTGGACTCACTTTCAGAAATTGATCAGGGTAAAGCAGAAGATATCAAGTGCCTACTATCCTGAAATGGATGGGGCAACTGAATGAGAAACCACACTGTAAATCAGATGCTGAGGTCTTGGATGTCTCTCAATCAAAGAGACTGGATATCAAGACTGCCTGCAATTGAGTTTGCAATCAACATAGCAACCTCAGAAAGTATGGGTTACTCACCATTCTTCACCAATTATGGTCGGATGCCCAGACCCATGATCTGGAACAACCCTGAGCTAACTGAGTATCCAGGAATTAGAACCTATGCACAGGGGCTAAAAACATCTATAAAGTAAGTTGTGATGGGTGGGGGTTATCTCGCTAGCTCATATGGCTTTCATATAGATATGCTTAGATACACTTAGTAAACATCTTTTTGGAAACTTGTGTGGCTTTCTCACATGGACTTGCTAACAGAATTCTTGCGTAAATTGCTAACAATCACTAACAAAATGTGTAAAAAACTTGTGAATTGAGTTAATACTACCAAACAAGATATAGTGGACAGTGATCCAGATGCCTACTGCACTGTGGGTATAATACAGACAAACAACATACTTTTCCTACTCTAGGAGAGTGGCATCGAGAATAGCAAAAGAATAAATGATTTTGGTTACACAATTGGCTGCTGCTTTTGAATAGAATTCTTGAGTCAAATTGCCTTCCCCTGCAGCCAAGTGTAACAAAGTTTAATAAAATTTTGTGGGTTTCAGTTTCTTATCAACAAAATGTTGGAAATGGCTTATCAATGAGTTCAGTAGTACTATGATCAATCAATCTGTGTAATATGCAAGCCTTCATAATAGGGTGGCACAACAGGAATCTGTCTTCATTGTCATTATCATCATCATCAGGTCACTCTTCAAACACCTAAATCATGCTGGACTTTCCAGGTATGTGATGATTCATCATCAAATGTTCATAACCTAGATGTGCCTGTCATTGAGAGGGCATTTCCTTCTCCTCCTTCTCCTTATTCTGCAGGGTCCAGTAGGTGGAGAATAGCTTGAAATCTTCACCAGAATGAACTTCATACCTATGAACACATCACATGATTTTAGAGCAACCTTCTTTATGAGATTTGTGTCAACATGAGATCTTAAGTACCCATAATCCCTTGGAGCTTGTAGTGGTCAGCAGTATTAAGGAAAGTGCATGCTCATTGCTAGATGTTCTTGGCACCAGGTTAACTGCTGGTCTAGCATTTGCCATTCTTCTTGGATGTCCTTGCATAAGATATAGCGACCATTAAATACTGCCTTGATAAGCAGAGAGTAATAGCAATGATTTAGGCACCTGAAGATGGTACTGTCAAAAACAGGATTTTGAGGAATGATGGGAAACCAAGGGCATGATTCATATGTCCACTGAGTAGTTAAGGTGTCTTTGATGTTGTCAGAAGACTAATCAGTCTCTAACACTGGATTCCAGAGCTGGGGGATAGGAGAGATAACAGCAGGAAGCAAGGATGCATAGAAGGATATAAAGATTTGCCCTTCATCTATGAAGACATGGAGGTTGGAAGCTATGAGGAACACAGAATGTTGCATGTCCAAGAGAGGTGAGTGAGCAACAGCAGAAACCATTGTATGTGGCAGCCAAGAAAAGGAGTGGGCCAAGGGTTGCATGACCAAAAGGAGTGTGTGAGCAATAGTAGGAACCATTGTATATGGGCAGGCAAAAGAAGGGAACAAACAGCAGTAAGAACCATTGTATGTAGCAAGTAGAGTGAGGATAGTCAAGGAAAGGAACAACAGTAGAAACCATGGTATGCAGTACTTAAAAGGAAAGAGACAACAATAAAAAATATGGACAGTAGAAAAGGGAAAGCAAGCCTGTGGCATGTGGGGTTAAAATTAGAGGCATTGACCTAGACTTAGTGGTAATTGCAGAGATTGTCCAAGGTTAAGTAATAATGTAATTATAATAATATAATAATCTTGGCAAACAAAATGTCGATTGTCTGTGGAATTGTAGAGAGATAAAATGTGCATAAACAGGAATGTTAGACACTTTGACCTAATTTCAATTAAAAAGGGAAGTGCAAGAGAAATCAGCTGGGTGATCTAAAGAAAAGTAACAATTATCAATATGATTACCTGCAGTGGTACTAAAGCAAGGTGGGTGACTTTGAGGTACTGAAAGAAGCAGAAAGGACAATAACATGACAGTACATACCATTATGTCTGGAAATGGGGAAATAGTGAAAGAACATGACTGTACATACAGTCATGCTAGGACAAAGTTCCTATCTGATGTGAGAATCTGGACAGGTGACCACGTGACTAAACTGACAAACACAACCAAACTCAAGCCTTGGCGTTCTTTTCTCACTAAACCCAAGTTCTTTTCTCACAATCAACTGAGGCTTTGAATGCTCAGTGGTATGTATTGCTGAGTCCCAAGTCAAGTCTAAGTCTTAGTCTAAGTTTCAGGCCAGCCTCACTATCAAGTGGTCTGTACCACTGAGATATCATGTCATTATCATCGCCCAACTTGCAAAACCTGGCCTACCAGATGCTGGCCAGTGTGTGTATATCCAGGATCAGCCAATCATGTGAAATATGGACAGGTCAGTGACTCTAGTATAAATGACAAATAGGCCAAACACTGTAGGGGCTAATGGTAGCTTTTGGATTAGTATGGTTTTGAAGGCACTTAAAGACCTCCATCCTCCAGTATAAAAAATGGTAATATCTAAAATACAGTGCGGTGTAAACAATTTTGGATTAGTAACTAAACTATCTAAATATTATCAGTATTTAAGTTGGTGTTACAAGAACATCCACTGCTGGCATGGCCCCTATTCATTTTCCTTCTCATCCTCACCCTCTACCTTTACCCTGAGAACTATATGCACATACACATGCACTACCTCTTCTGACTGGTCGTCCTCTCTCCTTATCTTTTCTGGTTATATTCCTTTTGATTGTCTTCTTGCTCATTTGTACTATATCTGCTCGCCCCCTATGCCCTTTCCACTTTACCGGTACCCATCCTATTATATCTTGAGCCCTATACCTTACTATCGGTCTATGACGTCGTCACCCCTTACCCTTACCACTTCCCCAGTCAGTGACTCAGTCCTCCATTACCCTTACCATAGTTTCAGTCTGTGACTCAACCATCCCTCTGCCCTTACCTTACCACTGGTCTCTGACTCATTTCTCTTCACTTACTTTTTCCTGTACTACTACTTACAGCCTGGTCTGTGCTCGTCTCCTCCACCTATATAAACTCTATGTACTACAGTTGTATTCTCTAACTTGAATCTACTTGGTTCTTCCCAGTTACTTAGTCCATAACCTCTTAAGCCTAATAAGCTTATACTTGTGATCATCAACTCCGCTTTGACCTTTGTTCATCGTGTCTTAGATCTTGAAGCCTTTGTCGTTGTCCCCTATGACTCAGGCTATAGTTATTGCCAGCTGCAGGACAGCACCCATGCTTTAACTCACTAACCCACTTACTCCAAGCAGTTGAACTGTAACTCACAACCAGCACATGTACTCTAGGTCTCGTGAGATTATCCAAGTAAGAAAGCACCTAAGTCTAGTTGCTAACAGTTAGATCAAAGGATTGGGATGAAGTTATTACCTTTGATCCAACTTGAATACTGATGATAAAGGCTAGTGAAAAAATAATATAAAACCTACAAAATCTGTGCAATTCACTAGTAGTACAGTTGTGACCCACAAAACTGTAACACATGCATGTAGAGATGATGAGCCATCCTCACCTTGCATATCACTGTGATGGTGAATCTGTGAATATTGTAAAATATATACAGTGGCTAGGGTATCAATCTTGTGCTATTCAAAATTCACTGTATACTATGAAGGCCAGATCATGTATAATCTGTATCAATTTATAGCCATTATAGTGTACAGTGAATTATGAAGAACCTAACATTCTGACAGTCTACCCCTGGCATATGTGAAGGGGAACAGCTGCCCCAAAGGTCAATACTGGCTGGCCCAGTATTTCATTCTGTGTAAATGGGCCAGCTGCATAGGTTATGACTAATACTCCTGTGGGCTAGCCTGCTTCTACAATGTGTAAAGGGGGCTGGCCTGGTTATGCAGTCTGTGCAAATGGGCTGGCTGCATGTATAATGACCTATACTCTTATGGGCTGGCCTGCTTCTACAATGTATAAAGGGGGCTGGCCACACCTATAGTGACCTATATCAATGAAGGCTAGCCTAGTTGTGCAGTCTATGCAAATGGGCTGGCTGCATGGGTAATGACCTATATTTACATTTGTATGGCTGATGCCATCTTGAATATTTCTTCAAGTTTCAAGCACAGATATACAAAACATTTAATCAACTCTAAGCCATTGTGATACAAGATGTATGGAATAATATTTCAGACATTATACTTCTTTGGAGGTGCTTCGTCTCTGGCAGAACGATGAGGTAGATTAGGAGAGAAAGCTTTCACCTTTTTCAAATGGTTCTGCCATATCTGCAGCAGGCTACTTACCCTTCCTTTTAGCATTAGATTTCCTCACCCTCTTGTCCACCTTGTTTGCTTCCTTAACCAATATTTCTTCTTCCTTGACCCTCTTCTCCTCCTTGACCCTTTTCTCCTCCTTGGCCCTCTTCTCCTCCTCAGCCCTCTTCTTCTCCCTAACTCTCTTTTTCTCCTTTAAACACCTCTTTTTAATGTCTTTCCTCACAATAGACAACCCCAGGTTCACATCTTTCAGCATGGCTTCAACTTCTGCCCCTATCTCTGCAACCTTTTCCTCAATGTGGTCACCCATGAGGTCGGAGTCCAAGTCCTAGGCTCACAACCATACCCTGTGCATGAGAAATAAACTGGTAGTTACTCAAATACTCCAGAGTGACTGAGGTGGTTTTCATATTCTCATGGATGTCTTGAGGCAGATATGCCTGAGATGATGTTCAAGAAGCCCAGATAGGATGTTGCTGTTTCCTCAACTTTGAATCTGTTCTTTGCTTTGAAAAAGACAAAATCAATGTAAAATCACAAGGTTAAGAGATCTGATATACTGAAAGTTTTTGGACCACAGTAAGAAGAGTATGATATGAAGGGATAGTAGAGAGAGACTTGAGGTAAGAGACCATGTCCCTAGCAAGATGGTATCTAGGGCTAGAATCAGGAATGGTCAGAGTCTCCACCTTGATGTTATCTTCATCTGAAGAGCTTTTACTATTAGCAACTTTATTCAACAGTCCTTTCTCATCTAAAGAGACTTCAACATAGGCAGGCTTCTTCCTTGACTTGCCCTTTGCAGCTCCCTTCTTAGTGCAAGCATCATAGAAATTAGCCTGCCTATATCCAACAAAACATACAATTGACATATTATAACTAGCATACTTTTTTAGTGGGAGTATATTACAGTGATTGTGTTCTTTTGTAGGTGGGAAGGATCCCTGATGATGACATTCTCAGAAATGCATCTTGAATTAAGATAGTGATTGGGATTGGTAGACATCTCACCTCAGGACACTAGAGCCCTGGGACTGTTGGTAATAACAGCTGGGGCAAGTGAGTAAATGATACAATCGCATAAGACAAATTAACTCACCATAGATCTTTTGAAAGACAGTCTAAAGAAGCTGTTGCCTGTGCTTGAGCTTGAGAGATCCAAATCCTGATGGTAGGCAAGGACAACCATCATCATCAGCCTCAACAGTCAGATCTGGGAAATTATTTTTATTGTTGTTCGCTCCATCACTAACCTCTCCATCAGCTGACAGACTTTTAGCTACCATATTAAATTTAAATTAACAATTAAAAGAGATATTTACCATATTCTCCTTTGAGAAGCCAGTTAGCAAGACAATCTTGAGCATGTTCTGCCCATTTCTGATTGTCTTTGGTTGTCTAAGTAAAAGGTTTTTTAGCCTTTTGTGTCAAAGTCTTCCAGCTTTAGAAATAAATTAGTCATGATTAACAATATGGAGCATCAAAAACACTTACACAGTAGTTCCAGGAGCCTTTCTCTTATCTCAGTCATAGGCTATAAGAATAATGACATGCAATCCTATAGTTCTCTGGACCGTATCAATAAATCCCTCCATCATTTTTTCTAGTTACAAGTTTAGTATCTGTTGATGTATTGTTGAGTTATGTAGCATGTATGTCAATAGAATATTGGGAAAAATACCTGTCCTTAGTATCTGCAGAAGATCCTTCCTAATTCCATTTTTCTGCAACTTGCTTGAGCTCCATCTTCACCTCAGGGGACATGGCCTGGTGCCACATGTAGGCCAATCTTGTTCTCTGACTCATAGACTTTGGGTTGGAGGTATCTCTGTGCTGCTTGTCATATTCTGCAGATTCATCCTTAAATAATTTTTGGATGACATCAAAACCAGAGAATTCTGCCTTGTACTTCCCAGCATCCTCAGGCTTATCATCTTCTCTCTGTCTCACCATCTCTATAGTAACAGCATCTGGAGCAGATCTGTCCTTAGTTCCTCCCTCAATAATCTCTTCCTCTGCCTTATGATCCTCATCATCTTCCAGGAAGTCCAAATCATAGGGATGAATAGCCTGTATTGATTAGATTAGTATAGAACACAATTATAAAAGCTCACCTTGTGCAGATTTTTCTCAGGAAGCATGACACAAGGGTCTTTGGCTGCTTTACTGCTACCTATAACATCTTTGATTGTCTTAAGGATGCAAGCCCTGATGACAGAATTTCCTTTTGCTGCTACAAAGAGGATGCAGGCTGTTGCAAGTTTGCAGAATGTACTGTTGGACAAGACTTCATTGTTGAAAAACTCAATATTATAGATACAGTCATGTGACATTTATGTTAACAATTTTCACTATATTTAAAATCCACAAAGTGCATCTACCAAAGTTTTATTCACAAACAACCAATTATTATTGTCTAAAGCTAAGACATATGAAATGACAAAATTTGAGTAACCAAAGTAAGAAATGCACACAATCAAGTCAACAATGGCTTCAAGGTACATACATCAATGAACACCCTAGCTTCTTACCTGGTGTCAACATGGTGGCCCCTTCAGGAGGGCTGAAGCTGAAAGACTGAGTGCAGGTGTCATTCTTGCCCCCAAAGACATAGACTTTATCCTTGCAACCCCTGACAAAGACTGACCTCCAACAATTAGTCCACCCATACAAACTTAGAGACCTTCAGACTACCCACAAGTGGTGTCAGTAAGAAGACATCAGTGTGGTGACAGAGTTTGTAAGCTTGAGAGAGCATGTTGCTAAATGCAAGGCCAATGGGGCAACATTCCACAAGGACTTATTCAGTGAATGCCAGGAGCAAATGAGATGAAAAAGATGGTTGAAAATGTGTGGCATTGAATGTGACTGTGGAAGAGAGCTTGTGACTGTTAAGATGTCCAATAAGATAAGAAATGCAATTTAAATAAATTTACTGAACTTCTGCATGTTGTAAACCTGCAAATGAATCACTGTTGTTGATAATTGTGCCACAGCACAAGAGCCACAGATAGGTTTCATCAATGTGGTCCAGGAGAGATTGCTATGGACTAAGGATACTATCCAAAAGCTTCAAGTCTGTCACCATCTAAAATGTATCCAGCAAAAGGGTCACCTGAATCATTGTCAGTGTGAGTGGATATACCAACCACCACATGTTCCCATGTGAATAAGTTTTTAAGGTCCTTGATAATTTGATGGATGGTTTGTGGTAATTAGACACATCAGAGACAATTTTGTTTATCAATTTCGCGAAATTTGATGCCACCACTGGTAAAGTAGGGCTAAAGGAATGAATGAGCCAAAGAGAAAGGACTGGCCATAGTGTTAAAGTTGACAAGGATGAGGTATATAAATATCACCAGTGGCACTGAAAGTTTAGTGCATGATAAGAGCTCAAGGGAAGCATGGACCTGTAGAAAAGACTCCAGGACTAGGACACCATTCACATGATGGAAGCTCTGCTATAGTATTAGTTGTGAATGAACAAATAATAACAAAAAAAACACTTATATAGTAGGGTGCGCTCTGCTGTTCCATGGCAATGTGACAATATATGCACCTAAAAGACACATTCTCATTGAGGATTGTGTCTTTGGTGCCCAGAGGGAGTCATATACACAGGCAGCACATCACTCTGGGGCAGTGGTTGCATATAAAGAGTGTATTCTCTTTAAATGATGCAAAGCCATCCCAGCAGAAGATACAGAACTGTTGGAGAGAAGAAGGTACATTAGCACATATACAGCAATAAACAAAAGACTTACCACATTGTGATGAATCAGTTTGGACATCTCCAAACTTTGGCCTCCATTGAGCTCTCTAGAAAGGCTCTTGGTGGTGGTCTTGAGTATCTTGAGGTGTATACATGGCGCTGAGCCACCAGTACACTACTTTGTAGTATTTTTGGTGCACATTATGATAGAGAACCTAAAATTGTAGTCAGTATGCCACAGCATCACACAACAACAACAACAAAAACTCACTAGTAACAAAAGAGATGTGTTTACAAGAGACACATATCCATAAAACACATGTTGATCAAAGATTGGACTGAAATTGTAGTTAGTATGACATAGCGCCACACAACAACAATAAAAACTCACTAGAAATGAAAAGACATGTTTCCAAGAGACTTGTGTCCACAAAATGTGCGTTGATGAAAGGATGAACTGAAATTGTATCTTCTAGATTACTAAAAGCCACTAGATCATAGTATTAGCTATCTTTCATCAACATTTTAATATAATTCATGCTTCTAATATAGACAATAGGTAATGAATGGGGCTTAGTGGAAGAGGCCTAACAAATAAAAAATTGACTATTGTACATTTAAGAAAGTTGATCTATATATCTGCTTAATACTACAGTATACTTGATGATAGAGCTCTTAAAAGACTTTGGTAGCTATTATTAATAGTAGTTTACTAGCTATGTTGTCCTTCTGGATTGCAAATTAGGTCAGATTCAGTCACACTTGAAATACATAAACATTAAACCATCTTTCTGATTAAGTTTATCAACTTTGATAATTTCATGAGCTCAAAGAGCTATGAAGAATTTGATAAATGTTATATTGAATTACTTATACAAGTATTTACTAAGATGGACAATCTCTTGCTGCATGTATAAGTGTCATAAGACTTGGTGTTAATTTAACCTACCTTGTGCATCTAATGTATTTTCCTCTTCCACTAAGCCCCATTCATTACCTATTGTCTATATTAGAAGCATGAATTATATTAAAATGTTGATGAAAGATAGCTAATACTATGATCTAGTGGCTTTTAGTAATCTAGAAGATGTCTGTCTCCTCTCTAACTAATCAAAATCTTATTACTTAGCTTAATATAGTGCCATAACACTCTCAGCATACAAAGATGATACAAATATATGTAAATAACTAGATTAATATCTCTTTTAAATAACACCTAATTCTCAATAACAGAAATCAAATCAAATATTAAACACTATCAAATAAACTTGATATACAGCCTCAAAACCAACCCTCTACTGCTCAGATACATATGATCAATATGAGGCAGTCCAGATCAGAGTACACTCTCTTGATGTAGTCTTAAGTGATCAAGCTTTTAATATTGTTAGCTGACTATAAGTCATATTTGTCTTTCTAATTAGTGAAAATCAATATGTCCTTCCCACAGAATTGATTTCCTGTGTCTACAAGAGAACCAGAATTAGTTATATCAAATAATATCAAATATGTGAAGTATATAAACTAATATTTCCCTTAACAGTCACTCAGATGTTTACTAAAATAAAGAGAAAAGAAACTTAGAGAATCCAATTTCCAAAAGATCATATAATGTGTGGTCAAGGCTTTTCATAATATGACAGTGTAGCATTAGAATTTCATCACCAATGATCACAGAGGTAGCCTTAAGAATCTCAGGAAGAATATCTCCTTTTTCTTGATTCAATTTTCATGTTCAATTGAGAGCAATACTCTATGGAGAATAGTTCTATCTAGTCTTAGGGACCCCTAGTACCTCCATTACATCTCTGAGTTTGTAAATACTCTGATATGAGTTATACTCTATTAGTCCACCATTTTTGCCAGCTGTTTTAGATGTGTAACCCAATGGAGATGAGATGACTTGTTTATATTAATATAAAAAATATAAATATCAGTTTTATTACTGGAATGGAAGTGGGATTGGTGTAAGGGTCATCCTAGGTAGTGGCTAGTGGGAGGCCCACTTTCAGTTGACTTAGATTAGTATGAGTGCTAGTGACTCTATATGTGCAAGTGAGAAGTATTTGTATATGGTGGTTTGAGGTAATAGAGAGCATGTGTGCATGTAGTTTGGAGGAGAGGTTATAGGAGAGGCAATGTTCATATTTGCAGGTTTATACCATGCTAAGGAGAACTTATCAGTCAGCTAGAAAATGAGAAAGTGGGTCTTTACCAAGAGTAGCTTTGAATCTTTTTATTCCATTGATAAATTTAATAATAGAAGAAGCAGATTTATGGTTTATTAATAAGAATTAGATGGTGGTAGATCTTCACCCTAGAGTACCTATGGGAATGTAATAATTATATTGAAATTAGGGACATTCTAGTAGATAGTGGTAAACTGTCTCATCTATTCTAGGCAATGGAAACATGATGATCTCTCTTTTCTTGATGTTGCAGAAGTTATGTTTATGGATTGGAATGAGAACCTTCAATTATGAATGAGGTGTACATCCACCTGGAAGAAGGAAGGAAGCAGTTCTAAAGAAGGCAATATAAAAAACAATTCAGAATAGAGTTTTGAGAAGCAATATGCTTGTAGAAATATATCTTGCCATCACTTGCACTGTGAACAAAGTATGTATGTCCAGGTCTAAGCTTATCATAATACATTACATCATGAACTACTATATTTCACTCTAGACTTTCACATAGCTAGTTATATAGAGTTGGGCAACTAATATTACATTTTACCACTAATTAGGAGAGAGAAATCTCCAATACTTGGTCATCTAATACCTGTCCTTAGAGTTACCCTTGACCAATATACTTATTAACCTACAAACTCACTATCTTTAACTCATAACCTTTGTTGCTCTTTTATTTGACATCTCTTAACATCTCCAGCCCTTACATCTCCTGCAATCTCCATTCATCTTTGTACTCTCTACTCTTCATATCTCCAAGCATTGGGTTTTATACTTTACCATGGAACTTGTTCTTCAACCTTCAGATTTTGTTTCCCTACATAGTAATAATAATTATACTTATACCAGACAATATGTCTCTATACTCTAGGCCATCTGATAGAGTGACATTGATATATGGTTGTTTCATATTTATGTATTGAGTGATAAAGCTGCCATCCACTACATATATCTGCATAACTAACCAGCTATTTTGAAAAAATGTCAATCATACTACATAAATATTGAGATATGATGACCAGCCAGCCTCCAAGTACATCATATATACCAAGGCTGGGCAGTACATCATTCAGTCAATACTTCCTCATGTTAAATAAACACCTGAAGTTGAGGCCCAGATGATGGTGTTGAATGTAACAATTGGGCTCAGTGTGGTATAGAAATCTAACACATGGGTCCAAGGAAATTGATATTAGATCAAACAGTTGGACCTAGAATGGTGTTATATTTTGATGTCAGTGCATATGGTGATGGTATTAAATCCAACCATTGGGCTCAGAGTTGTGTAGTGATTCAACTCCAAACCTAGGTCAATGTTATGTATTTCGTTATCTAGGCCCAAGGCCTTTTAGTAGAAATGGCATGCCATTAGAATATCAGTAGATACTGATAGTCTGAGGGGCTGAAATTGAATACCAGGAGATATGATTAATCCTGGTATGATACAACTCAGATACAGATTGACTAGGTCACTTGAGAATGTATATACTACTAACTCAAAAGAGCCTAATATACTCTTGACTGAGACATAAACCACCCAGTATGTACTTACATCTCATCATATTGGTTGAACTTCTCTAAGATATATTGGACATCATGTTTCTACTTGACCTGGAGTCAGGGAATAATTTAAATGCTGAAAATGATGTGGACATATTCACCCAGAAGGTAATGACAGATTGTATTCATTTATAGTTATGGCACTGGCCATATTGTATGCATTAATTGATGCTGGTTAATGGTATGGTTCACATCACTTAGCCACCACTACTTTAAAATAATGTTCTCATCCCCTTGGGAAAAAAAATCAGATTTTTATCACCTCTTGTAAAAATGATCCTTTTGATAAGTGGAGTAAAGCCACAAGAGGAATTTTTGATTAATTCAAATGTGAGTGAGTTTTTTAAAAATAAAAGGGATGATTTAGCCACCTAAAGTAATATTAAACTCCATCAATCAAAATGTGAGCCAATGTCTCCAGGATATGTCTGTGATACTTATACTTTGTTGAGCTTAACTGCTTAAGCTGAAACTGGGCATCCTTTGTGCTTAGACCCATCCAATATGTCTCCATCCAGTGGTGTATGTGATGTTCCCACAGTCAGATCGTACTAAGGTGCACCCTTCACTATTAGAATTCAAGTCTGTTTCATATTTATCACCTGTATCTGACCAATAACACTAACTCTAACCCCTAGTATAACCATACTCATACTTAGAGCCCAGCTCTATTAGGCTCTCCCCTTTGTTTATCTCACTCTCATAGATTATAATACTATTAATATTTTATTCAAAATTGTATATCAATTTTTGATGCTATACTTTCCCTAATCTGACATAAAGTACCACAAGGTAACATTTGATATTTATACCACTGTGGATAACACAACAAGAAGACTGCTGAAGGTAATCCTCTTTATGTTAGTCAAATGCTGCCTAGCTGCTATTCAACCCAAGGGCTCCTGGACTAGGCTCATAGCTCAGAGAAGGTAGAATATACACATTAAAAGAGCTAGTCTCAGACTGCTACTGGGAACTGGTCAAGGAGTGAATTGTATTATATAAGCACCAAAAATGTGGACATAACTAAATATGAAAACTATATAAAAATCCTTTAATATCAGGTTGGAGCCAACTTGATTACTACACTGCCTCTAAAGTCAAGACATACCAAGATAGCATGGTGGCCCTGGTGGACAAACTATCTAGTACTACCTGGAGTCACATTGTCTTTGGTATATCTGACCATACTGACGACTTATCAGAAGACTCATTTGTGAGGTATGAAAAAAAGACATGTTGCTACTCTGGTTTATCTTTATCATATGTTTTTGAGCACTGACTCAACACCATTGCCTGTTCAAGTTCAGCACAGATTTAGAAACAACATATGTAAGTAAATAAATAAAGAAAATTTGAATAAGATAACAGGGGAATGAGAGAATAGAAGGACATAATCAGTTTGAGCATTCCATTCTCATATGGTGAAACAAGTCAAAAATGCTATTTATAATGCTCAGAGAGATTATCCTGGAGTGGCCTTGCCAACTTCTTTGAAAAAGGTACTCAAGAAACTCTGTGGATAATCAAGATCATGAATATTTATTTTTATGTACAGGCTAACCAAATATATCACTATGAGACTATGGACTCTGACTCTGAGAAATTAGATGAAGAAGCTGAGCTAGAACCCTAATGATGAACATGTTGTAACAGTGGAGGAAAGAAAAGCAGTTGCATGTCCCAAAACTGCACTATTTGACAAAAAAGAATGCAATGAGTAGGATGTTAACCAGAAGTTGTTCAAGAAGAAGATCAATAACTATGTCAAAGCAGAGAGAGCAAGAAAAAAATTGGGTGACTCTATCAAGCATAGGATAGGACATGCCAAAGAGTGGTTTAAGAAAATAACAGCTGAGCAAGAAAAAGAGGTTAAAGATGCAATAGAAAAATGGAATAATGGAATAAGGATGGTGCACCTAAGGAAATTCAGACTATGTAAGTGGTCAAATTACAGGATGGTCAATTTAAGCTGACTTGATTTAAAGCTACTGAAAGAATAATCTTGAGAAAAAGCTTGAAGACATTTTGAAGGAACTAAGCCATATCATGGGTTGCTGAGTAGTAATGCTAGCCAGTCACAAGGAGAAGACCAATAAGTCCTTGGCTGTTACCTTAACAGTTTCTGTATTATCTATATAATTTGTCAGACTAATAATAACATCTAGACATGAATACAAACTGTAGAGTATCAAGAATAAATGTTCTGTCAGCTCTGATGGTATTAAGGAGTGGTCTTAAAAAGGTTTGAATTTTTTGCCAAAAGATTCATGAATATTCATTGATACAATAGATCCTATTGATAAAAATCAAGATAATTTAAAAATAGATAATTCAGACATGTTAAGGTCATACTCAAGGAATATCAGAACTGAAGGGCTTTAGCCTCAGCTCATATGCTGTGCCCCAACCCCAAGTACTGCTCCATATTTCAGAGTAGCATATGTAGCATACCCAAAGATCCAGATGATTATTGTACTGTATCTGAAGGTCCAAATGATTGTTGTATGATTTCCAAAGGTTTGGACTAGTATCATATTAACACTAACACATTCATATATCAGAAGAGGTATATAGGCTAATCTAGACAAGTCTAAACTTGAAACACTCAGAGTATAGACTATCTGAAGATAGAGGCAGATGTGTAGATTTATCAGATACAAACCTTTAGTCTCAGAGGGTTACAAGAGTTTATAAGACTCTAGTCCAGAGGACAGAAAGAGAACAATCTAAGATGATATTTGAACTGAGGTACTACAGGACATATACAAGAGTTTATATATAAGAGGACTAACCAAAGGCTATGCACAAAGTATAAGTAATGTATAAGCAACACTTATTACAAGTCAAATGCGAGCCAGAAGTAAGAATGACCCAAGCAACAGAAGGTAGAATATATCAAATGGAGGAAATAAGCTGTGTTAAATGTTATATGAACAGGATATGAATTAAGAAGCTTATCATATCAGATATGGAATGGATCTGTGCATCAGATCAGATCAGATCATGGATCCAGAACTTCAGATAAGAAGTGTGGATATATGGAATATGACAAGACAAGGCAGAACCTGAACTTTTATTGGAAGAAGAGGGCTATGTAAAGCTTCCTTCTCATTAGAGTATAGCTCTCAGAGAACAACAGGATTTGATTAGAAACATTTTCTCACTTTGTATAGTAAGATTTAAGCTTTAAGCTTTAATTAACTTAAACTTATTTAATTTGTTGGTCTATAGATGTCTTCACTGAGAGCAATAAACTTGTGCCTTGGTAGCAGATTATTGCTTATGTCTCTCACTATCTGGAGGCTACTTGTGTTCCTAAGATATTGGTGGTGAGAGACTCTTCACAGATTAGGTCCCCTAATGTAAATTCTGTGTGACATCATTGGGAGAGATAAAGCCTTGCAAAGAAGGGTGATAAGCTGATGAAGGAAGCTGACAAAGAAGAAAAAAAGAAGAGAAAAGAATGACTATGTAGAAGTTCATTCTTCTGATGAAGAAGAAGTGAGCTTAGCTAGCTCAGCTTCTACCAAAGGCAGGATTGTGCCAACCAACCCTAACTGTTACATATAGTGAACAATACAGATTTGGCCAGCATGTATTCTATATGAACCAGGTGAGGACAGGCTAGATTCTATAAGGTTTTGCATGTCTGGAGCCATGGTTCCATATATAGAAATCACTAAAATATGTGTACCAACAGCTAGGCCCATGGGTAGAAACTGACAGATGGGCATGAAAGGTGGTATAGATATTGACAGCTGGGCCTTTTGTGATGTTGTAGATTATTGACAAGGCCCAGGATGGTGACATAGATATTACTAATCTAACCTGGTGTGATGTTGCAGAATGTTGACCAGGCCCAGTGTGATGATGTACAGTAGCTCAACAAAGTGTCCTGATGTGTGTGGTATTTTATGTAATTGCTTCATTAGGAGGTATGATTTACAGAGATTTACAAGACATGATATACTGTGGGTAGCTAATGAAATAATCAGAGGGCAATGTCCAAGGCTATGTACATAGTGCAGTCAAAGGGATAACAGATCAGTAATCAGAACAGTTAGGTAAAACAATTAAGTACTAGTAATAGGAAAGCAGTGAAGATATATAACAAGTAGAGAACACCAAATAAAGGAATAGGCTGTGTTAATTTTAGATGGATAGGAAAGAAACTAGAAAGCTTATTATATTGGATAAGCAGTGGATTAGTATGTTGGATTGGATTGGATTGGATTGAATGGATGAGCATAAGTTGTATAAGTGTGATTGTAGATGAGACTGGAAATGATTATGGATGAAGTCTAGGAATCTAACTTAAGGATTAGTTTATAAATCTGACTATAGGGTAGGTCCTAAATCCAGGATATAACAATAAGTCACAAAGACACTAACTCAAGACATTGGCATGTACTTTTAATTGATAGGTGTCATAATTCTATATGTGGCCTAATTAATGCTTTTGAAAACCTAATAACTCACTCAAAGTTGATCTAATTAGAAATTCCTCTAGTAGTTTTACTCTACTCATGAAAAGAATTGATTCTATAAGAGGATATAAAACTCTAAAGGAGGTAAGGACTTTGCACAAAAATAGCAGCCTCTAAGTAATCAGCACTATAAACACTAACTCCTCAACCTCTGATGGCACTGGTTCCATTGGATGACCATATAGTTGGTTAGACTTCTTGGAGCTAACACTAACTCTAACTAACTCTAATGGCAATAATCCATTGAAGGACTATATGGCTTAGTTAGACTTCTTGGAGTTAATATCTAACCCTAACATAATCCTCCATTGGCACTAGTTCCATTTGAGGACTATATAGCTGGTTAGACTTCTTGGAGTTAACATCTAACACTCTAACCCTCCTGATCCTCCATTGGCACTAGTTCCATTGGAGGACCATATAGCTGGTTGGACGTGTTGGAGCTAACATCTGACACTGAATCTCTTACCTAACTGATCCTCCATTGACACTAGTTCCATTGGAGGACCATATGGCTGGTTAGACTTCTTGGAGCTAACATCTAGATACTAATGTTATTAAAAAATCATAATAGCCGACCCCTAAAAGAACCCTCTCCTAACCCCAACCTATATACATAAGTCCTATATAATCCAAGGCATGCCTGCCCACCGCCCGCTCTGTACATGCACTAAAATCCTGCCACTGGAGCTTTCCTTGAAGATCTCACTTTATGACTAAATTGTGTTTCTAGCTCGCACGACACAAACATGGGACCGTGATCTGGATTTCTTATGCAATTGACCATAACAGACCAAGTATCTTGCATGCTGTTCTCGCAGTTATGCCCATTGTTGTTTCAAAGTCCATGATGCACCCACACGACCATAGGCGAGGATGACATTGGGAAACTTAACATCTTCTGTGCTTATACAATGCAGGAAGTAGGCTGTCTCGTTGGTGCTTTTTTTCAATCTTTGGGTTGGAGATAAGCTCGGTCACCGTAGAACAATTGCTTTAAGAGGCAGTATAATGATGATCAGTAGGTGAATTATATCGCGTTAAGAACACCAGCTGAATTCCTCAGGGGCAATTCTGCAAATGACTGCATTTTCTTTTGCACACTTGATTTTGCTCATATCTTTACAGGCTGTGGAACTGGTCTGATAGTCAGTGGTGCTTGTTATTGGCTCCAAAGTTCTGCTGAAACAAGTTTGTAAACATCGACAGTGCCAACATATCATGCGGAGCTCTTCCCTTCCGCAAAGAGGGGTCGAATGTATGCCATTCATATGCAATACGATGAATGACTGACTGTAATTTTCTAGGATTATGATGGAGGGGGCTCTGTGTACGCGAGCCGTTATTTCCATTCGTTCATTTTTCTGACGTGGTTCTTTAGTGGATTAATTTAGCACTGTATGTTTCAGTGTCACACCCAGGTTAGGCTTGACTGACCGATGAAAACGATCAAATCAGATTCTTCGTGAATTGGTCGTCTGCTCGGTGGAGAGTTCCGATATCACTGCAGTTAGTGTTTAAAATTATTGTGGTGACATGCATCGGATTTGTGAGTTCTCTCCCCCTGAAAATATGCATACTTGTACTAACGGATTCGATCTGGCATGCTACGTAAGCTTCCCGGGTCATTGAGATGGCGAGTTCTTGTCATGATCAGAATCCTAGGTTGGTAAACCATGGTCGGAATGCAGAAGTGATGGCCATTATATCCGCAATGGAAGACAAACTTCCCCTTGATCCAGAAGTTCAGTGCACCTACTATGGCATTCGTGAGGCTGTTGTTGTTGAAACATCTACTGGTCAAGGTTCACTACATGAACTCATTACCGGGGGTCGCAGCCAGAACTTCAGACAAACAGTCATTGCTGTAGTATGTCAGACGATGCAGCAACTGACCGGCATCAACCTTGTTGCCCAGTGGGTATTCCAGCGATGTGACCCGTTGTGATCTAAAATGCGCTTTCAACAGTTACGCTGTACGCTATACCACCACGTGATCTACTGTGGCAATACTGATATCATGCAGACTATCTTATTCCAGCGTCTTGGTCTCTCTGATGTCAACGCGCGGATTACCGCTGCTGCCAATGGCACAGAATATTTTCTTGCCTCTTTTATTGCTTATTATACGATAGACTATGCTGATTGGAGCCATCGGTCAATACCTTGTGATGCTGCTCTTGGCCATCTTAGGATATATCAACAATGGACCAGCACAGATTGTGAGCGTAGTCCTGTTATTCGGCTTTAACACATTTTTTGCTATCGGGTGGCTCGGAATGGCCTGGTTATATGTAAGTACAGCAACGGCAGTTTTAATCTTTTTTGATCTGATATTTTCTTTGTTTGATTTCCAGTGTGCCGAGCTTGCTGGGCTCAGAACCCTTGGGAAACATGCATATGTAAACAAACCGCTAATCAATTGTTATCAACTTATGCTTATGCAACACCCTTGACCTTGACGCTTGCTCCAAAACATAGATATTCTAACTTCCCTCATAAGTGCCAGGAGCATGAGCTCTACATGGTGAGCGACTATCTGCAAACGGATTAACACCACATTGCATCATCATCAACGACAGACACACCACCATATGGTTTGCCATCAATGGTCCGCAGAAGAGTCTCATACCAGGAGATTGACAATCTTTCTGACATCTGCGCCAGCCTTGGGGTCATCCACACTCGGATTCTCAACAGGCTTGATTCCCACCTTTTGTCGGCAGCCTCCTTGGCTTTGTCCTTGTTGACAATGCCTGAGTAGTCCTGACGCTTGAGAGGTTTGTCGTAGATGGCAGCCATCAGTTCACGCTCCCTGTCACTGCTCGCTGTCCTAACCCCAGGTGTTGGATATCGGATTCTGCCTGACACGACATGAACAATAGTTCCCGAAAGAACGACTTAGATGCACGCTGGGAAAAGAATAGGTAAGTTAAAATTATCTTCATGTCTTGGTGTACGAGAGTGACAAACTCGTGCTTAGTGCATTTGCTTGTGCACGGATGACACCACTAACTTAGGAGTAAAAATGAACATATTGCGATGATGATCAAGTACAGTCACAATTTGTCATGAATATCTTTTCCGTGAACCCGCACTCTGTATAAGCAAGTCTCTATTGCACCCCAATTCCCCCGTATCTCGACAACAATCAGTCCAAAATCAAAACCCGACCGAAGAATGTCCTGGTAGACA
>Ga0310811_10003270_pt1 | contig 20384 bp, 22 predicted proteins | sample YCmetagenome_FD_207642 | JGI IMG/M metagenome (GOLD analysis project Ga0310811, IMG submission 207642) | Soil microbial communities from experimental microcosm in Duke University, North Carolina, United States - YC | ecosystem: Engineered > Artificial ecosystem > Soil microcosm > Unclassified ...
CCGGTGAGGATTTCGTCGACGGCGGCGAACTGTCCCGTGAGGCTGATCGACTCCCGCACGTTCGCCGGTTGCGTGGCGACGTCGAAGCCGTTGACTCGGGTCGTCCCCGCGTCGGCCTTGAGCAGCGTGGACAGGATCTTCACGACCGTGGTCTTGCCCGCCCCGTTGGAGCCGAGCAGGGCGAAGATGCTGCCCCGCGCCACGTCGAAGTCCACGCCGCGCAGCACCTCCAACTCCTTGTAGGACTTCTGCAGCCCCTGCACATGGATCGCAGGGCCCTGGGCTTGATTGGCTGTCATCTGGATATCCGTTCTCTGGTTCGTCACGACTTGTCGTCCGTGACGCGATCGATGGCGTTGGCAAGCCGTTCCCGCTCCCGGCTGATCCACTGACCCTCCGGGTAGTTCCGAAGAAACGCCTCGGCGAACTCCACGGGGTCTTCCCCGACGACCGCGCGGATCGGGGTTCCGTTCGCCGCGCTCTGTTCGAAGAGATCGGCGAGATCCTCCAGCATCGCCAGCAGGCTGTCCGCCTTCCCTGGCCCGAAAAACATCATGTACCGCTGCAGCGCGTCGATCGCCGTGTGATAGCTCGCGGGAAGCTGCTCCGTGCGCGCCTTGTACTGCCGGTAGCGCCTCTTGTCCTCGAGCGGACCTGTGACCATCTCCAGGTACTGCCGGTAGCGGCTCTTCTGCTCGTTCGACTCTGTGGCCATGTCTAATTGCCTCCTTCGCGGAGCTGTTCAAGCCGTTCGGTGAGGAAGCTCCAGGTCCTCCAGAACTCTTCGAGATGCTCTCGACCCTGAGCGTTCAGGGAATACACCTTGCGCGGCGGCCCCTTCTCGGACGGGACCTTCTCCACGTCGACGAGGCCGCGCTGCTCGATCCTGACGAGCAGCGCGTAGACGGTGCCCTCGGCGATGTCGGAGAAGCCCTGATCCCGCAGCCACGCCGTGATCTCGTAGCCGTACGCGGGCCGGCCAGACAAGATCGCGAGCACGATGCCCTCCAGCGTTCCCTTGAGCATCTCCGTCACCTGCTTGCCCATGAAGCCCCCCCTTCAGCTACTCGGTGCTACTGACTACCAGTACTCGGTGTTGCTGACTACTGGTACATAGTAACGCTGAATAGTGAAGGCGCAAGCCCCCCGTGCGGGCCAGACCTGTGGATCGTCGACGACATCGACCATCGCCGACCGCTCTGATACCGGGCCGTCGCCGTTCGGCCGCTGGTGCCACGCTGGTTGGCGGCACCCTCAATCGGGTGGCTGGAAACCGCCCGGTGGCTCCCATTCGACGAGCTCGATCAACACACCGTTGGGGTCGGTGAGGCGTAGCCCCCACTCGCCCCCACGGCCCTGGTGCAGCGGGACGCCGATGTCGGCCCCTTCGTTCCGCAGCCGCTCATACTCGGCGGCGATGCCCGTGACCGCGAACGACACGATCACACCCGTCGGCCGGAGGCCGGGCCGGTCCACCTCGGGATCGTGCCGCATCAGGACGAGGTCGACGGCCGCGTCGTCACGGCCCAGCGCGATGAAGTCCGTATTGATCAGGATCTCGCGGAACCCGAGATGGGAGGTGAAGAACTTGCTGGAGGCCGCCGGGTCGGCGACCGTCAGGGACACCGTGGACGAAATGACATTCATTGCCGTGGCGTGGATTTGGAAATCGACATGTACGACCAGCCTCCCGGAAATTCGCGATCTTTGGATGGATCAAGCATCGCGCCGGGAAGATCGAGGAACAACGGCGACTATCGCAACGGTCGTTAACCCGACAGTTGACGGTCTCAGTCGGGCAACGGTCCCAGGTCACGCACGATCCCGGCGAAGGCGCGGATGAGGTCGTTCTCTGCTTCGCTGAGCCACACCAGCCCGTACGGCAGCGCATCCATGTCCGTGACGGGCAGGTAGACGATGTCGGGGCGGGAGTAGTACCGGCTCACGTGGGCCGGGAAGAGGGTGACCGTGTCCCCCATGGCCGTGTGCATGAAGATGTTCTCGAGGGTGCCCACGAGGTCCACGCGCTCGATCGGCCGGCCCTTCGGGGTGACGCCCGGAATGTAGTGATCGAACCAGTAATCGGGCGCAGATTCCACGGCCAGGTGTTGATAGTCGCCGACCGCCTCCAGGGAAGCCGAAGACCACTTGGCGAGGGGGTTGTCGGCAGCCACGGCCAGCACTCGCGGCTCGGCGAAGAGCAGGGGACCCACGGTCAGGTCGGGCTCCTCCACGGGTAGCCAGGTGACCAGGATGTCGACCTCCCCGTCGCGCAACTGGGCGAACGGATCCGCATAACTCGACATCCGCAGGCGGAGCTCCCACTGTGGGTGGCGGGTGCGGAAGGTCTCCCAGTACCGGCGCAGTTCCTGGAGGTTGGCGGGGAACAAGCTGATCCGGAGCGTGCCCGACTTGCCCCGGGCGGCCAGCCGGGCCCGCTCCAGGCTCTGCGTCAGACCCGAGTGCAATTGACGCAGGTCATCCCGGAGCTGCTCACCCACCGGCGTCAGCCGTACATTGCGGCTGTTCCGTACAAGAGCTCAACGCCGATGGACCTTTCCTGTTTCTTGATCGCCTGGCTGACACGGGCCACGGAGACGTGCAGCCGCTCAGCGGTCCGTCCGAAGTGCAGCTCCTCGGCCAGGGTCAGAAAGATCTCGATGTCCCGCAGCTCCACGCGGCTCCCGCTCCTCGCCCCCGTCGAGATCGTTCATTGGGGGCGCAAGTATGACATGTCGTGCTATTGGGAGTAGTTATCGAGCTCGATCGCTCGCCGGCACAGGGGTGCGTGATCGGGTCGGAGTCGTTCGGGCTGGGGTGCATGCCGCCTGAGGCCGTAATCCCCGCCGGCCGCGTGGCTACCGATATTCGCCGACGAACGCGGCGAACGCGTCCAGCAAGCGCAAAGTCTCGGCCTCGGGTTCGGTCGGCAGCGAAAGCGCCACGCCGTCGGCCCCCGCCTCCGCGTAGGCGGCGACGAGTTCGGGGCTGGGTGGCACGGACGCCACAATCACCGGCACGTCCCCGACGACCTCCGCCAACTGGTTCAACTGGGTCCGGGCCTGGGCCGGGTGATCCACCGAGTGCGGCATCCAACCATCGCCGTGTGCCGCCACCCTGGCCAGAGCCACCTGGCCATCGCCACCGATGTAAATGGGCGGATGCGGGTGTTGTATCGGCTTGGGCCAACTGAAAATCGGGTCGAAGTCAACGCACTCGCCGTGGAACTCGGCCTGGTCCTTGGTCCAGATCTCCTTGATCGCGTCCAGCCGTTCGTTCAGCAGCGTTCCCCGCGTACGCGGATCCGTGCCGTGATTGCGCATCTCCTCGCGGTTCCAGCCCGTACCCACACCGAAGATCACCCGGCCACCGGACACCAGGTCCAGGCTGGCGACCTCCTTGGCCGTCTGAATCACATCGCGCTGGGCCAGCAGAGCCACTCCGGTTCCCAGCAAGAGGTTGTCGGTCACCGTCGCGGCCGCCGTCAACGCGACGAATGGGTCGAGCGTGCGGTAATACACCCTAGGCAACTCGCCGCCCATGATGAACGGCGTCTCTCGCTTCACTGGAACATGGCTGTGCTCATGCACGAAAAGCGAATCGAAACCGCGCTCCTCCAACGCCTTGGCCAGCACGGCGGGCCAGATGCCCTCGTCCGTCGTGAACGTCGTGACACCAACCTTCATATAACGAGTGAATCACGCTCCCCGCGCCTGCCGCTTGCCAGGGTGAGCCTCGCTGCCTCGATCTGATGTCACCCTTGGAGGCTTCGAACACCCGTTCCTTGCGTTATGCCCATCCCCCATGGTCGTCGTCTTGCCGCCGCCGTTAGGGCCGAAGCCCGTCTAATGCGGTGTGCCGGTGGGCCGCTCCTGTGAGGCGTCCGCTCCCCAACTGGCCAGCAGGCGCAGCGCCTCTTCCGAGGGCGAGCCGGGCTCGGCATGGTAGATCGTCAGCGACTGCTCCTGATCGCCGAGTTGCGCAAAGGTCTCATAGCGCAGCGTCAGTTCCCCCACCAGCGGATGCGACAGGCGCATGGTGCCGTACGTCTTCTTCTTGACGTCGTGGGCGGCCCACAGCCTGCGGAAGTCCCGGCTCTTCATGGAGAGCTCACCGATCAGCGACGCGAGCAGCGAGTCGTCGGGGTGCAGGCCGGCCCCCAGCCGTAGTTGTCCCACCACGTCGTACGCCTTGGACTCCCAGTCCGTGAACAGCTTCCGGGATGCGGGGTCGAGGAAGGTGATCCTGGCCCAGTTCCGCTCCTGCGGGGCACGGGCGGCCCAGTCTCCGAAGAGGGCGGAGGCCGTCTGGTTCCAGGCAAGAACATCGGCGCGGCGGCCCCATACGTATGCCGGCACGCCTTCCATCGCCGTCAGCAGTTGCAGCATCGCGGGCCTCACCTGCTGGCGTGGCGGCTCGGGCTGCCACTGATGCCGCTTGAGCTGGGCAAGGCGTAGCAGGTGGGCGTGCTCGGCTTCGGAGAGCTTGAGTGCGCGGGAGATCGCGTCCAGCACTTCGCGTGAGACGTTGCGGGCGTTGCCCTGCTCGAAGCGCGTGTAGTACCCCCCGGAGACTCCGGCAAGCTGCGCCAGTTCCTCGCGCCGCAGGCCCGGCACGCGGCGCCGTCGGCTGTGGTCGGTGAGCCCTACATCAGCCGGTTTGAGGCGGGCCCTGCGGGTGTGCAGGAATTTGCTCAGCTCTGCGCGCGGGTCGAGTCCCTCCCGCAGGGCCGGCTCCGGAGCCGATTCAGGAGCGGCCGAGGAGCCGGTTCGGGCGGCACGGTGGCTTGCCATGTTTCGAGTATCGCTCGGAGTCCGCAGCTCAGCCTGTCCCTGCCAGTGATAGCCACACGAGACGTAGACGAAGCGGGTGTCTGGCTAAGACCGCGCGCCCGAAGCACGCTCGATGTGTCCGGGCAACGGCTTGCAAGCCCCTGGACCGGCCCCGGCCCCCCACATCACCGGTATCGCCGGTGCAACGGCCCGGCCTGCCCTTCACCAGCCCTCCTGTCAGGGCGCACCCGCCCTGACGGGCTGAACAGAGCTCCTGGAACATCACCATGACTGACGCCATCACCAAATCCACCGCCCCGGCCCCGGTGAACGCCCGGCAGGACCGCCTCCCGGGCAAGGCCCTGCTCAGCCTCTTCCTGGCCGGATTCATCAGCATCCTCACCGAATGCCTCCCGGCCGGTCTGCTGCCGGAAATGAGCCGCACGCTCGACACGAGCGTTTCGCTGGCCGGTCAGACCGTCACGCTCTACGCGCTCGCCACCGCGCTGGGCGCCATCCCCTTTGCCCGGGCGACGGCCACATGGCCGCGTAAGCATGTCCTGCAGATCGCCCTCGCCGTGGTCGCCGCCACCAACGCGCTCACCGCGCTGTCCGGCGACTACACACTGACGCTGGTTCTCCGCTTCGTCGCCGGTCTGGGAACCGGACTCGTCTGGCCTCTCCTCGGCGGCTACGCCGCCCGCCTCGCGCCAGAGGGACGGCAGGGCCGAGCCATCGCCATCGCCCTGGCCGGAACCCCTATCGGGCTGGCCCTGGGTATCCCGCTGGGGACCTGGCTCAGCAGCCTCGGCGGTTGGCAGCTCGCCTTCTACGCCTCGGCCGCCGTGAGCGTTGCGACCATGGCGTGGGGCCTGTTGGCACTTCCGAACCTGCCGGGACAGCCGGTCGAGACACGCTTCAAGATCTCGCAGGTCCTGGTCGTCCCCGGGTTGCGTCCCATCCTGTTCGCGCTGGCCACCTACATGATCGCGCACAACATCCTCTACACGTACATCACCGATCTCCTGTCCTACGCGGGGATGGCAGGTCAGACAGGCTGGGTGCTGTTCACCTTCGGAGTCACCTCCGTGCTCAGCGTTCTCGTAGTCGGTACGCACATCGACCGTCACCTGCGAAGGCTCGTGGTGAGCAGCACCGTGGTGTTCGCGGCCTGCGTGCTCGTGCTAGCCGTTTTCGCGAATGCGCCGTCGCTGGTCTACGTCGCCGTCGCAGCGTGGGGCTTCGCGTTCGGCAGCTCCCCCAGCCTGTTCATCGGTGCCGTGATCAACACCACGGGTGAGGCAGCCGACGTCGCCCAGTCGATCACCATCACGGTCTTCTCCGGCTCCATCGCGGTCGGCGGTTTCATCGGCGGCCTCCTGACCGCCGGCCTGAGCACCGCCTCGATCACCTGGGCAGCACTGATCCTCCTGATCGCCGCAGCCGCAACAGTCATCGGCGGCACGAAGCACGCCTTCCCCAAGAAGACCTGATGCGGTGACGAATCGCGGCCACAGTGCCGCGCGCGGAAGAACCATCGCTGGGGACAACGCAGCGGACCGAAACAAGGGAGATCCTCAAATGAGCGAAATCGATCCGGCGCCTGGTTCCAGCGTGCGAACCGGACACTGTCTGTGCGGCTCGATCAGCTTCCGATTCGACGCGGAGCCCGAGACCGTCGTCCTTTGCCACTGCGCTCACTGCCAGCGAAACAGCGGTGCGGCGTTCTCAGTGAACGTTCTGGTGGCGCGCGATTCCCTGAAGACCAAGGGAACGCCCAAGTCCTACCGAACCGTCGGAGCCGAAAACGGCAACCTGCGGGACAGGCTTTTCTGCGGCGACTGCGGTACTCCGATCTTCACGATCCTTCACGAACGGCCCGATCTCGTGATCGTCAAGGCCGGAACCCTCGATGACCCCACGGGGCTGAAGCCGTCCGCCGAGGTGTGGTGGCGTCGGGCCCAGGACTGGATCGAACCGAACCCGAACAGAGCAAGGTTCGACGGCGACGCGAAGTAGCGCGCGCGTCGAGGAGATCGCGGCGCTGAGGGACCGATCTCACCCGGCATCGATTCGAAAGGCCAGAATGAGGAGTGGGCCATGAGCTTTCGTACGATCAACCCGGCCACCGGCGAATTCGTGAAAGAGTTCCCGCTGCAGTCGGATGCAGAAGTATTCGCGGCACTGGAAACCGCGGACAAGCTCTACCGCGAAGACTGGAAGTTCAGGCCGGTTGCGGAACGGGCTCGAATCGTCAGTCGTGCCGCCCAGATCCTGCGCGAGAAGCGGGATGAGTACGTGGAATACCTGACCCTGGAGATGGGGAAGGTCACCCGATTCGGCTACTTTGAAGTCGATCTTGTAGCCGACATTCTCGACTACTACGCCGAGCACGGGGAGAAATTCCTCGCGGAGCAGTCGCTGCCGGGCTGGCCCGGCGCGAAGCTGATCGCCGAACCCATCGGCGTCATCCTGGCGATCGAGCCGTGGAATTTCCCCTACTATCAGCCGGCCCGTGTGGCCGCGTCCCAGTTGGTAGCGGGCAACGTGGTCATGATGAAGCACGCCGAGAGCGTGCCGCAGTGCGCTCTGGCCTTCGCTCGACTGTTCGAGGAGGCGGGAGCCCCGGAAGGGGCTTACACGAACCTCTTCTGCGGCATCGAGCAGATCGCCATGCTGGTCGACGACTTCCGCGTGCGCGGCGTCACTCTGACCGGTAGCGAGAGGGCGGGGACTTCAGTAGGGGAACGCGCCGGCCGCAACCTCAAGAAGGCGGTCCTGGAACTTGGCGGCAGCGACCCTGCTCTGATCCTGGAAGGCGCGCCTTTGGAACATGCGGTCGAGCAAGTGGTGATGGGACGCACCTACAACTCGGGGCAGGGCTGCGTCAACATCAAGCGCGTGATCGTGGTCGGCAGGGCACGGGGCAAGGAGATGCTGGCCGCCCTGAAAGAGCGCTTTGCCGTGATCAAGGTGGGTGACCCGAAGGACGAGGCCACTCTGGTCGGCCCCCTGTCCAGTGAACGCGCCCTGGAGGGACTGCTTCGGCTGATCGAGGACGCCAAGGCTGCGGGAGCGCGAATCGTGCACGGCGGCAACCGCGTCGACCGCCCCGGGTTCTATCTCGAACCGACGATCATCACGGACATCGGCGAGGACAACCCGCTCTACCAGGAAGAAGCCTTCGGACCAGTGCTGTCCTTCTACGTCGTGGACACCGAGGAAGAAGCGATTCAGCTGGCCAACGCCAACAGGTTCGGCCTGGGCGGCTACGTCTTCGATGCCGACGTCGAGCATGCCCGACAGGTGGCGACCCGGATCGAGGCCGGCATGGTGTACATCAATTCCTGCTTCGCCGACTCGCCGAGTCTGCCCTTCGGTGGGGTCAAGAACTCCGGATTCGGACGTGAACTGTCGGAACTGGGCATCGGCGAATTCCTCAACCGCAAGCTGGTAACGGTCGCGCAGTAGCGCGAAGCTCGGAATCCGGCCCGGCTTTCAGCGCGCCGTCGAAGCAACGCCGCCGCTCTTGCCGGCGGAAGGAACTCCAACCGATCCCCAGCGGCGGCAGGCGCCATGGCGCACAACCGAGGGGCATGCGGGTCCGGCAACACCACCTGCCACAAAGAGCAGTCGGCCACGCGGGTGGCGACGGCGTCGCGCCCTCGGTGCTCCTGCACCCAGATACCCAGCCCCCCGTAACACGCCGTTCAGGTTCTGTCCGCACGCGATCAAAGACCGGCGCTTAGCCTGCTCTGTCGGCCCTGCTGAGCCAGCGGGCCACAGCACGCCAGCGACCCCATTTGGAGGTGCGGTCTTTGTCTGCGCCGCTTTTCCGGCGAGTCACCATCGCCGCATTGACACTGTCCACGGCAGGCGTCGCCTGCTCGTTATTCGCCGCCCCGGCGTCCGCCAGCCCGGCCGGGACCGGCCTGATCATCAGCGAGGCGTACGTCAACGGGGGCTCGTCCGGCGCGAGCTACCTCAACAAGTTCGTCGAGCTCTACAACCCGACGTCGAATGCCATCTCCCTCACCGGCGACACCCTCCAGTACCGCGCGCCCACGAGCACCGTGGTCCCGAGCGGTTCGCAGGTGTTCGCGCTTTCGGGGACGGTCGCCGGCCACGGCCACTTCCTCATCCAGTTGCCGAGCAACAACGCGAGCAGCAACCCTGGGGCGCCACTGCCGACGCCCGACCTGAGCACCGGCGGAAGCGTCAACCCGGGCGCGGGCGGCGGCACGTTGTTCATCGCCGCCAGCACCTCGGGTGTGCTTCCCACCGACGGCACGGTGATCGACAAGATCGGCTGGGGAACCAGCAACTCTCCGGAGGCGAACGCTCCGACGGGTAACTCGCTGACCCTGAGCTACCAGCGTGGCGCGGACGGCACGGACACCGATGACAACGCCGCCGACTTCCACACCGCCGCCCCGAACCCCCAGAACGCGGCTTCCGACGCCGGCAATCCGGGCGGCGGCACCGGGACGATCACGGTCACGAGCCCCGGCGCGCAGAGCGCCACGTCCGGCTCGGCGATCACACCGATCGACCTGCACGCCTCCGGCGGCACCGCGCCGTACACCTGGACGGCGACCGGGCTGCCCGCAGGGCTGACGATCTCCTCGGACGGCACCGTCTCGGGCACTCCCACCACGGCCGGAACGTCGTCGGTGACGGTGACCGCCACCGACTCGACCGGCGCGACCGGTTCGGCCACCTTCGGCTTCCAGGTCACCGAGGTCGTTTCGACCATCACCCCGATCGCGTCGATCCAGGGCACGGACACCGACACCTCGCCGTACAAGGGGCGGACCGTGACGACCGAAGGTGTCGTGACCGCGGTCTACGCCACGGGCGGCTTCAACGGCTTCTTCCTGGAAACCGGCGGCGCCGGCGGCACCAAGGCCGACGACAAGACTCCGGGCGCCTCCGACGCGGTGTTCGTCTACGGGTCGGCGTCGGCCGGCCAGGTCACGATCGGCGAGAGCGTCCAGGTGACCGGCGAGGTCACCGAGTTCCAGGGCGAGACCGAGATCCAGTTCCCGACGGTGACCAAGCTCGCCACTGCGCTGCCGGCCGTCGTCTCGGACCGGATCGCGTGGTCGGACCTGGCGACCGACGCCGCGAAGGAGGCGCACGAGGGTGAGCTGATCGCACCGCAGGGCGACTTCACGGTGTCGGACAACTACGACGCGAACTTCTACGGCTCCTTCACGCTGGCCGCGGGCGACAAGCCGCTGCGCCAGCCGACCGACGCCGGAACCGCGGGCAGCGCCGAGGCGAAGGCCGCCGCGGCCGACAACGCCGCTCGGATGGTGACGCTCGACGACGGCTCCAGCGCGAACTACAGCACCAGCGGCTCCCGCGACACTCCGCTGCCGTGGCTGACGACGACCAACCCGGTCACGGTCGGCTCGAAGGTGACCTTCCACGAGCCGGTGATCCTCGAGTACCGGTTCTCGCTGTGGAACTTCCAGCCGAGGCAGCAGGTCACCGGCGACGGCTCGGCGGTCGCCACGTTCAGCGACCTCCGTACCGGGAACCAGCGGCCGGCGGCCGTCAGTGGCGACATCCGCCTGGCGACGTTCAACGTCGAGAACTACTTCCCCATGACCGGCGAGGACTACGTCGCCAAGGGGCTGGGCACCTGCACCTACTACACGGACCGGCAAGGCAACCGGATCGCGGTCAACACGTGCACCGGCACGGACGGCGGCTCCGGCCCACGCGGCGCGGCCGACGACGTCAACTTCGCCCGTCAGCAGGCGAAGATCGTCACCGGCATCGACCGGCTCGGTGCGAGCATCGTGTCGCTGGAGGAGATCGAGAACTCCGCCAAGTTCGGTGAGCCGCGTGACACCGCGCTGGCCGGCCTCGTCGACGCGCTCAACGCGGCCGCCGGCTCGAAGGTCTGGGCCTATGCGCCCTCGCCGTCCGCCGACAAGCTGCCGCCGCTGTCCCAGCAGGACGTCATCCGTACCGCCTTCATCTACAAGCCGGCCGACGTCGCCCTGGTGGGACCGTCGACCGTGCTGACCGGCGACTCCGGCCCCGGCCAGCCGTTCTCGATCGCCCGTCAGCCGCTGGCCCAGGGCTTCAAGAAGGCCGGCGCCATCGACAAGGACGCGTTCCTCGTCGTGGCCAACCACCTGAAGTCGAAGGGCGCCGGCACCCCGCTCTACGACGGCGACATCGAGGACACCTCGTCCCCGGCCGTCGACCAGGGTGCTTACAACGCGACCCGGGTCCGCCAGGCGCAGGACCTCTCGGCGTTCGCGTCGCAGGCGGCGACCGGCCTCGGCACCGACCGGATCTTCCTGCTCGGCGACTTCAACGCCTACACGCACGAGGACCCGATGCAGGTCCTGTACGCCGACGGCTACACCGACCTGGGCAGCGCGTTCGACCCGTCGGAGTCGACGTACTCCTTCAACGGCCTGCAGGGCTCCCTCGACCACGTGCTGGCCAACCCGGCCGCGCGAGCGATGGCGACCGGCGCGGACGTGTGGCAGATCAACGCGCAGGAATCCGTCGCCTACGGCTACAGCCGCTACAACTACAACGCCACCCAGCTGTTCAACGGCGCCGACCCGTTCGCGGCCTCCGACCACGACCCGGTCATCGTCGGGCTGAACCTTCCGGTCACGCCCGTCGCGCCGGCCTGGAACGCCTCGAAGGTGTACAACGACGGCGACACGGTGACCTACCAGGGCTCGACCTGGCAGGCCATGTGGTGGACGCAGAACCAGAAGCCGGGCGACCCCAACGGCCCATGGGAGCAGATGGAGACCGCGGCCGACGGCACCGCCATCTGGACCTCCTCCCGCGTCTTCAACACCGGCGACGTCGTCCTGTACAAGGACAAGAAGTACAAGGCACAGTGGTGGACCCGTAACCAGGTGCCTGGCCAGCCCTACGGCCCCTGGCAGCCCGTCAACTGACCAGAGGCCAATGAAGATGGGGCCGCCTTCGATGCAGATCGGAGGCGGCCCCGTCGCGTTTACGCCGACGTTCCGCCGCTGTCAGAGTCGCTTGAGGATGCTCTGCATCTGGTCGATCTGAGGCCGCTGGTCGGCCACGATGGAATCCGCGAGTTTCTTGGCCTGCTCATCGGCACCCTGCGCCAGCTCGGTGCGAGCCATCTCGATCGCTCCCTTGTGGTGAGCGATCATGTGCTGCAGGAAGAGCCCGTCGAAGCGAGGCCCTTTGGCCGCCGCGAGCTTGTCCATGTCGCTCTGGGAGACCAGGCCGGGCATGCCTTCGGCCATCTGGCCGGGTGCGGCGGCCCTGCCCCAGGCCGTGAGCATGCCGCGCATGTCCTTCATCTGTGCCTGCTGCTCATCCTTGATGGCGGCGGCCAGCTTCTCGACCTCCGGGTCGGAGGCTCGGGTCGCCGCCAGGTCCGCCATGTCGCCGGCCTGTTGATGATGAACGATCATCATCTGCGTGAACATGACGTCCGCGTCATTGAATGCCGCGGACGGCGACGGGCTCGCGACGACGCCCGCCACATCGGCGGCGGACTGCGCCCCTGACGCGAGCCCGCCGGCTCCGCAACCGGTGAGCAGGGCGAGTGCCCCGCCCGCAACCCCCAGAGACAGAATGCACGATCGTTTAATGGGCATGGTCACCGAGTTCTTTCCGCCCCCGCCGCTTCGACGGACAGGGCTTCATCCGCTCCAGGTGGCCCGCCCGGACCTGAAGCACCCGGGCGCCGTCCCTGCCTTCGCCTACCCGGAGCACGGCCGGTTTCGCGGAAGCGGCGGTTCCCCGTAGTGAGCAATGCTCGTCGTGCCCTGGGACAAACCAGCCCAATCCCCGCGTCACTCCAGCGGTCACCCAAACCACCACCCCGCATGCCGCCTCTCCTCATCAGAGACCCGTAGCGCCTCTGAACTGGGAAAATCCCTGGCGGCAGGTGCAAGGCCGCACTGGTTCGGCAGCACCGGGGAACACCCCGTCGAGATCCTCAGCATCCTCGACCGCCAAGGCGAGCGCATGCACGTCCGCGCCAAGCCCCGCGCCCCCCAGGCCGGCAACTGACGGTGCACCATTGAAGGTCAGATCGGGCACCGGCACGCCGGTCACCGGGCTGTTTCGATGCCCTCGCCGCTGTCGGTGCCGTCTGGCAGACTGCCGCCACGCTTGATCACGTGTCGATTCAGTGCGGAGATCTCGTCAAGAGCGCGGCCTTCTACGACGCTGTTCTGGCGCCGCTCGGCGGTCGACGGATCATGGAATTCGGTCCAGTCATCGGATACGGCGTTGACCGCCCCACGTTCTGGATTGGCCGGCAGTCGACCGGCGACGGTTTCCGCGAGTCGCACATCGCTTTCGCGGCAACCGACCGCCGGCTCGTCGATGCCTTCTTCGCCGCGGCCATCGGCGCCGGCGCGGAGGTCCTGCATGAGCCACGAGTCTGGCCGGAGTACCACCCGGACTACTACGGCGCCTTCGTACGCGATCCCGACGGCAACAACGTCGAGGCAGTCTGCCACCGATCCCGCTGAACTCACCGCTTCATCCACACTCCGGAGCACGCACGCGCATCCCACCGAACATGCCGCGCGGGCTGCCAGAGCGAGCAGGCGTGGTCGGGCGGCTTCTCATTCGTCGCGTGCCCGACCACGCCTGCCTTCGTTCAGCCCTGTACGTGACCGACGGCGTCGAGGACGGCTGCGGCCACCGCGTCGGGCTGGGATGCCCCGACGGCGTGGGAGGCGCCTTCGATCTCGCGGGTTCCGAGCGAGCCGGCGCGTTCGGCCATGAACCTCAGCGCCTCGGCCGGGATGTTGAGGTCGCGATCACCATGGACGAACCAGGACGGCTTGGCACGCCAGCCCGGCTCGCTCACCGTCAGCCCATCGGTCAGCGCCTGTTCGGTGACCGGGCGCTGGGTCGCCGCCATCAGGGCGGCCTCATCGGCGTCGAGGTCGGCGCAGAACTGGTGGTGGAACTTGTCCTCGGCGATCCGGAACTCGTTGCCGCCGGAGGAGACCGGGTAGGCGACCAGCGCGCCACCCAGGCTGCTGCCCTCGAACTTGCCGGACAGCACCAGCGCGCTCTCTCCGGGCTCGGGTGCGAAGGCGGCGACGTACACGAGGGCCTGCACGGCGTCGTTGCCGGCCGCCGCCTGGCTGATCACCATGCCGCCGTAGGAGTGGCCGACCAGGACGACCGGCCGTCCGATGCCGGCGATCACGTCGCGCACGTAGGCGGCGTCGCCCGCCACGCTCCGCAACGGGTTGGCCGCCGCGACGGCGGTCAGCCCGCGGCCGTGCAGGCGCTGGATGACGCGGTTCCAGCTCGCGGACTCGGCGAATGCGCCATGGACGAGGACGACGACGGGCTGTTCTGTGGTGGTCATGAGTTCGCCTTTCCGGAGGTCAGGGCGGCCTCGAGTACCTCGATGGCCTGAGCTACGGCGGCGCCTGCCGCCGCGGTCGAGCGGACGGGGTTGAGCATCATGAAGTGCTGCAGTGTGCCGTTGTAGCGGACGCCGGTGGTGGGCACCTCCGCCGCCAGCGTCCGGGTCACAGGGTGCCGATCAGGCCGCCATCGATGACGAAGTCCGCGCCTGTGACGTTGCCGGCGCGGACGCTGGCGAGCAGGACAACGAGGTCGGCGACCTCGTCCGGGTGGGTGAATCGGCCGGTGACCGAGTCGGCGGCGGCCTGCTCCGCCACCGCGTGCGACTCGCCGCCGTTGTGGCGGGCGAGCGTGGCGGCGACGCCGTCCGCGCCGAGCCACAGGTCGGTGGCGACCGGCCCGGGGCTGACGGTGTTGACCCGGATCCCGTGCGGGCCGAGCTCCTTCGACAGGGACTTGCTGAAACTGGCCAGGGCCGCCTTCGCTGCGCTGTAGTCGATCACCAGCGGGTCCGGCAGCGACGCGTTGACCGAGCTGACGGACACGATCGTGCCGGCGCCGCGGCCGAGCATGAGCGGCAGCGCCTCGCGGGTGGTGCGCACCGCGGACAGGAAGTTGACGGTCAGGGTGGCGAGCCAGTCCACGTCGGTGACGGACGCGAAGCCGCCGGTGCGCGGGCGTACCGCGCCGACGTTGTTGACCAGGATGTCCAGGCCACCGAACGCCGCGCCGGCGGCCTCGACCAGTTCGGCCGGGCCGTCCAGGGTGGCGAGGTCCACCGCGACCGGGCGGACGCGACCCTCCGCCGCCAGTTCAGATAGCTCGGCGCTGATGTGCCGCGCTCCGGCGGTCACGCTGACGCCTTCTGCGGCGAGCGCCCGGGTGATCGCCAGCCCGATGCCCTTACTCGCGCCGGTGACCACTGCGGTCTTGCCTGACAGGTGCAGCTCCACGACGTGCCTTTCTGCGGAACGCGGCCCCGCACCTGAGGCGGGGCCGGGTGCGGGGTTCAGCGGGCGGACTTGGCGGCGGCGACGATGACGTCCACCACGGCCTGCGGCCGGGACAACATCGACAGGTGCGACGCGGCGACCTTGGTGACGTGGCTGTGCGCCCGGTTCGCCATGGTGACCTGCAGCGACGGCGGCAGGATGCCGTCCTTCGTGCCTACCAGGTACCAGCTCGGCAGCTTCTTCCAGGCGGGCGGCCCGGACGGCTCCTGCAGTGCGCTCAGCGCGATCGGACGCTGCTCGGCGGCCAGCCGGGCGGCCGTGGCGGCCGGCAGATCACCGGCGAACGCTTGCGGGAACACCGCCGACTTGATGTAGAGGTCGACGTCTCCGGCCGGCGCCCCCGGGTAGGCCACGACGTCGAACAGCGCGCTCGGGTCGCCGCCCCCCTGCAGGCCGAGGACCGTCTCGCCCTCGTCTGGCACGAACGCGTTGACGTAGACGAGCGCCTTCACGTCGGGGTCGGTGCCGGCCGCGTTGGTCACGACCGCGCCGCCGTAGGAGTGGCCGACCAGGACGACCGGGCCGCTGGTCCGCTGAGCAAGGAACGCCGACAGGTACGCGGCGTCGGCGCCGAGCCCGCGCAACGGGTTGGGCGCGGCGAGCACGGTGTACCCGAGCCGTTGCAGCCGGCCGGTCACGTCCGACCAGCTCGACGCGTCGGCCCAGGCGCCGTGCACGAGAACGATGGTCGGCTTCGGGGGATCGGGACGGCTGGCGGCCGATGCCGGGACGGCGAGCGTGAACAGGGCGAGGGCGGCCAGCGCGATCATCGCGCCGCGCCGGCGGAGGGGGTTCAACATGATGGATCCAGCTCTCAGTCGAGGGAGGCGAGCAGATGCCGGGTGAGTTGGGCGGGATGTTCTTCGTAGATCCAGTGGCCGGAGTCCGCGATCACAAGTCCGGTCACGTGGGTGGCGTACGACCGCACCGGAGAGGGGACGAGATCGCCAAGGCTGCCGCTCGCACCGATGGCGAGCACCGGCATGGTGAGCTTCGTCCTGCGGTAGCGGGCGTTGTCGGCGATGTCGGCTGGGAATGCGCGTGCAAAGCCCGATGCCGGCCGGGCCCGGCGGTGTGCGGATCGTGAGCGAGCACCGTTTCCATCCCCTGCGTCGCCTTGACCGGTCGTCCTCATGGAACCGCGCCGGGGCAGGCCGCCGAATCAGGGAAACACCCCAGTGTCCACAGGCCGGGGGCCAGCCGGCGGGGCCCGTCCCCGAACAGCTCGCACCGGACGCGGGCCGTCCGCGACGGCCGATCCTGGGCCGACAACGGCGCCTTTGGCCGCTCCCGGTTTCCGGCACCGGTTTGTGTTGACCCGCAAAGGGAGTGACTGAAGGATGAGACAGGGCCCTCAGCAGAAGGGGTGGACAAGGGATGCGGTGGTGGCCGGAACGCTGGCGACGACGGGCGGCCGCATCTGATTCTGTCTCTGACTCCATGCTGGCGGCGGCGCAGGACCGGTGTATCCCCGCTGAGCGGGTGAGTAGTTCCGACGTCGAGGTCCTCGCGATCGCGGTGGCGAGGAACACCTACGAGAAAGGCGACATCGCCGCGGCGGAGGAAATGCTGCGCGTGATCGCGGTCGAGGGCAGGTCATCGGCCGCCGGGATGGCAGCCTTCGATCTGGGCTTGGTGTTGGAATCCCGCGGTGATGCGCGCGGTGCCCAGCACGCGTACCGGATGGCCATGAATTTTCCCAATTCCGACGCGGCGGCGATGGCCGCGTTGAACCTGGGGATCATCCTGTTCCACGAAGGCGACACCGAGCAGGCCCGAACCCTCCTGACCATCGCCATGGAGTCGGGACACCCGGAGGCCTCGCCGAAAGGGGCTTTCAATCTGGGTGGCCTGCTGTCCAGACAGGGCCATACCGAAGAGGCGATGCGCGCGTTGCAGCGCGCGGTGGATTCAGGTCATCCCGACGAGTCTCCGGGAGCACTGACCCAGCTCGGTGCCCTCTGGTTCGCCACGGGTCGGGTCGCGGACGCCGAAGCCGCATTCGAGCGGGTCATCGCGACACGGCACCCGGAGTTCGCGGCCATGGCACACGCATGCCTGATCGACTTGCGTCGTCGACGGCGCTGATCGAAACCGTACGGAACGATCATCAAGATCATTGCGCGCATATTGGTGGACCAGCGAGGGATGGCGGCTCGCGGTGACCTACGGCTGCATGTCCCTGGAAAGCAAAAGAGACCCCGTAGGGCCTCTGAGCTGGGAAAATCCCTGGTGGCAGGTGCAAGGTCCGAACCGACGTATACGCCCTCGCCCGACAGTGCTGATGTCGGTATCGGGAAGCGCTCGAACTCGTGTCCGGCCACCTAATGGTGGGGTAACCCGGAACACAACACGCTTCTAGCGCGACAACCGGGTCCACGTCGCGATGAAGGTCCGCGACGCCGGACTCCTGTGATCAGAGGGGTGTCACCGGGCCGGCGTGTGGCACGTACACCAGGGCGTCGTAGGCCTTGGCCGGGACCGTCGCGACGGTGTACATCTTGCTCAGCTTGCAGAACAGGGCGGAGAACTCGTCACCGACGCTGCCCATGGGCACCTTCGAGTTGAGCAGCCTGCGGTTGGCTGGGTCGGCCGAGGCCTGGGCGATGTCCACGTAACCCATCGGCTCGCCGCCGAAGAGCTTGGCCAGGGGCGCGTCGGTCTCCACGGTGAACTTCTGGCGGCGGCCCGACATGGAGTCCTTGGTGATGAAGGTGCTGGTGCCGAAGTCGGTGCCGATCGCGAAGTAGTCGTCCCCGTACGTGGCGGCGAGCCTGCGGCCCATCGACTCGAAGAAGTAGGCGGCCCCGCTTTTGTCGATGTGGCCGTCGTGCGCGGCCACAATGATCTTGCCCTTGGCCTGGTCGGCGATCCGGCCGATGTTCTCGGCCATCCAGGCGTCGCGCTTTGCCGGGTAGTCGTTGCCCGAGGACTGGAGCTCGACGCCCTGCCGGATGGTCTCGGCGTGGTGGACCGCCACGGCGTACGCCTGCTCGGAGCCGGCCCGTACGTACGCCTCGCGCTTGCTCTTCAGCAGGCTGATGACGCCTGCGACGGCGTCCTTGGCCCCGGCAGGAGGCGGTGAGGTGCGGGTGGCGTCGGTGAGGCCGGACAGCGAGCGCTCGGCCGAGGCCGCCTGCGCAGGATCCACGTCGGTGAAGTAGCGCAGCAGGCGCTCCTTGTTGCGGTCGTACCGCTGCATGTCGAAGCCGAAGAGATGGACCTTCTCGGCGTCGGGCACGGTGGCGTTGTGGTCGTGGATCCAGCGCAGGAGGCCGGCCGTGTCACGGGTGCGGTAGAGGTCGAAGCCGAGCGCCTTGGCGGCGTCCTCGGCGGTGCCCTGGCCGCCCGTCACGTAGTCGTCGGCGACGGCTGTGCAGCCGAAGTCGGCTTCCAGCGCGACGGCGCGGAAGCCGTGCCGTTCCACCAGGGTCTTGATGACCTGCAGGCGGACCTGGACGAACTCCTTGTTGCCGTGGGTTGCCTCGCCGACGCCGACCACGCGGTCGTTGGCCGCGGTGTCGAGCGTGGCCTCCGGCAGCGGGACGACGGCCGAGGACGTCACACCGGTGGTGTCCACGCCGCCGCGCCCGGCCAGCCGCGCGAGTGCGGCCACCACGGGAAGGGCCCGCCTCATGTCAGTGCACCTCATTACGGAGCATGCGCAGCGCGCCGAACGTCGCGGGGAGGACGATCCAGAAAATCATCGAGGCAGGTCTCCTCTTCCAGTTCCCAGATCGCCGCCGCGGCCGGGGTCTCCCCTACTCGACCACACGCCTGTCTTCAAGCTCACCGGAATATGTCGCGCCATAGTGTCCTTCGGAGTGCAGAAGCATCGAGCCGCATTCCCGGATGTCGGGATTTCGGTGGCCCGCTGCCGCCCGGGGAGGGGGGATTGTGCGCCACCGGCGCGGTGTCGGCCCGCAGGCTCAGGCGAGGGCGGCGACCAGCAGGGCGAAGGCGGCGATGAGGACGGCTACGCGGACGTAGTGGAAGCGGTCCCAGCGGTTCATCTGTTCCTTCCAGTCGGCGGGCCGGTTCTCGGTGGTCCACGTCTTGCCCCGGTTGTTGATCGGGACGAGCAGCAGGATCGACATGATCACGCTGAGGATCAGCAGCGCGCCGGCGATGACGACAAGGCCGGCGCCGTCGTGGTGCCATCCGGCGATGGCCCAGACCGCGCTCAGGACGAGCGAGCCGATGTACCAGAACGGCATCACGGCGCCGAGCATCCGACCGCCGTGGCTTCGGCCGCGTTGGCTGCTGTCGTCGGGGAGGGCGTTGAGGATCGGGTTGATGACGAAGGCGACGGAGAACTCCACCCCCACCATCAGGCCGACGACCACGGTGGTGACGATCTCAAGTGCGTTGAGCATGATGACCTCTCCTGGGATCTAGCGTCGCTAGATGATGAGGCAACGCTAGACTGCTGTCGCTCGATTGTCTAGCGGTGCTAGGATCGAATCGTGTCGGTACAGGAACGCAAGGAGCGCGAACGGGCGGAGCGCGAGCGCCTCATCGTGGCGACGGCCCGCGAACTCGCCGAGCAGCAGGGCTGGGACGCGGTCACCACCCGCCAGCTCGCCGAGCGCATCGAATACAGCCAGCCCGTCCTCTACAGCCACTTCCGCAGCAAGCGCGAGATCATCGGCGCCGTGGCCCTTAAGGGCGCAGCCGAGATGGCCGCGGCGCTGCGGGCAGCGGCCTCCGCCGAGGACGGCCCTCGCACCCGGGTCGCCGCCCTCGCCCGCGCCTACCTCGAATTCGCCGCACGCAACCCGGCGGTCTACGACGCCATGTTCCAGCTCGACGGCGGCCTGGCGTTCGCGAACGAGGACACCCCACAACCTCTGAAGGACGCCTTCGCCGCCCTGCTGGAAAACCTCAGCGAGGTCGCCGGGGACGGCGTCCACCCGGCACTGTTCACCGAGGTGTTCTGGGCGGCCCTGCACGGGCTGGCCACCCTGACCCGGACGGGACGGCTGCCGCCGGAGGACACCGAGCCGAGGGTGGAGCTGCTGGTGGACCGGCTCGCCATGATCTGACACACCATCCCGGCGGGCACGCAGCTGGGACCCTCGGGCACCGCTGCCTGCCTGCGGCATCGCTTCCGGTCACTCGCGCCCACACGGCGCAGCCGCAGATCGCCGAGTGGCAGGGCACAGCGTGAACGTGCTGCTGCGGGTCTATGCCACGTGCATCGTGGGTCAAAATGACCTTGCCCGGA
>Ga0310811_10003271_pt1 | contig 20384 bp, 21 predicted proteins | sample YCmetagenome_FD_207642 | JGI IMG/M metagenome (GOLD analysis project Ga0310811, IMG submission 207642) | Soil microbial communities from experimental microcosm in Duke University, North Carolina, United States - YC | ecosystem: Engineered > Artificial ecosystem > Soil microcosm > Unclassified ...
TGAGGATGGCCGAGCTGGTGTTCTGGAAGATGAGGATGATGGTCGTCGCCCCGAGCAGGCCGAGGCCGACGGTGAACATGCCGGCCACGCCGCCGGTGCGGAACGCCACCTTGAGGGCGGCGGGCAGGGAGCCCGACTTGGCCGCCGCCGCGGTGCGGACGTTGCCCCGAACAGCCAGGCTCATCCCGATGAAGCCCGTGAGGCCGGACATCGTGCACCCGGCCAGGAAGGCCAGGGTGCGGAAGATGCCGGACTGGGCGAAGGAGAGGGCGGTGGTCCCGCCGGGCTTGAGCACCTTGGTGGAGGTGATGAAGACGATGACCGCCAGGGGTACGAGGATGAACAGGATCGTCCGGAACTGGCGGCGGAGGTAGGCCATGGCCCCCTCCTGGATGGCCTTGGCGATCTCCTGCATCTTGGGTGTGCCCTGGTCGGCGGCCAGGACGCCCCGTACGAGCGAGAAGCCCACGCCGAGGGCGAGCAGGGCGGTGGCCACGGAGAAGAAGAGCCAGGCGAACTCGCCACCCCGCAGGGTGAAGACCTGGTAACCGCCCTCCGCAGCGAGCAGGTGGGTCATACCGACGACTCCATTTCCTCGAGGTCCTTCTTCACGTAGATGTGGTGGGCGACCTTCTCGCCGACGGTGCGGTCGTGCCCGTCGACCCGCAGGACCAGTGGCCCGTCGAACGGGTGCTTCTCTCGCACCTCGACCCGGACGCCGGGGCGCAGGCCGAGGGTGTCGAGGAACTTGACGATCTCGGGGTCGGTGGACCCCGGCACGGCGACGACGGCGACGTCGCCGGGCTCCAGATCGTACAGGGGGGGCATGGTCGGGATTTCGACCACTTCGGGAGCAGGGATCGGGAAGCCGTGCGGGCACGACGCCGGCTGGTCGAGGGCGACGTACAGCCGGTCCTCGACCTCCTGGGGCAGGTCGTGCTCGAACGACGTGGCCAGGCGGTCGGCCTCGTTCCACGCGTAGCCCAGCATGTCGGCCAGGAAGCGCTCGACGATGCGGTGGCGGCGGATGGCGGCGATGGCCGCCGCCCGCCCGGCCAGCGTCAGCTCCACCCCCCGGTAGAGCTTGTGGTCGAGCAGGCCCCGCTCGGCCAGCCGCTTGACCGTTGCCGTGGCCGTCGCCGGCGACACGCCGAGGGCGTCGGCCAAGGCGCCCGTGTGGGCGTCCTGGCCGTCGCGCGACAGCCGGTAGATCGACTTCAGCGTCTCGCGATCCGACTTGGTCAGTATTGGGGTAATGATTTCGATACCCCGGAAACTAACTTTCAGCGGGGTGAAAGGTCAAGGGAGGCGAACATGGACCCGAAGACGGCGCTGGCCCGGCGGGCCCGGCGACTGGAGTACTGCACGACCGGCTGGAACACCCTGGAAGCCCTGGTGGCCATCTCCACCGGCGTCGCCAGCCACTCCCTGGCCCTGGTCGCCTTCGGCCTCGATTCCTGCATCGAGGTACTGGCGTCCGTCGTTGTCCTCTGGCACCTGGGTGGGGCGCCCGAAGAGGTGGACCCGCACCGGGCCCGGCGGGCCATGCGCCTCATCGCCGCCGCCTTCGCCGCCCTCGGTACCTACCTCCTCGTGGAGACCGTCCGCAGCGTGGTCACCAGGTCGGTGTCCGAGCCGTCCGGCGTCGGGATCGGCTTCATGGCCGCCACGGTGGTCGTCATGGTCGTCCTCGCCGTCGGCAAGCGCCGCACCGGCCTGGCCCTCGACAACCGGCCGTTGGTGGCCAACGCGTCGATGACGCTGATCGACGGCGGCCTGGCCGCCGCCGTCCTGGTCGCCCTGGCCGCCGATCGGCTGGCCGGCTGGTGGTGGGCGGACTCGCTGGCCGCCGGGGTCGTGGGCCTGATCGCCCTCAACGAGGCCCGTGAGAACTGGTGGTCGGGAACAGGAACTCGTAATCCGGGTTGAGGATGGCCAGCCGGCCGTGGTGGGCCCCGACGCGCCCGGACACGCAGAGGACGGTCCCCAGGTGGATGCCGGCCACGTGGCGGCGCCCGAGGAAGACGACCGACAGCCCGCCGGTGCCGTCGTCCAGCACGCACTCGAGGGTGGGGACGTCGGCCCGGGGCTGGACCCGGATGGACCGGACGCGGCCCGACACGCACACGGCCTGCCGCCACTGCACGTCGGCGATGCGGGTGGGGGTGACGCCGATGAGGGTCATGGGCCGGTCAGCGACCGAGGTGGTAGGGGACGAAGGTGACGTTGGCGTGGGGCAGGTCGGTCACCGCGCTGGCGATGGCGTCCGCGGTGCGGTCGTGGAGCAGCTTGTGCCACGCCCGGCGGTAGCTGCGGCGGGGCAGCAGCACGCTGACCTCGGTGTCGCCCCGGGACAGCTCGTCGGCGACGACCTGCAGGACCGACCGGGTGATGCGCCGGTCCGGGCACTCGACCAGCTCCAGCGGCAGCCGGGACAGGCCCAGGCGCCGCCACTCCTCGGCCAGGGCCTCGGCCCGGTCCAGGTCGTGGGCCACGTGGACGGCGCGCAGCTCGTCGGGGGTGAGGGTGCGGGCGTACTGCAGGGCCCGGGCCGTGCTGCGGTCGAGCCGCTCGACCAGGACCAGGACGAGGTGGCGGCGCAGGATCGGCGCGGTGGCCGCAGCCTGGGCGTCGTGCTCGAGCTCGACCGCCTCGGCCTCGTACTGCCGGTTCAGCCGGACCAGGACGGCGACCATCACCGGGACCAGCACGAGGATGACCCACGCCCCGTGGGTGAACTTGGTGACGGCGATGATGACGTCGACCACGAAGGACAGGACCGCCCCCGTGCCGTTGACCAGCAAGCCCGTCCGCCACCCGTCCTCGTGCTCGCGGATGTGGTGGCGGGCCATACCGGCCTGGGACAGGGTGAAGGACGTGAACACGCCGATGGCGTACAGCGGGATCAGCCGGTCGACCTTGGCCCCGGTCACGACGACCAGGACGATCGACGTGGCCGCCAGGGCCAGGATCCCGTTGGAGAAGACCAGGCGGTGGCCGCGCTTGGTCAGCTGGCGGGGCATGAAGTTGTCGCCGGCGTGGAACGAGGCCAGCCGGGGGAAGTCGGCGAAGGAGGTGTTGGCCGCCAGGACCAGGATGAGCATGGTCCCGGCCTGCAGGCTGTAGAAGAGGGCTTGGCCGGCGGCCCCGTGCCCGTACACCAGCTTGCCGACCTGGGAGATGACGGTGGGCGTCCCCTCGGCGAACGGAGCGGCGTGCACGTGGGCGGCCAGCACCGACAGGCCGAGGAACATGGCGCCGAGCGTCGTGCCCATGATGACCAACGTCGTCCGGGCGTTGCGCCACTCGGGCACCCTGAAGGCGGGCACGCCGTTGGAGATGGCCTCCACCCCGGTGACGGCGGCGCCGCCCGACGCGAAGGCGTGCAGGACCACCCACAGCGTGGCGCCCAGGAAGATGCCGTCGCCCGCGGAGCCGAAGTGCAGCAGGCCGTCGGCGTTGGCGGGGGCGGAGGGCACGTGGCCGAAGGACATCCGGGCCAACCCCACGCCCAGCAGGACGATCATGTTGACGATGAAGAAGTACGTCGGGACGGCGAAGAGCTTCCCCGACTCGCGCACCCCGCGGAGGTTCCCGAAGGCGATGAGCACGATGAAGGCCACGGAGATCGGGACGGTGAACCGGCGCAGGGCCGGGGCGGCGGAGGTCAGGGCCGCGGTGCCCGCCGCCACCGAGACGGCGACGGTGAGGATGTAGTCGGTGAGCAGGGCCACACCGGCGACCTGGGCGGGCAGCAGGCCGAAGTTGTCCCGGGTGACGATGTAGGCGCCGCCGGCCGACGGATAGGCCTTGATGGTCTGCCGGTACGACAGGATCAGGAAGGCCAGCACCACGAGCATGGCCACGGTGATGGGCACGACGAGGGAGAAGGCGGCCACCCCGATGGCCGGCACCAGGACCCGCAGGATCTCCTCGGTGGCGTAGGCCGACGACGACAGGTTGTCGGAGGCGAAGACGGCGAGAGCGGTGGGCTTGCCGAGCCGCTCGTGGACCAGGTCTTCCGTGGCCAGGGGCGGGCCGAGGAGCCGGTTCTTCGCCCGCTCGCCGGTGCCGAGGGGCAGGTCGACGTCGTGGCGGGCGGGGAGCGGCTGGGGGACGGAGGTGGGCCGCTCGAGCGTCCGGAAGGTGTCGGCCATGACCCAGGTGTACCGCCGCGGGCGTCAACGCCGGGTCAAGGCCGGGCCCGTAGCCGTCAAGATCGCGCAAAGATCACGCCGTGGTCGACCTACGCGCCGCCGGCCGAGCGCCGTGGCTGGGTGCCGGGCTCGGGACCGCCCTGGTCGTCGCCCTCAGCGGGGCGCTCGTCCCCGTGCGCGACAACGTCACCCCGGCCTCGCCGGCCCTGCTGCTCGTGCTCACCGTCGTGGTCGCCGGTGTGGTCGGCGGCGCGGCGTCCGCCGTCGTCACCGCGGTCGTGGCCGCCACCGCGTTCAACCTGGTCTTCGTCGTCCCCTACTGGACCCTGAAGGTCAACGCCGGGGAGGACTGGGTGGCGCTGGGCGTTTTCCTGGCCGTCGCCCTCGTCATCGGCGTGCTGGTGGCCGAACAGGCCGAGCGGCGGCGGGCGGCCGAGGCCCGCGAGGCCGACCTGCGGGTCCTGTACGAGCAGATGCAGGCCATCGCCGCCGAGCGGGCCCGCCTGCTGGAGGAAGCGGGGCGGGTGTCGGTGCTGGAGCGGGTCGACGAGCAGCGCGCCGCCCTCCTGCGGTCGGTGTCGCACGACCTGCGGACGCCCCTCTCGGCCATCCGGGCCGTGGCCGAGGACCTCCGCGACGGCCCGGCCTACGACGACGCCACCCGGGCCGAGCTGCTGGCCACCGTGTGCGAGGAGGCTGAACGGCTCGACCGGATCGTGGCCAACCTGCTGTCGATGAGCCGTATCGAGGCCGGCGCCTTCCAGCCGTCCCGCCAGGCCGTCGACCTGGCCGAGCTGGTCGCCGACCGGTCCCGGCGGCTGCGGGCCTTGTTCCGCCAGGCCCGCCTGCAGGTCGACCTGCCCGCCGACCTGCCGCTCGTGGACGGTGACTACTCCCAGCTCGACCAGGTGGTCACCAACCTGCTGGAGAACGCGGCGCGCTACGCCCCGCCCGGCTCCACGGTCCGGGTGACGGCCCGGCCGGTCGGCGAGGGGGCCGTCGACGGGGGCGTCGAGCTGCGGGTGGCCGACGAAGGCATCGGCGTGCCCGAGTGGGAACGGGCCCGGGTGTTCGAACCGTTCCGCCGGGGCGAGGGGAGCGCGTCGAGCGGCGTCGGGCTGGCCATCTGCAAGGCGGTGGTCGACGCCCACGGCGGGCGGATCTCCGTCCACCGCACGCCCGGCGGCGGGGCCACGTTCGTGGTCCAGCTGCCGGCCGGCGGCTGATGGCCAAGATCCTGGTCGTCGACGACGAAGCGGCCATCCTGCGGGCGCTGCGGGCCGGGCTGGAGGCGCGCGGGCACCAGGCCCTGCTGGCCACGAGCGGGGAGGAAGCGATCGGCAAGGTCGCCCTGGATGCGCCCGACGTGGTGGTCCTCGACCTCGGGCTGCCGGACATGGACGGGCTCGACGTCCTGCGGCGGATCCGGGAGTGGTCGGACGTACCGGTGGTCGTGCTGACCGCCGAGGGTTCCGACGACCGAAAGGTGCAGGCGCTGGACGAGGGCGCCGACGATTACGTGACCAAGCCGTTCTCCATGGCCGAGCTGCTGGCCCGCCTCCGGGTGGCCCTGCGCCACCGGGCGTCCGGCGGCGGGCCCCCGCTCGACGCGTCGGTGCTGGAGGTGGGCGACGTTCGCCTCGACCTCGGCCGCCACGAGGCCACCGTCGGCGGCCGGCCGGTCGACCTGACGCCAAAGGAGTTCGCCTTCCTGGCCTTCCTGGCCCGGTGGCCGGGCCGCGTGCTGACCCACCGGGCCATCCTGCAAGAGGTCTGGGGGCCGGAGTACGGCACGGAGACGCAGTACCTGCGGGTCTACGCCAGCCAGCTGCGCAAGAAGCTGGCCGACGACCCCGAACAGCCCCGGCTGGTCACGGAACCGGGTGTCGGGTACCGCCTGGTCGACCCGGCCGAGCGCCCGCGCCCGTAGCGGGCGGGGCCACTACTTGTGCCGGTGGTCGTTGGCCTCGCCGTCGCGGTGGACGTGGTACGGGACCGACGTCACGACCGTGCCCTCCCGGAACAGCAGCCGGCCCTTCAGGAACAGGGCGCTCTGGTTGTGGAGCAGGTGCTCGTACCACTTGCCCACGACGAACTCGGGGACGACGACGGTAATGGTGTCGTTGTGCCAGCGCTGGTCGAGCTCGTCGAGGTACTCGATGACCGGGGCGGTCAGCTCCCTGTAGCGGGAGTGCTTGATCTCCAGCGGCACGTTGATGTCGAACTCGCGCCACTGGCGCTCGATCTCCTCCTGGTCGTGGTCGTCGTGGGAGATGTACAGGGCGACGAGGTGCTCGGGCCGCAGCGAGCGGGCATAGGCCAGCGCCTGCACCACGCCCTTGTGGATGCGCCCCACCAGGACGACGACGGTGTGGTTGAACGCATGGGGCCGCACCTCCTCCGGGGTGATCTCCAGTGACTCCGACACCCGCTGGTAGTGCCGGTGGATGCCGACGAAGAGGGCGATGATCACGGGGACGACCACGATCGGGACCCACGCCCCGCTGGAGAACTTCGTGCCGGCGACGATGAGCAGGACGACGAACGTGGCGAACGACCCCACGCCGTTGATGACCACACCGGACTTCCAACCGGGCTGGCGGTCCTTGCGGTGGTGGACGACCATGCCCAGCTGGCTCAGGGTGAACGAGGTGAACACCCCCACCGCGTACAGGGGGATCAGGGCGTTGGTGATCCCGCCGAAGGCGATGATCAGCAGCGAGGCGGTGACGGCCAGGATGATGATGCCGTTGGAAAACACCAGCCGGTCGCCCCGGTTGCCCAGGTAGCGGGGCAGGTAGCCGTCCCGGGCGATGATCGACGAGAGCCGGGGGAAGTCGGCGTAGGCGGTGTTGGCGGCGAGGGTGAGGATGGCGGCGGTCGAGAACTGCAGGATGACGTAGATGGGGCCGCCGCCGTAGACGGCCCGCCCGAGCTGCGAAAGGACCGTCTCGGACTCGCTCGGGTACGGGTGCAGGTGGTGGGCGAGGACGGACACACCGAAGAACAGGGTGCCGAGGATCACCCCCATCCAGACCATCGTCGTGGCCGCGTTCTTGGACTCGGGCTTCTTGAACGCGGGCACGCCGTTGGAGATGGCTTCCACACCGGTAAGGGCGACGGCGCCGGACGAGAAGCCACGCAGGAGCAGGAACAGGCCCAGGGTCCCACCGGCCTGGCGCTTGGCCTCGGACGCCGCCGGGTCGAAGGGGATGGGGTCGACGTGGCCGAAGTAGACCCGGGCCAGGCCGTACCCCACCAACAGGGTCAGGCTCACGATGTAGATGTAGGTCGGAAAGGCGAAGACCGTCCCCGACTCCTTGATCCCGCGCAGGTTGAGCACGGTGATCACCACGATGAGGCCCAGTCCGAGACCGACCCGGCTGTCGGCCAGGCCCCGGAAGGCCGGCAACGAGACGATGGCCGCCACGCCGGCCGAGATGGAAACGGCCACGGTGAGCACGTAGTCCACGAGGAGCGACGCCCCGGCCACCAGCGACGGGTACTCGCCCAGGTTCTCCCGGCTGACGATGTACGAGCCGCCGCCGCTCGGGTAGGCGAACAGGGTCTGGCGGTAGGACGCCACCACGATGGCCAGCAGGATGGCGACGACGATGGAGAGCGGGACCAGCTTGGCCAGGCCGAGGGCCACGCTCGACGACCCGGCCGCCACCACGAAGAGGATTTCCTCGGTGGCGTAGGCGGTCGACGAGATGGCGTCCGACGAGAACGTCGGCAGCGCGATCAGTTTCCTGAGGCGCTGGTGGTCCTGCTCGCTGGTGGCGATCGGCCGGCCGACGAGCAGGCGCTTGAACGACGAGTACACGGCGCGCACCGTACCCCCCGGCACGGCGCCGCTCCCAGGTGGGGAACCGCCGGTGCAATTGGCGTTCGCCGCCCCGCGGGTGTTGCATTGTCGCCCGTGCACGTCATCGTCGTCGGCTGCGGGCGGGTGGGCCGCGATCTGGCCATGGCCCTGGACCGCGACGGCCACACCGTCAACGTCATCGACAAGGACCGCAACGCCTTCCACGAGCTGCCCGAGAGCTTCGGGGGCAAGGCGGTGCTCGGGTTCGGCTTCGACCGCGACCACCTCGAGCAGGCCGGGATCCGGGAGGCCGACGCCCTGGCTGCGGTCACCAACGGGGACAACTCCAACATCCTGACCGCCCGCATCGCCCGGGAGACCTACGAGGTCGACCACGTCGTGGCCCGGATCTACGACCCCCGGCGAGCGGTCATCTACCGCCAGCTCGGCATCGCCACCGTGGCCGCGGTGGCCTGGACCACCGACCAGGTGCTGCGCCGCCTATCGCCCGACATCTCGGTGTCGGAGTGGACCGACGCCTCGGGCACGGTGAGCCTGCTGGAGCGGTCGCTGCCCGACTCCTGGGCCGGGCGCAAGCTGAGCGAGCTGGACGAGGGCAGCCGCTTCCGCCTGGTCGCCCTGACCCGGGGCGGCGAGGCCCGCCTGTGGGGACCGGAGCTGGTGGGCCAGGAGGGCGACATCCTCCACCTCATGGTCCGCCGGGAGGCCCAGACCGAGCTGGAGGCCCGCCTCGACGCCGGCCCGGAGGGAGGCCGATGAGGGCCGCCATCGCCGGCGCCGGCAACGTCGGCACCCACATCGCCCACGACCTGGCCCTGGCCGGCCACGAGGTCCTGCTGCTGGAGAAGGACCCCGACGTCGCCGCCCGCCTGCGCCCCGCCCCCGGCGTGAAGGTCGTCGTGGCCGATGCCTGCGAGCCGTCGCTGCTGACCACCGCCGGCCTGGAGACCTACGACGTCATGGTGGCCGTCACCGGCGACGACGAGGACAACCTGGTCATCTCCCTGCTGGCCAAGCAGGTGTTCGCCGTCGTGCGGGTGGTCGCCCGGGTCAACCACCCGAACAACCAGTGGCTGTTCAACGAGACGTGGGGGGTCGACATCGCCGTCTCGACCCCCCACCTGTTGACCGCCCTGGTGGAGGAAGCGGTGTCGGTGGGTTCCCTGGTCCGCCTGCTGCAGTTCGAGGATGCCCGCCTGGTGGAGGTCACCCTGGCCGGGACGTCCCCCGCCGGTGGGCGGGCCATCAGCGAGCTGGGCGTGCCGCGGGACGCCACCGTGGTGGCCGTGATCCGCGACCGGCACGTGATCGTTCCCCGGGGCGAGACCGTCGTGGAACCGGGCGACGAAGTGCTGGTCCTGGTCACCCCCGAGTCGGAGGAGGCGGTCAAGACCCTCTTCGTGGGGGCGGCGCCCGCTGCCTCTACAGGAGCTACAGGCGCTACAGGAGCTCGTAGCGGGGGTTGAGGACCAGCAGGCGGCCCCCGGCGCCGTGCGGGGCGCCCCGGCCGCTCAGGACCAAGCGCTTGCCCGGGGCCACGCCGGGGATGTGGCGGCGGCCCGTCCACACCACCACCAAGCTGCCCGTCCCGTCGCTCACCGTGGCCTCCAGCGACGGTGAGCCGGCCCGGGGGACGATGCGCAGCGAGGAGATCTCGCCGGCCACGGTGAACTCCTGGCGGGGTTGGGCATTGGCGATCTGGGTCACGCCGGGCAGATCCTGGCAGAACAGCCGGAGCCGCTCGCGGTCGAGCTCGGCGTCGGTGACGGTGAGGCGCTGGAAGAGCTTGCGGAAGGCCATGGCGGCGGCGACGTGATCTGGGCGGGACCGGTTACGCGCCGTTCCCGCCGTGGCGCATGACGAGGCGGACCGACGTCCCGTGCCCGGTGGAGCTGAACTCGACCTCGTCGACCAGGGCCCGGATGAGGGGGATGCCGAGGCCCCGCTCGAACTTGAGCCGGTCGGGGTCGGTCACCGGGGGGTGGTCGGGCAGCTGGGCGGGGTCGAACCCCTCACCCCGGTCCTCGACGCAGACCTCCAGGGCGTCGTCGGCGGCCCAGCACCGGACCAGGACCCGCTCCTCGCTCCCGGCGGCATCGTGGGCCTCGATGGCGTTGGTGCAGGCCTCGGACACGGCCAGCTTCAGGTCGTCGATGCGCTCGTCGGCCAGGCTGCTGTCGGAGGCGGCCAGGGCGGAGACGACCAGGCGGGCCAGGGCGACGAACTCGGCCCGCGCCGGGATCTCCAGCTCGATAACCTCTGCGGCCTCCCCAGCCCCCCCAGCATCGTTCACGGCTTACGGGCTGGTTTCGCCGCCCGATCCACCAGCGACCGCGGCGTCCACGGAGTCGTAGATGGAGAAGACCTTGGTCAGCCCGGTGATCTCGAACACCTTGAGGATGCGGGTCTGGGTGCAGACGAGCAGGAGGTCCCCGTCGTGGCTGCGCAGGCGCTTCAGCCCGCCGACCAACACGCCCAGGCCGGTGGAGTCGAGGAAGTCCACGCCCTCCAGGTCGACGATGATCCGGTGCTTGCCCTCGGTGACAAGCTCGATCAGCCGCTCCCGGAAGCGGGGAGCGGTGTAGACGTCAACCTCGCCGCGCACGCTGAGCACGGCGAACCCGTCCCGCTCCTCGACTTCCAAACCGAGATCCATGCAGTTGCCTCCCAGAGCTGGCCTTCGGGCCACGCTAGCAAGCGGGAGGAGGATTTCGGAACGGCGGTCAGCGGCTCCCGGAACGGACCAGCCGGCGGGGGCTCGGTACGACCACGTCGACGACCTCGATCTCGTTCTCGTCGGGGACGTCGATCTCCTCCGGAACCTCGACCTCTTCGGGAAGGGGCCGCGGCTCCAGGTCGAACTCGAACCCGTCGTCGAAATCGGGCGGGACGTCGAGGTCGGGCTCGAGATCGAGCTCGGGGGCCCACAGCTCGTCCCCCTCCAGGTCGTCCCGAGGAGCCCACTCGGCCTCGTCCTGGAGCACGTCGTAGAGCGGTGTGACCGCGTCCGGCTCCGGCTCGGGGTCGGGGTCGGCTGGGTCAGGCGGTGGGGCCGGGGCGGCGGCGGCGGCGAGCGGTTCGAGCGGTGCGAGCGGTTCGGGGACGATCACCGGGTCGGGCCGGGCCGCGGCGGGTGCCGGCGGCGGGACGACCGGGTCCAGGGGCAGGTCGCCGTCGGTCACGGGCTTGATCCGGCGGTTGAGCAGGCGCAGGTGCATGGCCAGGAGCAGCAGGACGAGGCCGCCGGCGATCGGGACCAGCGGCCGCCCGGCGCCTTGGGTGACGATGGAGGTCGTCGAGCGATGCACGGTGGGCGGGACGGGCTCGGCGTCGCCCTCCTCGACGTCGTCGCCCGGAGGGCGGGCGCCGAAGGGCAGGGTGTTCTGGAAACCGGGGTCCGGCGGCTCCGGCACCGTGATCGGCGGGACGGCGATCTGCCCGGCCCGGGAGGACAGGAAGCCCGAGAGGTCGACGCCGTTGGCGGCGCCGACCTTGACCGTGGTGGTCGGGCCGGCGCCCGGCGTGCCCGGGAGGGGGGCGACGGTGGTCGTGGTCGGCGGCGGCGGCACGGTGGCCGCCCCCGACGCCGAGGGCGCGGAGGAGACCTCGCTGGCCGCGGTGCCGGTGGCCCCCATGCGCACGGCGACCACCTGGTAGGCGAAGTCGCCCCCGAGGAACGTGGTGGTGGTGTCGGTGAACGTGGGGTTGCCCGTGGCCGGCTGCGAGACCTTGCTTCCCACCTGGAGGAACTTGGTCCCGGCCGGGTCCTTGCGGAACACGGCGTAGTAGAGCAGGTCGGGCTCGGTGTTCCGGCTCCAGGTCAGCTCCACCGTGCGGCCATCGGTGACCTTGGGCGGGTCGAGGACGGGCTTCTTCGGCGGGGCGGCGACGGAGAAGTGCCCGCTCTGCTTGGCGGGTGGGCTGTCGCCCCCGATGAGGCGCCCCCCGTCGGTGGCCGAGACGGTGAAGTCGTAGGGACCGTTGCGCGCCAGCTGCAGCGGCCAGGAGAACTTGCAGGGCGAGTCGGCGCAGGTGACAGCGGGCGCCTGTTGGCCGCTCATGGCCAGGCTAACGCTCCGGGGGACGTTGAGCAGGGGCAGGTCGCTGACCACGCTGCCGCTGATCGTCACCGCCGAGGAGTCCAGGGGCGGGTCGGCTCGGGGCTGGTCGAGGGTGATCACCGCCCCGGCCCACGCCGAGGGGGCGGGCGACAGCGTGAGGACCGCCAGCACCACGGCCGCCGCCGAACCGGAGCGCCGCCAGAGGCGCCCCGTCATCCTTGGCCCGTCATGCCGCCTTCACGTCCTTTACCCACGTCCCCCGGATGACCAGGCGCTGTGCCGCCGACCCCTTCGGGTGGCAGGTGGTGAGGGTCAGGGACCGCTCTCCGGTCGGGTCGATCACGCTCAGGTCGGTGGGCGAGACCACGAACGGCGCCTTGCTGACCTGGTAGACGCAGCCGCCGATCGGGGTGGTCAGCTCGATGGTGTCGCCGGGCTTGAGCTGGTCCAGGTTGCCGAACGGCCGGCCGTAGGTGGTGCGGTGGCCGGCGATGCCGACGTTGCCCCCCTCGCACGGCAGCGAGGTCTGCGGGTAGTGGCCGGCGCCGGCCCGCAGGGCGCTGGGCGTGATGCCCTCGACGACCACGGTGTCCAGGCCGATGGCCGGGATCTTGATGCGGGTCAGGCTGTCGCCCGTCTCGACCTTGTGCTCCTTGTAGGCCTGCTGGAGCTCGGGACTGGCGATCTGCTCGTCGAGGTGCTGCTGGATCCGGCTCGTCCACATGTTGGTGGCGAACGGGAAGCCCACCAGGCCGATGCCGCCGAGGACGAGCACGACGGACAGGCCCGACAGGAGCCGGCGCAGCCACCGGTGGTCGCGCAGGAGTTCTACGAGCATTGGTGCACCTTCGTCATGACCCGGGAAAGGCTAGCCCTGGTCGAGTCGATTATTGGCTCACCCGCTCGGTCGTGCGGGCGGGCCGGGCCGCAACCAGCCGGCGGCGGATGCCCAGGGCGGCGACCAGGAGGCCGGCGCCGGTGAGCGGGAGCCACGGGCTGTTACCGGTCTTGGCCAGCGACGGGACGGGCTGGACGATCTGCTGCTGGGTCAGCAGGCGGGCCTGGCCGCCGGCGCCGGTCTCGGCGTGGGCCAGCTCGAGGCCGATGCCGCCGTTGAGGCCCTTGAGCAGCTGGATGCTGACGCCGTCGGCGTAGGAGGCGACCGAGCCGGTGGCGGGGTCGGTGGTGGTGCGGCCCCCGCCCAGGGTGATCGTGCTCTCCAGCGGGGTGCCGGCCAGCAGGGTCAGCGGCTGGTTGAGCTGGATCGGGATGTCGGTGATGCCGGCGCCCAGCAGGGGCAGGCCGAGGCGGACCCGGGCCACGGCGGCGTCGAAGGTGGGCGTGCTCTTGGCCGTGCCCCGGTCGAAGGTGGAGACCGACTTGGCCTGGCCGACGATGACGGACAGCAGGGGGGCGCCGCCGAGGGCCAGGCCGGGCAGCAGGTCGATCTGGGCGCCGGCGGCATTGGCCGTGGCGGTGACGGCGCCGGCCGTGGTGACGGCCTGGGCGGTGGAGTCGCCGAGCTTGATGGCGAGCAGGCCGGTGGCCTTCTTGACCCCGTCGAGCAGGTTGTTCACCAGGCTGGACACCGGGGCCACGGTGGACGTGCTGCCCAAGCCCAGGTTCCCGGCCAGCGGCCCGAGGACGCCGCCCAGGGTGGGCCCGAGGGCGTTGACGACCGTGCCGACCGTCTGGTCGACGACGGGCAGGAGGGCGTTCAGCAGGGACTGGAGCAGGTCGAGGACCGGCTGGAGGACGGTCAGGCCGGTCACGTCGGCGCTGGCCACCGAGCCGCTCCCGAAGGCGGTGGGCGAGGCGTTGTGGGTGTCCACCCGCGACTCGCCGCAGGCCAGGTTGAGGGTGAGGAGGCTGGCAACCGGCAGGTTCAGCACGCACGCCTTGGCCGGGGCCTGGGTCTGGTCGGGCTGGGTCACCTCGCTGTTGCTCACCGTGCCCGAGACCAGGGCCACGCCGGCCCCGGATGCCTTGGCCGACGAGGGGGTGCTGACCACCGCGCTCGACTGGCCGATGGTGACGTGGGTGCCGAAGAGGTTGAGGTCCAAGCCGCGGGCCGCGGCCGTGGCGATGAAGCTCTCCGCCCGGGACTCGACCGTCTGGGTCTGGATGGTGGTCGAGGTCTGGGCCGAAGCCGGCAACGCCAGGACGGCGGCCATGACGGCGCCCGCCATGAGCGTCGCCCCGAGACGATGAACCGTGCGCATTTCCTGAACCCCTCTCGTACGTGACACCCGCACGCCTCTCGGCGCCGGAGGGCGTCACTGCTTCCCCCGGTAGACCTTGCCGCCTGCAAGTAGCTACCAGATGCCGGTGGGCCAGGTCCAGCGATTCGGGCAATTTTCTTGCTCTCAAGAGCCATGCGGTCACGCAGCGTGAGAATTGCCGCCCTGTGGATTACCGCTCGACTCTCATGGTGGCGGAAGCCCGCAGCGTGAGGTCGCCGAGGGCGGCGCCGATGATGGGGACCCCGGTGGGCGCCCGATAGGCCACCTCGACCCGTACCCGGCTGCCCGTGGCCCCCCGGCCTGAGGTTGTCACCGTCAAGCGGGCGCCGTCGAGGGTCGAGCTGGCCGCCGCGGCCCGAGAGGCGGCGTCCGCCGCCGGGTCCACGGCGGCCTCCCGGGCCGCCTCCCGGGCCGCGTGCACGACCAGGATCTGGTCGCGAACCAGCAGCCCGAGCTGGACGATGCCGAGGAGCAGGATGAAGACGAGAGGAAGGACGAGGGCCAGCTCCACCGATGCCTGGCCCCCGTCCCCCCGGTCCCGTCTCACGGCCTGCACCTCGTGGTGCAGGCGCTCACTTGACCTTGTCGGTGATGGCGCCCATGACGGCGTCGAGCAGCTTGCTGATGAGCTGGGTCTTGGTGGCCCAGGCCACGATGAGCAGGGCGACCGCGGCCGCCCCCAGCAGGACCAGGGCGTACTCGGCGGACGCCTGCCCCCGCTCGTCCGCCCGGGGGCGGGCGGCCAGCATGGACAGGTAGGTGGACAGATGGATGTAAAGGGCGAGCACGGATGCCGCCTCCTTCTGGTGGGATCGAACCTGGCTACAGGCGCAGCGACCGGACGGCGCTGGCGATGAGGGGGGCCACCGTGAGCAGCCCGAAGGCCGGCAGCGTGCAGCTGACCAGGGGGAAGAGCAGTTTGACGGGGACCTTCCGGGCCGCTTCCTCGGCCCGGCGGCGCCGGTCGGCCCGCACCTCGTGGGCGAGGCGCTCGAGGCTGGCCCCCAGCGAGGCCCCGTAGCGCTCCGACGCCACCAGGGCGGCGACGAGCGGGCGGGTGGCCTCCCCGGCCCGGGTCGGCAGGTCGTCGAGGGCGTCGGCCAGGCGGCGGCCCAGCTCGGCCTCGTGCAGGGCGTGGGCCAGCTCGGCCCCGAGCGGGCCGGAAGCCCGCCGGGCGACCGCAGCCACGGCCAGGCGCACCGTGAGCCCGGCGCCCACGGCCAGCACGAGCAGGTCGACGACGTCGGGCAGGTCGGCGGCGATGGCCGCAACCCGCCGGCGCTGGCGGCGACGGGCCGACAGCGCGGGCAGGGCCCAGGCGAGGACACCGGCGGGGATGGCGACCGGGGGCAGGACGGGCAGGGCGACCACGGCCACCACCAGGGCGGTCCCCAGGCGGCGGGCGCCCGCCGGCGTCGGGTCGCGCCGCAGCCGCCGCAGCACGGTGCTGCCCAGCCGTTCCACGAGCCGACCGATGACCGGGCCCGGACCGGCGGGAGGGGCCTCGGGGGCGGCCGCTTCTCCGCCCTCGGCCGGGCCGGGGCCGAGGGAACGGAGCCGGGCGGGAGCGGGCCGGTAGCGCCACCCGGCGGCCAGGCCGGCCGCGGCCCAGGCGACGAAGGCCAGCCCGGGGCTCATGATGTCTCCGGGTCGCTGCGCTCGCCGGCCTTTGCGGGCCTGCCGGCCGGGGCCTCCGCTGCGCTACGGCAGGGCCGGCAGCCCCGGCCGGCGTGCTCGCTCATACCGCCACCTGGGACAGGCGCTGCATCCACAGCCACCCGAGGCCGTCGAGGGTCAGGCCGACGGTGAGCAGGATGAGCCCGGCGGGCGTGTGCAGGAGGAACTGCGAGGTCCGGGGGTCGGTGGCGGCGGCGAAGGCGCCGAAGCCCACCGGGGCCAGGCCGATCACCAGGGCGGAGATGCGGGCCTGGGAGGCCAGCGCCCGCAGCTCGGCGCCCACGGCCAGGCGCTCCCGCACGGTGGCGGCCACCCCGTCCACCGCCCGGGCCTGGGCCCCGCCGGTCTCGGCTCCCAGGCACAGGGCGGCCACCCCCAGGCGGACCCCGGCCAGGGGCCGGCGGGCGGCGATGCCTTCGAGGGCGGCGACCAGGCTGGCCCCTTGGCGCGCCTCGGCCCCGGCGCGGGCCAACTCGGCGGCGAGCTGCGGGCTGCCGCCGGGCGCGGCGCCCGCCTCTTCGATGGCCTGGCGGAGTGATGCGCCCGATCGCAGGGAGCGGGCCACCGCCTCCAGGGCGCCGGGCAAGGCCTGCTCCAGGCGGGTGGCTGCCGCGCCCCGGCGGGAGCGCACGACCAGGGCGGGACCGGCGCCCAGGGCGAGCAGGGCCACGCCCGCCAGGCCGGGCCCGCCGGCGACCGCGGCCACCAGCGGGCCGAGCCCGAGCGCCAGCAGCCAGGCCGTCCACGCCGCCTCGGGCCGGAGGGGGAGGGCGGCGTCCACCAGGGCCCGGCCCACCCGGGCCGGCGGTTGGGGCAGCGTCCGGCGCGCCGCCGGCGCCATCTCCCCGCTGGCAGGGTTGGGGCCCGAGGGGAGGCGGGCGGCGACCGCGCCGCGGCGGGACAGGGCGAGGGCGGACCGGGCCGCGGCGCCCATGGCCAGGACCGCGGCGGCGAGCATGGCGGCGAGGGTCATGGCTGCTCGCCGCCGGCCGGGGGGACGATCAGCCCGTCGGCGTCGGCGACGAGGCGGGTGCGGGGCCCGCCGTCGACGATCTGGGGCCCGGCCAGCACCTCGGCCACCGCCACCACCCGCCGGCTGCCGTCGGGGCGGCGCGCCACCTGGACCACCAGGTCCAGCGCCGATTCGAGCTGGCTGCGCACCGCAGCCAGGGGGAGCTGGACCTCGCCCATCAGCACCATGGTCTCCAGGCGGGAGAGGGCGTCTTCGGGACTGTTGGCGTGGCAGGTGGAAAGCGAGCCCTCGTGGCCGGTGTTCATGGCCTGGAGCATGTCGAGGGCTTCGGGGCCGCGGACCTCCCCCACCACGATCCGGTCGGGCCGCATGCGCAGGGCGTTACGGACCAGATCGCGGATGCGTACCTCACCTGCCCCCTCGGCGTTCGCCGGCCGGGACTCCAGGCGGACGACGTGTTCGCCCGGGAGGGCCAGCTCGGCCGCGTCCTCCACGGTGATCACACGCTCCGAGGCCGGGATGCACGAGGCCAGGGCGTTGAGCAGGGTGGTCTTGCCGGCCCCGGTGCCGCCGGAGACGATCAGGTTGCGCCGGCCGGCCACGGCGGCGGCCAGCAGGTCGGCCACCTCCGGAGGGGCGAAGGCGGCCAGGGGCACCGCCTTGGCCCCGAAGCGCCGGACGGTCAGGCACGGCCCGTCCACGGCCAGCGGCGGGACGACGGCGTTGACCCGGGACCCGTCCGGGAGCCGGGCGTCCACCAGCGGCGACGACCGGTCGATCCGCAGGCCCAGGGGGGCGACCACCTTCTCGATGAGGTGCTCGATGGCGGCGGCGTCCAGGTCGATCGGGACGCGGGTCAGCTGCCCGCTGCGCTCCACCCAGACCCGGCCCGGTCCGTTGACCATGATCTCGGTGACCGCGGGATCGGCCAGCAACGGCTCGAGGGCGCCCAGGCCGCAGACGTCGGCCAGCACCCCGGCGACCAGCCGATGGCGCAGGCCGGTGCCCAGCAGGGGGACCTCTTCCTCGACCAGGGCGGCCACCCGCTCGGCCAGCGGCCCGTCCCCCCCGTCGGCCAGCAGGCGGGCATGGATGCGGGCCTTGGCCTCGGCCAGGGGGGCGGCGACCACGCTCATGCCGCGTCCCGCCCGGCCGCCGCCCCCACGGCGCCCCGCAGGGCCCGCTCGAGGGCGCGGGGGACCCGGCGGGCCAGCAGGCCGGCGTCGACCGCCCGGGCCACCGCAGGATCGACCTCCACCTCGGCGCGGACGGGGACGCCCAGCACGTCTTCGATGTCGCGGCGCCCCAGCGCCCGGCCGCCTTCGTTGACCAGGACGACGCCGGAGGGACGCAACGGCGCGGCGAGGGCCCGCCGCAGGGCCAGGTAGCAGGGCCGCAGGACGAGGAGGGAGACGGGGGCGGCGGCGGCCACCGCCAGCCCGGCGCCCTCGGTGGCCGCCCCGCAGTCGACCACGACGGCGCGGGCATCGGCGGCCAGCGCCTCCACCAGGGCGTCGGCCCGGCCGGGCCCGGGCCGCAGCTCCACCGCCGGCCGCCGCCAGGCCAGCAACCCCAGCCCGGGGCCGGCTTCCACCTCCAGCCGCGACAGGGCGCCGGCGGCCACGTCGGGCCCGGCGGCCAGCCATTCGGCCAGGCCCGGGCCGGAGGGGTCGGGCAGCCCGAGGACGGACGCCGCATCCCCGCACAGGTCGGCCAGCAGGGCGCCGCCACCGGCTCGGGACGTTCGGGCCAGCACTGCGGCGAGGCCGCAGGCGATCACCGTGGTGCCGCTGCCCCCCTTGGGCGACCAGCAAGCGATGAGCATCGAGCCCTCCCCGGGCGCGAACAACTGAACCTCGGGGAAGAGATCAACGAAAACCTAGCGGGCCGGCCGGCGGTTGGCAAGGCCCGGAGTGAAAGAACCTTTAGGAGGCGCGCACCTTGCGGGCCGCGACCACGCCGAGGGCGACGAGCATGACGAGCAGGATCAGCTTCTTCATGCCCGCAGCCTACGCCCACGACCGCCTCCCCACCTTCTGGCTGCAGTTACCCGCCAATGGGCGGGTACCTGCAGCCAGAACGGAGGGGGGCGAGCCACCGGCCCGGTCGGCGAGAGGATGTGGCGGAGGTGGACGGGAATCGAACCCGCCGGACGGGGATCGCCCGTCCCACCCGCTTTGAAGGCGGGGGAGCCCACCAGGTGCCCGGACACCTCCACCCCGGACCCTACCGGGACGACGGCCCATAACCGGAATCAGGTGTGGACATCGTCGCCGATGGGCAGAAGCAGCCTGAGGGTCCAGACGTCGGGCCGCGGCGGCAGTTGGGTCTCGGCCCAGTGGGAGGAAAGGTTGTTCGCGTCTGAGGCCGTCTTCGGCCGCCGGATCGGCGGTGCGGCGCGGCCGTGGCCGACCATCGAGGCATGGGACGACCCCCTCGTGCGCGGGGTCACTGCCCTGGCCGTGGCCAGCGCCCTGGTCCCGGTCCTGGTCGTCGGCCTGCTGTCCGTGTTCCTCCTGGCCAGCCCCCTGTCCGGCGCCCTCCCGGCTGAGCGCCCGGCCATCGACTCGCAGATCACCCGGGTCTACGACCGCAACGGCGTGGAGATCGCCAACTTCCGTCGGTACGACACCAGCCTGCCCGTCGCTCGGGCCGACATCCCTCCGGTGCTGGTCGATGCGGTCGTGGCCGCCGAGGACCAGCGGTTCTACAGCCACAAGGGCGTGGACTCTCGGGGCATCATCCGGGCGTTCATGGCCGACCTGCGGGGCGGCGGCTACGTGGAGGGGGCGTCGACCATCACCCAGCAGTACGTCCGCATGGCCTACGTCGGCGACGAGCGCACCATGGGCCGCAAGCTGCGGGAGGCGGTCCTGGCCGGTCGCCTGGAGAAGAAGCTGAGCAAGGACGAGATCCTCTACCGGTACCTCTCGCGGGCGTATTTCGGCAGCGGCGCGTACGGCGTGGGTGCGGCGGCCGACACCTACTTTCGCAAGCCGGTCAAGGACCTCACCCTGTCCGAGGCGGCCATGCTGGCCGGGCTGCTCACCGCCCCCTCCCTGCACGACCCCCGCACCAGCCCGGCCGACGCCGAGTACCAGCGGGTGCGGGTGCTGGACAAGATGGCCGACCAGCACCGCATCTCGCCCACCCAGCTCGCCGAGGCCCGCCCCCAGCGGGTCACCCTGGCCGAGGACATGCCCCGCGACGGCAGCCCGGCCACGGTCGTACAGCCGCCCCGGACGGTCGAGACCAAGTACCCGTGGTTCAGCGACTACGTCCGCAGCTACCTGCTGGCCCGCTACGGGGACCAGGCCGTGTACGCGGGCGGCCTGCGGGTGGAGACCTCGCTCGACCCGGACCTGCAGGCCAAGGCCGAGGCCGCGGTCGGCGAGGCGTTGAAGGGCACCTCGGCGCCCTTGGACATGGCCCTGGTCTCCCTCG
>Ga0310811_10003272_pt1 | contig 20383 bp, 21 predicted proteins | sample YCmetagenome_FD_207642 | JGI IMG/M metagenome (GOLD analysis project Ga0310811, IMG submission 207642) | Soil microbial communities from experimental microcosm in Duke University, North Carolina, United States - YC | ecosystem: Engineered > Artificial ecosystem > Soil microcosm > Unclassified ...
CAGCCGCTGCACAGTTTCGCCGTCGAAGCGGCGCAACAACTCTGCTTCCGGTGTCTGTTGCGCCTCATCCCACAGGCCCTGTGTGCATTGTTCGGCCTCGTCCAGATCGTCGGCCCGGCCGGCCATGTGGGCCACGCGCCGTGCATATTCTGCGCGGCAGACATTGCGCAGAATGGCGAGCAGCCAAGGCTTGATCGGCCCGCCACGAAAGGTATCGAAATGCCGGAAGGCGCGCAGGTAGCACTCCTGCGCGGCGTCTTCCGCATCCGCCGGATTACGCAGCAGGTAACGCGCGAGCGTGTAGACGTCGTCGAGATAAGGCAGCACCGCCACGCGGAAGCGCTGCGTTCTGTCGCGATCGCCCTCCAACTGGAACGCCATGCTACGACCCGCACTCTTTAGTTTTGCGCATGATCTTATCCGAAAACCGGTATCCATTTTTCGGGATCATGCGCAAGCCGCTATCGTGGCGCATTGCTGCCGGTGGCGGCCTCGACAACGATCGAGCCCGTCATATGCGGATGCAACGAGCAAAAGTAGGTATAGGTGCCCGGTGTCGTGAATGTGAAGGAGTATTTGTCGTTGGTATCGAGCGCCTTCGATTTGAACGTCGGCGGCCCGGCGACGACATGCGGGATGTCGTCCTCGTTCGTCCATGTCACGGTGGTACCGGCTTTGACCGTCAGCTTCTGCGGGCTGAAGGTAAAGTTGTCGATCTTCACCGCCATGTCCTCGGCCTGAACCGCCACCGGCAACATCATCGTCGCAGCCACGAGCAGGCTGCATGCAAGCAGTCTCTTCATCACACACTCCAGTGTTCTGTTGGTCGGTGGCGGCTTTGCTCAGCCCTGCAACGGCGTGTCGATGATCGCCAGGCGCTGTTCGTTCTGTTTGAACGTGACGCTGGCGATACCGAGCATTGTGCGCAGTTGCTCGGCAGGCACCTTCATCGGTCCCGGTGATGGCGCAGTTCCCGGTGCGGGCTGCGGGAAGGCCGTCGAGCGCGCGGTGTGGAAGGTGACGTTGCCTTCGACCTTCTGCATCACCTGATGGATATGGCCGTTGAGCACGGTCACGGAACCGAAGCGCTTGAGATAGCTAAGAACCTGTGCGCCGTCCTCCGTACCCCAACCCCAGTCCGGATAGACGGTCCAGAGTGGGATGTGCGCGAAGACCACGATCGGTTGCGATGCGGAGCGGCCTTTCACGTCATCCTCAAGCCATTCGAGCTGCTCGGCGCCGAGATTGCCGAGACCTCCGGCTTTGAGATCAACAACATTCACCAGACCGATGAAGTGCACGCCATTGGCGTCGAAGCTGTAATAGCCAGGTCCCTTGGTGCCGCGGCCATAGCGGTCGCGATAGAGCTTGCCCTGTTCGTCGTCGAGCATGTCGTGCTCGCCGGGGACATAGTGCACATCGAGCCGCGTCTGCGAGATGATGCTGTCGGCGTCGTCGAATTCCGACGGCTTCGACAAATGCGAGATGTCGCCGGTGTGGATCATGAATGCAGGCTTAGCTGGCAGAGCCTTCACATGACCGATCGCCTCTTCAAGAGTGCCCTTGGCGTTCGGATTCGCAGGCTTGTCGAAGCCCATGTGACTGTCGCTGATCTGCAGGAAAGTGAATCCCTTGGTGTCCTGCGCCATCGCGCCATCGATCAGACCGAGCGAGGCCGGCACGCCGCCGGCGACGGTCCAGAGGACCCCAGTGCCTGCCCAGGTCATGCATTCGAGCACCTTGCGGCGGCTGGGATCGTGGTCGTGCGTGGTCATGGCGGTCCTCCCTGCGGGTTTGCGCGGCTTGCAGGGACTGGATCGGCCAGGCGGGCGGTTTATTCCCGTCCCGACAGGTAAAGCCCGTCGGTAGCCAAGTGTGGAGGCGACAAAAGGGTGATATGACTCAAACAGCCGGGCGCGTCTGAGGAGCTAAAATCATGGGGCGGGCGCAACTCGTATTTCATAGCAAGCGCGGCATCTTGAGCGCGTCTATTCCGAAGTCGCTCTTCGATAGAGTGCGTCAACGCGCAAAAAGCGCGGGCTTGCCGTACAAGCGCTATATCCGCTATGCGCTTGAGCGCGCTGTAGCTCAATGCGGACAGTCGAAAGCGAAGGCCGGATACGGCTCATGAGGCGTCTTGGCCGGGCTTGCCCCGGCCATCTACGTCTTTAAGTAAAATGACAATACGGCGTGGATGCCCGGGACAAGCCCGGGCATGACAGGAAGAAAATGAAATTCCTCGACGAAGCCAAGGTCTACATTCAATCCGGCGCGGGCGGGAACGGCTGCGTGTCGTTCCGGCGCGAGAAGTTCATCGAGTTCGGCGGCCCGAACGGTGGCGACGGCGGCCGCGGCGGCGATGTCGTGGTCGAAGCCGTCAACGGCCTCAACACGCTCATCGACTACCGCTACCAGCAGCATTTCAAGGCTGACCGCGGCGGCAATGGCATGGGCAAGGACCGCCACGGCGCCAATGGCAAGGACGCCGTGCTGAAGGTTCCCGTCGGCACCCAGGTCTACGAAGAGGACGGAGAAACCCTGCTCGCCGATTTCACCGAGATCGGTCAGCGTGTGGTCATCGCCAAAGGCGGCAATGGCGGATTTGGAAACGCCTATTTCAAATCCTCGACAAACCGCGCGCCACGCAATGCCAATCCCGGCCAGCCGGCAGAAGAGATGACCATCCGCCTGCGGCTGAAGCTGATCGCCGATGCGGGCCTCGTCGGCCTGCCGAATGCGGGCAAATCCACCTTCCTCGCCACGGTCAGCGCGGCCAAGCCCAAGATCGCCGATTATCCGTTCACGACGTTGCATCCCCAGCTCGGCGTCGTTCGCGTCGACGAGCGCGAGTTCGTGCTCGCCGATCTGCCCGGCCTCATCGAGGGCGCGCACGAGGGCACTGGCCTCGGCGACCGCTTCCTCGGCCACACCGAACGCTGCCGCGTGCTGCTGCATCTCGTCGACGGCACCAGCGAGAATGCCGCCAAGGATTACAAGACCGTGCGGGCGGAGCTCGAAGCCTATGGTCACGGCCTTGCCGAGAAGCCGGAGATCGTGGCGCTCTCGAAGGCCGACGCAATGACGCCGGAGCAAATCAAGTCACAGAGCGCGAAACTCAAACGCGCCTGCAAGAAGACGCCGCTCGTCATCTCCTCCGCCTCCGGCCAAGGCGTCCAGGACGTGCTGCGCGCGCTTTTCAAGGTGATCGGTGAAGCTCGCGTCGAGAAAAACGAAGAATCGACCGAGACGGCTTGGCAGACGTAAGGTTTTTCTGTCATCACGGCGCCGGCGCGCCAGCGCCGAGTCCCGGCCTTGACACATCAATTGCGTAGGAGTGTTCCCCATGAAAACCCGCGCTGCAGTCGCCTGGAAAGCCGGCGAACCGCTCACCATTGAAACAATTGAACTCGAAGGGCCGAAGCCTGGCGAGGTGCTGGTCGAGGTGATGGCGACGGGCGTGTGTCACACCGACGCGTTCACGCTCTCGGGCGCCGATCCGGAAGGCCTGTTCCCGGCAGTCCTCGGCCACGAAGGCGCCGGCATCGTGCGCGAGGTCGGCGCCGGCGTGACCACGCTCAAGCCGGGCGACCACGTCATTCCGCTCTACACGCCGGAATGCCGGCAGTGCAAAACATGCCTGTCGCAGCGCTCGAACCTGTGCACGTCGATCCGCGCGACGCAGGGCAAAGGGCTGATGCCGGATGGCACCAGCCGCTTCCGCTGCGACGGCGATCCCGTCTTCCACTACATGGGCTGCTCGACCTTCGCCAATTTCACGGTCCTTCCGGAGATCGCGTTGGCGAAGGTTCGCGAGGACGCACCATTTGATAAGATTTGTTACATCGGCTGCGGCGTGACGACCGGCATCGGCGCGGTCATCTACACCGCAAAGGTCTGGCCCGGCGCCAATGTCGTGGTGTTCGGCCTCGGCGGCATCGGACTCAACGTGATCCAGGCCGCCAAGATGGTCGGCGCGGACAAGATCGTCGGCGTCGATCTCAACCCGTCCAAGCGTCCGATGGCCGAAAAGTTCGGCATGACGCATTTCATCAATCCCGACGAGGTCGGCCGCGACAAGGTCGTGCAGGCGATCATCGACGTGACCGGCGGCGGCGCCGACTTCTCCTTCGAATGCATCGGCAACGTACACACGATGCGCCAGGCGCTGGAGTGCTGTCACCGCGGCTGGGGCGAGAGCATCATCATCGGCGTCGCCGGCGCGGGACAGGAGATCTCCACCCGCCCCTTCCAGCTCGTCACCGGACGTGTCTGGAAAGGCTCTGCCTTTGGCGGCGCGCGCGGCCGCACCGACGTGCCGAAGATCGTTGACTGGTACATGGAGGGCAAGATCAACATCGACGATCTGATCACCCACACCATGCCGCTCGACAAAATCAACGATGCCTTCGACCTGATGCACGAAGGCAAGTCGATCCGCTCAGTGGTGGTCTACTGACAATGCAAACAGCACACGCTCTCACGGCCATTCTGCCGTGTAACGATCTCGATGCGAGTGAGCTATTTTACGCTCGCCTCGGATTCTCCCGCAGCGGCGGCGACACGAACTACCGCATATTGTCCGACGGCAAAGGCGGCCACCTGCACCTTACCGTGGCCGTCGAGGACTGGCTTGTCCCCGGCCGCAACCCGTTCGGGCTTTATCTCTACGCGGAAAACGTCGACGAGCTGGCAGCGCGTTTCGCCGGAGAGTTTGCCGGCGCCGCTGGCCCAGAGGACAAGACATGGGGGATGTATGAATTCGCTTTGTCCGATCCCGATCAAACGCTCGTGCGCATCGGTTGGCCGACGCGCTTGAGGTCGTAGCCAAGGCCCCCTCCCTCCATCGATCGGTTTGCGGTAGCCTCGCCGTAACGCGCGAAAAGCGCATGCCCGGCGCCCGCCGGGCATCAGGCCGGGGAAACGCCATGAACTATTCGAGGGCCATGATCGCCATTGCGATGACGTTTGCTGCTGTGTCAGCCGCATCTGCCGCCGACTTTCCTGCTCCCAGACAAAGCGTGTGGATCGCGCACGAATTCAAGTTTCACACCGGCGACGTTTTGCCTGCGGTCAAGCTCGCCTACACCACCATCGGCGAGCCGAGCGGAGAACCAGTACTGGTGCTGCACGGCACTGGCGGGTCGGCGGCCTCCATGCTGACACCCGCTTTCGCGGGTGAGCTGTTCGGGCCCGGCCAGCCGCTCGACGCCAGCAAGTATTTCATCATCATCCCGGACGCCGTCGGCCACGGCAAAAGCAGCAAGCCGTCCGACGGACTGAAGACGAAGTTTCCGCAATACGATTATGCCGATATGGTGGATGCGCAGCACAAGCTGCTGACGGAGCATCTCGGCATCAAGCATCTGCGCCTGGTCATCGGCAATTCGATGGGCGGCATGGAGACCTGGCTCTGGGGCGAGAAATATCCAGGCTTCATGGACGCGCTGGTGCCGATGGCGGCGCAACCGACCGCAATGGCGAGCCGCAACTGGATGCTGCGGCGGATGATGCTTGAGTCGATCCGCAACGACCCCGGCTACAACAATGGTGACTACGCGAAGCAGCCGAACGCACTGAAATATGCGAGCGTCTTCTTCGGTATCGCGACCGCGGGCGGCACCTTGAACTATCAGCAGCATGCGCCGACGCGGGCGCTGGCCGACACGCTCGTTGACGCCCGGCTGGCTTTACCCGTCACCGCCGATGCCAACGATTTCCTCTGGCAATGGGGATCGTCGGCCGACTACGACGCCGCACCCGGCCTGTCGCGCATCGAGGCCTCGGTGCTTGCGATCAACGCCGCCGATGACGAACGAAACCCACCGGAAACCGGCGTGATGGAGCGCGCGCTGAAAGAGGTCAAGAACGGCAAGCTCCATCTAATCCCCGCGAGCGCCGAGACCAGCGGTCATCTCACCACCGGCAATGCCAAATTCTACAAGCAGCAGCTTCTGGAGTTTCTGCAGGCTGCACCGCAGCGCGGCATGTAGTCGCCGCCGAGTGCTGTCCCTTGCGGCGGGTTAGGGCCACATACGTCCAACGCCGCGTTCGATCACGATGACGCGGCGTCGCGGCCGATCGTAATCATCGTCGTCGGGCATCTGCTGGACTCGCCGCACCGGGTCGTCGACCTCGGGATTCCGCCGCGGATCCCAGTTTCGCGGGTCGCGTTGGACGCGGGCCTCAACCGCGCGCGGACGATATGTCGTGACGGTGCGCCGCTGCGCCGATCCCGGCGCGCTGCAGACGCGGCGCGGACCCGAGAACGGCTGATAGGTGCAATCCGACGCGCGGAATGACGAATAGGCCTGCGTGCACGCCTGGATGTCGCAACGCCCCGCTGCCTGCCGCGCGGCCGGCTCGGTGACCGGAGTTGCGGCGGTATGCTGTTCTCCGCTTCGATCATCAGGCGTAGCAGTGGCGATTTGTGCCGCCGGCGGCTGTGGCGCAGGTTGCGCGGGAGCCGGCGCTTGAGATTGCTCAGGCGTTGCGGGAGCGGTCTGCGCTTTCGGTTTGGTGTCCGGCGACGCCTTCGAATCTACTGGCGTCTTCTCGACTGACGCCTTCGCGTCTGCGGTTTTCGCGTCAGCTTGCGACGGTGCGCCTGCAGAAGCGGTATCTCCATGGTCCGCGCCGGTGGTCTCGTTCGTTGGCGGATAGGCCGCTCGCACGTCCTTGCTCTCGCCCGGGTGGGCGGGGAAAACCGGATTCAGCGCGCGGTTGTTCGCTTGCTTGTCGGCGCGCTCTTTCTCAGCCTGGCGCTGGCTCAGCGTCTGCGGCGTGCTCTTCGCCGCGCCTGCGATCTCAACTGGCGACTTCTGCGGCAACGGCGAGGTCAACAGATCGAGTCCAAACATCGCGCTGGCGGCCGCGACGAGCAGGACAGCGAGATAAACGATAAACGACATGACGCGGCCCACCCGATTCTAAGAGACACGTCTAAAGAAACGTCGGCCGGGAGGGCTTGTTCCGGTCAGACCGGTTCCACCTTGAACATCGTTTTCAGCAACGTCGCCAAACGCAACGCGTCGGCGGGCGCCGCGCCTTTCTGGTCATTGTCGAAATAAACGAAGACGTCGCGGCCTTGCCGGTGCCACGACGCGATTGCCCTCGCCCAAGCGCGCAACGCCTTATCGGAGTAATGATCCTTGTAGGCGCCGCGCGGTCCATGCCCACGCACATAGACGTGACGCGCGGTGACTTCCCAAGGCGCGGGCGCATCATGATGATCGGAGATACAGAGTGCGATGTCGTTTTCGCGCAACAAGTCGAAAATCTCGTTGGCGAACCAGCTCCGATGGCGGAATTCGAACGCATAGCGCCGTCGCCGCGGTAGCAGCCGCAAGAAGGATCCGAGGCGATCACGATTTGCTTCGAACTGTGGCGGGAGTTGAAACAGAACCGGTCCGGCCTTCGGCCCGAGAAGCCTCAACCGCTCTTCGATCAATGCGAGGCTGTTGCGCGACTTGTCGGAGAGACGCTTCCAGTGCGTGATGAACTTCGAGGCCTTCCAGGCGAACACGAAGTCGTCCGGCGTGCGCCGGCGCCATTCCCGCACTGCCTCAAGCGAGGGCGTGCGGTAGAACACGCCATTGAGCTCGGCCGTGGCAAACTGCGTCGCGTAGTATTGGAGGTGATGCTTGACCATCACCTCCCTTGGAAAGAACGGCCCGCGCCACGACGGATAACTCCAGCCCGACGTGCCGATACGCACAGCCACTCGTTGCTGCGGCGCGTAGGCCGCTTTACTGCGCTTTCTTGCGCTCTTCCTCAGCAAGGGCCTTGTAGTCATAGGTTGGGTAGAACTCGGTGCGATAGCCGCCCCACGCGGATTCTTCGACCGCGCGATTGACGTCGCGCAGGCGATTGGCCGGCACGCGCAGCGTCACGACTTGGCCAATGCCCATCATCACGTACCAGGATACGACCTCGACACCGGGCGGCGGGAATTTCGCGAAGTAGTGCTGGCGGCGCAGCTGCGCGTTGATCTCCGGCAGCGTCTTCGACTCGTCGTGGCGCAGGAAGACGGTGAGCAGGAACGTGCTGTCGGCCGCCGCCGGACGCGGTTCGGGCTGCTGCGCGGCCGTTGGCGCACCGACAAGAAGCCCAAGCATGGCGAGCGAATGAATCAACTGACGAACAGATGGAACCATGACGAAGGCGCCTTGCGTTGTTTGCGCCACCAACGCCAGGCTGGAACGCTCGTTCCTGCTCGTCCTCGTCTCCTCGTCTTCGGACCGCGCGGTAATAGAAAGACGTGACGACGGCCGCGCGTCGATCACGGTGCACCGGATAGGATAGACGGGCGACCGCTGCCGTCGTGACGGCTTATCGGAACAAAGTTGCGCCGGGCGTATTCACTCTTCGGCAACAGGGACATATGCGATGGCTTCCAAAACGATCAATTGGCTGGAGATCCTCTCGGAATTCGTCCAGCAGCACCCGAAGACCAGCGCCGCGGTGGCATTCAATCTCGGCGTCATCGCCGCGGGCGCGACGAAGCGAGCAGCGAACGTGCGCGGGAGCATGACGGAAATTCCGGCGAAGCTCATCGAGCTGGTGCCGTCGATGAAAGACCTGAGCACCTACGTGCCCAGCCTCGGCGGCACTAAGACCAAGCACCGCCGCGCGCCGGCGCGCAAGGCGCCCGCGCGAAGAGCAGCAGCCTCACGGTCGCGACGCAAAGCGGCGGGGTAATGCGCGGCGCCCGGTAAACGAACCCGGGGTCCGGAGGTCGCCAAAGGCGCGCCTCCAAAGCCCGATGGCGATTCGCTTGACGCTGATCACGCGGATGTTGCGAGAATATTTGCCGGTATAGAGTTTGACGATCATCTCGTCGCGATTTTGCCCGCTCAGATGATTGAGAGCTACGGTATAGCGGATGCCGCCGTCGGACAGTTGCGAATGTCGCACGATGCGAGCCGGTAATGAACTCACGCCATCGAGCCCGATGCTGTGCAAGACCGGCGGCAGAGCGTGGCCGGGAGGCAGCTCGACAGTGACGTAACCGAGCGACAGACGCGTTGCGCGGCCCGTAACGGTCTCGCCCGGCGTATGGACCGCGACCGGTTCGTCGCTCACGAAATCCTCGCGCGCGCGGCGCGGCACTTCGAAACAGATCATCGCCGCCAAAGCCAGCACCACGATATTCAGCACGGCCCAGTAGTCGGCAAGCACGCCGAACTCGCCCGGCTGCACAACAGCCCATTCGGGAATCAAATTGATGACCAGACCGCCGGCGGTGATGAGAATAAGCAGACCGATCGCCGCAAACGTATAGGAATCGAAGCCATTGTCGCCGTTGCCGCTGCCTTTCGGCGTTACGCGGAACGGCACGCCAAATGGCCTGATCAGGCTGGCCACCACGACCGGCAAAAGTCGAAATGTACCGAAGGCACCGATTGCCGTAGTCACCAAGGGAATGTAGTGCGAGCCGAGCAACCAAGCCATGAACAAGAAGTTCGCGACAAGGACTGGCCCCTGGTAATAAATGATGTCGCTCGTACTCGTGAAATAGAGCGGTGGGGCGCCGGTCCACAGATAGACCGCCGGGATGAGCAGCACGACGAAGCGCACCAGATATTGCACCAGCCAGCTCAAGGGAATGAACATGAGGCGCTGGAACAAGCTCAGTCCTGCGCCGCGGATCGGTCCGTTCTCGAGATAGAGGGTCTGGATGCCGCCACGGCACCACCGGCCGCGCTGAATGAAATAGCCTTGCAGATTCTCCGCCGCCAGCCCCATAGACAGGCGCTCATTGAGATAACGCGTCTTGTAACCCTTGTTGAGGCACGCGAGCGTTGTCAGCAGGTCTTCCGTAACCGAGTCGGTCGGGAAACCGCCGATTGCATCCAGCGCCTCACGCCGGATCACCGAGCAGGAGCCGCAGCAGAAGCTGACATCCCAGGCGTCACGGCTCGATGCGATGACATCGAAAAACAGACGTTGCTCGTCGGGTAAATCCCGCTCAAGCCACAGATTGGATTGAACCGGGTCCTTGTTGAAGAAGTGCTGCGGGGTCTGCACGATCCCGATTGCCGGATCCGTAAAGAAACCGAGGGTCCGGCGTAGGAAATTCCGGTAGGGCACGAAGTCGGCATCAAAGATAGCGATGAATTCGCCGCTGCTCGCGCTGAGACCGTTGTTCATGTTGCCGGCCTTGGCGTGCTTGTTGCCCGGGCGGGTTACGTACACCGCCCCTTTCTCGTCGCAAAACGCCTTGAGCCAATCGCGCTGCGAATCGTCGAGCACGTAGACCTTCATCCGATCGCGGGGATAGTCGAGCGCAAGCGCCCCGACGATCGTTCGCTCCAGCACGTCGAGCGGTTCATTGTAGGTCGGAATGAAGACATCGACTGTCGGCAGCTCGGAGGCGGGACGCGAAAACAAAGCCCGCTCCAAGCCGCCGGCCTCCCCGACGCGGTCCTGATAGCGGCTCATCGTCAGCAGCAGCAGGAACAGATCAGCGAGCGCGAGCAGTTCGATTCCGAAGACGAACCACACCCAGATAAAACCAAAGCTTCCGTCGGCGGGATGCGGCAGAATGGTCGCTTCGAGACGCCACGCCAGATAGCGCGCCGTCAGCGCCAAAATGAACAGCGCGGCGAGCGATCGCGACCAGGTCTTATCGCGCGGCCAGTTCAGAGCAAAGATTAGAAAGAAGGCCAGCGCGAAGAGCGACGGCGCGACTGTCACGAAATGCTGAACCATAGACTTCTCAACCAGCGGACGATGGGAAACCGCCTGCTTTCAAAGCGAACTTGCGCGGTCCGCCCGACCTGGCAGTAGTTGTCGTAGTCGGAGTTGAGGACCGATGGCGCCAAGCGAACGCGAATACGAGCGTTCTTGCTCTTTTGCGCAGGAAGCGTCGCAGCCATCGTCTTTTCCTCGACATCGGCGGCGCTGCCGCGGACCGATTGGACCTCACCGGGCAAAACGTCGTCACGGCCGATGAGCCTCACCTGTGCCGGACGCCCCGGATAGATCTCGTCGTACTGGCTTTCACCCAGCAAGACATCGACCACGAGCTCGCTGCAATCAAGGATGCGTCCGAGTTCAGCGCCTTGCACGACACTGGACCCTTCGCGCACATAAGCGCGCCACATCACACCGTCTTGCGGCGCGTTGATCGACTGCGCGCCGAGGTTCTTCACCCGCTCCTGCTCGTCCTTGATCTGCTGATGGAGCTTATCCTTGCGCGCGATCTGCTCGCTGCGCTTCGTCGCAATGTCGGCAAGCGCGATCGTGACCTCGTCGACGCGCTGAAGCGAATAGGGGACGTCGTTTCGGCTGTCGGAGATGAAGACACCCTGACGTGCGGAGGAAAGCTGGTTTTCCAGGCGCGCCAGCTCGATCTGTGACACTTCGTTCTCGTTGCGCGTCACGACGCTGGCATAGAGCGTCCGATCGAAGTCGCTCTCTGCAATGAATCCACCGGTGCGCAGGCGTTGCTTACGGTTGAAGTCACCGCTGGTCTCTCCAGCGCGCGCTTCGGCGATCGCGATCCGCGCCCGCTGGACGCCAACCTCATGCTCGAGATTACGGACGGTCGCCTCCTGGAATGCCGTCAACCGGGCGCGCAGTTCGCTGCGCACCCGCTCGAGTTCGGCTCCCTGGTCGCTGTAAGCCTTGATCTGAAGTTGTGTAGCCGCGAACTCGGTCGTCAATTCGCTCAGGCGCCGGGTATCGACGCGCTCGTTGTGGATCGTGAGGAGGTGCTCGCCCCGACTGACGCGCACGCCGGGTCTCGGCGGCGAGTTCATCACGGTGCCTTCGATTGCAGCCGCGACGTTGACGAGGCGCGCATTGACCGTGCCGTCGAGGCTGCTGTAGCCGGTGATATTCGGCAGAAGCGCCAACGCGGCGGCGGCCGCCAGCAATAGCCCGACGCCGATCCGCACAGACCGATGATTCCAGAACATTGTCAGCGTACCCCAAGATGCCCGCTTTATTGGTTGCCTGAGCAACCGCCCCCCGACAAAAAGCTGTTCGCGCTTGCGTGGGGCTTGCGACATCTCCGGAATTCATCGGAGTCCGGGATTCATCGGAGCCAAGAACCATTTTCACTAAAGGACGTCTTCGGCGGCCCCAACATGCCGCAAGGTTCCACGGTCCATTACGGCGGCATGATCGTGTAAACGACCGCAGGAGCGGTTTGCATACCAGCGCTGCATGCAATCGGCCGCAAAGCGGCCTCTGAAGCCTAATTTACGCGAAATGGCCCCATTCCCGCCCTGAAAGCGCACATCCGGCCTTTATGAGCGCGGCTGCGCTGGGGGGTGCAATCGGGGAGTTTCAGCGAATGCTTCTGCGCTGCTGCGCCGCGCTCTGCGGCGTCGTGACGATCTTTGCCTGTGCGAATATCGCTTCCGCCCAGACAGGGATCGCATCGATCTATGCCTACAAAGGTGAGAAGACGGCCGACGGCGAACGCGCATCGCCGCACGGCTTGACTGCTGCACACCGCACCTTGCCCTTCGGCACGCGGGTGCGTGTCACCAACAAACGGAACGGCCGCAGCGTGGTCGTCCGTATCAACGATCGTGGCCCCTTCATCCGTGGCCGCATCATCGATCTCACGCCGGCCGGCGCGCATGCGCTCGGCTTCTCCGGGCTCACTCCCGTCAGCGTTGAGCGCACGAGCGGCTAACCGCCCTCGCAAAGCTGTGCGCGCGGGGGCGCGCGCTCACAGCACGCGGCTGTCGAACATCAGCACGTCCGCACCCCCGCTGGCGAAGTTCTGCAAATCGTTGACCGCGATCTGTCCCTCGGGCGAGCCGAGGCCGCTTTGGATCGCGGCCAGTGAGTCGAAGGTCAGGATCGCCACCAGATGAATACCCGACTCGCCCGCGGGCGAGGCGACCGGCCCTTGGCTGATCTCGTAGCGCTTAAGACCTGGAATCTTCTTGGCGAGCGGGGCGTGCGTATCGGCGTAATATTTGTCGAATGCGGCTGGATCCTTTGGAGTCTTGTACAACGCCACGAGCTGGGCCATTTGCCGTCCTCCCCTGTATTTGTTTCCCCTTGAATTCCGCGGCCGGATCGTAGCGCCGGCCGAATGGCGGGGCCAGTGGCGCTCGTCATAAGGCTACCTCCAACGGGAGGATCATTTTCACATGAGGGGTACCGACAGCGCGCAGGCGCAAGCGCGCAAATCTCACCGTTAGATGGTTTCATCGACGGTGGTCTGTAACCGGAGTTCGAACTTCGGTTGAAAGCCCCCACGGGCAGCCGGGTCCGAGGAAGAAGCATGACCTATCTCGCGACGCTGGATGCCGCGCTTTACCGTGCTCTCAATGTCTATTGCGGCTCAAGTCCCGCGCTCGATCGTGCCGCCTTGCATCTGGCCACCTTCAGCGGCGCCTTCTTCATGGGCATATTCGGCCTGTTGTGGTTCCGCCAAGACGGCCAGCAATTTTGCCGCCGCGAAACGCTGACGTTGCTTGTTCCGGCGGTCGCCATCGCGCTCATCATCAATCGCACCATATCGACACTGCTGCCGTTTCGCGTCCGGCCGATGTACGAGCTCGGCGCCAATGCGCCCAGCTATCCCTGGTCGTTCGACCTCGAGCACTGGAGCAGCTTTCCGAGCGACACCGCGACATATCTGTTCGTCGTCACCGCTTGCATCTGGGCCATCTCCAGGCCTTTCGGGATGCTCTTCGGCGTGTTCAGCGCCTGTGTCTCGCTCGCGCGCGTCTATTTCGGCATCCATTACCCCAGCGATATTCTTGTTGGGGCGCTGCTCGGGTTAGCGGTTGGGTCCGCCGTGAATATCGAAGCTGTCCGCGATACGGTGGGACGAGCGCTCCTAGGGTTGGAGAAGTGGGTACCTCAATACTTCTATGCCGTGCTCTTCATTGGTTTGGCGGAGGTAGCCGGAAACTTCCAGGCGACGCGCCATATCGGCATGGCGGTCGTTCGCATGTTCCGCGGCTATGGCGGCGTGTAATGTGACTAGGCGTTAACGCAACGCGCGCGGTGCATGCGTGCGTTTGCGAAAGGCGGCTTCAAAAAGGACAGCCGCTTGGTTATGCTTGGACCCAGGCCACCGGCGCTCGATCTCGCAGACATCTCTCGATCATTCGCATATTTGCGGCCTTGCTTGGCGCAATCGTTTTGTTTTCCATTCTTAAAGGCTGTCCTCGGCTACTGTTGGCCGATACCGCGCGTTGCGAGCCCGGGTGGCCAAGATGCATACGGATGTAACGAGCGTATCCTCGATCGTGCGGCGCTACGGCTTGGCAGTGGCCGTGTGCGGCGTCGCCATTCTGGTTGCCTGGCTGACGCTCGCGCCTACAGCATGCTTACTGGTCGCGATCACCATCGTCTGCCTTTACGCAGGGCGGTGGCCTGGTCTGCTTGCGATTGCCGTCTGCACCCTGGCCTACGGTCTCTTGTTTCTCGCGCACGGATGGGACGCTCCGATCGGCGCGAGCGGCTCGCTCAGATTCGCGGTCTTCGTGGTGGCCGCGCTCGTCATCGGCGCGCTGATCCGAGAGTACCAAGATGCCGACAGGGTTCGGCGCGCCGAGCACGAAGCGCGCCTGATTGTCGAGAGCATGCCCGGGCTCGGATGGTCGACCGACGCCACGGGTTCGTTCAGATATGTCAACCCAAGCGTACTGGAGTACGTCGGCAAGCCGGCCGCTGAGCTCGATCGCGTCAAGGGCTCGAACACGTTCGGATGGGCGAAGGTCGTTCATCCCGAAGACGCCGACAGGACGATCGCCGCATTTCTGCACTCCCTGAAGACAGGTGAGCCGTTCGTGTCCGACCACCGCGTGCGGCGCTTCGACGGCACTTATCGCTGGCTCAGCGCAACCGCGCGCGCGACGCGCGACCACGACGGCCGCGTTACCGGATGGTACGGCACCACGATCGATATCCAGGAGCGAAAGGAAGCCGAGGAAGCGCTCCGCACCAGCGAGCAAAGGCTCCGCGCGATCATCGAAAGCATTCCCGGCATGATCGCCGGAGCCGATGCCGATGGGGCGCACAATTATGCCAACCGGCGGCTGCTGGATTTCGTCGGCATGACGCTGGAGGAGGCGGCCGGACGGGGGTGGCTCAACACCATCCATCCCGATGAGCGGGACTTCGTCTCGAACGAGTGGCTGCGTAGCGTCAGAACGCATCAGCCTTTCGACGTCACGCATCGGATCCGCCGATTCGACGGTGAGTATTTTTGGTTCCACGCCCGCGGCGAACCTTATCTCGACAGCAGCGGACGTGTCCTCGGCTGGTATGCCCTGCTCGTCGACGTCGACGCGCGAAAGAAAGCCGAGGAGGCGCTCCGCAAGAGCGAGCAGCAGCTTCGCCTGCGCATCGACACCATCCCCGCGCTCGTCTGGTGCGCGACGCCGGATGGGAGGCCCTCATATTTCAATAAGCGCCTGATCGAATACGCCGGGCTCACGCCCCACCAATTCGACGCGGTGCGCGGGGACAATGGGGGCCTCTCGGCGCGCGGCGCGCTCATCCATCCCGACGATCTGCCCGTCGTGGAACGCATTTGGGAGCAAGCAGTCAAGACTGGCGAGCCTTTCTCCGTGCGTCATCGGATCCGCCGCGCCGACGGCGTGTATCGCTGGGCCGACGGCCGCGGGGAGCCGCTGCGCGGCGACGATGGCCGTGTCGTGCAATGGTACGGCGTGACTGTCGATATCGAAGACGAAACGCGGATGCAGGATGCGTTGCGCCTGACGCAGGACCGCCTGTCGCGGGCGTCGCAAACGGCAAGCCTCGCGGAGATGTCGGCTTCGATCGCGCACGAGCTCAACCAGCCGCTCGCGTCTGTCGTTACCAACGGCTACGCCTGCCTGCGCTGGCTCTCCGCCGAGGTGCCGAACATCGAGCGCGCGCGCGACGCGGCGGAGAGGACAATCCGCGACGGCAATGCCGCCGCCGAGGTCGTCAGCGGCATCCGCGCTTTGTTCAAGCGTACGCCTGCGGCTGGGACACTGCTCGACATCAACGACGTGATCGATGAAGTCTGCCAGTTGCTCGGCGACGAGGCCTCCAGGCGCAAAACCCACATTGAGATAGACCTGGAAGCGAACTTGCCGCCGACCATGGCCGACCGGACACAGATCCAGCAAGTGCTGATGAATCTCGCACGCAACGGACTGGACGCCATGGAGCTCACCGCCGACCCGTTCAGGGCTCTCTTCATCCGCTCGCGCTGCAACGACCCGCAAACCATTTTGATCGAGGTCCGCGACCATGGCGGCGGGCTTGCGGACCCGGAAAAGGTCTTCGAGCCGTTCTTCACCACGAAAAAGAAAGGCATGGGGATGGGGCTCGCCATCTGCCGGTCGATTGTCGAGGCGCACGAAGGCCGCCTATGGGCGGCACCAAACGAGGGCAAAGGCGCGACCTTTAGCTTCACGCTTCCTGTGCGGCGTGAGGTGGCCATTCCGCCGCGGGTGCGGTAGCGGCGTGAGGACCCGTCACCCGCTCGCGGGACTAAAGTGAGAAAACGGAGCGTAGAGTCTTAGTGTGAAGAGGCTTAGTGTGGAGGGACCATTATGCGCTGGGTGCATCTGACAGTGATTGTCGTCTTCGCAATCGCCACCGTGATCTTCGCGATTCAAAACCTCGAGATCGTGACGGTCTCGTTCCTCAATTTCGCCTTCCGCCTGCCGCTCGCGTTTCTCATCGTCCTCATCTACCTGCTCGGTATGATTACCGGCGGCAGCCTTATAGGATTGCTGCAGCGATCGATACAAGGCTCGCGGCGCGCGGCGCAGACCGCGATTTGACCGGCTGACGCGCCGGAGGCGATCTATGCCGATCTGACGAATCCGACGTCGTCGCCTATGACGGTCGTCGGCCCGATCGGGAGTATCTGCGGATTGACGATGTTGAACTTCTCAAACTCGATCTTGTCGGCCCATACTTTCCGCAGGAAGTCTTCGAACGCCTGGATCGTGAGCTGCTCGCCGGGGCACCGGCGATAGCCGAATCCGAACGGCGCAAAGCCGGCGTAGTCACAGACGGGCAATGGCTTGCCGTCGACAATGCCGTAGACGGTGCCGAAACCGCTGTTGTGCATTGCGGCCTGTCTGCCGTCCTTGAGAGCGAATTCAGTTCTGGTAAAGGGGCATTTGGCAAAGCCGATCTGCTCGCACCTCTCTTCGTCGATCTCGTGGCTCGTTGGCGCCGTCTTGTAGCGATCAGGATCGAATTTGTCCGGGTTCGTCCAATGAACCGGATCGAAGCTTGTCGCCGTATGCGGGCTGACGATGTAGCCGTGCCTCTGGAATGGCGGCGTTCGCGTCTCTTCCAAGGCCGAGATGCTGCCGCCGTTCGGCGAAATGGTGCGAAACAGCTCCATCACGTAGCGTTCGAGCGGCGTGAACGCTTGTCCGTCGGGACTGTCGAAGTTGCCGCTCATCGTGCGCTTGAACGCGGCCCTGACATCAGGATCGCCCGCGTTCTTACTGAGCCTCAGCATGATGTTATAGATCGTGTTGCCCCACTGGCTGAACGCCACGAAATTGTGGAAGCACTCGAACACAATGTCCTTTTGGCTGAAATTATCGCCATTTCCGGCGTTCTTGATCCACCAATAGACGAAGGTCTTTTGTGGGTCGGTGATTTTTCCATTGTTGAGATCGGACACTTTCTCGTCGATCCACGCCTTCAAGAAGGCCAGCTTCGCGCGCACATTCATGTAGTTCTCGTAGACAATCTTCTGAGTCGGATCGCGATAGGCGAGAACCGTATTGAAGCTTTCTCCGATCTCTCGAACTTGTTTGGGGACTGCATCGCCTTTCACGCCCAGGTGCAGATCCCAGTACACATCGAAGTAGCCGTCGAGATATGGCCGCATCAGCGGCTTGTTGGCGTTCTTGTCATCCAAGAGCTTGTTGAAGAACACCATGATCTTGTCGTGATACATCGGCTTATAGAGGTCCGGCGTCACCGCCGACATGTAGATTCGCTTGCGCTCGTTGTCCGGTCCGCGCTTCTCCAGCGCCTGCAGAAACACCGTCACACCGCCATCCGGATCGATCTTCCAGTTTTCGCCCAGCAGGCCCCAAAGATCGCGCGGCAAGGCATTCTGCTTGGTCAGCACCGGATCGATCATCGGAAGAGTCGGTTTCTCACCCTGGTAAGTGCTGACCAGGAACCAGGGCACGATGACGTTTTCCACGTAGGCGGCATCAAATTCACTGAGGAATTGCGCGCGCAGACGTCCCACAGTGGCCTGCAGATCGGTGGGGGCCAAAGGCTGACCTGCGGCGGGAGGCGATTGCGCGTCAGCGGGCAGTGTTTGAACGCCAATAGCCGCGGCACCGGCGGCTCCGAGCACCAGGAACTCGCGACGTTCCATTTGCGCCTCCATGACTGTGTGGCAACGCGCAAAAAAAACGAACAGCGTCTGCTTGCTACAAATACTCTTCAGCACCAATTTTTTGAGCAATGACGTCAGAAACGCGACGCATGGTACGCCTCATGACCGCAAAGACCAGCATCGCCAAGGTCTCTCGTGCGCACATTGCATACCCCGCAGACGCAAGAACACGTCGATACCAGGGAGCACAGACATGACAGCAATCGATCGCCGTAGCTTGATCAGAGACATCATGCCGGGCGCCGCCATCCTGACGATCGCAGTCGCAGCCGGCGGCTGGGCCGTCACGTCGACGACCGCGAAGGCGGTGCCGCTTGCCGCCGCCAAGACAACCGCCGCGGCCGTCGATGATGCTGTCGAGCGTGTTCAGTGGCGGCGGCGCCGCTGGGTGTGCTGGTGGAGCAGGAGCAGGCGGCGCCGCGTGTGCGGCTGGCGCTGGGTCTGAACGTCCATCGACGAGCACTCGCCTGACCGATTAGATGACGTGACGCTGACCAAGCTTCGGCGTGGCGTCGCGGGCTGGTGCCGTAATCTCAAGTTCGAGCGGCCGCGCGCGGGGCCATGACCATGACTTGCCGCCCCCGCCCGTGCTAAATCCCCGGCGCACTTTCCAACCTCCGCCGGGACCATGCCTACCGTTTCACTCCAGACCCCTGCTTTGTCGTCGTTTCGCCGGATCGTGGTGAAGGTCGGCTCCTCGCTCCTGGTCGACTCGGCCGCCGGCGCGCTCAAGCGTGCCTGGCTGGAGAGCCTCGCCACCGACATCGCCGCGCTGCATGCCGAAGGCCGCGATATGCTGGTCGTATCGTCCGGCTCCATTGCGCTCGGTCGCGCCGTGCTCAAATTGCCGCGCGGGCCGCTCAAGCTGGAGGAGGCGCAGGGCGCCGCGGCGGTCGGGCAGATCGCGCTGGCGCGGTCGTGGTCCGAGGTGCTGGGCGCGCACGGCGTCACCGCCGGCCAGGTGCTGGTCACGCTCGGCGACACCGAAGAGCGCCGCCGCTATTTGAACGCGCGCTCGACCATCGCCAAGCTACTCGACTGGCGCAGCGTGCCGGTGATCAACGAGAACGACACCGTCGCCACCACCGAAATCCGTTACGGCGACAACGACCGGCTCGCCGCCCGCGTCGCCACGATGGTCAGCGCGGATCTTCTCGTGCTCCTCTCCGATATCGACGGGCTCTACGACAAGCCGCCCGTGGCCGGCAGCGACGCCAAGCTCGTGCCGGTCGTCCCGCGCATCACGCCGGACATCGAGGCGATGGCCGGCGTGTCAGGCTCGGAGCTCTCGCGCGGCGGCATGGTAACCAAGATCGAGGCCGGCAAGATCGCCACCACCGCCGGCACGCATATGGTGATCGCCTCGGGTCATGTGGCGCATCCGCTCGACGCCATCGCCAAGGGCGCTGCCTGCACGTGGTTCCTGACCCCGGCCAATCCGGTGACGTCACGCAAGAAATGGATTGCCGGTTCGCTCGAGCCGCGCGGCGCGATCCACATCGATGCCGGCGCGGTCCGTGCGCTGCGGTCGGGCAAGAGCCTGCTGCCGGCCGGCGTCACCAAAGTGGAAGGCGCCTTCGACCGCGGCGATGCGGTGGTGGTGCGCGGGCCGGACGGTGCGGAGATCGGCCGCGGCCTCGTTGCTTACGACCTGGCCGACGCCGAACAGATCAAGGGCCGCTCGTCGGCCGATGCGCGCGAACTCTTGGGTTACGAAGGCCGCACGGAGATGATCCACCGCGACGATCTGGTTATAGGCGGCGAGTAGCGGTCCGGCCGGATGGAACCCGGATTCAACCTGCGCGTTAACCTGCCGTGACGCGACGCGGGACTGAACGACAAAGGCGATTGACCGATCGCCCGTCAACCCCGGCCCACCGGAGGCCGGGGTTTTCGCGTCGGGGCATGCCCCAGCCGTATCTAGTGGGTTGTGGTCCGTGAGCGGGTCCGCCGCCGGGCGGCCTTGGCGGCCTGCTTCGGCTCCCGTTTTTCGGCCGCCGGATGCTGCGGCAAAGGCAGGAA
>Ga0310811_10003273_pt1 | contig 20379 bp, 18 predicted proteins | sample YCmetagenome_FD_207642 | JGI IMG/M metagenome (GOLD analysis project Ga0310811, IMG submission 207642) | Soil microbial communities from experimental microcosm in Duke University, North Carolina, United States - YC | ecosystem: Engineered > Artificial ecosystem > Soil microcosm > Unclassified ...
CGGAGATCCGCTACGATCGGTCGAGTCTGGCAGCCTTCGAGGACAGTGACGGAGGGTTCCACAAAGACCAGTTCACCTTCGCGCTCGGGATGTCATACCTGTTCTAGCACGGGTAGCGATCTATCCTGCGCTAACCATGCTGCGCCCCTAGCGACCAAGCGCTGACTCCCGTGCCTGCCCGCGCCGCGCCGGCCCGAGCCGATCCTGCAGCGCGTCGCCCAGTAATGTGCACGCGACAACCACGAGCACCAACGCGATGCCGGGCGCTCCCGCGATCCAGGGCGCGTCCATGAGCGCATCGCGTCCCGCGGCGATCATGTTACCCCACGATGGTTGTGGTGGCTGCACTCCGAGACCGAGAAAGGACAAACCGGACTCGAGCAGAATCGCGTTGCCGATGCCGAGCGCGGCCGCTACCACGACGGGTGTCAGCAGATTCGGCAGCAAATGGTGGAAGAGGAGGCGCCGCCGGGGCGCGCCAAGAGCAAGGGCGGCCTCAGCGAACGGACGGGTCACGAGACTGCGGGACTCGGCGTAGACCAGCCGGGCGATGGTCATCCAGCCGGTGAGCCCCAGAACCAGCACCACCACGGTGACGCTCGGCGACCAGAGCGCGGCCAGCAGGAGCAGGAGTACGACCCGCGGCAGGGCCAGCGCAAAGTCCGTGGCCGCGAGCAGCACGGTGGAGAGCCAGCCGCGCACGATCGCCGCGGTGGCCCCCACGATGAGACCGATCGTGACCGATAGAACCACGGCCAGAACGCCGACGCCGAGCGATATCCGCGCGCCGAACGCGAGCCGGGTCCACACGTCGCGGCCCAGCCGGTCCGTCCCCAGCAGATGGAAGCCGCCGAACACGTCCGTGGCTCCTGGCGGGAGCAGCCGGGTCGCGACCACGTCATGCTGTGCTGCGGGGTTGCCGGTGGTAAGCAGGGGAGCAAGCAGCGCGACCAGTGCCACGATGCCAACTACCGACGCGCCCCAGACTGCGCGCTGATCGTGCCTCTCTCCTTCGGCTCGCTCAGGCATGCGAGGTCCGAGTACGCGGATCCGCCCACGCCACCAAAGCCTCAGCGAGCAGGTTTCCCACGACCACCAGGCCTGCGCTCACTGCTACCGCCGCCAGTACGACGGGGTGGTCGCGGGCCTGTACGGCCTCCACCAGCACGCGCCCGACCCCCGGCCAGGCGTAGATCGCTTCGACGAAGACCGTACCCGAGAACACCGCGGGCAGTGAAAGGCCGAGGAGCGTAAGGACCGGGATGAGCGCGTTGCGCAAGGTGTGGCGAATCAGCACCCGACTCGAGCCGAGCCCCTTTGCCCGAGCCGTCAGCAGAAACGCGCTGCCCTCGAGGTCGATCATCGATCCGCGAACGAACCGTGCCACACCGCCGACCCCGATCAACGTCAACGTCGTGAGCGGGAGGGCGAGGTGGCGGAGGCTGTCCACCATCCTCGCTCCGGCAGGCAGGAATTCGGCATCGAGTCCACCGGCTCCAAATGCGGGGAGCAAGTGCAGACGATAGGTGAACACCATGACCAGCATGAGCCCCAGCCAATACCCTGGCATGGCGAAAAGGGTCACGCTGCTTATGGACATCGCGGTGTCGAACCTGGAGCCGCTGCGACTGGCCTGCATGACGCCGAGTGCGATTCCGAGCGCGTAGCTCAGGAGGAGCGACAGCACTACGAGTCGAGCGGTGGCCGGCCAGGCTTCCAGCAGCATCGAGCGTACCGGACGGCCGGTGACGATACTGGTGCCCCAGTCCCCCCGCACGAAGCGGCCCAGCCAGGCCGCGTACTGTTCAGGCAGAGGGCGATCGAGGCCGAGCGCGTGACGTTGGGCGGCGATCTGGCTCGGTGATGCGGCCGGCCCCACCAGCAGCTCCGCGGGATTGCCGGGCGCCACGTGGAGCAGGAGAAATACCAGCGTCACGACACCCCAGATCACCGCGACGCCTGCGGCCGCGCGGACAAGCAAGGGGCGAAGCATGCCGGAATGTCGTGTGGTTCACACTTCGCGGCAATTCGCTGTAGAATGACCCGGTGATCCGACGACTCTCCTGGGGCCTGGGGTTGGCGGCCGCGTTGGGCGCGTGCAATCCGGCGCCCGATCGCGGCGCAACCGTTCTGTACGCCTCCGGCGCCGACCTTCAGAGCATCAATCCGCTGCTGACGACCCATCCGCTTGCCCGACAAGTGCAGCGCTACGTCCTGCTCACTACGCTCGCCCGCTATGACAGTGCGTTGGAAGCGCGGCCCTATCTTGCCCGGAGTTGGACCTGGTCGGACGATCGGCGGCGCCTCACGTTTGCGCTGGTAACCACCCTGCGCTGGCACGACGGCGCCCCCACCACGTCGCGGGATGTCCAGTGGACACTCGACGCGGCGCGTGATCCCCGGGTCGGGTATCCGCGGCAGTCAGAGCTGGCCGATGTCGAGGCGGTCAGTGCGCCGGACGACTCGACGGTCATCCTGGACTTCAGCGTGGAGCAGCACCGCTTCCCGGATGTGCTCACCGACCTCGCGATACTGCCGGCCCACTTGCTCGACTCGGTGCCGCTCGATGCACTGCGGCGGGCCGAGTGGAACCAGCGTCCGGTCGGCAACGGGCCGTTTCGGTTCGTGCGACACGATCCCAATCGGCGCTGGGTCTTTGCCGCGAACCCGGATTTCCCTTCGGAATTGGGGGGCCCGCCACGCCTCGAACGCCTGGTGCTCGCGGTGGTGGATGAACCGGTCACGAAGCTGGCAGCCCTGGTGGCCGGCGAGCTCGACTTTGCCGGGATTCAACCTGCTCACGCCGCGTACGTGCGGCGCGACTCGGGTCTGGACGTGCTCGACTACCCGCTGCTCTTCACCTACGGGCTGGTCTTCAACACCCGCCGACCGCCTTTTGACCGGCTGGACCGAAGGCTCGCCGTCTCGGCCGCCTTGAACCGGCGGGAGCTGGTAGACGGGTACGTGTACGGATTCGGGACCCCGGCGACCGGGCCGATGATGGCCTCGGCGGGGGCGAACGGGCCGAAACAGGCCGTCCCCGCGGAGAGCAGGCGAGAGCGCGCGGGTGCCGGTACGAGCAGTCGCGGGCCGTCGGAAAACCCCGGCACGGGAGAGGCCGCTCACCCGGCCTCGTCTGCGGTCCGCTCCCCACTGGTTTCGCCCCCGCCCCGTGAGCCCATTCCTTTCGAGCTGCTTTCGGTCGGCAGCGGCGACGGCGTTCTCGAGCAGATGATCCAGGCGCAGCTGGCGCGAGCCGGCTTTCAGGTGACGCTGCGTCAACTCGAGCTGTCCGCATTTCTCGACCGCCTGTATGGTCCGAGGCACGATTTCGATGCCGCGGTGCTCGGGATTCCGGGCGATATCGGTCTCGGGTATCTTGGCCCGCTCGCGGCCCTGACGGGCATTGCGGCACCACGCGATACCGAAGCAGCCTTACGGTTGTTCGCCGACTCGATGCCTGTAGCCTTCCTTTATCATGCGCGCGGTGTCCAGGGTATGAACCGGCGGGTGCACGGGGTGCACATGGATCTCCGGGGAGAGCTGGTGACGGTGCACGACTGGTGGGCATCGCCTTGATGCGGCGGGCACGTGCGACGGCTCCGGTGCGGCTCGACTTCGCGGGCGGTTGGACTGACGTGCCACCGTTCTCGATCCGAGAGGGCGGGATGGTGGTCGCAGCCTCGATTCGCTTGTCCGCCGAGGCCGAGGTGATCCCGGGAGGAGATTGTCTCCGGCTCGTGGCCGACGACCTCAATCAGGTCGTGGAGTTGAAGCACCACGACGACCTGGTTCGAGACTGCGGGCTTCCGCTGCTTCGCGCGGCGCTCCGCCTCTTCCCGCCATCCGGTCCCCTCACCCTGCGCACCCATTCGGAAGCACCGGCAGGCTCGGGCCTGGGCAGCTCCGGAGCGATCGACGTCGCGCTGGTCGCTGCGCTGGCCGCTGCGAACAACACCTCTCCGACCATTCGAGAGATCGCTGACGTCGCCTGCCGTCTCGAGGCCGACGAGGCAAGAATCCGGGGCGGCCGGCAGGATCAGTTCTCGGCTGCTTTCGGTGGTTTCAGCGTCCTCCGTTTTCGCGATCCCGAGGCTCGTGTTGCCACGCTGCGCCTTTCCGACGCATTCGCCGCCGAGCTCGCGCGGCGCACCATCCTGTGCTACACCGGCGCGTCGCATTTCTCCGGGAATACAATCGCGCGCGTGATGCAGGGGTACGAGCGCGGGGAGCGCGGCATCGTGGCAGCGCTCCAGCGGCTCCGCTGTGTCGCCGAAGAGATGGAAGAGGCGCTTCGCCTGGAGGACCTTCCGCGGATCGGATCGTTGATGGCCGAGAACTGGCAGCGGCAGCAGGAGCTCGATGCCGCCATGTGCACGCCGGTCATGGCGGCGCTCGAAGCCTCACTTCGCACCGCCGGAGCACTGGGAGGGAAAGCCGCCGGCTCGGGGGCCGGAGGCTGCATGTTTTTCCTTGCCGGCGACGACGTCGCTGCGGCCCGGCGTGCTGCGGTCGAGGCGGGCGCCCACCTCCTGCCGGTCGAATGGTCGTGGGAGGGCGTTCGCACGTGGTGACCGCGGAGTCGCTGGCGGGCCGGCGGGAGGTCATCGCGGCGTCGCCCGACTTGTCTGCTCTGCTCGCCCGGCAAGTGGAACGGGCCCGGCCGGTGCTCGATCAGGCGCCCCCGATTCCAACAGCCAAAGCCTTGCTCTCAATGGACGGCGGCGTCTGTCCCAAGGACGCTAGCCATCTTCAATTCGACCCATGGAGCCCCACGGCACACACGTGCCCGCGGTGTCGCGCGATGCAGAGAGGCGAGAGGCACGACCGGTGGTGGGCCCGCTTTCAGCACCTCTGGCTGGCCGAGCGGGCCGCTCACCTCGCTGCGGTCGCGGCTCTGGCCGGTGACCGCTCGGCTGCGGCCGGCGCGTCTCGGCTTCTGACTTACTACGGCGAGCACTACTTCGAGTACCTGAATCGGGATAACGTCCTCGGTCCGAGCCGGCTCTTCTTTTCGACTTATCTCGAATCGATCTGGCTGACCAATTACCTGGCGGCGGCCGTGCTGCTTCGGGAAAGCGATCAGCTCGATCCCGCCACGGCGAATGCCGTTGCGGGCCTGGGGGAGGAGGCCGCGAATCTGATCGGGGAGTTCGACGAGGGCCTCTCCAACCGCCAGACCTGGCACAACGCGGCGCTGGCGGCCCTCGCGGTCTGGTTCGAGGATGAAGAGCTGTTGCGCCGCTCGGTCGAAGGCCCAAGCGGACTCGTGGCCCATCTGATCCAGGGGTTCGGCGCTGACGGCATGTGGTCCGAGGGCGAGAACTACCACCTCTTCGCGTTGCGCGGTCTGCTCATCGGCCTCGATTGGGTTCGCTCGGTGGGCGTAGATCCTCTGGAAGAATCACAACTCGCTCGGCGGCTCGAGTCGGCGCTCCGGGCCCCCGCGCTGACGGCACTCCCTGATCGAACCTTTCCCGCTCGCAAGGACTCCCGCTTCGGCGTGTCTCTGGCTCAGCCGATGTACCTCGAGCTCTGGGAACGGGGCGGGGAGCTTGCGCGCGGTACGGACGGGGAGGAACACCAGGGCATCGCGGACTGGCTCGCCGGGCTCTACGCTGTACCCGCCCCGCCGGCGGAGCTGTTCGACTCCTATCTCCACGAAGCCGGCGAATCGGCGCCGGCTCGGCGTGGGCGTGCCGACCTTTCCTGGTGGATGCTGCTCGGGATGGCGCCTTCATTCGACGGCGACGCCTCCCGTTGGCAGCCTGGCAGCACACTGTTTCAGAGTCAGGGCCTCGCCGTGCTGCGCGCTGGAGGTCGCTACGCAAGCGTGGAGGGCGGCACCTATGGCGGTGGCCATGGCCATCCGGATCGCCTGAACCTCACCCTGCACGAGCGAGGAGTCTACTGGCTGCCCGACTTCGGCACCGGCAGCTACGTCTCGCGCGATCTGTTCTGGTATCGGTCGACGCTCGCCCATAACGCGCCCCAGCTCGACGCTATGTCCCAGCGGGCCGGCGACGCCGTGTGTGAATACTTCGAGGCGAAAGGCTCGTGGGCCTGGGTCCGCGCTCGATTCGGCGGGATCACCCGCAGCGTCGTCTCGGGGCCACGTTACCTCCTAGACGTCGTTGAGTTCTCGGGGGATATGGAGCACCGGCTCGAGCTTCCCTGGCATCTCACGGGTCGGCTGGATGTTCGCGCGCCGGGCCCGTGGAAACAGGCCGCATCTCCTGGTCCCTTCACGAAGGGAGCAGAGCATTGCGTGGTCGGGAGCGAGCAGCTGACCGCCGCGGCGACGGTGGATGGGGGCGGGCAGACCATGGTCTTGAGCTCACGCGGGGCCGCCGAATTGGTCCGCGCTACCGCACCTGGTGCACCGGGTACCGGTGACGCCCCATTCCTGTTGTTTCAAGGAGAGGGACGGGCCTCCCGATTCGTCTCGGTGCTCGCGCCGACTCCCGCTGAGATCCGAGTCGAGGGTGAGGCGATTGCAGTAAGCATCGCCGGTGAAACCGATCGTCATCACTCCGTGGTTGACGGCTGGGAGATCGCGACCGCGACCGGCGAGATCGTTCGCCTCGGTGGACGGAGGCCGGAGTCGCGGATCTTCGAGCCGCTGATCAACCGTGAGCCGCCTCTCCGGCAGACCGGGACAGCTCTCCGGCCGGACGCTCCCCCTGCGCTTGACGCCACGCTCGATGGATTCGACACCTCGGCGCCGCTGGCTCTCGATCATGAGGATCAGTACCGACGCAGCGAAGAGCCCTATTCCGGTCCGGAGGATTTCTCGGCCCTGGCCTATGCAAACTGGGATGACGAGGCGCTCTATCTTGCGGTGGAGGTCACCAAGCCCGACATCGCATTGCGTGCGGCGGACGTGCCGCCGCTGCTGCTCGACAACGAGCCGGACGACATTCACTCGGACGGACTCCAGGTGTACGTCCGTCTCGAGCCGGATGCTGAGGTATACGGGTTTTTGATCGTGCCGGAGCCTGACGGCCAGCTGCTCCGAGTCCAGGTGCCTGCCGGATACGCCGGCAATCCGGCCATGATCAGCGGTGCGTGGGCGCCGGGCGACGTCGGCTACAGCGTGACCCTGGCGCTACGCTTGCCCGGTTGGGAGTCCCGGACCTATGGCGATCGCATCGGATTCGATCTGCTGGTCAACGAGATGTTGCCGGACCGCGAGCGGCGATCGGGTCAGCTGGTTTGGAGCGGAGGAAGTGGCTGGGTGTGGTTGCGGGGCGACCGTCAGGCTCCGGACCGCTTCGGGGAGCTCGAGCTCGCGTGAGCGGTAGTCCCGTTGCGGGCTTCACCTCGACCCGGAGCAAACGGCCGGAGGCTCTTTTCGGCACCGATGGCAGCTGGCTGCCACCGGGCCGCATGGTCCGGGCTGAAGGCTCGAGGGTATGGGACGCGAACGGACGCGAGTATCTCGACCTGGTCATGGCACTGGGGGCGGTCGCGCTCGGCTATGGTCACCCGTCGGTGGCCCGCGCCGCCATTGCTGCCATAGAGGCCGGCGTGGTGGGGCCGCTTGCGCCCGTGCTCGAGGAGGAGCTTGCCGCCGATTTCCGGCGACTCATGCCCTGGATCGAGCAGCTGCGCTTTCTCAAATCCGGTGCGGAAGCCTGCGCTGCCGCCGTGCGGCTCGCCCGCGTGGCCACTGGGCGTGATCTGGTGCTGGGCTGCGGCTATCACGGATGGCTCGACTGGTGCGAGGGTAGCGCGGGAGTTCCCACCAGCACCCGCGCATTGTTCGCCGAGCTGCCGTTCAACGACGTGGATGGAACGCGGCGGACCATCGCCGCAGTCGGCGACCGGCTCGCCTGCGTCATCACCGAGCCGATCGTGGTCCACGAGCCGGATCCCGAGTGGCTCGATGTCCTCCGACGTGAGACCGAGCGCGTCGGCGCGCTGCTGATCGTCGACGAGATCAAGACAGCCTGCAGGCTCGAGCTGGGTGGGGGCACCCAACGTTACGGCCTCCGCCCCGATCTCGTGGTACTGGGCAAGGCGATCGCCAACGGATTCCCTCTCGCGCTGGTGGGGGGGCGGCAGGATGTCATGGCCGGCGTGAGCCGCACCTGGATCTCGTCCACTCTCGCCACGGAACTCGTTTCGCTGGCCGCGGCGCGCGCGACGCTCGACGTCGTGCAACGCGAACAGGTACCGACCCGGCTCCGAGCAACCGGGACGCGCCTACTGCAAGGATTCAAGGCCCTGGAGACCCGTTATCCGAGCTTGCTGATCGGTGTGGGCGGTGTGCCCCAGATGTGTTTTCTCCAATTCGCCGGCGACGCTATCTCCCGTGCCGTTGCCCGGGGTGCCGCCGATCGGGGCCTGCTGTTCAAACGCTCGGCGTACAACTTCGTCTCGCTCGCGCACACGGAAGCCTCCATAGACCAGGCACTGGGTGTGCTCGAGGAGGTTGTAGCCGGACTGAAAAGTTGACCTATCTTCCGGCCATGCTGATCGACGTTCATGCCCACTTCTACACCGAGCGGTCGGCCCGCCCCGACTGGCGCGAGCGGAACGCGAGCCGGCTCCGGGCCGGCGAGCGGGTGGGCATCACGATTCACGTAGCGTCCATTCTCGGCACGTGGGGCCTGACCTCTCCGACCTATTTCCCGTCTCCGGCAGATCTCACCCACGCAAACAGCGCCCTGCGAGAGCTTCAGCGAGCGCACCCTGAGCGGATCCGCGGGTACGTCGCAGTCAACCCGAACTACTCGGCGCACGCGGAACGTGAGGTCCGGACCGGGATCGCAGCGGGCATGATCGGTATCAAGCTCGCCGCGAGCCGCCGAGCGGACGATCCGCTGGTGGATTGCGTGGCCGCCCTGGCAGGAGAGCTTGGCGTCCCGATTCTGCATCACATCTGGCAGCACCGCCGAGGCGATGTACCCGGTCAGGAAGCGTCGGATGCCGTCGAGCTGGGGCGATTGGCCGTGCGGCATCCCCGGGTGAGCTTCATTCTGGCGCACATCGGCGGCGGCGGTGACTGGATTCACTCACTGCACGCCGTGCGCGACCTCCCCAACATCTTCGTGGATCTCTCGGGTAGCGGGGTAGATGGGGGAATGCTCGAGGCCTGTCTCGATGGCGCAGGGGTCGGCCGACTCCTCTGGGGGTGCGATCTGACGATCGATACCGGCTGGGCCAAGCTCCGCTATCTGCAGCATCTGCTCGGCGCCGACGATGTCGCCCGCATTGGCTGGCGGAATGCAGCCGCGATCTTTCCCCCGGGCGCGTTCCCCGCCGGCTGATGCGGATCGACGTCAACCTATTCCTCGGTGCATACCCGTTTCGCCGGGTGCCGGGCACATCGCCCGAAGCCGTGGTTGCGTCAATGGATCGAGTCGGCATTGACCGAGGCTGGGCCACTCATCTTCCCGGATTCTTCTGGAGGGACCCAGCGGACGGCAACGCCTGGCTCTACGAGACGGCCCGCCGCCATCCCAGGCTCCAGCCGATCCCCGCGGTCCATCCCGGCCTTTCCGGCTGGGAACGCCTACTCGATGACGCCATCTCCGCCGGTACGCCCGGCGTGCGCTGCGATCCCACGTTCTACGGCCTCGATCCCGCCGGCCGGGTGATGCGCAACCTGGTTGCGGCGTGTGGCGATGCGGGCAAGCTTCTGCTGCTGGCTGTCCGCCTCGAGGATGGGCGCCAGCGGCATTTCCACGACCGCGCCCCCGAGCTCCCCGCCGCGGCTGTGCGTGCCTTGATCCGCTCTCATTCGACGGCTCGGCTCCTCGTGACCCACGCGCATCGCGGCTTCGTCGAAGAGGTTCACTTCGGGTCCACTCCGACGGAAGCGGAGAGGATCTGGTGGGATCTCTGCTGGCTCTGGGGACCGCCGGAAGACGATCTGGCGACTCTCCTCGCGACAATGGGCACAGATCGATTTGTATTCGGTACCGGTCAACCGCTCCGGTTGCCCGAGGCGAGCGTTGCGAAGCTCGATCTGCTGGACCTGGGCGCGCAGGACCGCGCCCGGATCGAGCAGGGGAATGCCGAGCGCGCGGCGGCCCGATGAACTACTCGAATGAGCGTCGGCATACTCGAATCCAGTATCCTGTCGCCGCCCGTCCCCAGATTTCTATTGGCAGCCGCACGTTCGAAGTGATCGACGTTTCCGAGGGTGGGGTCCGCTTCAAGACCGACGACAGTCTCTTGCTCAAACAGGGCGACGCGGTGGCGGGAACGATTCGCTTTCGGCGCAACGAGACGGTCGAGGTCAAGGGATCGGTGGTCCGAATCGGAGGCCGCGAGGTCGCGCTCCAACTGGACGTCGGTGTGCCGCTCAAGATCATCATCGAAGAGCAACGCTTCCTGCGGGAACATCATCGTGGCACGGCCTAACGAGGCCCGCTTGGGCAGCAGGGTGAGCGATCTCGTGGCTCGTCTCCGCGGAAGGCTGGTGCCCGCGGTCCCGGTGCCGTGGAGCAACGGTCGCCTCGACGAAGCGGCGTTGGCGGGCTACGTCGTATGGATGGCCCGGCACCCGGTGGCCGGCGTGGCCGTAAGCGTGCACACGGGCCGCGGGCGCCACCTCGCGCCGGACGACCGCAGGCGTGTGCTGAGTGCCTGGCGCGCAGGTCTCGGCGATCGAATCCTCGTGGCGGGCGCTTGGGATGATGCCAGCGCAGCAGAAGCGCGGGATCTCGGCGCCGACGCGGTGCTGGCGTTCCCGCGCGGCGAGGACCCGATAGGGTACCATCAACGACTCGGAAGCCACCTGCCGGTCATCGTGTTCTATCTCTATGAGGCGGCAGGCGGTGTTGCGTGGCCGCTGGACACGGTGGCCGAGCTCGTTGCGCTTCCTGCGGTCCTGGGCATCAAGGTCGCGACGCTGGATTCGGTGATGACATTTCAGGACGTCGCCGCCCGCCTCCGAGAGCAGCGCGGGAAGTTGCTCATTACCGGCGAGGATCGTTTCCTCGGGTATTCACTGCTGCTTGGTGCCGAGGCGGCGCTGATCGGCATGGGCGCCGCCCTGCCTGACCTCCAAGCGGAGCTGATCCGAAGCCGCGTTACCAGCGATTGGGCCCGGTTTGTTCGGCTGTCCTCCGTCTGCGACGAGCTTGCCCGGGTGACTTTTCGCGCCCCCATGGAAGGCTACGTCCGGCGAATGCTCTGGGCGGCGGCCGCCGATGGCGCTATTCCCCGGGATGCCTGCGATGATCCGTGGGGCCCGGCGCTCGCGGCTCAGGAGCGGGGCGAGGTCGAGCAGGTGGTGCGTCGTGCGCGCTCGGCTTTCGACTGACTTCGAGCGCTTTCGGGGCGAGTTGCCTCGCGACTTCGCCGAGTACGTGCGTCAGACCTACCGGATCGACCTCACCGCCCGCTATCTCGGCTACCAGCTCCCGCACCCCTTCGGCAAAGGCTCCGGCCAGCTCTCGCTCAACGCCGATCAGTTGGAGGCCGATCGTGCGGCGGGCCTGGCATTCGTAGTTCTCAAAACGCTCATCGCGGAGGCCGCGTCCGGCGAGCGCTCTATGAGCGCCTGGGCCATTCACGAGACCCGCATGACAGTCGAACACCGGACCGGCTTGAATGGGGACGACGGCTGGACTGTGACGTGGAAGGGCAGGGGATGGGACCGCTCGCTCGACGACTATCTGGCGCTGGTCCGAACCGGTCGAGATCTGACCCGAGCCGGCAAGGACGGAATGCTGGTGGTCCCGTCGGTCAAGTACAATCTGCCGCGATTGGGCGAACCATTCCTCGAGGGCGAGTATGCTCACACCACCGCTGCATTGGCCGACGCGTGGGGGGAGGGTCAGCTCCCGGTCGAGAAGGATTTCTCCCCCACGCTGGCCGGCGACCCCCTGGCCGATGAGCGGAGTCAGATCCTTCGCTGGGTCGCCGAGGTGCCCGGTCGCATCCGCGCCGCGGCACCGAATGGCGGGCGGGTGCAGCTCAAGTTGATGAACGCGAGGTTCGACGACGACTTCCAGCTCCAGATGCTGGCCGCAGCGCACCAAGCGGATGGGGTAACGGTCTTCAATCGCCTCTTCGACTCCGAGCGTCGGGTCGCGTACGGCGGGTGGGACTTGAGCGATCGGAATCTCCGGGTGCTCGATGCCATGAACGCACGCGGCTCCGGACCGAATGGCCTCAGCGCTACCGGCAACATCTGCTCTGGTCGCCTGATGCTCGAATACGCCCGACGCGGCTGCCAGAGCGGCCAGCTCCACACGTTCTTTCAGCTACCGCTCGGCGAATATCCGGCGACCGCGGGATCTCGTACGGCTCGGGCTCTTCACGCTCTTGTGTTCGACCCCGAGGACGGAATAATCTCGGCCATGTTGGACCTAGAGGAGCGGGGCGTGATTCATCGCCGTGACGGCGAGCTGCGCTTTCTCGACGTGCCCTCTTCCCCACCTGAGCCCTGAAGAACGCCGCCGATGAAAATCGAGTCCGCCGAACTTCACGAGCTGACGCTGCCTCTCAAAGAGCCGTTCGCGATCTCCGGCGGCGTGATGCGCGAGCGCCGGTCTCTGATCGTCGTGCTCCACGACGGAGAAGGACACACGGGGTACGGCGAATCGGCGCCGTTCGAGCTTCCGTTTTACTCGGGTGAGACGGTGGCGAGCGCGCGAGATCTGCTCGAGCGGGTCCTGCTTCCCCGGGTGGTGGGCCGCGTCTTCGAGCGACCGGAAGACATCGACGCTGTGCTCCTCCCCGGAATCCGGGGCAATCGGTTTGCCCGCGCCGGCCTCGAGACCGCGGCGTGGGACCTGGAAGCAGACCGGCGGCGCACCGGTTTGGCAGCGCTCGTGGCCGAGCGACTCGGTGTCACTGCCGCTACGTCGATCCCGTGCGGTATCGCTCTCGGCATTCCGGAGGATCGCCGGCCGGCGTCGCTAGCGCGTTCGGTGGAAGAGGCACTCCGCGAGGGATACCGTCGAGTAAAAATCAAGGTGGCGCCTGGTTGGGACGCCGTTCCGACCAAAGCGGCACGCGACGTCCTCGCGGGGACGGACGTTCCGCTCACTGCCGATGCGAACGGCGCGTATGAGTGGCCTGAGCACGAGAGGAACCTTCGGCAACTCGACGATCTGGGCCTGCTCTACCTCGAGCAGCCACTCGGTCCCGAAGAGTTGGTCGGCCACGCTCGGCTCGGCCGGATACTGCGGACGCCGGTCTGTCTCGACGAGACGCTGCACGACGCGGGTTGGGCCAGACAGGTCATCGAGCTCGAAGGCCCGAAGGTGTGGAACCTGAAAGTGCACCGCGTGGGAGGGCTGACCGAGGCTGTGCGAGTGTACAGCGCAGGCATGACCTATGGTGCTCTGCTTTGGGCAGGCACGATGCCCGAATCTGGCATCGGCAGCCAGGCCGATCTCGCCGTCGCGTCGCTGCCCGGCTTCGTCTACCCGTCCGACCTCGAGCCCAGCACACGCTGGTACGGCCGGAACGTGGATGTGATCAAGCTGGTGATGGGGTCGGATGGGAGGATGGCGGTGCCTGGCAGCTCGGCGGCGAAGCTGCTCGATCCGGGTCGTTTCCGGGCGGCGACCAGGCGGTTGCTCTAGCCTGCCTTCTTGAGACGGCGGGTGCGGGCGTAATGTCGGCGCGCCTTTGCACTGTTCCCGCACGATTTCATCGTGCACCAGCGGCGGGACCGATTCCGGCTGTGATCCAGGAAGAGCCACCCGCACCGGTCGGCCGCACAGCGGCGGACCAGCCGTAGATCGTCCGAGGTGAGCAGACTGGCGGCTGACCACGCGACCGGCCAGAGCATGCGGTCCAGCTCGTCGCCCTCATCGGTAAACATCCACGAGCAGCCATCGCCCTCGACCTGGAGGCGGAGCCGCCCCAACGCCTGACCGAGAAACCGGTTGAGCATCATCGCGGCGCCCGGCTCTGCGTCGTGGCCCTCGACGCGGGCCACGAACACCTGGTAAATCGCTTCTCGCAGCGCGCGGGCGTTCTGAAGAGTGCCCTGAGCCGCAGCCGGAGCCGCGCGCGCCGCCCGGCGGAGCCGGCGGACTGTCGCAGCGTCGAGGATCGCGGTCGCGTAAGCCCATTCCAGCAGATCGCCGTAGTTGGCCAGCCGCTCGTTGGCCTGCTCGCCCCGTGGCCAGGCCACGGTGTTCGTGAAGTCGAGACAACTGCGCCCGCCTACCCACTCGAATCGCGGGCGCGGGGTGACTTGCTGGATCATTTGGGTTCCATCGAGGTCCGACCCAATATAACCAGTAAAACGCTTTTGACAGGTTAAGTAGCACGTCCCGTGGCTGGCGGCCGCGGACCCGGAGGATCACCGCCGCCCCTGCGGCACGGGTGCCACGATTGACCGGCTGACACCGAATGCGTACCCTGCACACAACAGGGTCAACAGGCCGCGATTCCTGGAGGCAGCATGGTCGAGTACGCGCTGCTGGTGAGTCACAATGCATTGGGTACGTTGGCGACTCAGGTCAGCTCGTGGATGGACTCGGTCAACTGGACGATGGTCGGCGCGATCGTTGCTGGCCTGCTGTTCGTTCGCTTTGCCCTCAAGACCCCGCGGGTTCGCTGAGCCGCTCCGATGGCGTTCACCCGCGAAGCCATACGCGAGTCGGTCGAGCGGGCTGGTGACGAGCATTGGCGGGCCTTGGTCGCTCATCACGAAGACGCTTACCCGGCCAGCCGCCCAACCCCAGGCGACGTCTGCCGCGCCGAGGCCGAACGCCTGAACGGCCTGGGGCTCGGCGGAGCCAACGACTTCGAGCTGGTGGAGACCCGGGTCGAGCGTGCGGGTGACGCAGAGGTTCGGCTCACCCACGTCTTCCGCTTCAAGCCGCTGAATCTTCGGCTCCTGCTCGAGCCATTCACCAACTACAGCTGATTCGGTCGCAGGGGTGACCCGCCTCGTCTTTCACCTGATCCCGCACACACATTGGGATCGGGAGTGGTATCTCTCGCGGGCGGCATTCGGGGCGCGGCTCGTCCTGATGATGGACGACCTGATGACCCGCTTGGAGCAGAACCCGGACTTCCGCAGCTTCCTCCTCGACGGGCAAACCATTCTGATCAGCGACTACCTGCAGGTCCGCCCCGGTGAGGCTTCCCGTGTCGAAGCACTGGTGCGGGCCGGGCGACTCCAGATCGGGCCCTGGTACGTTCTCGCGGACGAACAGATTCCGTCGGGGGAGTCGCTGATTCGGAACCTGCTTCTCGGTCGCGGGCAGGCTGAACAGTTGGGCGGCCGGCTGGACGTGCTCTACTCTCCGGATGCATTCGGCCATCCCGCCATGCTTCCCGATCTGGCCCGCGAGTTCAGCCTGCCGGCGGGTGTGCTCTGGCGGGGCCTCGATCCCCAGCTGACCAACGGTCGTGATCTCGTGCGGTGGCGCGGCCCCGCCGGCGGGGACACGCTGATCTATCACCTCCCACCCGCCGGCTATGAAGCCGGCTCAGGGCTGTTCGCGGCAGCGCCGACCGCGGCGGGATCCTGGCGCTCGCTGCGGGACACCCTGGTGGACAGGGCGACGGGCCGCCACGTCGCCGTTTTTCTCGGCGCCGATCACCACTGGGCGCACCCGTCCGTGCCGCGGCTGCGAGATTGCCTGGCCGCGCTCGAGCCCGACCACGAGGTTCGCGTGTCGAGGCTGGATGAGTTCCTCGGATTGGCCGCCGAGCACGCGCGGAATGTGCCTGTCGTAAACGGAGAGCTGCGCTGGTCGTACGGCTACACCTGGAATCTCCAGGGTGTCCATTCCACCCGAGCACCGATCAAACGGGAGAACAGTCGCCTCGAGCTCCTGCTGGAGCGGGTCGCCGAGCCGCTCGTGGCTCTGTCCGGCCGTGCAACGGGGCTTCGCGCGCTGCTCTCGGTTGCCTGGCACGATCTGCTCGCCGGGCAGTTCCATGATGTGATCTGCGGTTGCTCGAGCGACACAGTGGCTCGGGATTCCGAAGCTCGGTTGCGAAGTGTCCAGTCCACGGGGCAGGAAATCGTGCGCCGGGCTGTCCAGCGGCTGTGCAATCATGTGCCCGACCGCGCGCGGGAGTCGCCGGGCTCGGCACGGCCACGCCTGCTGTTGTGGAATCCTGCGGCGCGCCCAAGGAGCGATGTGGTGCTCGCTGATACTACCTGGTTTCGACGGGACGTGTTGGTCGGTCCCCCCGGCGAGGGTCGCCTGTCGCGACGGGGCGCTGGCGCCAAGCCGTTTGCTTTAGTTTCGGACGACGGCGCCGTTCTCTCTCTACAGCCGGTGGGCCGACAACTGGGGCAACGCCGACTCGACGCGGACCGTCACTACCCTGACCAGGACGAAGTGGACGTGGTGCGGGTCGCTCTTTCGGTGCCTCACCTAGCCGGTTTGGGCTTTGAGCTGCTCACCCCGCGGCCAGGTGCCGAGCCGGCGTCAGGCCCGGTTCGAGCTGGGACGGCTCACTTGCGAAACGAGCTGGTCGAGGTCTCGGTCGGGCCGGGCGGCGCAATCAACCTCACCGACCGCCGGTCGGGCGAGCGGTACGTCGGACTATTGCGACTCGAGGACGAGACCGACGCGGGCGACACCTACACATTCGGTCCCGGTCGCCCGCGCGGCTATCACCGCAGCAGAGAACCGGTCCGAACCCGGGTTCTCGCGGCCGGACCGCTGGTGGGCGTGCTGGAGGGACGGTGGACTTTCGCTGCGGCACGGGTCGGAGCGCGTCTCGTGCTTCGAGTTCATGCGGGGAGTCCTCTCGTTCATGTCCGGCTCCAGCTCGACAATCGGGCCGGCGATCATCGGCTGCGAGCACGAATTCCCACCGGCCTGGGCGGAACGACGTTGCTCACCGGCGCCCAGTTCGGTGCCTTTCGCCGAGGGCCGGTCCGCTTCGACCCGCGCGACTACCCTGACGAGACGCCGGTTCCTACTGCTCCAGTTCACCGGTTTGCCGCCGCCGCACGAGGCCCCCGCGGCCTGACACTGCTGCTGCCGGGGTTCGGAGAGATTGAATGGACCCAGGAGGGTGACCTTCTGATGACCTTACTGCGGGCGGTTGGCCGGCTGTCCCGCGGAGACTTGCCTGCCCGGCCTGGGCACGCCGGTTGGCCCGAGCCAACCCCGTTGGCGCAATGCGCCGGGCTGCAAGTGGTCGAGCTAGCCGTCGCGCCGATCGATGAGTCGACGATTGAACATCCGGATCAGCTCGTGGCGCTGTGGGAGGACGCCTTCCTCCCCATCCAGGCGTTCTGGTTGCCCGACAGCACCGAGCTCGCTTGCCCACCGGACACGATCGCGCTCGAGGGAGAAGGTCTGGTGCTATCGGCCGTAAAACCGGCCGAGGAGAGCCCGGACGGGGTTGTATTGCGGTGTTACAACGCCCGGGCGAAACCGGTGGACGGGTGCTGGCGGTTCGGACGACCTTGGCGTGAGGCCTGGAGGGTTCGTGCCGACGAGCGGGGCATGGCGGAGGCTGGTTTGATCGATGGGGGCAGAGCCCTTCCGTTTCGTGCCGAGGCCTTGGCGTGGGTGACCCACCTGGTGCGCGAATGACGTCTCTTCGCAAAGCCGCGAGCCGGCGGGCGCTGCCGCACCAACGCGGTTTCTGCTAAGTTGGCACATGTCTTTCCTTCGCGCCGCGGTAGCCGCAGCACTCACCGTTCCCATTGCAGGCCCGCCTCCGGATGCGCCTCGCCCGCGTCTGGTCGTGCTCGTTGTCGTGGACCAGCTACGCGGCGACTACATCAGCCGGTTCGAGCATCAGCTGTCGGGTGGCTTTTCCCGCTTCTGGCGCAACGGGGCGTTCTTCGAGCAGGGACGGCAGGACCACGCCATCACGGAGACGGCGCCGGGGCATTCGACCGTGCTCTCCGGCCGCTGGCCCGCGCACACTGGAATCGTCACCAACGCGCTCGGCGTAGCCGATCCGACGACGCCGTTGTTGGAGCTCAAGGATTCGGGGCAAGGGGCGTCTCCGCGCCGCTTTCGCGGAACGACGCTCTACGACTGGCTCCGCACTGCCGATTCGACCTCGCGGGTGCTCTCCGTCTCACGCAAGGATCGCGGCGCGATCCTGCCGGTGGGCCGGAGCCGCGGCAATGTCTACTGGTTCGATCACGGCATCTTCACGACCAGCACCTGGTACCGGACCGAAGACACTTTGCCGGGATGGGTCCGTCAGTTCAACGCGGTCGACCCGGTGCGCAAGCTCGCCGGCTCGACCTGGTCCTTGTTGCTGCCCGACTCCGCCTATCCCGAGCCCGACAGCGTGACGGCCGAAGCTGGCGGTGGCGCAATAGCCTTTCCGCATCAATTGTCGCCCAACATGGACGCCGCGGTGCTCCAGATCGTGGCGTTCCCGGTGATGGACTCGCTCACCCTGTCGTTTGCGCTGCGCGGCATCGAGAATCTGCGGCTAGGTCGGGGACCGGCGCCGGATCTGCTGGTCATATCGCTCTCCACCACGGACGCCGTGGGCCATGCATGGGGCCCTGACTCGCGCGAGCTGCACGACCAGGTACTTCGGGCCGACCGCTTGCTGGGAAAATTTATGGACTCGCTCGCAACCCTGGTTCCGAGCGACGCGACGATCTGGGCCCTGACCGGCGATCATGGCATCACTTCGCTACCCGAAGTCGCTACCGCCAAAGGGCGGCGGGCTGGGCGCGTCTGGCCCGCCGATGCGCTCACCGCGACGGCGCAGGTGATCGGCAACGATCCCTCATTTGGATTCGAGACCGGCTTGCTGTACGGCGACGTCGCCAGGCTTCGCTCCAGCGGTGTAAACGTCGACAGCGTTGCCGAGGCGATCGCCGGCAAGGTGAAGGCCGTTCCGGGCGTCGCACGCGTCTACACCCCGAAGACATTGCGCCGCGCGCCCGACTCTGACACGGCGGCAGTGCTCTGGCGCCGCACCATCCCGGACGACTTCGGTTGGCTGCTGTGCGCGACGCTCGAGCCGGGGTTCGTGTGGTCGCCCGGACGCGTCATCGCGGAGCATGGGACGACCAGCGTGGACGACCAGTGGGTGCCGGTCGCCTTTCTGGGACCAGCGTTCGTGACGCGCCATTTCAGCGAGCCGGTGAGCACCACCGATATCGGGCCCACGCTGGCCAAGGTGCTCGGTGTCAAGCCGTCGGAAAAGCTCGATGGGCGAGTTCTGGTCCAGGCAATCGCTGGAGCCGGTCGATGAGGGAGCCGGCGTATCCGCCGCTCCCCTGCTTCCCCTGCCCTCATAATTCGGCTTGCTGTGCCTATGGGGTCACGCTGAGCGACGCCGAGGCGGACGCCATTGCCCGAGCTCACGGACCCGACCGGATCTACCAGACGCGGTGGGGGGAGTGGCGCACACGAATTCGCAACCGGCGGTGTGTCTTCCTGGTTGACAACCGCTGCACGATTCACGGCGAGGCCTACTTCCCTGCAGTGTGTCGGGGGTTCCCCTGGACGGATGCGGAAACCGGTGGCCCCTACGAGTACGACCGGACGATCTGTCCGGAGTTTGTGAATCATCCCGAGTTGGTGCAGATCGGTAAAGCGTGAACCGTGAACAGTGAACGGGGGCGCACCTTTGAAGCTTCGATATGAGGGCCGGCTGTTTCTCCTGTTCACTGTTCACTGTTCTCTGTTCACGCTTTTCTCACCACCCATGACCGCCCAGACATCGTCTCCCGATCTCGCCCGCGTCCGCAAGGTTCTCCGCTCGGTTCCGCTGATTGATGGCCACAACGATCTGCCTTGGCGGATTCGCGCTGAGGTGACGCCTCCCCGGGACGTTGCGGCGTACGATCTCCGGCAACACACCAGCGGCCATACCGATCTTGCCCGCCTCGCGGAAGGCCAGGTCGGTGCGCAATTCTGGTCGGTTTACGTGCCCGGTGAGGTCAAGGACAGCGGATACGCCCGGATCCAGCTGGAGCAGATCGACATTGCCCGCCGCATCATCAGTCAGTACCCGGACCGGCTCGCGCTCGCCCTGACCGCGGCCGACATCGAACGGGAGTTCCGGCAGCATCGCATTGCGTCCCTCATTGGAATGGAGGGAGGGCATGCGATCGAGAACTCCCTCGGCGCGCTCCGCGTCTACTACGGTTTGGGGGCCCGATACATGACGCTGACGCACAACGTCACGACCGACTGGGCGGACGCCGCGCTCGATTCGGCGCGCCATGGCGGGCTCACGCCCTTTGGGCGCGAAGTAGTGCTTGAGATGAACCGGCTCGGGATGCTGGTGGATCTCTCGCATGTCTCCCCCGGGACCATGAGCGCCGCTCTCGATGTCACCGAAGCACCGGTGATCTTCTCTCACTCGGCGGCGAGGGCTCTGGTGGACCACCCTCGCAATGTTCCCGACTCGATCTTGCGGAAGCTCCCCGCCAATGGCGGGATCGTCATGGTGACGTTTGTCCCCGCCTTCGTATCAGCCGAAGCCGCGGTG
>Ga0310811_10003274_pt1 | contig 20377 bp, 20 predicted proteins | sample YCmetagenome_FD_207642 | JGI IMG/M metagenome (GOLD analysis project Ga0310811, IMG submission 207642) | Soil microbial communities from experimental microcosm in Duke University, North Carolina, United States - YC | ecosystem: Engineered > Artificial ecosystem > Soil microcosm > Unclassified ...
ACAGGCGGCCGGTGATTTGGGCGTAAGCGGCGAGGGTTGCGGTGAATGTCTTGCTCACCGAGCCGATCTCGAACAGTGTGTCGCTCTTAACGTGCTTACCAGTCGCCTTCGACATCACGCCAAAGTCGTAAACGTCGCGGTGTCTGTCAGTGGCGATCCCGACTGCCATTCCGGGGATGCCATATCGCTGCATCATTGGCTGGATCACCTGGGCGACGATCTTCTCGATGTCCGGTGTCCGGTTAGCCGCCGCGTGGCCGCACGATAACAGCAAAACGGATACGCACAGTGCCGCAACGACGGTCTTGGAATTATTCAGTCGCATCTTTCTGTCGGCCCTTGGGATCGCATCAGCGAGAAGCAGGTAACAAAGCTTTCGGCTGCTTTCCACCCGGTAGTCTAGTCTCTAGCCATCCAGCTCGGGATAATGTCGGAAGATGCCGTCCTGATTGAACGGGATGCGGCGTTTTGAGGCGAGATAGGCGGCGATGCGCTCGCGCTGCGCAACGCGGTCATGCAAGGCGGACAGCAGCGGGTGATTTTTCTCGAGCCGGCGTGCGAGTTGCGGGAACGCCATGCGCAGGCCATCGACGATCTGGAAAAGTGACAGATCGGCATAGGTGATCTTGCGGCCGAGCAGATAGGGGCCGCCGGACTGCTCGACGATCCGCTCGAAGTAGCGAAAATATTTTGGCGCGCGAGCTTTGCGAAAAGATTCGCTGTAGCGTTTCGCTTCCGGCTTTTGCTCATCGTAATAGAGCGCGGACGCAATCGGATGATGGGTGTTGTGAATCTCTTCGACCAGGTCTGTGATCGTGAGTTGAAGCTGATGTGTCCATAGCCGGCCGGCTTCGGCCTTCGGCGCAAGATCGTGGCGGGGGCCGAGATAAAGCAAAATGTTCGCGGTCTGGCCGATCATCATCTTGCCCGCCTTCAGGAACGGCGGGGCGAACGACGGTCGCGCGATGCGTGTGCCATCCAGAAGCTTCATCATGGAATCGACGCCGCTCTTGCGCCGTGCCACATCGACGTAGTCCGCCGCGGCGTCTTCCAGCGCGAGCCGTACGAATTCGCCACGGCCCTGAATCTCGGGCCAATAATAAAGTTCATAGCGCATGCCAGTGTCCCGCTGCCATTGCGTGATCGCGAAACCGGCGCAAATGCGCGCCGGCTTCCTTATTGCGGTCACGTGCGGACAATGCGCAGCGCGGCGTCGGGTTCAATTCACCGCGAAGCAATAGAGCAGTCCGGCGCCGCCCGTGCTCTTGAGCGCATCCTGACTGCAGCCGCCCCGCGTCGGATGCGCCGAATTCCATGAGCGTGCGGCCGCATCGTCGGTCAAACCCTTGCGGTCGACGTGGCCGAGCATGGCGGTGCCATCCGTGCTGCTCGTCCAATTCTTGCAGGTCATGTCCTTGTCCGGTGGAAAGGCGGTCCCGTCCGCTTTCGATCCGGTGAGGATGTCGTGCGTATTTGGCGTGTCGCCGCGGCCATTGACGATTGCGCCGCGTTCGGTCAACGCGGTTTCCTTGGTGAGATTGTTCTGGCCGTGCAGTTCGTCGACATCCTTGGCAATGACGACGCCCTTGGCATTGGTCCACGGACCATGACCGATGCGATCGCGGGCATTCACCGCTTTGCCGGTTGTGCTCTGCGTGCTGAGATAGGCTTGCCACCTCTTGCCGCTTGAGCCTGCTGCGGTGGCCAGACGCGTGCAAAGCGCATCGGCGCCTGCAAGTCCGCCGAGATCGGCGCCCTTGCCGGAGCCGGTGCTGGTGACGAAGAAGGTCATCGCCGCGTTTGCCGCGGTCGTGCTTTGTGCCGCAGCTTTTGTGTCGAGACACACGGCCGTAGCAAGAGCCGCAAGGGACAGTCCGTAAGCCAGACTGGCGCCCGTCGTCTTCCGCATCATATCGCCCTCCCATTAACGTGCCGCGTGGCAGCGTCATGCCAAGCTAACACGGAACGGAGGGAGTCCATTCCCTGGACCATCGAAATTTGGGTGGTCCAGGGTCACGCTATCGCGATGATAGGTCTTCAGCTTTGCTGGATTGCGGAAAGGATCCAGGCGCCACCGTGGCTGCGCAGGAAGGTCCAGATTTCCGTCACCTCCTGCGGGTCGCGCGAACCCTCGGCGACGTGGCCTGAGGAATCGATCCAGGCGTCGACAAGCGAATAGCGCATGGCGACGGACGCATAATCCGTATCGCCCTCACGCCACGCTTCCGCGAGATCGCCCTGCAGAAGATTGATGTCACGCGTTTCGTTTTCGAGGCCGCGGCTTTGCTGCTCCGACAGATCGGCGGAGAAGTCGCTGAGCATTTCCGGCGTCACCATGCTGCGCAGACGCGTCATGTCTTTCGCGCCGTAGGCAAGGGTCACATCGGTCAGCAGACGTTCAAAGGTGTCGTAATCACTTTTCTCGATCGAGATCGGCGCTCCGGATGCTCCGCCGCCAAAAGCCGGCTGTTGCGGCGCGCCGGAGGGGGCGCCGCCGTTGACGTCGCGATAGGCTGGGCCGCCCGCGTAGGCGAGACCCTGGCGCCGCTGCCACCAATTCCAGATCAACCGTCCGACGATGACGATAAGGCCGATCTGCAACAGCAGCCCGAATATCGAGCCAATGCCACCGAGCCCGCCGAAGAGGCCGTGGCCGAACAACATGCCGAACAGACCCGCGCCGAGGAAACCGGCGAACAGTCCACCCATGAGACCCGGCCGGCCGAAAAAGCCGCCTGTCGGCGCTGTGCCTGGCGTCGCTTGCGACGGCCGAGAGGGCTGCGTGACGCTGCGTTGCATTGGCTGCGCCGCGTTGGGCGCTGTCCGTGTCACCGGTGGCGCCGAGAACGTGCGGCTGCCGCGGCTGCCAAAGCTGCCACCACCGCCCGGCCGCGCATCGACGGGGCTGGACGCCAGAACGACCGCAAGGGCCATGAACAGTGCCATTAACACAGTCGCGAACCCTGCGCTCACACTCACGCTGCGACGAAAACGGATCATTCAACTCTCCCGATCATTCGTCCCAGGCAAACTGGGAACCCTCATATGGGGTGAGGAATAGGTCAATTGAAGGGACGAATTCTCGGGTTTCACCGGCGCGCACGATGATGAGGCGTTTCCGGTCAGGTAGCCTGGATCTGCGTGACGGCGACCGCCATCAGTTCGTCCATGGTGCGGCGAATCTGGTGATCCGACTGGACGACATTCTTGGCGTCAAAATCCTTGCGGATTTTCTGGAAAACGTCTTCTTCGCCGGCCGCTTCCAGATCGGCCATGATGACGTCCTTGGCATACACGTCGGCTTCGGTGCCGGTCAGCCCGAGCTTTTCGGCAGCCCAGAGACCGAGCAGCTTGTTGCGGCGGGCTGTGGCTTTGAATCGCAGCTCTTCGTCGTGCGCGAACTTTTTTTCAAATCCGTCTTCGCGCTTGTCAAACGTGGTCATGTCCGCTCCACAATAGTCCGTACCGGCGCGATGCCCAAATCGGGTCATCGGGACTGAAAGAAATAACCTCGATATGTATGCTTTTCAACGTTGGTTCGGACACATAAATATATGGCAATGTTCGGTCGGCTATCCGGCCCGCGTCGATGGAGGCAGCGCGCGGAAACGCGCCTGCGAATATTTCTGTGGAGCCGCCGAAAAGATATCAAGACCCTGTGAATCACTCCGACAAGGGTCGATTGTACTGGGGGGGCCATTCAGATAGGTTGCCTCGAAGGCCGGTCGATCACTGTTCCCGAATCGTCTCGTCCGGTCCTTCGCCGCGGGTCTTTCGTTTCTTAAGCCAGGAGCCTCGGCAGGCATGGATTTTCACAAACCACGGTACATCCCGATGAGTCGTCGCCGTCGCATTTACGAAGGCAAGGGCAAGGTTCTTTATGAAGGACCGGAGCCAGGAACTTTAATCCAGCACTTCAAGGACGACGCCACCGCGTTCAACGCCAAGAAGCACGAAGTGATTGAAGGGAAGGGGGTCCTCAACAACAGGATCTCCGAATACGTCTTCCAGCACCTCAACGACATCGGCGTGCCAACGCATTTCATCCGCCGTCTCAACATGCGCGAGCAGTTGATCCGCGAAGTGGAGATCATTCCGCTCGAGGTCGTCGTGCGTAACGTCGCCGCAGGCTCGCTCTCGACGCGGCTCGGCCTTGAGGAAGGCACGCAGCTGCCGCGCTCGATCATCGAGTTCTATTACAAGAACGATCAGCTCAATGACCCGATGGTGTCGGAAGAGCACATCACGGCCTTCGGATGGGCGACCCCGCCGGAGATCGACGACATCATGGCGCTTGCCATCCGCGTCAACGACTTCCTCTCCGGGCTTTTCCTCGGTGTCGGCATCCGCCTCGTCGACTTCAAGATGGAGACCGGCCGGCTGTGGGAAAACGACATGCTGCGCATCGTCGTTGCTGACGAGATTTCGCCGGATAGCTGCCGGTTGTGGGACATCAAGTCGAACGACAAGCTCGACAAGGATCGTTTCCGCCGCGATCTCGGCGGTCTGCTCGAAGCCTATACCGATGTCGCGCGCCGGCTCGGCATCATGGCCGAGAACGAACCGCCGCGCGGCACCGGGCCGGTTTTGGTCAAGAGCTGACGCGACGACTTGTGCGCGGCTGCTGAGGCGATCTGCCATCACCAAGCGACAATGACGAATTGTGGATGAAAGACGACCGATGAAGGCTCGTATTACCGTCACGCTCAAGACCGGCATTCTCGACCCGCAGGGCAAGGCCATCGAAGGGGCCTTGCGTTCGCTCGGCGTCGATGGCGTCGCCAGCGTCCGTCAGGGCAAGGTGTTCGATATCGAACTCGACGGCGGCGATCAGGCGAAGGCCGAAACGCTGCTCAAGCAGGCGGCGGACAAGCTGCTCGCCAACACCGTGATCGAGAATTATCGGGTCGAAGTTTTGGGATGATTCTTTCCCTCTCCCTCAAGAGGAGAGGGACAAGAAACAAACTGGTCCCTCAAGGGGAGAGGGAAATTAAGCGGAAATATTGAGATCGATGAAAGCGGCCGTCCTCGTATTCCCCGGCATCAATCGCGAGCGCGACATGGCGCGTACGCTGCGTCTCGTGTCCGGGCGCGAGCCGACAATGGTGTGGCACGCCGAAACGGCATTGCCGGCCGGCACCGATCTCGTCGTCCTGCCGGGCGGTTTCAGCTATGGCGATTATCTGCGCTGTGGCGCGATTGCCGCGCGCGCGCCGATCATGGACGCGGTGCGGGCCTACGCGGCGAAGGGCGGCCTCGTGCTCGGCGTCTGCAACGGATTTCAGATCCTGTGCGAAGCGGAGCTTCTGCCCGGCGCGCTGATGCGCAATTCCCGGCTGAAATTCATCTGTCATAACGTCCACCTGCGCGTCGAACGCGACGACACGCCATTCACCCGCGGCTACAAGGCGGGCCAGGTGATCGAGGTGCCGGTCGCGCATGGCGAAGGCAATTACACGGCGGACGCCGATACGCTGGCGCGGCTCGAAGGCGAGGGGCGTGTGCTGTTCCGTTATTGCAGTGCTGCGGGCGAGGTCAGTGAGCCGTGGAATCACAACGGCGCGGTCAATTCCATCGCGGGAATCGCCAGCGAACGCGGCAACGTGCTCGGCATGATGCCGCATCCGGAAAACCACGTCGAAGACACGATGGGCTGGACAGACGGCCGCGGGCTGTTTTCGGGGTTGAGCGATCTTCTGGCAAAAGCAGCCTGAACGCCTTCATACGCTACGGATGCAGGATGGCGATGAAGACCAGCACCAGCCCGACGAACCCCACGCCCCACACGACGCTGCGCAAGACCGGAATGCCTGCCGCGTAGATCGGCACATAGGCGATCCGGGCCAGCAGATACAGCCACGCGCCCCACAGCGTCAGGCTGCCGTCGCGACCGCCCACATGGGCGATGAGGATCGCGCCGATGAACAGCGGCAGCGTCTCGAACAGGTTCTTTTCCGCGCGCTGCAGCCGTCCGGTGATTTTGCCGACCGGCGGTCCTTGTTCGTCGCGCGGCCCGACATTGTAGGTTGAGCCGGTCTCTTGCGTGCGCAGGAAGCCGGCGAGCAGGATTTGCACGACGGCGAGAACCAGCGTCCAGCCCGTGAGCGTCAGTTCGGTGGTCATGGCGTGATTCCCCCTTGGCGGCGTGGCCAAGCCGTCTTCCTAGGACACTTTGCGAGGCGGCGAAATCGGGGGCGCCTCATTGTCGCCGATCCGGCCCGGCAGAGATGCAGGAATAGGCGTGGATGGGCCGTCGAAACTATGTATCTGAGGGGTGAAATGCCCTCCCGCACCGTCTAGAAAGAGCCGTGACCAGCAACAAAACCCCCATCACGCCGGACCTCGTCGCCGAACATGGCCTCAAGCCGGACGAATATCAGCGCATCCTCGATCTGATCGGCCGCGAGCCGACGCTGACCGAACTCGGCATCTTCTCGGCGATGTGGAACGAGCACTGCTCGTACAAATCCTCGAAGGTGCATCTGCGCGGCCTGCCGACGAGCGCGCCGTGGGTGATCCAGGGGCCGGGCGAGAATGCCGGCGTCATCGACATCGGCGACGGGCTGGCGGTCGTCTTCAAGATGGAGAGCCACAACCACCCGAGCTACATCGAGCCCTATCAGGGCGCGACGACCGGCGTGGGCGGTATTTTGCGCGACGTGTTCACCATGGGTGCGCGGCCGATCGCCTGCCTTAATGCGCTGTCGTTCGGCGATCCGTCGCACCCCAAGACACGCCATCTCGTCTCCGGGGTCGTGGCTGGCGTCGGCGGCTACGGCAACTCCTTCGGGGTGCCGACAGTGGGCGGGCAGGTGCGTTTCCACAGCCGCTACGACGGCAACAATCTCGTCAACGCCATGGCCGTCGGCCTCGCGGAAACCGACAAGATTTTCTACGCAGCCGCCTCCGGCGTCGGCATGCCCATCGTCTATCTCGGCTCGAAGACCGGCCGCGACGGCATCCACGGCGCGAGCATGGCATCGGCGGAGTTCGGCGCGGATTCCGAGGAGAAGCGGCCGACCGTGCAGGTCGGCGATCCGTTCGCGGAAAAGCTGCTGCTTGAAGCCTGTCTGGAGATCATGGCCAAGGATTGCGTCATCGCGATTCAGGACATGGGCGCGGCGGGGTTGACCTGTTCGGCGGTCGAGATGGGCGCCAAGGGCGACCTCGGCGTTACGCTCGATCTCGACAAGGTGCCGTGCCGCGAGGAAGGCATGAGCGCCTACGAGATGATGCTCTCGGAAAGCCAGGAGCGCATGCTCATGGTGCTCAAGCCCGAGAAGGAAAAGGAAGCCGAAGACATTTTCCGCAAATGGGGCCTCGATTTCGCGATCGTCGGCGAAACCACGCCGACGATGCGCTTCATCGTCCGCCATCGCGGTGAGGTGATGGCCGATCTGCCGATCAAGGAACTCGGCGACCAGGCGCCCGAATACAACCGGCCGTTCACCGAAGCCAAAAGGCTGCCGGAGATCGATGCCGCCGGTATCAACGCGCCGATGGGCATTGCGGATGCCTTGCTCAAGCTGATCGGCACGCCCGAGCTGTGCTCGAAGCGCTGGGTGTGGGAGCAATACGATCACGTCATCGGCGGCAACACGGTGCAGCGCCCCGGCGGCGATGCGGCCGTGGTGCGCGTGCTCGATGGCCCGAAGGCGATCGCGATGACGGCGGATGTGACGCCGCGCTACTGCGAGGCCGATCCGTATGAAGGCGGCAAGCAGGCGGTTGCGGAAGCGTGGCGCAACCTCACGGCGGTCGGCGCGCATCCGCTCGCGATCACGGACAATCTGAATTTCGGCAATCCCGAGAAGCCCGAGATCATGGGCCAGTTCGTCGGCTGCATACGCGGCATATCGGAAGCCTGCCAGACGCTCGACTTCCCTGTCGTGTCCGGCAATGTCTCGCTCTACAACGAAACCAACGGACGCGGGATATTGCCGACGCCGACTATCGGCGCTGTCGGCGTTCTCGACGATTTTCAGAAATCAGCGTCGCTCGCCTTCAAGGCCGAAGGCGAGGCGATCCTGTTGGTCGGCGCGACCAAAGGCTGGATCGGCCAGTCGCTGTATCTGCGCGACATCTGCGGCCGCGAAGAAGGCGCGCCGCCGCCCGTCGCTCTTTTCATTGAGAAACAGGTGGGCGACGCCGTGCGCGCGCTCATCGATGGAGATGTGGCGACGGCAGTCCATGACGTGTCCGACGGCGGATTGCTGATCGCGCTCGCCGAGATGGCGATGGCATCGAACATCGGCGCCGTGCTCGACGCCGCGCCTGCCAATATAACGGCGCATGCCTTCTGGTTCGGCGAGGATCAGGCGCGCTATGTCGTCACCGTGCCGGAAAGCACTGCTGCGACTGTGTTGAGCCGGATCAGCGATGTCGGCGTGCCAGTGATGCGGCTCGGCACGACTGGCGGCGACAGCCTGCGCATCGACGGTGAGACGGAAACGGCCATCGCGACACTGCGTGCCCGTCACGAAAAATGGTTTCCGCACTATATGGCTGGTCACGCCACCGATCTGGCGTAAGACGCTCCGTTTCGCGTCACACGATCCGCGCCACAAGCCGGCTTCGGCGCAACACGCTCACGACACTCCAGCTCAAGAGAAGGGCGGCGGCGAACATGATTGCCGCTTTGGAGGCGACGTTGAGCTGCGTGTGCACGAGCGCGACCTTGAGCCACAGAATGACAACGAAGTGGCAGAGATAGACGCCGTAGGCGCTGCCACGGAGCCGGTCGAGAAATGCGAGACCCGAGTCGCGAAAGCGCAAGAACACGGCGAGCAGCGCGAAGCTGACGGTCGCGCAGAACACCGACGTCGTCATGCCGTCGAGCGCGCTCCACCATGCCGGCGGATTGGCGGGGACGGGCCATTGTGCGTGGCGCAGCGCCGTGATGAGAACAACCGCGCAGAACGCACCCAAGGCAGCCGCGCACCACGCCGCCCACTGGCGGACGAGGGGTCCGCGTTCAGCCAGCAATCCATGCTCCATATTCGCGGCTCCGATCCCGGCGCCGGCGAAGAAATACACGGCATAAAGCAGCGGCCGGGTCGCCTGCACCGCGAAGGGACCGATTTCGAACCAGCGGGATTCCGGAAATGCCATGAGCAGAGGGACGTAAGCCGCGCAGGACGCGAGAACCAGCGGCACGAAAAAATAGGACGGCCGGACGTGGGCCCATTTTGAGAGACGATTGATCGGGGCAAGAATGGCCGGCGCAGTGCGATAGAGCATCACAGCGAGCGCGTCGAACGCCAGAAGTACCCAGACGAACCAGGCGGGACCGGCCGGATGCGGCCCATGCAGCAGTGTCGTCGCCCAATAGGTGAAGAACCCGAGATCCGGATTGGCGTTCAACGCTTCCGGATAATTGGCGATCGGCATCAGCACGATCACCGAAAGAATGAAAGGAATGCCGAGGCGCACTGCGCGGTCGCGCAGGAATGCGGCGATACCCTTGCGCGCGAGGCTCGGCCACACGAACAGCCCTGAGAGAAAAAACATCAGGGCCATGAAGAAACTGTCGTTGAACAACACAAACAGGTCAAAGCCCAGCCAGCCGTCGTGATGTTCGACGCGAGTAAATGGAAGTGCGGCGTGATAGGCGACGACGAGGATCGTGCAGAATGTGCGCGCACGATCGAGTGCGATGGTTCTTTCTTGCATGGGCTCTATAATTTGGTCCGCAAAATTTAAGGCTTTGGACAATGCGCAGATGTGTCGGAAACAGTTCGACCTAGTAAACGTTCCGTCGTGGCGTTGATGTGGCAAAGCTTTTCGGATCGGAATAGGTGCCCTGCGGCTGCGGGAGGTCAGGCTGGCCCGATGATCAACTCAAGCGGGCATCCAGCCCTGACGATGCGGACTTATATTCTGTCATGCCCGCGAAAGCGGGCATCCAGTTCTTTTGTCGCGACGTTGAGATGGCAGGCGGTCAAAGAAAAGCGCTGGGTGCCCGCTTACGACCGATAGAAATGCATCTGACGGAGGCTGTCGATTGCTAGTCGGCAATTTCCTCGATCCGCACTTTGTTCGGATAAAAGGCGAGCCGCTCGCGGATTTCCGCCACGGCCGGAAACGGCTGCTCGTAGCTCCACACCGCGTTCTCGGCGGCGTGACCGTCGACATTGACGTTGAAATAACTGGCATCACCCTTGAAAGGACAATGCGTCGAATGCGCAGTGCGCGAGAGCAGCGTCATGTCGGTATCTTCGCGCGGGATGTAGTGCACCGCCGGCAGCGTCGTCTCGCGCAGCGTCAGCGCGCCTGTGGTGTTGGCGATCACGCGGTCGCCGGCAAAAACGCGAATCCTGTTGGGATTGGCGACGATGGAAATGGGGTGGGCCGGGCCGGGCTCTTTCATGTCGTCTCCTCTTTCGGCGATGCGACCTGCCATGGTGGTGGTGACGGCAGGCTGCCGTGACTGTGCAGGGCGGCTATCCGCCGCTGGCGATGCTTTCGCGAAGCATATATGTCTGCATGCGAGGGATGGCAGGGTGCTTCGGCAGCCCAGAATGGAGACGATGTTATGGCGATGGACGCCCGCGAAATCGAAAGACTCATCAAAGCGCGCCTGCCGGACGCCGAGGTGACGATTCGTGACCTCGCGGGAGACGGCGACCACTATGCGGCGACCGTCATTTCACCGTCGTTCAAGGGCAAATCCCGCGTCCAGCAGCACCAGATTGTCTATGAGGCCTTGCAGGGCCAGATGGGCGGCAAGCTGCACGCCCTGGCGTTGCAGACGGCCGCGCCGGACGCCTGAGGGCGCCGTTTTCGAGCCGATTTTGCGGAAATCAGCAGCTTTTCGGCCTTGAGGCCGGGTGCCGGGATGACGATATAGACACAAGGGTGGGCGCAGGCGCGTCGCGGCAGCCCATACGAATTGGCATTTGGGACAAAAGCGGCAAATCAGCTATAAACCGCAGTCAGCGGCTGCAGCGCGGAGCGAGAAGGACGGACCATGAGCATCGAACAATTTATCGCGAATGAAGTGAAGGGCAATGATGTGGTGCTGTTCATGAAGGGCACGCCGCAGTTTCCCCAATGTGGATTTTCCGGGCAGGTGGTCCAAATCCTTGATCATGTCGGAGTGACCTATAAGGGCCTCAACGTTCTTGAATCCGATGACCTGCGCAACGGCATCAAGGACTATTCGAAATGGCCGACCATCCCGCAACTTTACGTGAAGGGCGAATTCGTCGGCGGCTGCGATATCATTCGCGAGATGTTCCAGGCAGGTGAGCTGCAGCAATTGTTCGAGGAAAAAGGCGTGCCGGTGCGGGGCGTCGCGACGGCCTGATATCGGGTCTGTCGTTTCGGCGGCCGGCGAACCCGGCGACCGGGCACATTTAATGAATGATGAGGGCCCCTGTCGGGGCCCTTGCTGTTTTCCGCGATCCCTGCCGATAATCTCCCATGCCCGCAAAGACGGGCCCAGGGAGGGATCACATGGTCACCGAGAAGGCGGCATTTCCGTTCTTGCGGCGCGCTCGCTGTCGCGCCACTCCGCGTGTCATTTCATTGCGCCGCGCGGCGCTGGCGGCGGCCGTGCTGTGCATCGTGCCGCTGACGGCACAGGCGCACGTGACCGAGTTGCGCATCACGTCGACCGCGCCGTTTCTCAACGGTGAAAGCTTCGGCAAGACCGGCGCCTATGTCCGCATCATGGGCGTCGCCAAAGGCGAGATCGATCCGAAAAGCGCGCAGAACGCATCCATCGTCGATCTCGACAAGGCGCCGCGTAACGCGCGAGGCATGGTCGAATACGATGTCGACATCACCATCCTCAAGCCGGCCGACCTGTCCAAAGGCAACGGCTTCCTGTTCTACGAAGTGCTCAATCGCGGCAACAAGCAGGTGACACAGCGTTTGCACGACCTGACCGTGCCCGGGCTGATGGCGCAAAACGATCCAAAGACCCGGGCCGAGGTCGGCAACGGTTTCCTCTTCGAGCGCGGCTATACGCTGGTGTGGTCCGGCTGGGACCCCGACGTGCCGAAGTCGAACGCCCGGATGAGCGCGCGCCTGCCCATGGCCATGCAGGACGGCAAGCCGATCGTGAAACGCATCCGCCATGAATTCCAGATCGGCCTGCGCGTGCGTGCCGACACGCTGACCGCGAAGCTGGTCTATCCTGCGGCGACCACCGATACGACCAAGGCGCGGCTGACAAAGCGGCTGCGCGAGACCGATAAGCGCATCGACGTGCCTGCCGACCAGTGGGAGTTCGCCGATGCGCGGTCGGTGCGGCTGCTGCCGAAGGACACCAAGTTCGATCCCAATGCGATCTACGAACTCTGGTACGACGCGACCAATCCGGTTGTGCTCGGCGTCGGCTATGCTGCGACGCGCGATGTCGTGTCGTTCTTGCGTTATGCGGCTGCGGACGCCAAAGGAACCGCCAATCCGTTGCGCGCAAACGGAAACGGTGTCCAGCATGTGCTCGGCTTCGGCGGCTCGCAGAGCGGCCGCTTCCTGCGTCTCTTCATCGAAATGGGGATGAACAAGGACGAGCAAGGCAAAAAGATTTTCGACGGCGTCTATTCGCACACGGCCGGCGCGGGAAAAGTTTTCGGCAATCATGAGTTCGGCATGCCGGCGCGCACCGGCACGCAGCATGAGGATCACGACTACCCGGAGAACTGGTTTCCATTCTCGACCGCGACCGCCACGGATCCTTTCTCTGGCAAGTCGGGTTCGATCCTGCGTGGTGACGGCAGCGATCCAAAAATCATCGAGAGCAACACCTCGACGGAATATTGGCAGAAAGGTGCGTCGCTGCTCACCGTCGATCCGTCCGGAAAAAGCGATATGACGCTGCCCGCGAATGCGCGCGTCTACCTGATTGCAGGCACAAAACACGGCGGTCATGCCGCGCTCAAGCCAAAGCGCGGCGTCTGCGTCAACATAAGCAACCCGCACAACCCGGGTCCGGCGATGCGGGCTCTGGTCGTCGCGCTCACAGAATGGGTCGCAGACAACAAGGCGCCGCCGCCGAGCATGGTCCCGACGCTGGCCGCGCATACGGCCGTTACACCGAAAATGCTTGAATGGCCGAAGACGAAGGACATCGTGCCGCCGCCCGGCAACAACAATGTCAGCGTGCCGCCGGATTGGATCGATCCAAAACCCAGCACCCAGCATTACGCGACATTCGTCACGGCGATCGACGGCGATGGCAACGAGGTGGCCGGCATTCGCCTTCCGGACATTGCCGTTCCACTCGCGACTTACACGGGCTGGAACATGATCAAGATCGCGCCGAGCGAGTTGTGCGATCGGGAAGGGACCTACGCGCCGTTCGCCAAGACGAGGGCGGAGCGCGAGGCGGCGCATGATCCGCGGCTGTCGCTGGAAGAACGCTATGGCACGCACGACGCCTTTGTCGCCAAGACCAAAGCGGCTGCCGACGCGCTTGTTGCGCAACGCTTGTTGTTGCCGGCGGATGCTGCGGCCTACGTCAAGGCGGCGCAGCAGAGCGATAGTTTCTGAGGGCGATGTGGCATCGCGCTCGTGCGTGGTGCCGCATGGTTTTGCGGTTTCGCATCCGTGCGAATACTTAGACGCGCTCGCGGATGATGTGTCGCTCGGGCTCGATCTGACGTATGCGGACGGTACCTTGATCTCGGGCGATCCCGCGCACGGCGTCATTACGTCAATGTCACTGACTAAACGATTCATACACGGCGAGGATGGGGTCCGGCAAAAACCAGGCGAAAAAGCCTGTCGCGGATGCACTGTCGCGCCAGACGCAGTCGGTGGGCGATGTCCCGAGGTTTCCTCTCTAGCGGGCATGCAGTTGGGCTGCTCGGCGACATCCGCCCTTAACGCAGGTGGGTTTAAAAAAGAAAAATAAGCGACGCGTGATCCGGCAAAGCGGGAGTCAGAATCTCGTGCAGTGATTCGAAAACGCGCCGATGGATTTTCAAAACTTTAAGTTGCGACGCGTGAATTACCGAATCATGAGTAGCTCCTTGCGCTACTCCAGTACGGATGAAAGGCGCGTTTCATCAGATTTTCCGCCGTCTCTTCTCGAATGCGGCTCAGTTCTGCCGCGAAGTTCTTGAATTATAGCATGCAGGAACTTGAAGGGGGACATCATGACGAATGTCTATACGTCTACCGGCGAGTTGCGACGCCGTCGCATTTTGTCATCAGATCAGAATCATGACGACTCTTCGGCCGTCGATGATCTGCTCGAAGAGAATGCAAAGCTCAGAAAACTCGTCGTCGAACTGTCGAGGCTTGCCATAAAAAACGTTGCCGATAGAGAGTAGGTTTCGGCGCGGCAGCGGTAAAATCGTGACGATAACCGGCGCTGTCAGCAGCGGCGTTGGGGCATCGCCTTGACGCGTGCTCTCGTGGGCGAGCCGAAACTTCTCCTGCTTGATGAACCACGGTCCAATCTCGATGCGCAACAGCGCGAGCTAATGCGCATACCGTGGGTGCCGGCGATTTTGGCATCAAGCCACGTCTGTTGCCGAGCAGCAGGCGTGAAGCGCGCGCGGGCGTCGCAGTAGCGGGCACGTAAGCCCGCGCAATCCATCCCGAGACCGAGACGTCGAGCCGGTCAGTTTGACGCCGGTCAGCCCCTCATAATTGAGCTGGCGGCACCGAAGTCGGTGACTGAAGTCGATTGCTGCCTTTCCCGTCCTGACATCATCGGGAATATGCCGCGCTCGGAATTGTTGTATCCTGAGTGCGCATAAGGGGGCGGGCAGCCTCCGTCGTCTGGGAGGATTTCATGAATCGGATTGCCATGGTTGCGCTCGCGGGCGCAGCAGCATTGATTGCCGGACAAGCCAGGGCGCAGCAGCAAACGACAGCGCCCGCACCGGCACGGGATTTTTCCAAGGTCGAGATCAAGAGCACCGACCTCGGCCACAACACCTACATGCTGCAGGGCGAGGGCGGCAATATCACCATCGCGGTCGGCGGTGATGGCATCATCATGGTCGATGGCGAATTCGCGCCGCTGCACGACAAGATCAAGGCGGCGATCGAAGCGATCTCGAAGAAGCCTATCAAATATCTCGTCAACACGCATTTCCATGGCGATCACACCGGCGGCAACGTGCCCTTCTCCAAGGACGGTACGGTTGTCGTGACCAATGCCAACGTGAAGAAACGCCTGGCTGCCGGCACCACCAACGGGCTCACCGGCGCGAAGACGCAACCGGCGCCAGAGGCGGCGTTGCCGGCCAAGACCTACACCAGCAAGATGACGCTCAAGGTTAAAGGGCGCACTGCAAAGCTCGCCCATGTCGCGAACGCGCATACCGACGGCGACACCTATATCTGGTTTGCCAAAGCCAATGTGCTCTCAACCGGTGACACGTTCACCAACGGTCTTTACCCGAACATTGATTTTGCCAACGGCGGCAACATCAAGGGAATGATCGCGGCGACCGGCACCTATCTCAAAATGATCAACGACAAGACCAAGATCGTTCCCGGCCATGGACCGCTCGGCGACAAGGCCGCATTGATCGCCTATCGCAAGATGCTGACGACCGCACGCGACCGCATGGCAAAGCTCGTCGCCGAAGGTAAAAGCGAGGACGAAGTGGTGGCGGCCAAGCCGTTTGCCGATCTCGATGCCAAGTGGGCGCAGAGCGAGCAGCGAAGCAAGAACTTCATGCGCGTCGTCTACAATTCCTTGAAGCCGAAACAGGCGTCCCGTTAAAGCAGCCCGCCGCTCCACGGCTAATGCTGTCATGCCCGCGTAAGCGGGCATCGAGTTCTTTCGAGGCCGATCCACATGCTGTCATGCCCGCGAAAGCGGGCATCCAGTTCTTCGTTGTTCTGCCGAAAAGTGCTGGGTACCCGCTGGTGCCCGGCCTGCCGGCCCACCGTGCCGCGCGAACAAAAACCCCCGCCGGCGGCGGGGGTTGATGAAACGTAATTGGCTGCGCGGCTGGTTTTGATCAGCGCGAATAATATTCGACGACGAGATGCGGCTCCATCTGCACCGGGTAGGGCACATCGCTGAGCACGGGAATCCGCGACACCTTCGCGGTCATCTTGTTGTGGTCGGTCTCGATATAATCGGGCACGTCGCGCTCGGCCAACTGGGTGGCTTCGAGCACGAGGGCAAGCTGCTTGGAGGCATCCTTGACCTCGATCACGTCGCCGACCTTGAGCCGGTAGCTCGGGATCGTCACGCGCCGGCCGTTGACCTTGATGTGGCCGTGGCTGACGAACTGGCGCGCAGCGAATACGGTGGGGACGAACTTGGCGCGGTAGATCGCGGCGTCGAGACGGCGTTCGAGCAGGCCGATCATGTTGGCGCCCGAGTCGCCCTTCATGCGAATGGCCTCGTCATAGATGGCGCGGAACTGCTTTTCGGAAATGTTGCCGTAATAGCCACGGAGTTTCTGCTTGGCGCGCAACTGGACGCCGTAGTCGGAAAGCTTGCCCTTGCGGCGCTGGCCGTGCTGGCCGGGGCCGTATTCGCGGCGGTTCACCGGGCTCTTCGGGCGGCCCCAGATGTTTTGACCCAGGCGGCGGTCGAGCTTGTATTTTGCCTCAAGGCGCTTTGTCATCGCGTTCCTCTTGTCGGCTCGGATGATCCCAAGCCATTGATTGAAAACAAGGTTGAGGAATCACGCCCTCCTCTGGCCCGGCACGCCGGACCTGACAGACCTCTCCCGAAGCAACGGGACAAATCACGGGTCGCGAAACACGACGCGGGCCGAAATGGCCCGCGCGTGAGCGGTTTCTAGGGCTAAAGCGGGAACGGTGTCAATGCCGGCGCGGCAGGGCGGGCTGACGCGCTTGCAGCGGCGCGGCCGGCCCGCCATATTTGTACCGGTCAGACCGGGCCCCTCTGGCAGTCTTGGGACTGCGATGTCGGATTGATCGAACCGCAGAAGGGCTCCTGCCGATGACCGACTTTTTCGCTATTTCCCCAGACGCTCTGGCCGCGTTGTTCCAGGTGATCATGATCGACCTGGTGCTCGCCGGTGACAACGCCGTGGTGATCGGGCTTGCCGCCGCCGGCCTGCCGCCCGAAAAGCGGGCCCGCGCGATCCTGATCGGCATCATCGCGGCGACGGTGTTGCGCATCGCCTTCGCGGGCGTGGCCCTTGAGTTGCTGAAGATCGTTGGCCTGCTGCTGGCCGGCGGCATCTTGCTGCTCTGGGTCTGCTGGAAGATGTGGCGCGAACTGCGCGGACCGGGGGTCGAGGATACCGAAGCGGCACTTGGTGCGAAAGAGGCGCATGTGCCAAGCAAGACGTTCGCGCAGGCTGCCTGGCAGATCGTCATGGCGGACGTGTCGATGTCGCTCGACAACGTGCTGGCAGTCGCGGGCGCTGCGCGCGATCATCCGTGGGCTCTGGTTTTCGGGCTGGGCCTGTCGATCGTGCTGATGGGCATTGCCGCGAGCTTCATCGCGCGTCTGCTCAATCGCCACCGCTGGATCGCTTATGTCGGGCTCGCGATCATCCTCTATGTCTCGTTCGACATGATCTGGCGCGGCGCCCACGAAGTGTGGCCGTATCTGTTCGGCTAAAATGCAAAAGTTTTTAACGTGCGGGCCAGCTCTGCCGGCGGTGCGCTGCCGGAGGTGAAGACGAAGGACGGAGCCCCAGGGCGCTCGGATGCGGGAGGACACTCCTGCAAAAGTGTGGCGACGCGGCGCGCGATCGCCGGCGCCGGATCGATCCAGGTCACCGGCCATGGCGCGAGGCGCCTGAACCGCTCCAGCAACAATGGATAATGCGTGCAGGCGAGCACAATGGTGTCGGTGCGCCGATCATCGGCGTCGATGAAGCAGGGCGCGATTTCCGCCGCGAGGTCGGCGTCGGCCGCCGGTTCGCCGTGCAGCTCCGCTTCGCCGAAGGCGGCAAGCCGCGCCGAGCCGACAAGCGCGACGCTGGAGCCGTTGCCGAATTCACGGATCAGCGCGTGCGTGTATTCGCGCCGCACGGTGGCCTCGGTGCCGAGCACCGACACGCGCTTCGTGAGCGAGGCCGCGCAGGCCGGCTTGATCGCCGGCACCGTGCCGACGAACGGCACCGCGAAGCGCGCGCGCAGCGCCGGTAGCGCAATGGTCGAGGCCGTGTTGCAGGCGATAACGACGAGCGCCGGCTGCCGCGCCGCGATCTCTTCGTCCATGATCGCGAGCATGCGCGCGACGAGTGCGTCGTCGCTCAGGCGGCCGTAGGGAAAGCCCGCGTCATCGGCGACGTAGCGGTAATAGGCGTCTGGCCGCAGCGCGACGACCTCGCGCAACACCGTCAGGCCGCCGAGGCCCGAGTCGAATACGATGATCGTAGGAGTGGAATCAGAAGACATGCAGGGATGCGACATTGCGAAGATGACACGCAGTTAATACACGACGATCGAATCGTGACAATGGGTCGCGCGAGGATGGGACCGCGTGCGGGAACGGGTCTTCGCGTCGATACGTTGTCAACGCATGGGTCGTGTCTGATCTGTGTCGCGGCGAGTTCGTTTCAGCGCTTGATCACAGCAGTGCGGCCAATATTCAGCGCGCGGTCACAACAGCAATGCAGTGGAGTAGGAATCAATCATGTCTATGACGACGATTAAAAAACTTTCATTTGCCGGCGTTTTGCTCCTCGGAACAGCCGGCATCGCGGCCGCGGCTCCGGCCATTGTCGAATCAGACCTCAATCTTCGCGCCGGCCCGAGCACCGGCTACGGCGTCGTTGCGGTGATGCCAGGCGGTGCGAGCGTCGATGTGCTGAACTGCACCGGCTCCTGGTGTCGTGTCGGTTTCGGTGGAACCGTTGGCTACGCCAGCCGCAGTTACCTCGATGTCGGCGGCGCCGCCTATGCCGCGCCGGTCTATGCGGCGCCTATATATCGCCCCGTCTATGAGGAGCCCTATTACCGTGCCCCGTATTATGCCGGTCCGGCTTTTGGAGTCGGCATCCACATCGGTGGCGGCGGCCATCACTGGCGCGGCGGTGGTCATCATTGGCGCGGAGGTGGCCATCATGGAGGAGGCTCCCACCATGGCGGGGGTCACCACGGTGGCGGTCACCACGGTGGTGGGCATCATCACTAACAGGACGCTATCCGCCTAAAGCGTTTCCAGTGACGAAAAGACCACGGTGTTTGCACACCGTGGTCTTTGCGCATGGGGCAACGTAGTGTGTTGGCTCTACGACGAGCCAAAAACGCGCTTAAAAATCGTGTCGACGTGCTTGAGGTGATAGCCGAGATCAAATTTCTCTTCGAGTTCGGCGTCGCTCAACGCGGCTGTCACGTCGGGGTCGTTCTTGAGGAATGTCAGGAAGTCGCCTTCGCCGCGCCAGACGCGCATCGCATTGCGCTGCACGAGGCGATAGGCATCTTCGCGTGAGACGCCTTTCTGTGTCAGCGCGATCAGCACGCGCTGGGAATGCACAAGCCCGCCGAGACGGTCGAGGTTCTTCTGCATGTTTTCCGGATAGACCAGCAGTTTATCGATCACGCCGGTGAGCCGCGAAAGGGCGAAGTCGAGTGTCACTGTCGCATCGGGGCCGATCATGCGCTCGACGGACGAATGCGAAATGTCGCGCTCATGCCACAGCGCGACGTTCTCCAGTGCCGGCGTCACATAGGCGCGGACCATGCGCGCGAGACCGGTGAGATTTTCCGACAGCACCGGATTGCGCTTGTGCGGCATCGCCGAGGAGCCTTTCTGGCCCTCGGAAAAGAATTCTTCCGCTTCCAGCACTTCCGTGCGTTGCAGATGCCGGACTTCGGTGGCGAGGCGTTCGATCGAGGAGGCGACGATGCCAAGTGCCGCGAAATAGGCGGCATGACGATCGCGCGGGATCACCTGCGTCGAGACAGGTTCGGGCACGAGGCCCATCGCCTTGGCGACATGCTCTTCGACGCGCGGATCGATCTGCGCAAATGTGCCGACGGCGCCGGAGATCGCGCAGGTCGCGACTTCCTTGCGCGCGACGACCAGCCGTTCGCGGTTGCGCGTGAATTCGGCAAATGCCTGCGCCAGCTTCAGGCCGAACGTGGTCGGTTCGGCATGGATGCCGTGCGAGCGCCCGATCGTCGGCGTCATCTTGTGTTCGAAGGCGCGGCGCTTGAGCGCGGCCAGAAGCTTGTCGACATCGGCGATCAGCATATCGGCGGCGCGGACAAGCTGCACGTTGAGGCAGGTGTCAAGCACGTCGGACGACGTCATGCCCTGATGCACGAACCGCGCCTCGGGTCCGACATGTTCGGACAGATGCGTGAGGAAGGCGATGACGTCGTGCTTGACCTCGGCCTCGATGGCGTCGATGCGCGCGATGTCGAATTTTGCCTTGCCGCCCTTGTCCCAGATCGTCTTCGCGGCTTCTTTCGGGATGATTCCCAGTTCAGCCATGGCGTCGGCGGCATGGGCCTCGAT
>Ga0310811_10003277_pt1 | contig 20370 bp, 14 predicted proteins | sample YCmetagenome_FD_207642 | JGI IMG/M metagenome (GOLD analysis project Ga0310811, IMG submission 207642) | Soil microbial communities from experimental microcosm in Duke University, North Carolina, United States - YC | ecosystem: Engineered > Artificial ecosystem > Soil microcosm > Unclassified ...
CTATCCCGATTGAGTTGCCTGTTCAGCGTGGACCGGTGCGCACCCGGTTTTCCTCGGTCAGCATATAGGCTTTCTTGCTTTCGAAATCCCGCGCGATGCCGATGACCATGAATTCCAGCGCGGTCCGCCCCGTGGCGGCGAAGGCCCTGCTTTCTCCCAGCGCGGCGGGAACGGCGTCGCCGGCATGGATTTCCACCGTCTCCCCGTCAATCGTCGCGGTGCCGTCCCCGCTCATCACATAATAGACTTCCGCCATGTCCTTCTTGGTATTCGGCCCTGCCGTCACACCCGGCGGCAGCAGCAGGTGATCCACATAGGACCAGGTGCTGTAGAAGGTGCTGGGATCAAGACCGCGGTGATACATGGCGGTGCCCTTGCCGCCTTCAAAGTCCGGCATCGGTTTGTCGAGCGACTTGTCCAGATTCATATGGATGAATTGCGGCAGAGCGTCCTTCGGCGCGCCGACCCGGCCATCGTCCAGATTCCAGGCATCGTAGAAATGCGGCAATAGGCCGACATTGATGTTCATCCACTGTACAGGCTTGCCCGACTGGTTGGTGATGGCATGGCTGTGTCCGAGACGGGCCACCGCGCCGGCGGGACCTTTGAGGACGGAGGTGCGGCTGTCGATGGAATATTCCGCCTCGCCATCCAGGATGACGAACATCTCTTCACAGTAATTGTGGAAATGCTCGCCGATGCCGCCGCCCGGCGGCAGTACCCCCCGGTGGAGGAAGAAGAGATTGACACCCAGATTGAATTTCGCCGTGCTGGCGCGGCCATCAAACAGGGCCATGTAATCCATGGGCCCCGAGCCATTGTGCACCGTGGGATGGTGCGGATAATTCGGTCCCGCGCCATGGGCGATACGCTGCGCCAGGGGCACATGCGTGCGCGACAGGGGACTGGACGCCGAATAGGGATCGGCCGGAAACGTCATTCCCGGTACCTGGGCCGCGGCCGCGACCGGCGCCAGACATACCATTCCCGCCAACAGAACTGTTTTCAGCATCCCACTCTCCCCTTCGCCCAATGACCCTCATTCAGCGCGAAAGCGGGCCGGTCAGCAAGATGGGCGCCTCATTGCTGCAGCGCGAAAAGGAGAAGACAAAAAAAGCCCCGCGGATCGCGCCGCGGGGCCTTGGGAAGCGCCGGCTGCTTAGCGGACGTAAGGATTGTTCGGACGGCGGTCATACCGGTTCGGCACACCGTCATTGTCCCGGTCGCGGTCAAAGCGATTCGGAATACCGTCATGGTCGCGATCGTGGCGCCAGCCGCGATAGGCATTCCGGTAGTTCACCCGGTACCATTCGCGCTCGCGCGCGTGACGCCAAGCGTGCCAGCGATGTCCGCGGTCGTAGTAACCGTCGTCATATGCCATGGCGACATCACCGATCCGGAAAGAGAAACCGTGGGGCTGCGCCACAGCCGGCGCCGTTCCTGCCAGGCCGCACAAAAGGCCGGCCGCAAGCAGCATTTTCACAGAAGTTCTCATGACACTCCTCTTTAGAAAGCCGGACCCCAGGTTCCCGGCAGATTACCCTCCTGTAATCTAACCCGGTAGGGTTAGGAAAGGTTGCAGATTCCGTCCGCCGCCTTGGTTAAGAGCCGCTATTCGCTCAACTTTCCCGCGGCAGGCGGAAGGCCAGAAGCTCGGCGGTATAGCCGGCTCCCCCAATCGCCAGCACAATATATTGGCGGCCCTTGAGCATGTAGGTCATGGGCGCCCCGGTCTGCCCTGCCGGCATGGTGACCGCGCCTTTCTCCTCGCCCGTCGCCTTGTCATAGGCCCGCAGCATCGCCCCGCGGGCGCCCGACGGGGTGGTGAAGAAGCCGGACTCCCCGCATATCACCAGCGATTTGGTGGTGAGCGTGCCCAATATGCCGGGCCTTCCGGTGCGGGGAATCTTCAGCCCCTTCAGCGCCGGATGGTTCTTGATATTGTCCGGCGTCTCGCCATGAGCAACCTGCCAGGCGATCTCGCCCTTGTTGAGATCAATCGCGGTGATGCGCCCGTAAGGGGGCTTGGGCAGCGGCAGGCCCTGGACGGTCAGCAGGCCGGGGCGAAGGCCCTGCCCTTCCGCCGGCAATGAACGCGCTGCCACGGTCACGCCGGGCAAGCCACGGGCATATTCGAAATCCGAGACGCGCGGATCGGTGACCGGCACGATGCTCATGGCCGCGATCGTGGTCTGGGAATAGACGTAGACGGTCTGTGTCTCGGGATCGTAGGAGCCGCCGGGCCAGTTGGTGCCGCCGTTGGTCATGTCGGCGGCCAAGGTGCCCCAGCGTCCTTCCAGAGTCGCCAGGGTGGGCGGGGTGAAGATCGGCCCAGCCTTGTAGTGCGAAAGGATTTCCAGCCCTTGGCGGTGCAGCTCCGGCGTGAAGTCGATGATGGTGCTGGCGTTCACGTCCTGCATGTCATAGGGCGGCGGCTTGGTCGGGAAAGGCTGGGTGGGCGAATACCATTCGCCCGGCACGTCGCCCGCCTCCACCGGCTTTTCCGGGATGGGCCAGACCGGCTCGCCGGTCTCGCGGTTCAGCACATACAGAAAGGCCTGTTTGGTGGGCTGGGCCAGCGCCTTGACCAGCTTGCCCTCATGATGGATGTCGCAAAGGATCGGCGCACAGGGAATGTCGCGATCCCACAGACCATGATGAATGGTCTGATAGTGCCAGCGGCGTTTGCCGGTTTCCAGATCCACCGCCACGATGCTTTCGCTGAACAGGTCCGCGCCCGCCCGGTACATGCCGTTGAAATCGCCGGTGGGCATCTCGACCGGCAGATAGGCCAGGCCCAATTCAAGGTCGGCGGAAATCTGGCCCCAGCAGCCGGTATTGCCGGTGTGCTCGGCATCGCCGGGATGGATCCATGTGTCGTAGCCGAACTCGCCTTTGCGCGGGATGGTGTGAAAAATCCACTTGCGCCGACCGGTGCGCGCATCAAAGCCGCGCACATAGCCTTTGATGTTGTTGCGGCTCCTGGGAACGTTGCCCGCCAGATGCGCCGCGCCGACGATCACGGTGTTACGCGCCACCAAAGGCGTCGAATGCAGGCCAACTTCGCCATGCACCAGTTCGATCTCCTGGTCGTCGTTCTTCTTCAGATCGACGATACCGTTTTCGCCAAAGCTTTTGACGGGGTCGCCGGTTGAGGCGTCCAGCGCGACCAGCCGGTATCCCGGCGTCACATACAGAATGCGTTCCTCGTGGCCATCGGTCCAATAAGCCAGGCCGCGCCCCGACAATTGGCGCGGAGCGGCGGCGCCGCGCTCGCCCTCGTCCATCGAATGCATCCAGCGCATTTCACCGCTGGAGGCATCCAGGCAGACCACGTCACGCCGCGAACCCGCCGTGACATAGAGCCGGCCCGCGATCACCAGCGGCGTGGATTCCCAATTATATTCCGGATGCGGCCCCAGGCTGTCGGGCTTGAAGCGCCAAGCCACTTCCAGCTTGCTGAAATTGCCTGCGTTGATCTGGTCCAGCGGCGCGTAGCGGGTGTTGGCCAGATCGTTGGCGTAGTTGCGCCAGTCGGTGTCGCCAGGCTGAGCGGCCGCGCGCCCCGCCGGCGCCAGCAACAGGCCAACCGACGCCGACAACATTAGCCGTCTGGTCAGCGGCATCATCGTCTTCTCCATGAGTCTTGTATGGAGCCCTTATACAGGCATCCGGCGCCTGGTGTACTCCCGGCCGATCAGAGCCGACTGCTCGGAGCATTCCAGCACCATGCCGCCCAGCTTGATGCTGTCCACCACGGTCTCGGGAATGCAGGTGTCCAGCAGCCTGACACCGCTGGCCGAGGCTGCCGCCGCCACCTTGAGACGCGCCTCCGCCACATTGGGGGCGATGCTGGAGGGCACGCTGAACTCCGTCGCCCGCGGCACCGGCGGATCGGGATAGAAGGCAAGGCCGTTGAGCGACATGGCCATGTCGCCGGGCCCCCATTCGGCGAAGGTCACGCCCGGCACGGCGAAGGTCTTTTCCACATTGGCCAGCGCCCATTTGTCCTCGATCTTCAGGCCCAGCATCAGCTCGCCATGGGGATTGAGCGGCCAGACATCGGCAAGCCGGGTGTAGCGGTTCTGGTTGATGTCCCAGATGCGGGCGGCAAAGCCCTGGCTGCCCGAGCCGCGCAGGCCCTCACCGCTATAGGGCAGCTCGCCCAGCACGCGCCGCGCCGAGGACGGATAGGGGAAGGGATAGCGCATGGCCTGCACTGCCGCCGCCACGGCACGTGGATCGCGGGCATGGCAGACATCTACGCCCATCACGCCGCAGGCCAGGATCTGCGCGATCACCCAGCTATTGGCCTCCACATATTCCGGGCTGAAGCCGATGATCGGCATGCTGACGAAGGTGGACGGAATGCGGTGGCCGCTGCGGGTCGGCCCGCCATCCGCCAGGCCGCGCATGAAGCGGCGCACATCGGCCAGATCGAAACAGGCATGCTCCAGGTCGATGCAGATACAGTCCGCCCAGGTCTGGGCCATCTTCTTGCCAGTCTCATAGCCGTCGCCATCGCCCGTCGGCCCCCAGGTGACGTAGTACATGGGCTGGCCGTCCTCGAAGAGCTCGACCGCCTTGTTGAGACGCCGGGGCTTGTAGTTGGGATCAACGCTGGCCGGCTGCTTGCCTGACCACATCCACCGCGGGCGGTTCGCTTGCGCCATCGCTTCGGTGGCCGCCAGGCCCAGCCCCATGCTGACCGCCAGGAAGTCACGTTTCTTGATGTCCATCATCGTCTCCCTGCAGCAGACCCGTACTGTAGCAAAAGAAGGACGCGCCCTTGCGGGGCGCGTCACTTCGATGAAAGAGCGCACGCACGCCTTTTCTTCGGTCTCAATCCGGACGAAGGGTGAGGTTGAAGAAGTAGGTCTGGCCAAGCGGGTCATAGGTCGCCGGGAAGGTGACATTGCCGTTGGCGGAGCCGCCCAGGATCGGCGGGCCGATATTGAAGATATTGTTGACGCCACCATCCAGCCGGATCTCGTCGGTGACGTTGTAGCTGAACGACAGATCGAAATAGTGGAAGTCCGGAATGATGGGATTGGTGAGCGTGGTGAGCGACGGCACCGTGCCGACGGCCCGGAACGGCACGATATAGGTGTCCACCGTGACACCCCCGATATAACGCCACCGGAGGCTGAGAGTGAGATCGCTGTCCGTCCAGGAGAAGCGGGTCGCGCCTTTCAGAGCCGGGATAGGCGAGCCGCAGGTCGTGCCGAAGGAGCCCACGCATTCATTCTTCACATTGGTCAATTCCTTGACCGGCGTGATGGTGAACTCAGTGGTCCAGCTCCAGTCGGTCGCGACATGCAGATTGCTCTGCTGGGACAACAGGCCCCATGCCATGTCAAAGCCATACTGGCCCTCGAAATCCAGGCCCTGCGTCTTGAACGCGCCGGTATTGGCGTTGCCGATCTGGACATAGCCCGGCGCGGTGATGGCGCCGGTATTGGGATCGCGGTTGAAGGCCTTGCAGTAGATGCTGCCCGCATCTTGCAGCGTGTTGAAGCAGAGATTTCCGGTATTGACCAGGCCGCCGCCCAAGGGCGCGATGGCGCCGTTCACGTTGATGCTGAAGTAATCGATGCTGACGGCAAGGCCGGGGACGAATTCCGGCGTGATCACGGTGCCGACGGTAAGGGTCTCGGACTTTTCCGCCGCCAGGTTGGGATTACCACCGCCGACATTGCCCACCAGGGTCACCGGCTGCACCGCCGAGGTGAAGACGTTGGCCGCCGGCACGCCCTGTGCCTGACAGATGCTGCGTACTGCCGCGCTGCCCTTCTGGGCGGCCGTCGCCAGATTGCCGCACGGATCGTTGAACGAGGTGAAGTTCAAGGTCTGGCCGCCAAACAGTTCGCCGACATTGGGCGCGCGAATAGCCCGCTGATACTGCCCGCGGAAGGTGATGTTCTCGTCCAGCTTCCAGTCAAGACCACCCGAATAGGTCCAGACCGCACCGACGCCCTTGAGATTGTAATCGGAATAACGGAAGGCGCCGTTGATGCTGACCGCCTGGGCGATGGGCAAGTCCTTTAAGACCGGCACGCGGGTTTCGCCGAAGATTTCCCGCACCGACTCGCTGCCTTTGGTCGGTAGGGCGGCGTTGAAACCGGCCACGTCGCCAGAACTGAGGAATGTGTCGGGCACGAACTGGGCTGCCGTCGAACGCCATTCCCCGCCCAGCGCGAAGGCCACCGGACCCGCCGGCATGTCGAACAAGGTGCCGGTGAGCGAGCCTTGTGCGCCAGCCATCTGCGCCGTGGTAACGTTGGTCGAGGTGATGGAGATCGCGTTGACGCAGGCCGTGCTGATATTCTGGCCGAAGATGTCGCAGATCGGTGCGGCGCCGCCGACTGACAGCAGGGAATCCTGCAGGCGGCTGCGCGAGACGCTGCCGTTTTCCCGCTCGGTCAGGGTGGTCTTGGCATAGTCGTAATAGATGTCCCAGGACAGATCGCGCAGGAAAGTCGGCGAGGCATCCGGCAGGGTGCCGCGGAAACCGCCGGCAAAGCGCCAGGCATCGCGCTGGGCGTTGGAAATGCGGAAGCCCACATCGGTAAAGCGGCGGCCCACGGTAAGGGCGGCGATGCCGTCGCCGCGTGTGGTGGTATAGGTCTTGGCGCCTTCCGTCGCAGTGACGCCGGCGTTCGATTCCGCCAGGTCGAACTGGGTGAACAGCGCCTGCATGGACGGCGCCAGATACGGGTTGTTGGTGTTGAACAGCATGGTGGAGTTGATGTTGCTGGGCGAGAGCCGCGACACCACCGTGTTGGTGCTGAAATGCATTTCGGCATAGGCCGTGACGCGCGGGAACAGGTCGTAATGGGCGAAACTGTTGACCATCCAGCGCTCCAGCGGGGTCTGGAGGTAGTTGGGCAGGGTCAGATTGTAGCGATCGTCGGGATCGATTGCGGGCCGCGCCGTGGTACCGGCATCGTTATAGGTGTAGCCGAAACCGTTGTTGCTGGTCAGACCGCTGAGGCCGGCATTGGCGAAGGCTGTATTGAGAGCCGCGTTGCTGCCGCCGATATTCTCGAAGGACAGCGGAACATAGCGGCCATTGGGAATGTCGCCCGAGCCGGCGAAGACCAGGCCCGGCAGTCCGCCGGCATTCAGGCAGGCCTGGCCGGAAAGGCCGGTGATCTGCGTGCCCAGCTTGCGCGGACTGGCGGTCGCAGCCTGCACGCAGCCATCGCCGAAGGGCGGAATATAAATGCCGCCGCGATCCTGGCGTGAAATGGCGCCGCGGTTCAGATAGCTCATGGTCACGGCGACATTGCCCTTGTCATGCGCAAAATTAGCGCCGGCCGTCAGATCCAGGCTCCAGGTCGGGGTCTTGGTGGTGCTATCGAAGTCGACATGGCTCTGGGCTTCGACCCCTTCGAAATTCTGGCGCATGATGAAGTTCACCACGCCGGTGATGGCGTCCGAGCCATAAACCGCTGACGAACCGCCGGTGACGATTTCGGTGCGTTCGATCAGAGCGGTCGGGATGGTGTCCACGTCCGTGGTCTGGTCGGGACCCTGGATGGTGTAGCGCCGGCCATTGACCAGCACGAGATTGCGCGCGGCGCCCAGGCCGCGCAGGTTCAGCGTTGCGCCGCCCGTGCCCTGGCCGTTGTTGAACTTGCCGTCGCCTTGGCTGGCGCGGAATTGCGGGGTCTGATTCAGCGTGTCTTCGATGGTGACCGCACCGGACATCCGGATCTGGGTTGCGTCCAACACCGTCACCGGCGTCGGTGCTTCAAAGGTGCTGGGCAGGCGCGAGCCCGTCACCACCACCGATTCCACATTGGCCGCTGTGGTCTGGGCAAAAGCCGTAGAGTTAACGAGAGCAATAGCGGCGAATGCGAGAGCGCTACCATTTAACAGGCGTGCGCGGACAGGCGTCGATAAACGCAGAGACATCAAGCTTACCCCTCTGTTTTTTCCGGAGAGGCAGCGCAGATGGTCTAGGCCCCCACTCCGGTTATGTTTGCGCTACCATCAGTGGTAGCACGGCCGCGATGGTAGCGTAACCATTTTTGTGTGACTGCGATTGGAGCTTGCTGCAGCACACTCTCAAAAAGCGAGAGACACCAGGGTGACGGGCCCGAGCAAGCCGGACGGCCGCAGGGGTGCGGTGGGCCCGTAGGTTGGGATCGCCGTGGAGCTGTATTTCCGCGCCATACCGGGCTGGGCATCGCCGATCAGGCGGTTGACCCAGAGATTTGCGATCTTGATGGTCAGGCGGCGGCCGGGCCCGGTGGCAGCTTTGGCATCCAGCCGGAAAGGCGCGCCGCCGAAAACACGCTATTTCGGCGTGATCTTGAACATCCCGCCATTGGGCGCGTCTTCCAGCGCCCAGACCGTGCCATCGGGCGCAACTTCCACATCGCGGATGCGATGGCCCACGCTCCAGCGCTCGGCAGGCGTGGCTTTGGTGCCGTCAACGACGATGCGGTTCAGGGTCATGGTGGCCATGCCGCCCATCAGGATCGAACCATTCCATTGCGGGAAGACATTGCCCTTGTAGAAGGTGATGTTGCCCGGCGCGATGATGGGCGTCCAATAGATCACGGGCTTGGTCAGATCGGGACGGGTGTCAAAGCTGGGGATCGGCACACCGTTATAGTTCATCGCATAACGCACCAGCGGCCAGCCGTAATTCTTGCCCTTCTCGATCAGGTTCAGCTCATCGCCGCCCCTGGGACCATGCTCGGCCTCCCACAAATGGCCGTCGGGCGCCATGGCCAGGCCATAGGGCGTGCGATGACCGGTGGTCCAGACTTCGGATGGCGTCATGTTCTTGCCGGGGAATTTGTAGGTATAGACCACCGGCGCGGTCTTGGCCGCTTCGGTGTCGCTCGGCGGATTGATGATGCCCACGCTGTCAGCGCCCGTCTTCCCGAAGTTGGGATTGTCCGGCGAAGGCTTGCCGTCCAGGGTCAGGTGCAGAATCTTGCCCAGCGGCTGATTGGGATCTTGCGCAGGCGTGAAGCGCTGGCGGTCGCCCACCGTCAGGAACAGCGACTTTCCGTCCTGCGCGAAGACCAGGGCGGCGCCAAACTGGCCGCCGCGGCCCCGCGCGCCGTCACGCCAGATCACCTTCAGGTCTTCCAGGCTCGCCGTCGCCGGCGTGGCGCTGTCATTGAGCACCAGCCTGGCCTTGGCCAGCGCCAGGCTCGAGCCACTGATGCCGCCGATCGTGCCGGGCTCGCTATAGGTCAGATAGACGGTGTGGTCGCTGGCGTAATTCGGCGACACATAGACACCCAGCATGCCGCCTTGGCCGCCATAAAGCACCGCCGGATAATTCAGAACCTGCCGCTTCTGGCCCTGCGGGGTCACGAGCCAAAGCGGCCCAACCTTCTCCGTCACCAGCATGCGGCCGTCGGGCAGGAAGGCCATGCGCCAGGGCAGATTGAAGGTTGCCACCTGGGTCATATTGAAGGGGAGGCTCGCCTCCGGCTTCTGTTCGCCGGCATTGATCTGGGCGCTCGCCCCGGTGGACACCAGGGCCAGAAGAGCCACGGATTTTGCCAAGTTCTTCATTGTTCTAATTTCCCTTCGCGATTGGGGCTAACCTACGATACCGGAACGGCAAAATACCAGCCCCGCCGCGAGCGACAAAATGGGCCCGGAACGGATGCTCCGGTGCCGCGTACTGGCTGAACATCCAACAGCGAGTACGCATGGCCAACCCTCGCTCGACGGCCCAGATTGCAGGGCATCCTTTCCATCCTATGTTGGTCCCCATTCCCATCGCCTGTTTTGTGGGGACCCTCTGTACCGACATCGCCTATTGGCGCACCGCCAACATGACCTGGGCGGTCATGTCGGCCTGGCTGCTGACTGTGGGCCTGATCGTGGCAGTCTTCGCCGTTATCGCGGGATTCATTGATTTTCTGGGCGACAGACGCATCCGCGATCTGCGCGCGGTCTGGATTCACGCCGGCGGCAACGCCGTCGCGCTGATACTGTCGATCGTCAATATGTTCGTCCACAGCCGCGACGGCTATACCGCGGTGGTCCCGACCGGACTCATTCTTTCGGTGCTGGTGGTTCTGATCCTGCTGGTCACCGGCTGGCAGGGCTGGAGCATGGTCTATCGGCATCGCGTCGGCGTGCGGGAGCTGGAGCCATGACGGCGCGCATTTTCCTTTGCGCCGCGGCGGCGCTTGCGCTCACGGCCTGCGGCCCGGACCCGATCAATCCCAAGCGGCAGATCGGCGCTCATCCGTACCTGCCGGACATTCACGAATATCTACTGCCGCCGATGCATGTGGTGAGCAATATCGGCTGGGGCAGCGCCACGCCAAAAGCGGCGGCGGGACTTCAGGTCAAGGCGCTGGCGGCGGGACTGAAAAATCCGCGCTCGCTCTATGTGCTTCCCAATGGCGATATCCTGGTGGCGGAGACCGATGGACCGAAGGAGCCCCTCAACCGGCCCAAGCAGTTCATCTTCAATTGGGTTGAGCAAAAGGCCCATTCCAGCGTCAAGGCCGGACAGCGCATCCTGCTGCTGAGGGACACAAATGGCGACGGTGTTGCCGACATGCAGACCATATTCCTGGATCATCTGCATTCGCCCTTTGGCATAGTGCTGGTGGGAAATGATTTCTATGTCGCTGATGCCGACAGCGTGCTGCGCTTCCCCTACAGCCAAGGCCAGACCCAGATCACCGCGCCTGGCACCCTGCTGACCGAATTACCCGGCGGGCCGATCGATCATCACTGGACCAAGAGCCTGACCGCGAGCCCGGACGGCACCAAGCTCTATGCGGGTGTTGGCTCCAACAGCAACGTCTCAGAAAACGGCATGGACGCCGAACGGGAGCGCGCCGCGGTATGGGAGATCGACCGCGCCACCGGCGCGCACCGTCTCTATGCCACCGGCCTGCGTAATCCCAATGGCCTGACCTTTGAGCCCGAGAGCCATGCGCTTTGGGTCGTGGTCAATGAGCGCGATGAACTGGGTCCCGACCTGGTGCCAGACTATCTGACCTCGGTGAAGGATGGCGCCTTCTATGGCTGGCCCTACAGCTATTACGGCCAGCATGTGGATCCGCGGGTCATGCCACAACGCCCCGATCTGGTCGCCAAAGCGATTGCGCCCGACTATGCCCTGTCGAGCCATGTGGCGCCGCTGGGACTGGTCTTCTACACCGGCGACAATCTTCCGGCGGCCTATCGCGGCGGCGCCTTTGTCGGCGAACATGGCAGCTGGGATCGAGACGAGCTGAACGGCTACAGGGTCGTCTTCGTGCCGTTCCAGGGCGGCAAGCCCAGCGGCATGGCGCAGGATGTCCTGACTGGCTTTGTGGAGGGCGATCATGCCCATGGGCGGCCGGTGGGACTGGCCATGGACAGCCACGGCGCCCTGCTGGTCGCCGACGATGTCGGCGGGACGGTCTGGCGCGTCACGGCCGCTGGCCGGTGATCCGCACTCTGGGTCAAAATTAATTCGATTCCAGGCACTTATCGCAAAGAGCGAAAGCGGATTCTAAGCTTCGTATCTGGCGATGCCGGAGCGGACTCACTATAATCCCGCGGAGCGCCGGAAGAGCGCCACAGGGAGGGTTTGGTGCGGCAGAAAGCCAGCGTGCTTGCAGTGGTAACACTGGTCGGCGCCATGGCCCTTCCCGCGCGCGCAGAGATGCTGGACTTCGCCACCCCGCAAGGCACCAAGTCCTGGCCCAAGCTGCCCACCCTCACCGACTGGCACCAGGACGAACAGGTCAGCTTGGCCAGGGGCGTCAATTTCCTGGTCCCGGATGGCTCCGACACGCCCACCGCGGAGGTCACCATCTCGGCTGAAGGCGTCTCGCGTCAGACCGGCCCCACCGAAATCTCGGCGCTGGTGGAACGCGACAAGGCAGCTAGCGCCGGCGCAGCGGTCAGCACGCTGCCCGCTGTGCGCGACAAGGACGGCGTACCCTTCCAGCTCTATGCCTTCGCGCCGGCTGGCGGCAATGGCCGTTGGCAGGTCGTGGCCTATTCGGAGGAAGGAGATTATCTTCTCGCCTTCCGTCTGAACGCCACCTCCAAGGCCGCCCAGGACCGGGCCATGCCGGTTTTCACCGGCATGATACAGAAATATGCCAAGGAAATTCCCTGGTAATCGCGCAAGGCGCGGGTCAAAAATCGATTCAGACATCATAACGATAACTTCGAAGGGGAAATGACATGAAGAACACTCGATTGAACGCGCTGTCGCGCCGCGGGCTGTTGCAGGCCTCGGGCGGCGCGCTGCTGGCGGGCGCCGCCGCGGCGCCGGCCTTCGGCCAGCTGCCGTCCCAGCCGCCAAGCGCGCCTTACAACCCCACGCCCAACAAGCGCATCGGCCAGCCGCAGGAAGGCCCCGACACGCCCAAACTCACCACCTATATGGAAGACGTGCTGAGCGATCAGGAAGCAGTCAACATCAAGCAGCTTGGCATCAACTGGATCGATACCCAGGCGGTGCCGGAACAGCCCTGGGGCATGGACTATCTGCAGCCGCGGGTAGATGCGCTCAAGAAGCACGATATGCATATCGGCATCATGATGATCCGCTGGTCCTACAAGGGCGGCGTCGATCCCAACATGAACATGATCGTGCGCGGCCTGCCCGGCCGCGACCAGGAGATCGCCAAGATCAAGCAGACCATCGTCAATATGGGAAAGCTCGGCATTCCGGTTCTGGAATGGAATTTCTACAATCACCGCGCAACGGACGGCTATCAGGAGGCGCCCGGCCGCGGTGGCTCGGGCATGACCGAGTTCAAGTATGACCGCATGAAGAACCTGGCGGCCCTGCCGGCGGACGGCGCCCCGCAAAACTATGAAGATACCTGGAAAAACCTCGGCTACTTCCTCAAGGAAGTGATCCCGGTGGCGGAAAAGAACAATGTGGTGATGTCGGTGCATCCCAATGATCCGCCGCCGCCCGTGAGCCGCGGCTCGGCCCAGGTGCTGAACAGCTTCAATGATTGGAAGCGGCTGGTCGAGACGGTGAACTCGCCGTCCAACTGCATGACCTGGGACTGCGGCGTCACCCGCGAGCTGGGCGAAGACCCGATCGTGGTGGGCAACTGGCTCGCCTCGCGCAACCGCATCGGCCAGGTGCACTTCCGCAATGTCAACATGCGCAAGCCGCGCGAGGACTATACCGAGGTCTTCCCGGACAATGGCGACAATGACATGTACGAGGTCATGAAGCTGTTGGTGCGCAACAACTACAAGCGGCTGATCTTCCCCGAGCATCCGCGCGGGCTGGCCATCGACAAGCTGCTGCCCAAGGGCACCAACCCCACGGCAGCCTGGGCCTACAATATCGGCCATTGCCGGGCCATGCTGCAGATCGCCCTGCGCGAATTGCGCGGCATGTAAAACGACGCCTAAGAAAAGTCCCGCACCAACAGGTGCGGGACTTTTTCTTTAGTGGATGCGGCGGACTTTATAGAAGCGTGTTTCCCCGCCCAGCGTCATGTTGAAGGTATGCATCGCGTTAGGCGCGATGGTGACCAGCATTTCCGACGCCGGCCGCCGCCAATGAGCGGGATGATAGACTTCATCTTCATCCGACTGCACCCAGACCTGCCCGTCCGCCAGAGTGACGGTGAAGGCCCCGCTCTTGCTGAAGCTGTAGGACTGCATCGGCGCATTGCGCACAATCGGCTTGATGTTGTTGAACATGCCATTGAAGAGTCCGGTGTTGCGCGGCATGGGCGGGGGACCGGATGGTGCTGCCGGCCGGGGCGGCGGCGCCGACGCCAATTGCACCGGCGGTGGCGGTGGCGGCGGAACGGGGCGCGCCGCCTGTGCCGGCACAGCCAGTCCCAGCTGAGACCGCATCGGCATGGCCGAGTCATAATAGCAATCCAGCCAGGCGCGCTCGGCCGCCACGCGCATGCAGCCTGCGGCGCGTGCCATCACTTCGTCACGCACCGCCACCAGTGTGGGTGCGCCGCCGGCAGGGGGCGCAGCTGCCAGCTTGATCTGTGCCGCCATCGCGGGAGCCAGACCCAGCCCTGCCCGCACTGGCTGAGCGGCGCCGTAATAACAGTCCAGCCATTGCCGGGCATCACCGATGACAGCACAGCGAAAGGCGCCCGCCAGCGCATCGTCGCGCGGCCGCGCCGCGGCGGGCAACGCCGCCAAAAGCAGCAAAACCGGGCTCAAAAACCACAAAAACAGACGCATCAGTCCCCCGAAAAATCCGCGGCTTTGGCCGCAGGCAATATTAAAGCGGCAAGCCGATCAAGGCGAGAGGCCCTCCGGCGGCTGTCCGGATCGCGCGCGGTCAACCATGCGCTGATAAGCGGTTTCCATGGCCGCACAGAAACCGGTGATGTCGAACACCGGCGCAGACGGAGCATTTTCTACCAGACGGGCATGGACCGCCGCCAGCCGCGCCGGATCACGCGCCAGGCCCAGAGCCAGAGCTTCGTAGTCTTCCAGCGTACCGGTGATTAATTCCCCCAGCCCAATCCCGTGCAAAAGGCTTGTGGCAACCCGGCCGTCGAAGGCGCGGCCGGTGCAGGTCACCAGCGGCAGGCCCGTCCACAGTGCGTCGCTGGCGGTGGTGTGGGCATTGTAAGGCAGGGTGTCGAGAAACAGGTCGGCAAGCCGGTGCCGCGCCAAGTGCGTCGCGGGTGGAACGCGGCGCGCGAAAATCAGCCGATCGGGATCAACACCGCGTTTCGCCGCTGCCTGCCGGAGATTGCGGCGCGCGGTGTCATTATCGTCCAGCAGCCATAATATGCTGCCGTCGACGGTCGACAGAATGCGCATCCAGATGTCGAAAAGAACCGGCGTGATCTTCCAGGCGGCATTGAAACAGCAAAAAACGAAACCGGTCGGCGGCAGGCCCTCTGCGACCCTTGTCACCGGTTCGTCAGCGATCCGCCGGTGATCGTTGCACTGATAGCAATGCGGCAGATGCACGATCTTTTCGCTGTACCAGGGCTGGCGATCGAAAGGCAGAACGATGGAGTCGCCGATAATGTAATCGAGGAAATCTGCGCCGATGGTGCCGGGATAGCCCAGCCAGTTCACCTGCACCGGGCAGGGTCTGTGCGCCAAAATGCCGGGCCTGGCGCCTTCGGTATGGCCTTTCAGGTCCACCGCGATGTCGAACTCATTGGCGCGAAGCCACTCCGCCACCCCCCGGTCGCTCATGCCGCGCACGTCGCGGAAATCATCGAAGGCGCCGACCAGTCGGCCGCGGACGTCGCTGTCATCCTCCCGGCTGAAAGAAACAGCCGTGACGTGGAAGCGGGTCCGGTCGTGGCCCTCGATCAGGCCCGCGATCAGCTCGGCCGTGGCATGCTGGTGGAAATCCGCGGACAGATAAGCAAGGCGCAACGGCTGGTGATCATAGCGCTCGCCGGTCCAGAGCAGCGGCGGCTTCTGCGGCAGGCGGTCGGCGACAAAACCCGCGCTGCACGCGCGGCGCAGACCTTCATCGTCGCAAAAGGGCATGAACGTCAGGGGCGGCACCACGGCCGTGCCTTGCCGTACCGCCAGGGTCAGGCGCTGTTGATAGTCTGGCCAACGCTCCAGGTCGCAACCGCCCAGCACGGCCCCGGCCGCCGCGCCGAGAAGATAGGGATGGTCCGGCGCCAGCACCCTCGCCTGCTCGAACGCGGCGAGCGCCTCGTCATAGCGCTCCAGTTTCAGCAGGGCGGTGCCGCAGTTGAAGGCCGCGCCAAAGCGGCGTGGATTGCGCTGAAGACAGGCGCGGTAACTGGCCAACGCGTCCTCGGGCCGGCCCAGCGCCCACAGCGCCAGGCCGCGCCGGAACCAGCCGTCATCAAAAACCGGGGCAATCCGGACCAGGCGGTCGTAACTCACCATGGCGTCCCCTGCCCGGCCCAGCTCCAGCAGCAGGTCGCCCTTGTAGAGCAGCGCCAGCGCCGCCGCCGGGTTGAGCGCCAGCGCCTGGTCGAAATCGGCCAACGCGGCTTCATGCCGGCCCAGACCCTGCTGCGCCAGGCCATGATGGGCGCGGATATCGCCATCCCCTGGCGCCTCCGCGCACAGGCGCGCGAGCGCGGCAAGGGCCTCCTGCGCCCGGCCTTGCCGCAGCTGCGTCACCGCCATCATGTGGCGCGCATTGCGATCGCTGCGATGAAGATCGAGAATGCGCCGATAGGCGTCTTCGGCCTCGCGCCACCGGCCGGCTGCGGCGGCCTCTTCCGCACTCTGGCGCAGCCGCGCGACCTTGTCGGCGTTACTCACCTTATTCCAGGATCAGCTTGGCGTTGAACGCGATGCAAATGCGTTCACCCGGCCCTTGGAAGGCGGATACCGAATGCTCCAGCCATGACGGAAAAAGATACATGTCGCCGGGCACCGGTGCGATGCGATGGCGGGTGGCCTGAAAGGGCAACTGGTTCATGGTAGCGCGCGGCCGCGGATCGTAGAAGGAGATCTTGCCGGCATCGCCGGGCTCCAGGGTGGCCGGCGGCGCGGTGACATAATAGACGCCGCTGACATGGGCGGAGGGGTGCACATGCAATCCTTGCGTATTGCCGGCGCGATAGGTCACGGCCCAACCCCAGAGAATGAAATCCACCTTGGCCGGCGGGCGTGTCAGCTCCTGCCGGATCAAAAGGCCCGCATAATCCTGCATGGCGCTGAAGATGTGGGGCTTGAGCGCCTCGATGCCGGGATTGCCACGCTGAAACAGGTCTTCCTTGGTCTGGAATCCGCCTTCGGTCGTTGTGCCGGCGGTTGAATTGGGCTCGCTGGCCTCGATGCCGGCGATGAAGGCGGCAAGCTGCCGGTTGGCTTCTTCCATGCCTTCCAGGCGGCGCTGCATGATGGTGGTTGCAAAGACGGGAAGAATGCGGTCAGCCACGCGAATAAGCCCTGTTTTCAGGAATGATAAAGCGTCCGGGCCGGGCGCGCAAAACCGGTGGGCCCGACCTCAACCGGTCTTTTCCGCCAGGAAAGCGTGGGTCAGGAGGTTGAATTCCTCGGCCTGGCGCATGTGGATGTTATGGCGGCCGGCAGGAAACACCCGCAGCTCGGATCGCGCGATGCCGCGCGCGACGGCTTCGGCCTGGAAAAGCGGCACCAGCGGGTCCTTGGCGCCGTGCAGCACCAGAACCGGACAGCGCACCTTGCCGAGAAGAAGTCCGTAAAGATCGCCGCCCGCCTCGAACAGCGCCTCCTGGCCGGCGACATAGCGGTCCCACAACGCGTCGAGCCCGGCCCCATAGATCTTGCGCATGGCGGCGGCGGGTTTCGGCGCCCAGTCGGCAATGCGGCGTATGGTGTTGAAGGTGGCGATGTCCTCGGGCGTGAGAAAAGACTGCCCGCCAAACGTCACCAGCTTTTCCACCCGCTCCGGCCTTTGCGCGGCCATGATGGTGCCGACATTGGCGCCGTCGCTCCACCCCATCACGGAGAAGCGCATATGGCCGAGCCTGTCCATCAGCGAGAACATGTCGGCGGCGTCGCGATGATAGAAGTTCAGCGGAAAGTCCCGCTCCGGCGGACGGGAGCGGCCATAGCCCCGTGGATCGGGCGCGATGACGTCAAAGCCGCGACTCCCAAACCAGCCGATCTGAGCGGGAAAATCGCTCAGTCCGGTGCCGAGCGCGCCGGGAATGAGCAGAAGCGGCGCGCCGCTGCCCGCGCGTTCATAGTGCAGTATGACTTCGCCGTCTGCGGCTTGCGGCGCACTCATGCGGATCAAAGTCCCTGCTGACACCGGATCGTCAACTCCAAACAAAAGCGGCGGCCGCCCGCGAGGACGGCCGCCGCATGTCAACATGCTGGCTCCGCCTAGTCGTTGAGGCGGAAGCCGATGGTGTAGTAGCGCCCGATCACATCATACAGAGTCGGGTTGGTGTTCGAACTCTGGTTGAGCGGTGTGAACGGGTTGGCATTGCCCGGATTCTGATTGGTCAGGTTGTCAATCTTGAAGTAGAGCGAGGAATGCGGCGACAGGTCATAGTGACCGCCGACATCGAAGTAGAGCTCGCCGGGCATGTAATTGCTGCTGACCGTCGGATGGTTCGCATCCGCCGGCGCCGGACAGGCCGAGGCGCAGGCGAACCAGTTGCGGCTGATCACGCCCTCGCTGAACCAGCGCTCGTTGACGAAGAAGCCCCAGGTGTCGGTGTCATAGCCCTGGGTGAATAACACTTTCCAGTGCGGGGTGTTGCCGCCATTGCTGCCGGCATTTTCGGTGGTGACCGCGCCGATGAAGCCGGCGTTGGTGACGTTCTTCATCACATTGGTGGCCAGCATGCGGATGGTGATGTCACCCCCCAAGCCCCAGTTGACCAGATCATCCGTGGCAAAGCGGTAGCTGGCTTCATAGTCCATGCCGTCCATGGTCTGCAGCGCCAGGTTGACCTGCGGCGTGGTCTGCAAGGTCGGGCTGGTGTGGATCAGGTTCTGATCGATCACGCCGCCGACCGCCCAGGGCACGCCATTGGTCTGGATGAAGGAGCACTGGAAGGCGTTGCCGTTGAAGCAAAGGTTGATCTGATCACCCTGACCCAGCTGGGCGATGATCTGCTTCACGCCGATGCGCCAGTAGGTGGCCGACATGTTCAAGCCGGGCAGATAAGACGGCGACCACACCAGGCTCGCGTCCGTCGTCTGGCCCTTTTCCGGCTTGAGGAACGGGTTGGCGGTGATCGGATTGGGCAGCGGGCTGATGGTCTTGTTCGCTGTGAGCGGCGGTGAGCCGGTGCAGCAGGTGAAGGGATCGGTGACCGAGCCGTTGTTGACGCGGGCGCCGGCGAACAGTTCCGCCAGATTGGGCGCGCGCACGTCGCGGGACTGCAGGGCCGTGATGCGCACGCCATCCAGCGGCGTATCCCAGGTCAGACCCACCTTCCAGGTCTCGACATCGCCGGAGGTGGTGTAGTGGGTGTAGCGGCCCGCCAGGTTGACATCGAGTTTGCCCCATTCCGGCGTGTTGACCAGCGGTACACCAGTCTCCAGGAACACTTCCCATTCGTGGAAGTAACCACGGGCGGGCTGGAAGTTGCCGGCATACCAGTTGGGCGCAGCAGGCGGGAAAGCCTGACCGTTGATGGTGCTGCCGGCGTTGAGCAGCGGATTGCCCCCCGGGCCATAGGTCACGCCGCCGAACACTTCGTTGGCGCAATTGCCACGCGAGGCGCAATCGCTATTGCCGCTGAGATATTCCTCTCGGAACTGGAAGCCCGTGGCAACCGAAACCGGGCCGGCCCAGTCCTCGAACGGCGTGCCGGACATGCCATAGTCGAGCACTTCCTGGCGCGTACGGACGATCTGCCAGGGGTCGCGGCCATTGGCGCCGGTCGAGCTGCCGTCGGCGTTGAGCCCCTGCACGAAGCTGCGGGCCCCAGGCGACGCGCCATTGGTGCCAATGATGTTCAGCGGCACGCAACCGACCGAACGGGCGGCCACGGAACGGCAGATCACACTGCCAACCGGCACGCCGGGGAAGCTGGCCTGGTTGTTGGCAGTCACCTGCACTGCGTCGATCGCCGCATCGTAGTAAGGCGTGATCAGGATGTTTTCCAACGTGTTGTGGAAGTCCACCTCACCATGCTGGAAGTAGCTCTTGAAGGTCCAGTCGGTGTCGAACAGGCCGAACTCGCCTTCCGCGCCCACCACAAAACGGCGGGTGGTGCGGTGGTTGTAGTTCTCCACATTCTGCAGCACCGAGTTCTGCGCGCCATACTGCATCGCGCCGGCGGTGAAACCGTTGACGAAGCCGTTGCTGACCGGCGCGCCGGCCGGACCATTGGCGATAAAGGCTGCGGTCGGCGCATAGGCATTGCCCTGGTTGCCCGCGATGCCGCCCACCGGTTGAGGGATGCTGGTGAACTGGCTGTTATAGGCGGCAGTCTGGCCGTTATTGGCCAGACAGGCCTGGGCGACCGATGACGGCAGGAAGGGATTGTCGCAACCGATCTGCAGATTGTCCGACTTGAAGAAGGACTGGGTCGGCTTGTCCCAAGTCACCACCTCGCTGAAGATCGCGGTTCCGTAGAGCGAGATCTTGTCGGTGAGATCGTAGGACACCCGCGCAAAGGCGTTGCCGCGCACCAGACGCGCCACGATCGAGTTATAGGGGCCCTGGGCGCCGGCCAGATCGCCGCCGAGGCAATAACCGCCCGACGAGCAGGCAGGACCGCCACTGGCCGTAACCGTCGCCGATGAACCCGCCAGCTTGGCCGGGAGGGCCGGCTGGCCGTTATAGCCAAAGCCGTAATTGAACTGAGACGGCAGGCCGTTGGCGCCGAATTGTGTGCCCTGCAGCGGACCGCGGGTGATCATGCCGCCATAAGCCCACAGCACATTGACGCCGTTGAGGCCATTGATCCATTGCGGCGAGCCGCCAGGGCAGCCGGCGGGCTGACACTGCGCGGTGCTGAA
>Ga0310811_10003278_pt1 | contig 20370 bp, 20 predicted proteins | sample YCmetagenome_FD_207642 | JGI IMG/M metagenome (GOLD analysis project Ga0310811, IMG submission 207642) | Soil microbial communities from experimental microcosm in Duke University, North Carolina, United States - YC | ecosystem: Engineered > Artificial ecosystem > Soil microcosm > Unclassified ...
TCCGACAGCAGTTTTACGCTTGGCTGCGAGGCGGGTGCGGCCGCGAATCTTGTTCGGGGGAATGCCGATGTTGACTTTGGGCTATGCGCGGACGGTCGCCAGACTGTCGATTGTCTCGGCGCTGGCAGTATCCTTGGGCGCCTGCGGCAGCATGAGCCTCGGTAATTTTGGCTTTGGCTCGTCCCAGCCGGCCGTAGCGCCGGAGCCCGGGGTCGCGCCGGAAGTGCCCGCCACCATCCGCGCCCAGGAGCTGGTCGGCAAATGGGGCCTTGCCTCCTACCAGAATCCGGCCGATCGCGCCCGCACCGAGAAGCAGGCCGCCGCCCAGTGCAAGCAGCCTTACGTGATCGGCGCCGGCCAGAACGGCGGCGTGGTGATGCATCTGGCCGACCAGGCCACTCCGCAGGAGCTGCGGGTCAAGGGCAGCCAGAGCGGCAAGAACTATATCGGCCCGGCCGGCCCGCCTGCCGGCCCGGACGACCGGGAGATCGTCTCCTTCGACGGCCGCGTCCTGATCACCCGCTTCACCGACCCGGACGCCGCCACCCGCTATGGCAACATGGTCTATGTCCGCTGCGGGCCACGGGCGTAACGAAACACGTCATTCCGGGGCGCCTCGTGGAGGCGAACTATGGTGCGCAATCGCGCACCTGAGAATCTCAAGATTCCCCGATGCGCAATTGCGCATCTGAGGTCTGGTGCTGCGCACCATCCCGGAATGACGGTTTCGAATAGACTCAAGCCACTTCCTTCGAGCGTAGTCGCTCGCCCATTGCCTCCAGCGCGCCGGATTCGAACGGCCGCGGCTCGCTGACGGCAAAGCCCTGGGCGTAGTCGACGCCGATCAGCCGGATCGCCTTCAGGTGGGCCGGGCTTGCGACGGACTCGGCCACGGTCGTTACCCCCATCGCCTTTCCGATGCGATCGATCATCTCGACCATGGCGCGGTCTACTTCGCTTTCGAGCATCTTCTGCACGAAAGCTCCGTCGATCTTGAGGAAATCGATCGGCAGTTGCTTCAGACGAGCAAACGAGGATACGCCCGAGCCGAAATCATCCAGCGCGAAGCGGCATCCGAGGTCGCGCAGCGCCTGGATGAAGCGCCGGCCGCTTTCGAGATCGGAGATCGCGAGGCCCTCGGAGATCTCGAAGCAGATGATCCGGCTCGGGATGCCGTGCAGCCTGAGCTGCTCGGCAACGTAGGCGACGAAACCATCGTCGCCAAAGGTCTGGCCGCTCAAATTGATGCTGCAATTGTCGATCGGCAGGATGCGCGGCCGCGCAAGCTCCTGGGCAAGCGTCCTGAAGGCATGGTGGACGACGTAGCGGTCGATCAAGGGCATCAAATAGTATCGCTCGGCCGGCGGGATGAACTCCGCCGACGGAATGATGTTTCCGGCCTGGTCCTTCAGCCGCAGCAGGAGCTCGAAATGGCGGCCTTCCGTCGATCCTCGCTTCAGCGGCAGGATCTCCTGGGCATAGAGCACGAAGCGGTGATTGCCGAGCGCATCCTGGATCCGGTGCACCCAGCCCATCTCGTCGACGTGCCGCTTGAGCCCGGTATCACTGGGCCGATACATCTGGACCCGGTTGCGGCCTCTCTCCTTGGCGCCATAGCAGGCGATGTCAGCCTGGCGCAGTGCTTCCTCCATCGAGATATCGGGCTCGGCGATGCAGGCGCAGCCGATGCTTGCGGTGACGACAAAGGATCGCTTGTCCCAGGTGAAGCCGTGCTTCTCGATCGCCCCACGCAGGCGCTCCGCAATTGAGCCGGCCTCTTCGCTCTCGCAGCCGGGCAATAGCAGGCCGAACTCGTCGCCGCCCAATCGCGCGACGAGGTCGGAGGCGCGCGCCTCCTCGCGCAGGATCAGCGCGATCTGGCGCAGCAGCTCGTCGCCCGCGAGATGGCCGCAGGTGTCGTTGACGAGCTTGAATTGGTCGAGGTCCACGAAGACGAATGCATTGGGCCTGTCGCCAGCCTTGAAGCCGGCGAGCGTCTCATCGAGCTGCCGTTCCAGCTCACGGCGGTTGGCGAGCCCGGTCAGGGGATCGTGCGAGGCCTGCCAGGCCAGCCGTTTCTTCTCGCCAGTGAGCTCGGTCTCGAAGGCCTGCCGTTGCCGCACCAAGCGGCGCGTGTGCCAGATGACGAGCAGGATCAGGGCGCTGGCGGTGAGAACATTGACACAAGTGAGGATCGCCTTGATCGCGCGCGAGCCTTCGCCGAGCACTTCCGAGAAGCGATTGGCGCGGAATGTGAGCTGGCGATTCAGCTCATAGAGCTCCGAGGACAGGAACTGAAGGCGGGCTCCGTCCTGCAACAAGCCGCTTCTCATCTCGGACCTGATGGCGTCTCCGAACACCGCGAGCTGCAGCAGCATCGAATCGGTCGCGATCCATTGCTGGACCGCGGCGTCGAAATAGCTGTTCCAGCGAAAATAGCGGAACAGCCAGATCAGATCGGGGACATCGTCAGGGTGGTTGCCGCCCTGCAGAAACCCGACGCGCGCCGTTTCCAGGTCCGGCATGGGCTCTTCCAGCGCGGCGCGCGCGAACTGATCGCCGAGCGGCACGGCAAGCGCCTTCTTGTATTGATCGAAGAAACCTTCGTGTCCCGAATTGAGATAGAGCGTCAGCGAATAAACCGCGTTCTTCTGGCCCCTCGACCAGAGCGCCTCGCCGCCGACATAAGCGCGCACCGACGACAGCACTTCGAGGCTGAGCGCGGCGACGCCGGCCTGCAATAGCACGACGGCTATGAAGGGCGAAACCAGCCTCGCAAGACGGTGCGAGGCGATCAGCTTGAACAGGTTCATCAGGCGTCCGGGTCAGGCAATGACGAATTTCCCTCAATCTTGCACCGCGCAGCAAAGCGCACGCATAGAGGGTGGGGGCGGCGTCCTAACTCAACCTAAATGATGCGGCGGTTGAAGGTCGCGCGACGCCGTTTCTTGACGAAGGGTAACCGTGTCATGAAGCCAATGCGGCGGATTGCAAATGCAGGGAACCAGTCGTTAAGCAACAAATGTTGATACGACGCCATTGTCATTTCGGGATCGGCCGATAGGCCGAGACCCGAGATTCTCAGGTGCGCGATTGCGCACCATAGTTCGATGCCCGCGCATCGCCCCGGAATGACGCCCAAAGCAAAAAACGCCGGCGTCGAGCCGGCGTTTTCACCTCATCGTTCGAGAGCGACCTAGTCGAACAGGGCGTCGATGTCGTCCTGCGAGGCGTGGCCGGCATCGCCGTCGAGCTTCGGCCCGTTGAGCAGCCGGGCGTCGCCCTCGCGGGTGTCGACGATCGGCGGCGCATGCGCGCGGATCGCGTCGACGCCGCCCCAGATTTCCATCATGTCGTAGATGTGCTTTTCGATGAAGCGCATCGTCGCCATCACCTTGGTGATGCGCTGGCCGGTGAGGTCCTGGAAGTTGCAGGCCTCGAAGATCGAGATCACGCGTTCCTGGATTTCCTCGCTCAGGATTTTCTGCTGCTCCGGCGAGTTGACCTTGGAGAGAGCACTCGATGCCTGATCGATCGCTTCGGCGGCTTCGAGGATCTGCTGGGTGGCATGTTCGGTGCCGCCGACGACGGCGCCGAGTTCGCCATTCACCTTGGCCATCTCCTGGCCGTCGAAGCTCTTGCCGTGCAGCACCGCGATCTCGCGCTTGGTGCGGCTGATGGCGTCATGGATCAGGTCGAGCTCGACCTTGAGCTTTTCGCATTGTTCGATCTGGGCGCGATAGGTTTCCAGCAGCGCATTCGCTTCGGCGACTTCACGCTCGGCCGAACCTTCCAGGGTCGCTATCGCAGCGCTCTTGCCTCCGCCCGCCATCTGGGCGCGGATCGCGCGCAGCTCGGCCATGATCTCGCGGTGCATGGGTCCGACGTCGATGTCGGCGCCTTCCGGCATCGCGATGATGTCGCCGATGGCTTCTTCGATACGAAAACGCTTGCGTTGAGCGGGCATGAGAACCGTTCCTGAAATTCACACGCCACCTTTTAGACAGATGCGATTTAACATCGCGTTCACGCGGGGAACTGTCGGTAAAGCATGGCGGCGCGGCCGCATACCTGCGATTAACCATGACGCTTCTGCGTTCATCGAAAATAAACGCTACCGGACAAATGAGCCTCACCCAGACGACATGGTGAATCGAAACGGCGGTTTCGTTTACCAAACCGATCAGGTTTTCGTCGTTTATTCACCACGTGCAGGAGCGGAAGTCGCTCCGGCAGATGCACAAGACGAAACCAGTACAGAGTACGTCGATGTCCAGAAACCTCACGCTTGCGCTGCTCGCCGGCGCGTCCTTCCTCAGCATCGGTGTCGATTCCGCCGCGGCTTTCGACGGCGCGGCGGGCGAACCCACCGTCATCTACGCCAACGATCCGCAGGCCGCGTCCGTGCGTACGGCCTATGCCGAGCGCTCCAACATGGGCGGCGGCTTCATCCAGTTCCTGTTCGGCGACGGACCGCAGAGCCAGCGCTATTACGAGCAGCAGCAGCCGATGTATCAGCAGCAGCCCTCATACTACGTGCCGCAGGGCGCGACGCAGCCGATGCCGGGCCAGGCTGATGCATACTACGAACAGACCCAGCGTCCGTTCGATCCGAAATACGAGAAGCAGGAAGTCGAGTATCACACCAAGGAAGGCCGCGGCACGATCGTGATCGATACGCCGAACAAGTTCCTTTACCTGGTGGAGGGCGATGGCCGCGCGCTGCGTTATGGCATCGGTGTCGGCAAGCCCGGCTTCATGTGGTCGGGTGTGAAGACGATTTCGGCCAAGCGCGAGTGGCCGGACTGGACGCCGCCGGCCGAGATGCTGCAGCGCCGCCCCGACCTGCCGCGGCACATGGCGGGTGGTCCCGACAATCCGCTCGGCGCGCGGGCGATGTATCTCGGCTCCTCGCTCTATCGTATCCACGGCTCGAACGAGCCCTGGACCATCGGCACCAACGTGTCGTCCGGGTGCATCCGCATGCGCAACCAGGACGTCATCGATCTCTATGGCCGCGTCAATGTCGGCGCCAAGGTCGTCGTGCTCTGAGCATTGCCGCTCGCGATCAAAAAAACGGCCGCTCGAGGAGCGGCCGTTTTGCTTTGGCGATCACACGCGGCTCAGGCGAAGTTGCTGTCGTCGCCGCCGTCACCACCGTTGCCGTAATCGTCCGAATCAAGATCCATGGCATCCTGATCGTCGTCCTGGTCCTGATCGGCGTCCTGCTGGCGATCGATCGCGGCCTGATCGAACATGCCACTGCGCGAGGCGTCGCCGGAGCGGCCGATGTCGTTGATTCCTGCGTCGCTCGCCATCGAGCTGCCTGACTGATCGCCCCACGGCCTGCCGCTATCGCCTTCATTAATGATGGTGGTGCCGCCGAAACCCTGGGCATGGCCGCCCATCATGCCGCGGATGCTGTTGAGCAGCAGCGAGCCACCGACAACGCCTGCCGCCGCCGCCGCCGCCGTGCCGAGGAACGAGCCGCCGCCACCGAAGGGCGGAGCGCCGTAGCCGGTTTGCCCATAACCTTGGTTAGAACCGGGCTGTCCATAGGGGCCCTGGTCGTAATGGCCACCGCCCTGCGACTGCTGCAACACCTGGCCAGAGTTCCAGACCGGACGGCCGGGCGACGGCGGCGGAACATTCGGCACCGAGCGCTGTTCCTTGCCGAAAATCGTCTCCCGCATGGAATCGAGGAAGCTGCCGGATTGCTGTTGCTCCGGTGCATGCGCCTGTTCCAGTTCCTGGATGTGCGCATTGGCGCGCTTCAAAGCCTCGTCCTGCAACAGCACGGTCTGCACCAGCGTGTACAGCGAATTTGGCGCCTTACGCAGACCCTCTTGCATTGCCGCAATCGCGTCGGGGTCGCGTGGTGCGCTCTCGACCTTGGCAAGCCGGTCGAAGAGGTCGTCTACCAATTGGCGTTCCTGCGGTGTCATGGCCTGTCTCCTTGTCATCCCCTTTTCGGGAACGATCCTTCGGAAAGCGCTTCGCGCGTTTCCGGATCATGCCGCTAGGGACGCGGCCCAGATGTAGGGGCGGTTTGCGCCGCAGGTAGCGGCTTTCGAAAATTAAATTTCGGTATGCGGCCAAACGTCCTGCGGGCTTGTCAGCTCAGTGTAACTTTATTCGCTGCCAGCAGAGGCAGGAAATCATCGCTTGCGAGATAGGCGTGCTCGACTTCGCGGGTATGGGTGAATGGATCGAGGCTGATGAGGATGTCGTCGACAAAGCCCGGATGACACATCACGACGCCGCCTTCGGGCATGCCGTCAAGGAATTCCCGCATCAGGGCGCCGTAATCGGGCGGACGCGAGTAATCATAGGCGCCGGCAAACGCCGGGTTCACGGCAAGTCCCGCGCGTCCGGCGCGATGCGTGAACTGCGCACCGAGATGATCGAGAAGGAGTGCCTTCGGCCTCGTGAGACGCTGCATGAGCGGCTGGTTGCGGCGCGCCTGGCGCACCCAGGCGTCCGGGGCCTTCTCTTTCACTGCCGCGAGAACACCGTCGCGCACCTGGGGATAAAGCTGCACATGCTGATGGCCGTCGACGAAATCAGGCGCGCGTCCGAACAGGTCGCGGAATGCGGCGATCTGCATCGCCACTTCCGCGCGAATGATCTCGGGGTCGAGCCGCCGCAACATGCCCGCGCGCAAGAGCTTCGGAAATGGCAGGAACAGCTCGTCCTTCAGCGGACGGAAATGCATGGTGAGCGGCCGGAACGGCGCGCTCAGCGTCACATGCAGTCCGATGGCGCAGCGCGGACTTTTCGCCACCGCTTCCTTGAGCCGCACCACCTCCTCGCGGCCGATCGCAGGCGTCACCATCATCACCGAAGTCGCATTGAGCCGGCCGCGCTCGATCAGCTCGCGAATGGCGCTGTTGACGCCGGGGCTGATGCCGTAATCGTCGGCGCAGAGCCAGATGCGCTTGGCATCGTTCATTTGGCATCGTTCATTCGGCTGCGGTCCTCTCGCTCGACTGTTCCGCCGGCTCCGCCTCGCAATGCTTGGTCGAGTGCTCGGCGACGAAGTAGATCGGCCGCGCCTTCAGCTCGGAGAGGATCTTGCCGATATATTCGCCGACGATGCCGATCATGATGAGTTGCACGCCACCGATCGTCATGAGGCCGACCACGAGCGAGGGATAGCCGGGCACCTGCTTGCCGGTGGTCCACACCTCCCACAGGATCGACAAACCGAACAGGAAGGCGGCAGACGCGAGCAGCACGCCGAGTAGGCTTGCAAAGCGGAGCGGCGCTACCGAAAACGAGGTCAGGCCCTCCACCGACAGGCCGAGCAGCCGCATGAAGTTGAACGTGGTCACGCCGTGGGCGCGCGGCTCGGGCTCGTAATCGACGCGAATCTGCTTGAAGCCGATCCAGCTCGCGAGCCCCTTGAAGAAGCGGTTGCGTTCGGGAAGCTGGCGCAGCGCCGCCACCGCGCGCGGCGACAACAGGCGGAAGTCGCCGGCATCCTCCGGAATTTTCTGCCGCGCGCCCCAATTGATCAGCGCGTAGAAGCCGTGCACCGACAGCCGCCGCAGGAATGATTCATTGTCGCGATTGGCCTTTGCGGTATAAACCACGTCATAGCCGCCCTCGATCCAGTGCGCGACGAGCTGCTCGACCAGGAAAGGCGGGTGCTGGCCGTCGCCATCCATGAACATCACGGCGCCGCGCCTTGCGTGGTCGAGGCCGGCCATCAGCGCCGCCTCCTTGCCGAAATTGCGCGACAGCGACACGACCTGGACGTCGAGGTTATCCGCCTTCAGCGCGCGCGCGATCGACAGCGTCGCATCGCTCGAGCCGTCGTCGACATAGACGACCTCGCAGGTGAGGCGGAAGCGCTGCCGCAAGCCCGCCGCAAGCGCGCTCAGCCGCTGGTGCAGCAGGACGAGCCCCGCCGCCTCGTTATAGACGGGGACGACGATCGACAGGCCCTGCGCCGCGGCGGAATCCGCCGTCGTCGACAGGCTCGAAACATCGCTACCGAGCATCATGAATCAACTTCCAAGCGACCAAATTTTCCCGTCTCTTTCGTCACGAACATATGGCAATCGCGGCGCCTTGTCGCCACGCGCAGCGGATTACCATCACGTCATCATTGTCGCAGGAACGCTTCGAGCTTGGCGAACAGCGGGTTCTCGCGATCGAGCACATAGTCCAGCGAGGCCACCGACACCGTCTCGGCGCCGTTCTCGCGCAGGAAACTGCCGAGCGCATAGAGCTGCGCCGGCGGGCAGTGCAGCGTCAGCATGCCCGACGAGGTCGGGCCGCCAAACGGCGCCTCCACGCCAAAACGATCGTGGGCTTCCGCCAGCATCGCTGCGTCGCAACCTTTGAAGCGCGTACGCACCTCACGGTATTTGTTGGCGCGGGCACGCGCGGCGATGTGGTCGAGGATGATGCGCGCGGTTTCGCGTGCATCGGGCGACCAGTCGGCATCGCGCGAGGCCACGAGATTGGCCTGGCTCTTCAGGATCACACCGTCGTCCAGCACCTTCAAGCCATTGGCGGCAAGCGTTGCGCCGGTCGTGGTGATGTCGACGATCATCTCTGCCGTCCCCGTCGCGGGTGCGCCTTCAGTCGCGCCCGCGCTCTCGACGATGCGATAGTCGACGACATCGTGGGCGGCGAAGAAATTCCGCGTCAGGTTGATGTATTTGGTGGCAACACGCATGCGCCGGTTATGCTGCTCGCGAAAGCCGGTGGTGACGTCATCGAGATCGGCCATGGTGCGCACGTCGATCCAGGCCTGCGGCACCGCGACCACGACATTGGCATGGCCGAAGCCGAGTGGATCGATCAGGAGAACGCGCTTGTCGGCATTGGCGATGTTCTCGCGCACCAGATCCTCGCCGGTGATGCCGAGATGCACCGCGCCGCTCGCGAGCTGTGCGGCGATCTCGCTTGCCGAGAGATAGGCGATCTCGACATTGTCGTAGCCCATCATGGTGCCGCGATAGTCGCGGGCGCCGCGTGGCTTGGCCAGCGAAAGGCCGGCGCGGGTGAAGAAGGCCTCGGCGTTTTCCTGCAGGCGGCCCTTGGAGGGCACGGCGAGAACGAAGGGCGTCGTCATGTTTGGCTCCCGCGGCGAAGTTGCGTGAGCGCCTCGACCCAGATCGAAAATCCGACCGCGGGGATCTGCGTGGCGGAGCCAAGCTGCGTCATCAGCCCGTCATAGCGGCCGCCGGCCACCAGCGGCTCGGTGCCGTTGCCGAGGGCGTGCAATTCGAACTCGAAGCCGGTGTAGTAGTCGAGCCCGCGGCCGAACGAGGTCGAGAAGCGCGTCTTGTGCACGTCGATGCCGCGCGCGGCCATGAAACCGACGCGGCTTTCGAGCTGGTCGATCGCGGCCGACAGGTCGAGATTGGCGTCGGAGGCAAGCGCGCGCAGTTGCGCCACCGCGTCGTCGGGATCGCCCGAGATCGCAAGGAAGCGCTTGATGATCGAGGTCGCATCGCGTGGCAACGCGCCGGCCTTGAGCGTCGATTGCTCGAGGAAGCGATCGGCGATCTCGGCCACCGTGCGGCCGCCGACATTGGTCGCGCCTGCAATCGACATCAGGTCGGTGACGAGCGCAAGCGCGGCCTTGCGATCGCTGCCGGCCAGCGCCGCCAGCACGCCCTCATATTCGTTGCGGCCGGGCGCGGTCTTCAACGTGAGTTGTTCGATGTCCTGGGCGAGATCGATCTTGCGGTTGAAATCCTTGATCAGGCGCCGCCGCCAGACCGGGAACAATTGCAGCGCGTCGATCAGTGCGTTGAACAGGGCGACGTCGCCGGTGCGGATTTCGATGTCGCTCACGCCGAACGCAGCGGTCGCCTCCAGCGCCAGCGCCAGCATCTCGGCATCGGCTGCGGCGCGGTCCTGCCGCCCGAAGGATTCGATGCCGGCTTGCAGGAACTGGCTCGGCATGGCCCAGCGATAGCGGAACACGGGGCCGAGATAGGAGAAGCCGGCGGGCTGGCCGGCACGGGGCGAGGCGAGATAGTCGCGCGCCACGGGGATGGTGAGATCGGGCCGCAGGCAGAGCTCTTCACCGCTGCCGTCGGTGGTGAGGTACAGGCTCTTGCGGATGTCCTCGCCGGAAAGGTCGAGAAACGGCTCCGCCGGCTGCAGGATTGTCGGCTCGGAACGCTCGTAGCCGGCTTGCGCGAATGACAACAGCAGCGCGTCCGCCCAATTGGCGGTTCCAGGGGTGGAATTGGCAGACGTCGCGGTCATCAGGGGTCCAGAGAGCATCGAGGCCGGGTCCTTCCGGCGATTTGACGCTGCCCTTAGCACGGCTCCAATGACGTTTCGACAGGGATCGGGCAAGTCCCTTAACATGTTCTGTCTTAACGGTTTTGGCCGATTATTTACCCTGCCAGTCGCCCAGTGCCGCCTGGACCAGCGCCAGCGCAGCCACGGCCGCGGTATCGGCCCGCAGGATCCGGGGCCCCAGCGCCAGCCGGAGCGTCCTTTTCTGGCGTAGCAGCAGCGTGCGTTCCTCCTCGGCAAAGCCGCCCTCGGGGCCGATCAGGACGTCGATGCCACCGGCGCCCGCTTGATCGGCTCTCAGCGCCTCGAGCGGATCTGTGACCTCGGCGGCCTCGTCACAGAACGCCAACAGGCGCTCCGAATCGCGGCCCGCGAGATATCGCTCCAGCGGCACCGGTTCGGCGACGGTGGCGATGCTCAAGATGCCGCATTGTTCGGCGGCCTCGATGACATTGGCGCGCATCCGCTCGCCATTGACGCGCGAGACCTGGGTGAAGCGCGTCAGCACCGGCTGCAGGCGCGACGCGCCCATCTCGACCGCCTTCTGCACCATGTAGTCGAGGCGGGCGTGCTTCAATGGCGCGAAGACATAGGCGAGATCGGGCAAACGGTCCTGCGAGCGGGTCCGGTTCCCGACCGTCAAACTATCCGGCCGCTTGCGCCCGGTAATCGACGCCCGCCATTCGCCGTCGCGGCCGTTGAACACCAGGACTGTGTCGCCGGCGGAAAGCCGCAGCACATTGCCGAGATAATTGCTCTGCTCGCGCTCCAGCTCGACCGTCCGACCTTCACCAAGTGGGGCGTCAACGTAGAGGCGGGGGCTGCGAAAATCGTGGTCAGGCATGTGTGATAATCCGTGCGCCGCCTTTTAACCTAAAGGTCTAGAATCCGGAGCAAATATTGGGCCCGAAATGCGGCGCTGCGCCGCGCTGTTGCCAAATTCTGCGGGTTGTTAACGGGCGGCAGGAATCGTAAAAGCGCTTGGTGCAAGACACCGTGCGAGACACCCGCAGGCCGTTTGATCTTGCCGGAGAAACCGCCTTGATGATCAACCGTTTGATTGTGCCGCTGACGCTGGCCGTGCTTTCCGCATCGGCGGGCTCTGCCCTGGCGCAGGGTGCGTTTCCCGCGCCATTGCCAGGCCACGCCGCTGCGCCCGCGAACGATCCGGCCTTTCCACCGGTCAATGGCGCAAGAGCGACCGCAAGCGATCCGGCATTTCCGCCGGTGAATGGCGCAAGGCCCATGGCTTCCGTCGGCAGCGCGCCGGCTTCTGCATTTCCCTCGGGCGGTGCCGCGCCAGTGATGGGCGGCGCCGGTTCCTTCGCGCCACCGGCGCCACCGAGCCAGATGGGTGGCGGTCCGTCGCAAGCCTGCATGAACGGCTTCCTTCCCTTGCGGGAAGACGCGGAGAAGAAGGGCAAGTTGATCAAGGCCGCCAGCGACCGGCATGCCTCGCCGGAGGAGGCCTGCAAGATCATCGGCAATTACAGCGCGGCCGAGGTCAAGATGATCAAATATGTCGAGAACAACGCCACCAAGTGTGGAATTCCAGGGCAGGTCGCGGACCAGTTGAAGGCTGGCCACAAGAATACCGAAGGCCTGCTGCAAAAGGTCTGCGGCATCGCTCAGCAGATGAAGGAGCGCGGCCCGGCCGGCCCGACCTTGAGCGATGTGCTGGGCTCGTCGACTCTGGGGCCTGAGGCCACCGCCTCCCGCAAGGGCGGCAGCACCTTCGACACGCTGAACGGCAACGTCCTGTCGCGATGAATGACGCGGCGCGCGTAGCGGATGCGACCGGCAATTGGGTCGACACCGTTGCGCCGTCGTGGTCGCGTCCTTATTTGCGGCTCGCCCGTCTCGATCGCCCGATCGGTTCCTGGCTCTTGTTGATGCCGTGCTGGTGGTCGGTGGCGCTGTCCACCGGCGTTGCGCATCGGCTCGATCGGTTGCCGCTCGATGTGCTGCTGTTCTTCATCGGCGCCTTCGCGATGCGCGGGGCGGGGTGCACCTGGAACGACATCACCGACCGGGACCTCGATGCCAGGGTCGAGCGAACGCGCTCGCGGCCAATCCCGGCCGGCCAGGTCAGCGTCAAGGCGGCGCTGGCCTTTCTGGTGGCGCAGGCGCTGGTTGGCCTCGTGGTGCTGTTGCAGTTCAACCGCTTTGCGGTCGCGACCGGCATCGCCTCGCTCGTGATCGTCGCGATCTATCCCTTCATGAAGCGCATCACCTGGTGGCCGCAGATCGTGCTGGGCCTTGCTTTCTCGTGGGGTGCGTTGATGGGATTTGCGGCGACCTTCGGCCGGCTCGATGCGACGCCGCTCGTACTTTATGCGGGCTCGATTTGCTGGGTGATCGCCTATGACACCATTTACGCCCATCAGGACACCGAGGATGACGCGCTGATCGGCATCAAGTCGACGGCGCGGCTGTTCGCCGAGCGTACTCACGAAGCGCTTGTGATTTTTTACGGCCTCGCGGTGCTACTGATCGGCGTGGCCTTCGCGCTGGCGGGCTCTGGTATTGCGGCCTGGATCGGGCTCGCGCTGTTCGCGGTGCAACTCGGCTGGCAGGTGCGACGATTGAAGATCAATGATCCCGCATTGTGCCTGCGGCTGTTCAAGTCCAACCGCGAGGCGGGGCTGATTTTGTTTGCCGGGCTCGTGATCGATGCAGTGATGCGCGCGGCATAACGCGATGCCGTAGGGTGGGCAAAGGTGTAAGCGCCGTGCCCACCGTCTCCATGCTCAATCCCGCGCGATGATCTCGCGCTCTCCGCGAAACATATTCGCTGGATTGAGCAGCGCCCCGATCCGACGCCGCATCAAAAATTTCGGCCTCCGCGCGCGGATAGCGTTGCGGCGCCGGCGGCGGGAGGAGGGCTCGCGCGCATCATCCTGCAATTGCGGTAGCGCGAACAACTCGCTCCACATCAGCCACGCGTCGGTGATCTCGTCCTGGTCCTCGCTGACACAGAGCGGAATGGTGAGCGAGGGATCGCGATGCAAAAGCACCAGCATCTGCGAGTTCTTGACGTCGCGTATGGCGACGCCGAGGAAATCGCTGACACGAACATTGACGGCCATGCGCATGCCCCGAACGGCACGGCGCAGCACGACGCGTTCGCGGTGAATTTCGATCTGCCTGATGCCGCCATCGGCGCGCACATCGTGCGCGTTGAAGCTCAAGGGCAGAGAAAGAGGGTCGAGCCGCTCTGCGCGGCTCGACCCGGCGGGATTGATCCCGCTTGTTGCTGTTTGACGCCTCACGGCTTTTTTCTCCCCGCCGGGGTTATGCTCCCGGTCGATGGGGGGACTTTGCCACAGCCCCGTCCGTTTCAGCTTAAAAAGCCTGGTTAAGGAGCCGTCACCTGGCTGCAAATGTCTTCCATGATTGACAAGACCTTGGCTCGCATGATTGACGAGACGTTGCGACGCGGCCGAGATTCTTACGGGTAGCGCGTCCGAAAATGCTTGAAGTCCGCGCCAATCGGGCACATCTGGTGGATTTGTCGATTTCCGCCGCGCCCCCTCAAATGCCAGGGATTTCGTTCGTGAGTTCTTCACCATCTGCGTCATCAACGCTTTCGAAAAAGGCCGATGCCGAGCTGTTCGATCAGTCGGCACTGTCGGCGCTGGCCGAGCGCCTGGTCGAGGCGGCGAAACGCGCCGGCGCGGATGCGGCGGACGCGGTTGCCGTGCGCGGCATCTCGCAAGGCGTCGAGGTGCGCGACGGGCGCGTCGAGGAATCCGAGCGTTCCGAAGGCGACGATGTCGGCCTCCGGGTAATGGTCGGACAGCGCCAGGCTGTGGTCTCCACCAATGACGTCAGCGGTGATGGCATTGCGAGGCTGGCCGAGCGCGCCGTGGCAATGGCCCGCGTCGCGCCCGACGACAAATATGTCGGACTCGCGGATCCCTCGCTGCTGGCGAAAGACTTTCCCGACCTCGATCTGCTCGATCCCAATGTTCCCACCGTCGCCGAGCTCGAGCGGCGCGCGCATGAAGCGGAAGCCGCGGGTCTGGCGGTCAAGGGTGTCACCAAATCCGGCGGTGCGTCGGCCTCCGCGGGCATCGGCGGCATGGTGCTGGTGACCAGCGGCGGCTTCCATGGCTCGTATCTGCGTTCGAGCCAGGGCATCTCGATGACGGCGATCTCCGGCGAGGGCACCTCGATGGAGCGCGACTACGACTATACCTCGGCGCCGCATGCGGCCGATCTGGAGAAGCCGGAGGCCGTCGGGCGCGTCGCCGGCGAGCGCGCGGTTGCGCGCACCAATCCGCGCAAGGTCGAGACCTGCAAGGTGCCGGTCGTGTACGACCCCCGTGTTTCCGCTTCGCTGGTCGGCCATCTCGTCGGCGCGGTGAACGGCGCTTCCATTGCGCGCAAGACCAGCTTCCTGAAGGACAAGCTCGGCGCGCAGCTCTTTCCCGGGAACATTCGCATCATCGACGATCCCCTGCGCAAGCGCGGGCTCCGATCGCAATCCTTCGACGCCGAGGGCGTGGAAGTGAAGAAGCTTGCCATTGTCGATGGCGGCGTGCTCACCACCTGGCTGCTGGATTCCGCGACCGCGCGGGAGCTGGGAATGACGACCACGGGACACGCCCATCGCGGCGTGTCGTCCTCGCCTTCGCCGGGGCCGTATAATCTGCATCTCGAACCGGGCGAAATGAGCCCGGAAGAGCTGATCAGCGACATCAAGCAGGGCTTTTACGTCACCGACCTGATCGGTTCCGGCGTCAACGGCGTCACCGGCGATTACAGCCGCGGCGCGTCGGGCTTCTGGATCGAGAACGGCAAGATCACCTATCCGGTGAGCGAGGTGACCATCGCCGGCCACCTCTTCGAGATATTCAAATCGATGACGGTCGCGAACAATCTGGAATTCCGCTATGGCGTCAACGCGCCGACAGTGCGCATCGAGGGACTGACGCTTGGCGGACGCTGACGGCCGCGACGCCAAATTGCTGAAGGAAACGGTGCGCGAGGCAGGCGAGCTTGCGCACTCCATGTTCCGCACCGAGCTGAGGAAGTGGACCAAGGGCGCTTCATCCCCGGTCTCGGAAGCCGACATCGCGGTCAATGATCTCCTGGAGGCGAAGCTTCGCGGCGCGACGCCGGATTACGGCTGGCTCTCGGAAGAAAGCGTCGACGACGATGAACGTCTCGGCAAGAGGCTGGTCTGGATCGTCGACCCGATCGACGGCACCCGCGGCTATCTCGCGGGCCGCGAGGACTGGTGCGTCAGCGTGGCGCTGGTGGAAGATTATTCGCCGCTGTTGGCCGCCGTGTTCGCGCCGGTGACCTCGGAGTTTTTCTTTGCGGCGCGCGGGCAGGGCGCTACCCGCAATGATAAGCCCATCTCCGTAGCTGGCGGTATCGAACTTGATTTCGCGCGCGTCGCGGGCCCCAAACCGCTGGCTGAGAGGCTCAACCGGACAGGGCACGACATCGTGCTGCACCCCCGGATCGCCTCGCTCGCGCTCCGCCTTTGCCGGGTCGCCCACGGCGATCTCGATGCCGCCTTCGCCGGCGGGCAGTCGCGGGACTGGGATCTTGCCGCGGCGAATTTGATCGTGCAGGAAGCGAATGGTAGGATGACGGCGCTTTCCGGGGACGCGATCCTGTATAATCGCCGGGAAGTGGCGCACGGGATGCTGGTGGCTGCGGGACGCGATCGTCATGCGAGCATCGTCTCGCATTTTCGAAGCTGGCCGTTGCCGTAAGGCGCCACCCTGGCGTCAGGATTACCTGCCGGGCATCTCTTCAAGGGAACAACGACCACCATGCCAGACCATGCCCCGCAGCAATTGCTTCATCTCGTCCTCGGCGGCGAGCTGATTGATCTCGAACACATCACCTTCAAGGACCTCGATCAGATGGACATCGTCGGCGTGTTTCCCAACTACGCGACCGCCTATGTGGCGTGGAAGGCGAAGGCGCAGTCGACCGTCGACAATGCCCAGATGCGCTATTTCATCGTGCACCTGCACCGCCTGCTCGATCCGGAGCGAGATGCGAAGCCTTCCCGTTGAAAAAACTGCTTCGTGATACGCTGCGCAGCAGCTGGTTTCAGCATGCTGTAGGGTTCCTTGCGGCCGAATGGCTGCGGCTGGTCTGGCTGACCAACCGCTTCAGCTTCGAGCCGGGCGGCAAGGATGGACTCTACGCGCGGGTCGAAGGGCAGATGCCTGCGATCTTTGCGTTCTGGCACGGCCAGCACTTCCTGACGCCGTTCATCAAGACTAAGCCCAGCCACAGGGCCAAGGTATTGATCTCGCTGCACCGCGACGGCGAGTTCAACGCGATCGCGGCCGAGCGGCTCGGCATCGGCACCATTCGCGGCTCCGGCGATCATGGCTCGGCGTTTCATCGCAAAGGCGGGGTCGGCGCCTTCAAGGAGATGGTGCGCGCGCTTGACGATAACTATAATGTGGCGCTGACCGCCGACGTGCCGAAGCGCTCGCGCGTCGTGGGTCTTGGCATCATCATGCTGGCGCGAGAATCCGGACGGCCGATCATGCCTTTCGCCATGGCCACGAGTCGCTACATCCAGCTCAAGAATTGGGACCGCACCACCATCAATCTGCCGTTCGGGCGCGGCGTCGTGGTCGGTGTCGAGGAAGTCTATGTGCCACCCGATGCCGATGCCGAGACCATGGAGCAATGCCGCCTCAATCTCGAGGCGATCCTGAACGAGGCGACGTGCCGCGCCTATGAAATGGTCGGCCGCCCGGAGGGGGCCAAATGCCCCGAGGGAGCCAAGCGTCTTGAGGGAACCAAGCGTCTTGAGGGAACCAAGCGTGGCTAATTCCCTTCCGATGACGCTGCGGTTCTATCGCGGGCTGTCGTCGGCCATGGTGCCGCTGGCGCCGGCGCTGATCAAGCGGCGGCTCAAGCTCGGCAAGGAGGATCCAGAGCGGATCGGCGAGCGCCGCGGCATCAGCCGCGATGTCCGGCCACACGGCCCGCTGGTCTGGATTCATGGCGCCAGCGTCGGCGAAGTGCTGGCTTCGGCCGCGCTGATCGAGCGGCTGCGCGCGCTCAACATCCGCATCCTTCTGACCTCGGGCACGGTGACGTCGGCTGCGATCGTCGCCAAACGCTTTCCGCCCGACATCATCCATCAATATGTACCCTACGACTCGCCGCGATATGTCGCACGCTTTCTCGACCACTGGCGGCCGTCACTGGCGTTGTTCATCGAGTCCGATCTCTGGCCGAATCTGATCCTGCAAAGTGCGGCGCGGCGGCTGCCGATGGTCCTGATCAACGGGCGGATGTCGCATCGCTCGTTCCCGCGCTGGCGGCGCGTCCACGGCACCATCTCGGCGATCCTGGAAAAATTCGACATCTGTCTGGCGCAGTCCGTCATCGACGCGGAGCGTTTTTCCACGCTCGGCTGTCCCAATGTCATCACGACAGGCAATCTCAAGCTCGACGTTCCCGCGCCGCCCGCCGATCCCGACAAGCTCGATCGTCTCTCGTCGCTGACGCGCGGCCGGCCGGTCATCGTCGCCGCCTCGACCCATCCGGGCGAGGAGGAGATCCTAATCGCGACGCACCGGACTCTCGTCGGATACTTTCCAGAACTGCTCACGGTGATCGTGCCGCGGCATCCCGACCGCGGCCCGCCGGTCTGGCGGCTGGTCGATGCCGCCGGGCTGAAGGCGACCTTGCGCTCGCGTGACGAGTTGCCGAATGCTTCGACCGACATTTATGTCGCCGACACCATGGGCGAACTCGGCCTGTTCTACCGGCTTGCGGAAATCGTGTTCATGGGCGGCTCGCTGGTGCCGCATGGCGGACAGAATCCGATCGAGGCGATCAAGCTCGGAGCGTCGATCGTGCACGGTCCGCACGTGTTCAATTTTGCCGACGTCTATGAAGCGCTGGATTCCACCGGCGGCGCACGCAAGGCGGATGCCGAGGAGGCGCTGGTGAAGCAACTCGGCCAGCTTCTTGCCAATCGCGACGCCCGATCTGCGATGTCAGCGGCCTCGCACCAGGTCGTCGAGGAACTTGGCGGCGCGCTCCAGCGTACGCTCACCGCGCTCGAACCTTATCTGTTGCAATTGCGGCTCGAGATGGGAGCCGCCAATGCGTGAGCCGGCGTTCTGGCACGCGCCGTCGTCATGGAAATCGCATCTGCTTCGGCCGCTTGGCGCGCTCTATGGCGCGATCGCGGCGCGACGCCTGCGGCGCATAGGTTTTGATGCCGGCATTCCCGTGCTCTGCGTCGGCAATTATCATGTCGGCGGCGCCGGCAAGACACCGACCGTGCTGGCGCTTGCCAAGATCCTCCGTGAGCTGGACGAAACACCCGTCGTGCTCAGCCGTGGCTATGGCGGACGGCTGCGCGGACCGATCATGGTCGATCCCGCGCGCCACAGCGCGGTCGATGTCGGGGACGAGCCGTTGATGCTTTCGGCCTATTTGCCGGTCGCGGTTTCCCGCGATCGCGTCAACGGCGTGGCGCTGGCAAGATCGCAGCGCGCCAGCGTGATCCTGATGGACGATGGTTTTCAGAATCCATCGATTGCGAAGGATGCTTCGCTGATCGTGATCGATAGCGACCGCGGGCTTGGCAACGGCTTCGTGTTTCCCGCCGGCCCATTGCGCGCGCCGTTAAAGCCGCAATTGGCGCGCACCGATGCGCTCGTCGTCGTAGGTGCGGGTGCAGCGAGCGCTGCGGTCGCAGACGCAGCCGCCGCCGCCGCGCGCGAAGCGCTGGTGCTGTCGGCACATCTTGCGCCCGATGCGGCCTCGCTCGCCGCGCTGAAGGGCAGGCGCGTCTTCGCCTTTGCCGGCATCGGCGATCCCCAGCGCTTCTTCCGCACGCTGCGCGGCGCCGGCATCGAAGTGTCACGCGAGCGCTCTTTTGCCGATCATCACCGCTTTTCGGATGGCGAGATCGAGAACCTGGTGGCGAGTGCCAAGGCCGAGAGGCTGACGTTGGTAACCACGGAAAAAGATTTCGCGCGGCTGAGCGGCGGTAGCGAGATTCCGGCGCTCGTGCGTGACATCGTGCCGTTCAAGGTCGCACTGGAATTTGCCGATGGCGCGAGTTTGCGGAAATTCTTGTCTGACCGCCTGTTCAAGGCGCGGGAGAAGAAGTTTCAGGCCGAATAAATTTCGGTGTCGTCCCGGCCAAGCGAGCGCGAGCCGGGACCCATACCGCGTGATTTATCGAGAGAGCACAGCGGCGGTCGATCTTCGCCAAACGAAAGCCTGTGGTAATGGGTCCCCGCTCCGCAGGGACGACAGTGGGACCTAATCCTGCGTCTTCAGCGCGCCCGGGAAATGCCGCTGCAGTACGGCGCTCGGCAACGCGTAGGCCTCCTGCAGGTCGACGCTCCAGTATTTCAGCTCGTCGAGCGGGATCCGTGCATCGGTCACCGCGCAGCGCACATAGGTTCCTGGCGAGATCACGCGAAAGTCGCCGTCCAGATATTGCACCTGCGCTTCACCATGGCCTGAGGGGCCGAATTTGTTCAGCACGATCAATCTCTCCGATTCGCCGCACGCGACATGTAACGTTGATGAATATAGCATAAATAGGTGATTGTGTCCGCTCGCGAAACCCCACCGATTTGTGATGTTTTGCGGAAATATCTGCATGTTAGCCTTGCATGCGGATGGATGCCCCAAAGTGCCGAACGGCCCTCAAGAACCCGATGCGTCTGAAGTCAGCAATCGCCTTACTGACCTGCCATGTCTTGGCTTTTCTCTTGGCTTTTCCCGCGATGGCCGCGCCCGCGGCGCCGCATGAGGTGGAAATTCCCGAAGCCGGCACGACGTTGCGTGCGCAGCTTTTCAAGCCGGATGGCGTGGGACCGTTCCCGACGGTGATTGCGCTGCATGCCTGCGGCGGCCTCACCGGTCGTTCCGAGCCGGTGCTGCCACGCTATCGCGACTGGGCCGAGCAGCTGTTGAAGCACGGCAGGGCGGTGCTGCTGCCCGATTCCTATGGCTCGCGCGGACTCGGACCGCAATGCAAGGCGGCCGAACGCAAGGTGCGGGCACGGCGCGAGCGGGTCGAGGACATCATGGCGGCGAGGCAATGGCTGATGCAGCAGCCCTGGGTCGCGC
>Ga0310811_10003279_pt1 | contig 20359 bp, 21 predicted proteins | sample YCmetagenome_FD_207642 | JGI IMG/M metagenome (GOLD analysis project Ga0310811, IMG submission 207642) | Soil microbial communities from experimental microcosm in Duke University, North Carolina, United States - YC | ecosystem: Engineered > Artificial ecosystem > Soil microcosm > Unclassified ...
AAACTCGCGTCGTCTTCATCGCGCGCCTCCCTTCAAATCGCTCGTTACCCGTCGAGGCTGCGGTCTCCCCGTCCCCATATCCTGAACCGGCATTCCCTTTGCATTGCGAACTTGTACCTTCGTTCCGCCGATCACCATCTCGCGTGCAAGAAGGTAGTCCTGCCCGTGGATCGTCCGCATCACCCCGGTCACCTGAACAGACTCACCCGCCTGAATCCGGCTCCGCATCTGCTTCGACAAACCCGGCCCCGGATTCACCATCAGGGCATGCTGCGATCCGCTCATCGAAAAATTTGTTCCACCGGAAGCGTCTGCAGCTTTCTTCGCCACCACACCGGTTACCGTAACCTCGCCTCCGCTTGTCGGAGAGGTGCCACCCGCGAGCGACCCCACTCTCCCCTGCGCCCCGGCCGTACCCACGGCCACCATCCCAAACAGAACCAGACAGAAAGCAAAACCAACCCTCTGCAGAAACATCAGGGTCTCTCCTCATCGGCTGAATTTTCTGGAAATCGCGGCCCAGAGCCCGGTCTGCTTCAAAGCCTCATGCCAACCATTCGACAAGGACTCTTCTTTGCTGCTCACGCAACCGCCCCTTACATTGGCTGGCTGCCTGTAACAAAAGCTGGCCCAAGAGAAAACACGATAAAGGTGTCGCTAAACAGTAGCTGACATCATGCTCTTTTCCCTCGAGATACGCCACTTTTTTTCAATCTTTTTATCCAGCGCAGCGCCGGTTCTTCCCTCCCCCGAACCCGTCCGTCTCCTCTTCCCTATCCCAAAACCTGTCAAGCCCGATCGCCTTCTAAGCCGCGCCGAATCAAAGATCTGTCGTTGCCGAATCCCCTTGCCGATCTCGCTATACTGGAAAGAGATTCTCCTACCCGAGATTTCATCCACCAAGAGAGAATCCAAGGCCTTCATTTTCAATAATTTAGTAGCAACATTCTTTATTATCAATAATTTATGCACCTGATCCCAGGCTAAGTTATTTGAATAGAATATTTTGCATAAAAAAAACACCCGAGGGGAGTCCGCACCGGATATGTCTGATCAACGCACCGACCTGATCAACCTGATCGCCACCCACTCCTTCCGTCTCGGCGACTTCACCCTCGCCAGCGGCCAGAAGTCCGACTACTACATCGACTGCCGCACCACCACCCTTCACGCCGAGGGCGGTCGCCTCTCCGGCCTCGTCTTCTACGATCTCATCCGCCAGCACTTCCCCCAGGCCGAGGCCGTCGGCGGACTCACCATGGGAGCCGACCCGCTGGTCTCCAACACCGCCTCTGCAAGCGCCTGGGACCACCTCCACCACAAGCGCAGCCACCTCGTCCACGGCTTCCTCGTCCGCAAGGCTGAAAAGACCCACGGCACCGGCCGCCGCATCGAAGGCTTCCACAAGATCGGAGCTCACGTCGTCATCGTCGACGATGTCTGCACCACCGGCGGCTCAACCATCACTGCTATCGAAGCCACGAAGGAATCCGGCATGAACGTCATCGGCGTCCTCTGCCTCGTTGACCGCGAGCAGGGCGGACGCGCTAATATCGAAGCCGCCGTACCGCACGCTCCGTTCTACTCGGTCTTCACCGCCAGCGACGTCCGCGCCGCGCACATCGCACTCAAAGGCAGCAAATAGATGACCCAGCACTGCTGCGAACGGATGGAATTGCACCTGAACGATGGAGAAGGTGCTGCAATCCTGTACGTCGATAAGTTCGGTGAATATGGAATTCCGGTCTTCGACGGCGGCACAAGCTACATCACGTTGGACTTTTGTCCTTGGTGCGGCACCAAGCTTCCAAAGAACAAGCCGGAGACATTTGATGAAGATGCGTGAGCATTGAAAAAGCGGATTGAATCGAAATTGAGGGGAGCTTTCATGAGCAGCCAGCCAGAGATCGTCTACGTTGGAGGACCAACCGCGCTGATCACCTTTCACGGCGTGCGCTTCCTCACCGATCCGACCTTCGATCCTGCTGGCGGCGACTACGTGGCTGGTCCCACCACCCTGCACAAGATCAGCGATCCCCAGGTGAGCCTCAACAATCTTGGCCCCATCGACTACGTCCTGCTCAGCCACGATCAGCACTTCGACAACCTCGATCACGCTGGCCGAAATATGCTCTCCCAGGCGAAGTCGGTCTTCACCACAGTCGACGGAGCAACGCGCCTCGGTGGCAACGCCGTCGGCTTCGTCCCCTGGCAGACCATCGAAATCACAACGCCCAAGGACTACCCACTCCTGATCACGGCAACCCCCGCGCGCCACGGTCCGTACGGTTGCGAAGGCAGAAGCGGCCCCGTCGTCGGCTTCGCCGTCCGGCCCAAGGGCGATCCCACCGACGGAGCCCTTTATTTCTCCGGCGACACCGTCTGGTACGAGGGCGTAGCCGACGTCGCCCGTTGGATCCCCGTATCCACTGCTGTGCTCAATATGGGTGCGGCGCGCACTCAGGCCGCAGGCCCGGCACCCCTCACCATGACCGCCGACGACGCCATCCAGGTCGCAAAAGCAATGCCCGAAGCCACCATCGTCCCTCTCCACTTCGAGGGCTGGACACACTTTACCGAGTCCAGGGAGGTCATCCAGCAGGCATTCTGGGACGCCGGGCTCGACAACCGCGTCCGTTGGGTCGACCCCATCCGTTCCTGACTCCGATAAACTGGTAGAGACATGATTCCTACCCTCGAATGGCTCCCTGAAGGCGTTAACTTCCTCGATCAAACCAAGCTTCCCCTCGAGGAGACCTACGTCCTCGCCACCGATTACCAGCAGGTCGCGACCGTCATCCGCGACATGATCGTCCGCGGCGCGCCCGCCATCGGAGTCTCTGCCGCGATGGGCTTCGCCCTCGGCGTCAGCCAGTCGAAGGCCACCGACATCGCCAGCCTCAACGACGAGGTCGCCGTGATCGCGAAGACGCTGGCCGAGACCCGGCCCACCGCCGTCAACCTCTTCTGGGCCATCGACCGCATGCGCGTGAAGTACAACGCGCTGGCCGAGGCAGGCACTTCGATCCCCGAGATCAAAGCCGCCCTCATCAAGGAAGCCCAGCTGATGTACGACGAAGACATCGCCGCCTGCAAGTCCATGGGAGCTCACGGAGCAGCCCTGCTCCCGCAGCAAGGCACCGTGCTGACTCACTGCAACGCAGGCGCTCTGGCCACCTGTGGCTATGGCACTGCCCTCGGTGTCATCCGCGCCGCCGTTGAGCGCGGCCACAATATCGACGTCTACGCCGACGAGACCCGCCCCTACCTGCAGGGCGCTCGCCTCACCGCGTGGGAGCTGCTGCACGACAACATCCCGACCACCGTTCTCTGCGACAACATGGCCGGATCGCTGATGCGTCAGGGTAAGATTCAGGCCGTCATCGTCGGGGCCGACCGCATCGCCGCCAACGGCGACACCGCCAACAAGATCGGAACTTACTCGGTCGCGGTCCTCGCCAAGGAGCACGGCATCCCGTTCTACGTCGCCGCTCCGCTCTCGACCATCGACGTCAACACTCCTGATGGCGACGCTATTCCGATCGAGCAGCGCTCGGCCACCGAAGTCACGCACTCGAACGGAAAGCAGATGACGCCTAACGGCGCGGCCATCCAGAACCCCGCCTTCGACGCCACTCCAGCCAAGTACATCACTGCCATCATCACCGAGCACGGCGTCCTGCAGGCCCCTTACGAACAATCGATCAAGAAGATGTTCGAGAAGGCCGCGGCGAACCCTGAGCTGATCACCGTGTAGAAGTCCCGGCCGCAAGGCCGGGTACTCTAGCTTCAAAAAGCTCTAAGGCTTCACCAGAAAATAGATCCACTCCACCTGGATCAGCGCCAGCACTGCCAGGCTCGCCCAGCCGCGCCATCGCACCTCCTGTCCTGAGCTTCGAGAGAGCCGTTGAGCCATAGCTCCCAGCAGCGCCAGCGGAACCACCACGGGGAAGTGGTACGTCGGATGCGACATCGACAGCCAGTAAGGCAGTGCATACAGCAGCACAGATCCGCCAAGCAGCCAGGTCTCCCACTGCAGCCATAGACTGCTCGGAGCCGCGGCAATCCAGAAGAACGCAAAGCCCGCGATGGCGAGATAACAGACCGCATCCAGCAAGAAGACCGGCAGGAACCACCGTGCTCCCGCTCCCCCTGCTCCCCGCAGGTTGGCCGCGGTAAAGACATCGAATCCCCAGAAGCAGCGGATGCGGTTCACCGTACGCAGCAGGAATAAACCTGGGCGATGCAAGACGTAGTCGACCGCCAAATGTTGATACGCTTTGCTGCGATCCACCTTCGGCATCGCCAAAATGGAGCTTTCTACCTTCTCGAACCCCGGAAACTGATGGATATCCTCTGTCCCAAACTTCGCATGGGAGCCGAAATACCATGTCCTGTACAGAGGGGTCCACGGATTGTTTCCGTAATAAAGATTCACTCCGTTGGAATTGTTAAGCGTCCACTGCCCTGCGAGTTGATGCACCCGCACCATCCAGACAACGAGCATCACACAGCCCAATGCGATGGCCATCAGAGGTGGCAAGACCTGCCTGCGCTGCGCCATCGCTTGTGCAGGCAACGCCAACAACAGAGGAATCGCGCTTGGCCGCACCAGTGAAAGCCAGCCCAACGATCCTCCCAACAGAACAACATCCCACCAGCTGCTCTCTCGCCGGGCACATCGTACCGCAGCGCTGATTCCTAACGTCAGCAGAGCCGCGGACGGCATCTGCGTCATCGGCTCAAGCGAAAAGTGGATCAGCGCCGGGGTAATGCTAAAGATCGTCAGCAAGATCGCGGTCGTCTTCACCTTCAACTTCAGATCGTCGGCCAGCCGTACAAATCCCCAGCACAATAGCACCCACCACACCAGCATGGAGGCGCGCAGAACGACATCGCCAAAACCAGCTGCAAGCAACGGTGCGAGATAAAGTGACAACCCGGGAGGCCAGTAGGGCACAAACGGCTTACCGCCCAGCAGTAGCAGCGCCATTCCGCGATAGTCCGTCGAATCAGACACCAACGGCACGCCTGCGATTCGCCACAACACGACCAGGCGAACCACAAGGCTCAGCAGAACAATCAGCGTAAAGATCCGCCTGGAACCTCTGCAGGTGAAAGAATCATCCGCGACATCTCCGGGCATACCTTCCCCTCCTCCACTCGCAAATCGTGTTCAGATGTGCTTTTGAAAAAAGTTGAAACACCAGAGTTTATGACGGATGGACCCACCAAAAAGGACTTGCTCTGCACAAATTTCTGCAAACCTTCTACCCTAGAGTATAGCTTCCGGTGATTCCGTATCTCTTCAATCCGCATAAACGTTCTCTCCTCCGCGGAGCTCTTCTGGTCCTTCTCAGCCTCGGCGTCTCAGTCCTTCTGTCGGATTTCCCTCATAATCGCGCCAATCCCTTCATCGTCATTCCCGCTTTCGCTGCATTGGCGGGAACCATCGATCACCTCCGCTGCATGCAAAGAAAATGGAGTCTCTATCACGGCGGCGTCCTTCTGATGATCTACATGGATCTGATGGCTCTTGGCATGATTCTCTTTTTTCTCCTCTATCCTTACGCTCTCTGGCTTACGCAATCGGCTTAGTTACAACTCTGTCGTATACTCGCGATGATTCCAGTACGTGACTTCGCCCCCTCAGGGAGACTCATTCATGCTCAAAGGCTTTCGCGATTTCATCCTTCGTGGAAACGTGATGGATCTGGCCGTTGCCGTCATCATCGGCGCTGCGTTCACTGCCATCGTTACCGCGCTGACGACCAACATCATCAACCCTCTGCTCGGCGCCGTTGTCGGCAAGCCAAACTTCGATTACATGGTCGGGCATGTCAATGGGGGTGTCATTGAATACGGCAAGTTCCTGACTGCCGTCATTAACTTCCTGCTGATCGCGGCTGTGGTTTATTTCTTCCTTGTTCTTCCAACCCAATATCTGCTGAAGAAGTTCCATCCTGAAGTGGCTGCGCCTCCCGCCACCAAAGCCTGCCCCGAGTGCCTCTCCGACATCCCCATCGCCGCTCATCGCTGCAAGTTCTGCGCCCAGCCGGTGGCCTGAATCCGTCTTGCACTCCTGCGTGGCTGGGCCTGAAGCCGCGCAGGATGCGATACTCTAGACCTCGATCTCTCTCCTCTCGAGGTTGCCTCTTTTGCACATCGCCCGATACTTAGCCTGCACCGCTCTTTTCTCTGCTCTGATCGCCTCTGCTCAGACCCCGCAGCAGGTCTTCGGTTATCGCGACTTCAGCCAGCAGGCAAAGTGGGATGCATCCTTTCTCTCTGTACCCGATGCGAAGCTCGCCGGAGAGCACCTGAAGACTCTGACGGCAGTTCCCCACTGGGCCAGTTCGGAGCAGGATTACGCTACTGCACTCTATGTCGCCGGCAAATTCAAAGAGGCCGGCCTCGAGACGCAGATCGTCCCTTACAAAGTGCTGCTGAACAAGCCGGTCAAGATCTCCATCGAGGCGTTTACCGCAGACGGCAAGAAGATCATGTCCGGTCCTAGTCCCGAGCACGTCGATCCGAAAAAATATGGCGGCGATCCTTTTCAGGACGATCCAAATATCTTCCCCGCATTTAACGGCTCCTCACCCTCAGGCGATGTCACGGGCGAGGTCGTCTATGCCAACTATGGCAGCCTTGCGGATTTCAAAAGACTGGCCCAGGTCGGCGTCAGCGTCAAAGACAAGATCGTTCTCGTCCGTTATGGAAGCAACTTCCGCGGCGTGAAGGTTTACCTCGCCCAGCAGTATGGCGCGAAGGGCGTGCTTATATACTCCGACCCGGCCGACGACGGCTACTTTCGCGGCGATGTCTATCCCAAGGGCCCTTATCGGCCGCGATCCGGTGTTCAGCGCGGCTCCGTGCAGTTTCTTCCTATCTATCCCGGCGATCCGCAGACACCCGGCATCGCCTCCACTCCCGATCTTCCCGAATCCAAACGAATTCCTCTCTCTCAGCTCAAAGGAAATGAGCCTTCGATCCCAGCCAACCCTCTCTCCTACGAAGACGCCGCTCCCATCCTCAAATGCCTCGACGGTCCCGTCTCACCCCATACCTGGCAGGGGGCGCTTCCCTTCACCTATCACCTCGGTGGAACCGGTCATGTCCTCGTCCACATGCATTTGGAGCAGGACACAGCACTGCGCACCATCTGGAACGTCGTCGGCACTATTGAAGGCACCGATTCGTCGCAGAAAGACGACTGGGTTGTTGCCGGAAACCATCGTGATGCCTGGGTCTTCGGAGCCGTCGATCCCAGCTCCGGCACTGCCGCCATGCTCGAGACTGTCCACGGCCTCGGAGCTCTGCTCAAGCAGGGCTGGCGGCCGAAGCGTCGCATCGTCATTGGCTCGTGGGATGCTGAAGAAGAAGGGTTGATCGGCTCTACCGAATGGGCGGAGCAGCATGCCAATCCTCTTGCGCATGCCGTCGCCTACTTCAACACCGATGTGGGCGTCTCGGGCCCAGAGTTCAAAGCTGCCGCCGTGCCCTCTCTCAAGCAATTTGTACGTGAGGTCACAAAGCAGGTCTCCTCTCCCAAAGGCGGCACCGTTTACGACCAGTGGAAGCTGGATCAGAAGGACGAGCCCGACCGCCGCATGCCCGTCGCCTTTACTACTCCTGCTATCCATGCGGAAGATGACGCTCGAGTAGGCGATCTCGGCTCGGGATCGGACTACACGCCCTTCATCCAGCACCTCGGCGTGCCTTCCACCGATATCGGCTCAGAAGGTCCTTACGGCGTCTACCACTCTGCCTTTGACAACTACAACTGGTTCATCAAATTCGCCGACCCCAACTTCGTCTACGAGCAACAGCAGGCGCGCATCTTCGGTCTTGAGATTCTTCATATGGCCGATGCCGACGTTCTGCCCTACGACTACCAGGTCTACGGCAGAGAGATCGTTCACTACCTCGAAGAAGCGCAAAGCAATAGCAGCAAACTCAAGCTCGACTTTGCTCCTGCCCTCGCGGCTGCACAACGATTCGAATCTGCAGGAGCCTCCATCCGTATTCGCCAGCAGGCTCCTTCTACGACGACAGCATCTCTCAATCGTGCGCTGCGTGAAGCCGAGAGCGCTCTGCTTGCGCCGGAGGGCCTGCCTCATCGTCCCTGGTATAAACACACCATTTATGCCCCAGGCGAATATACAGGCTATGCAGCCGTCGTTATTCCCGGAGTCAATGAGGCCATCACCGCCTCCGACGCCACTCGTGCACAAACACAGCTTGCCCAGCTGACGGAATGTCTCAACCGCGCGGCAGGCGTCCTTGAAGCTGCTGCAAAATAAGCGGCCTGCACACAGCAAAAGGGCGAACCCGATGGGCTCGCCCTTTTGTTTCGAATTTTGGAGAGCTGGCTCGAACAACCGGCTCCCTACCTGCTTGTGGCTGGTAAAAGATAGAGAGCCTCAGGACTCAGCCCGAGTTTCCCTTACCTTTCCCATATCACATTGGTTGGGTTGACTTGCTTTCTGCCATCCACGGTTCCATCCGGTTACCCGGTTTCCCCAACCAGGATTTCTCCTGATCTTTGGTTGGCCATTGGCTACTCTCTCCTTCTGGAAGATTGCTCTTCCGTTACAAATTGAGACTTCATCTCTCTTTGGTTGGTTGTCCTTTTTTCTGGCTTTTTGCCTGTGCAAACTGTGGAAGCTGTGGATAACTCGCCCCCAACAAACTAATGCCTGGTGCGAGTCGTTGCGGCCTTCTTTGCTGAGGCCGATCGTTCCGCTGGAGAACGACTCGCCGCGGCCTTGCGGGCCGAGGCCGATCTTGAAGCAGCTGTGCGCTTTGAGGCTGCACGCTTGCTCTGGCGCGATAGCGCCGCATGCGAAGTCGTCGACTTCGGCTCACGCTTCATCACCGTCTGCCTGCTGTGCGACCGTCGCGAAGAAGGCTTGCGACCGGGATGCTCCTGCCCTTCCTCATACTCGTGCTCAGCCCGTTCCCGTACAGCCTTCGAACCGCTCTTGGGCGGAGCTAAAGGAACTCCTGCCCTCCTCGCCTTGCTCAGACCAATCGCAATGGCCTGCTGCGGAGAGCGAGCGCCATGTTTCCCTTCGCGCACATGCTCGATCTCCTCACGCACAAACTCGCCCGCCGCGGTCGACGGAGACTTGCCCTCGCGCAAATCCTCTTTCGCACGCTCTAACGTTCGTTTTTCCGGCATCGTCGTGCTCCTCTCTGTCGCGCTCGGCGACCCATCTCTTCTCACCTCGGATGCCAGACCTGCTGAAACCGTGGCCCTGAACGCACGAAGGCCGCCCCTTCCGGAGCGGCCTTGATAGCTTTGCTGATCGAGCAGCTAGCCTCGGAGAGCCATCTGTTCGGTGACGATCTGCGTCAGATCCGGCTTCTTCAACCCATGTTCACGCTCGTTGAACTCGTCCACTTTACTCGACCAGTTCATGGAGCAGAACTTCGGCCCACACATGCTGCAGAAGGCAGCTTCCTTGTAGTAATCGTCCGGAAGCGTCTCGTCATGCATGCCGCGTGCCGTATCCGGATCGAGCGACAGGGCAAACTGCTTGTCCCAGTCGAACGTGTAACGCGCATGCGAGATCGCGTCGTCGCGGTCGCGCGCACCCGGCCGATGCCGTGCGATATCAGCCGCATGAGCAGCGATCTTGTAAGCGATGATCCCGTCCTTCACATCCTTCTCGTTCGGCAGTCCCAAGTGCTCCTTCGGAGTCACATAGCAGAGCATCGCCGCGCCATGCCACCCGATCATCGCCGCCCCGATCGCCGAAGTGATGTGGTCGTAGCCCGGAGCGATATCCGTGACCAGCGGTCCAAGCACGTAGAACGGCGCGCCGTCGCAAAGCTCGACCTCTTTGTCCACCTGCTCCTTGATCTTGTCCATCGGAACATGTCCCGGTCCTTCGATCATCACCTGCACATCGCTCTTCCACGCCTCACGCGTCAACTCGCCCAGCGTCTTCAGCTCGGCAAACTGAGCCTCGTCGCTGGCATCGGCCACGCTGCCCGGCCTCAGGCCGTCGCCCAGCGAGTAGCTCACGTCGTACTTCGCCATGACCTTGGTGATGCGGTCGAAGTTTTCGTACAGAAAGTTCTGCTTGTGGTGATGCGTCATCCACTGCGCCATAATCGCGCCGCCACGGCTCACAATGCCGGTAATGCGCTTGGCCACCATCGGAACATACTGGATCAGAACGCCCGCATGAATCGTAAAGTAATCGACGCCCTGCTGCGCCTGCTCCTCGATCACCTCAAGATAAAGATCAATGTTCAGATCTTCCACGCGCTTCACACGGCTCAGTGCCTCGTATAGCGGCACCGTGCCAATCGGCACCGGCGAGTGGCGAAGAATCGCCTCGCGAATCATCGGAATATCGCCGCCGGTCGAAAGATCCATCACCGTGTCCGCGCCAAAGTGAACCGCCGTGTGCAGCTTGCGCAGCTCCTCGTCCACGTTCGACACCAGCGCCGAGTTGCCGATATTTGCATTGATCTTGCAAAGGCTCTCGACGCCGATAGCCATCGGCTCCAGCTCAACGTGGTTAATGTTGGCCGGGATAATCATCGTTCCCTTGGCCACTTCGCTCCGAACCTTCTCGGCCGTAATCTTCTCGCGCTCGGCGACGAAGGCCATCTCTTCGGTGATCAGTCCCTTGCGCGCAAAGTGCATCTGCGACATGTTCCAGTCGCCAGTCCGTTCCGCTTCCGTTTTGCGCTTTACGATCCATTCCGCCCGGCCAGTCGGAACCTTGTATCCGTTGCCGTCCGTGCCGTTTGCCCCCGGGTGATTGCCGCTGGTGCTCATAGTTAGGAACCTCTTTCCACGAATCGCCGCGCCGCGAGCGACGTACCCCGAGTATATCGCTGTTGCCGACGCACCCGCATGCACAAACCGGCCAACCTAAGCCTTCCCGTCGCATCCAACCACACAGAACGCGCACGACCCGTGAGTCCCCCGGCGCACGCTGCCGTTTCCCCACGGAAAACCCAAAAATCCCCCGCACAAGTGCGCACACAGCGCAGGCGCCCTCGTGCGGCTCATCGCTCAAGGAGTTCCACCATGAAGATGTTCTCCGCCAATATCGAAGATTTGAGAACCCTTTACATCAACCACCTCAAGAAGGCCCTCGACATGGAGCAGAAGATCACCGACGCTCTTCCCAAAATGATTGAGGAATCGACCAACCAGCAGTTAGCCGCCGCTTTCAGCGATCACCTGAAGCAGACTGAAGGTCATGTCGCCAAGGTGGAAAACCTTCTGCTCGAGGCCATCGGCGAGAGCGACACCGAAACCTGCAAGGCCATCGAGGGACTCATCACTGAAGCCGAGCACGGCATCAAGGACGCGAAAGACACCGCCATCCGCGACATCACCCTTATCGCTGCCGGACAGGAGGTCGAGCATCACGAGATCGCCACCTATGGAACGCTACGCACCTGGGCCACCATCCTCGGTCTGACAGAGGATGCACAGGTCCTTGAATCCATCCTCAACGAGGAGAAGGCCGCCGATAAGCTGCTCAGCACTATCTCCGACGGAGTTAACCTACAGGCCGCCGCTTAGCCAACTTCGCTCGCAAAAAAATAAGCCGGCAGGGATAACACCCTGCCGGCCCTGTGAAGAGACTACTCATTTCGCAACGCAACCATGGGATTAATTCGAGAGGCTCGCCGTGCCGGCAGATAACCCGCCAACAAGGCTACTCCCACCAGCAACAACAACATCGCCGTATAGGTAGGCGGATCGGTCGGGGTCGTGCCAAACAGGAGCGACGCAATCAACTGCGCAACTCCAACCGAAAGCACCGCCCCCGCCGCCATGCCGACCGAAGCCATGCGCAGCGTATTTTTAATTACGCTCCACTGCACCTGTTCGGGGCTCGCGCCCAAAGCCATACGGATTCCAATCTCCTGCGTACGTCGTGTCACCGAGTACGAGATCACGCCATAAATTCCCAGCGACGCCAGCAACAATCCCAACCCTGCAAAGGTCCCTACCAGCAGAACGAAGAACTGCCGTGGCGAAGTGGCATGATCGACGATCCTCTGAAGAGGACGAAACTCTGCCGAGGGCTGATTCGGATTCACCTCCCGCAGCGTCCTCATCACGCTCGTCGCCAGCTCCGCAGGCGGAAGCCTCGTCTTCACCACAAGGTAAGCACCGTCCGGTCCCCATTCGGAGTTCATCATCGGCAGGTACATCTGCCAGCCGGGCTGATCTTCCACCCCGGTGCTATGCACGTCCGCAATCACGCCGATCACACGAACATCCTTCTTGCCGATCACCGCCATCTTGCCAACAGCATCTTCCCCAGGCCACAGTCCTCTAGCTGCGGTCTCGTTCAGCACCACCACGCCTTCGCTCTTATCGTCGTCCGACCAGGCAAAATCTCTCCCCCGCAGCCGCATTCCCATCGCCTTGAAGTATCCGGGAGCAACAATATACACAAAGGCTCCAGGAACCTCGCCCGGCTTATAGTTCCTGCCCTTCACTCGCGGACCACCCCAGCCCCGGTTGCGTTCCAGCGGCAGGTTGTCCGAGAGTCCTACCGCCTCCACGCCCGGCAGAGCCCCAACGCGGCGCGAAAGATCCGCGAAGACTGCATTGCGCTTCTCGATCTTCATATCTTCGTCGTAATCCAGTTTCACAGCAGCCGAAGTCGCAGGCTGGAACCCAAGATCCACATCCAGCACCTTCAGAAAACTTCGCAGCAGCAGGCCCGCACCAATCAGCAACACACAGGCCAAGGCCACCTCTGAGATCACCAGCGCCGTGCGCATCGTCTCATGCTTGCGTCCCTCCGTCGACCCGTGGCCGCCATCTTTCAGCGCCTCCTGCACATTGGCACGCGAAGCTCGGATGCCCGGCAGCAGCCCAAACAGCACTGCAGTAGAAACAGTGATCGCCAAGGTCCACACCAGCGTCATCCAATCCAGCCTCACGCTGCTCAAAAGCGGCAGCGCAATCGATCCCTGATGCGCCAGATACATCAGCAACGCATACGCAATGCCCACCCCAAGCACAGCTCCTGCTCCCGCCAGAACCATGCTTTCCGTCATCAGTTGCCGAATCAGCCTTCCCTTCCCTGCTCCCAACGCGCTGCGAACCGCAAACTCCTTGCTGCGAGCCGCTGCTCGCGCCAGCAACAGATTCGAAAGATTCACACACACAATCAGCAAAATCAAACCCACCGCGCACCACAACACGATCAGCGAACGGCGTAGCTTCCCGCTGATGTACTCCTTCAGCAACACCGGATAAGCCCGGTCCTTATAACTTCCTTTCGAGTCCGGATAACGCTTGCCCCAATAAAATTGCGGGAACAAAGTCTTCGCCTCGGCCCGCGCCTGCGGCACCGTAACCCCGGGCTTCAGCCTGCCGATGAACGTCAGCGTATTTCCCGAATATCGGATATCGTCCATCATCACCGGCGTAAAGATGTCCACCTTCGAACCAGGCGAAAACGCCGCTCCAAAGTCAAAACTCTCCGACAATACTCCCACCACGGTCACTGGCTTATTACTTAGATTGATCGCCTTCCCGACAATCGAAGGATCTCCCCCAAACTGCTTCTCCCAGAACGGATGCGACAGCAACACCGCCGCAGGCCCACCCTTGCGAGACTCGTCCTCAGTAAACAGACGCCCCATCGCCGCATCCACTCCTAGAACATGAAAGAAGTTGCCGGCCACCATCATGTTCGTCACCGGCTGAGGAAGCCCTCTTCCCATCAGCTTTTCGTTATCGGGAGTCGAAAAAGCAAAGTAACCCGTCACATCCGCATACGATCGGTTCATCGACCGCAGATCTTCATAGGCATCCACGGAGTAGGTTGCATCCGAAAGTCCCTTGGCATCCGGTGGAGCAATCCACACCAGCCGGTCCGGCTGATAAAACGGCAATGGCCGCAGCAGGAGCGTATTCACCACGCTGAACACCACCACATTCGCGCCGATCCCCAGGGCAAGAATCAGAATGGAGATTGCGGCAAATCCGCGGTCGCGCCACAGTGAGCGCATCGTGAAGCGAAGATCCTGCAGCACCGTATCCAGCCACGGCAGCCCCCGCGACTCTCGCTGCTTCTCCTTGGCCTGCTCCACACCGCCAAACTTCACCATCGCCTTCCTCCTCGCCTCTTCCGGGGTCATCCCATTGCGAATGTTCTCTTCGGTCGCCATCGTGATGTGCGACTCAATCTCTTCCTCCAACTCGCGGTCCATCGGGTCCTTGCGAAAAAAGGCCCCTGTCCTTGCCAGGGCGCGACGCAGTGAATCCAGAAACGATCGCCTCCGCTCTTCATGGCTCCGCGCCCTCCTCTCCCATCGCCAGCACACGGCCCATCACACCTGCCAGCCGCCGCCAGTAGGCCGTATCCTCGGCCAGCTGCTTCCTTCCCCGCTTCGTAATCGAATAGAACTTCGCCCGGCGATTATTCTCCGAGGCACCCCACTCCGCCTCGATCCACCCCTGCTGCTGGAGCCGCACAAGCGCCGCATAGATCGTTCCCTGGTTCAGCAGTACCTCATCGCCGCTCACCTGCTCGATACGACGCGCAAGCCCATAGCCATGCATCTCCCCCATAGCGGCTAAAGTCTGCAGCACCATCAGATCCAGCGTCCCCTGCAAAAGATCCAGCTTCGCGTCTCTCATTCTTTTCTCCTGTGGCATAGCCACATTTGTACATGTGGTTACGCCACAGGAATAGAAAAGTTCACCCAAATGCATTTTTTTTGTAGTTATTTCCTCCTCCGGCAGACCATCGCCTCCAGGCCCCCACCTAGCGATTTAAGCTGGACTTGCGCGAATCGCGGAGGATCGCTCCATCATGACAGTCGCTCAGTATCTACTCTCCCGCCTGACGGAGCTCGGTATCCGGCATCTCTTTGGAGTACCGGGAGACTTCAACCTCTGGTTCCTCGAAGAAGCCCTGAACCATTCCGGCATCGAGTTCGTAGGCTGCTGCAATGAGCTCAACGCCTCCTACGCCGCCGACGGGTACGCCCGCGTCTCCGGAATCGCCGCCATCGCAACCACCTACGGTGTCGGCGAACTCGCCGCCATCGCCGGTATCGCAGGAGCCTTCGCAGAAAAGCTTCCGGTCGTCTGTATTACAGGCACTCCACCGCTGACAGCCATGGAAGAGCACGCCCTGATCCATCACACCCTCGGTGATGGAAACTACGAAAACATGATGAACTGCTATCGAGAGTTCACCGTCGCGCAGGCCCGTCTGACCGCTACAAACGCAGCTCATGAGATCGACAGAGTTTTAGCCGAGTGCCTGCGGCAAAAGCGTCCGGTCTATCTTCAATTACCCTCCGATATCGCAGGCGCCGAGATCCTCGAGCGCCCCACCGTCCCACTCCCTCTCATCTTCCCCGGCGACCCGCAGCAGACGCACCGAGCCGCACAAGAACTCGCTCAGCTCCTCAATCAGGCAGAGAAAGCCGCAATTCTGATCGACGTCGATGTCGATCGTTTTGGCCTGCTGCCGTCCGTCCTTAAAATCGCTGAGACACGCAATATCCCTATCGCCCACGTGGCCACGGCCCGCGGAATCTTATCCGACTCCGATCCCCGAAACATCGGCTGGTACCGGGGTGCCGCCTCTGCACCCGAAGTCAAACAAGCGGTCGAAGACGCCGATCTGCTCCTCTGCCTTGGAGTTCGCCTGACCGATGTAGCGACTGGTCTGTTCTCCCATAACCTCACCAAGCCCCGAATCGTAAATATCGAATCGTCATCGACGAACATCGCTGGCCAACAATTTCTCAACGTGACCGCCAAGGAGTTGTTAGACGAGACACTAAAACAGCTCCTTCCACACAAGCAGCAAACGGCCGAAAGAAGCCCTCTTTCTCCAACCCCCGATGCCTCCAAACTTCCTGACAGCGCCCTCAATCAGGAGATCTTCTGGACCATAATCCAAAGCTTCATCCGCCCCGGCGATATCCTCATCAGCGACACCGGCACTGCAGGCTTTGCATCCGCTGGCCTGCGCATGCCCGAAGACGTCCGCGTCCTCGCACAGCCCATCTGGGGCGCGCTGGGGTACGGTCTGCCTGCAACCCTCGGAGCATGCTCTGCGACCGATCAGCGCAGAGTCATCCTCTTCGTCGGCGATGGCGGCCTGCAAATGAGCGTGCAGGAGCTCTCCACACTTCTCTGGCGAGGCCTCAAGCCGATCATCTTCCTGCTCAATAACGACGGCTACACCATCGAGCGCCTGATCTACGGACCCAACTCGCAGTACAACAACATCGCACGCTGGAGCTACCTTCGCCTGCCGGAGGTCTTCGAAGATGGCGAACCAGCAAGCACCCAATCCGTCAAAACCACGAATGAGCTCATGGAAGCTCTATCGAGCACCCAGCACCAAAAGGCATGCCATCTGATTGAGGTCATTCTCCCCAGAATGGATGCGCTCCCATCCCTCGTGAAATTCGCACGAAAGGCTGCCGAATTTGATTTCCCCCAACTGATTGAATCGACCGCAGCATCTCGAAAATGAGTCGGTTATCGGCCCATATCATCGTTAAATGCGCCGAAAACCAGCAACGAGCGTAAAATGAAAGGCAGAACAGCCATGCCGAACCCCAATCCGAAGAGTCCGCTGAAGATCATCGTCGCCACCGTCCTCATCCTTGGGACCGTTGCCTATCTCGCCGTTACCGGCGTGCGCGACAACAAGAGCTACTACGTCACCATCAGCGAGCTTCAGGGCATGGGCAACAAGGCTTACACCCGCCACCTCCGCGTGGCTGGGAACGTCGCTCCCGGCAGCATCGAGCGCTCCGGAACCAACGCCACCTTCAGCCTTCTCGAGCAAGGCCACACCCTCCGCGTCGTCTACAAAGGCTCCGAGCCACCGCCGGACACCTTCAAGGACGATGCTCAGGCACTTGCCATCGGAACCTTCGGCCACGACGGCGTCTTTCACGCCACTCAGCTTCAGGCCAAGTGCGCCTCCAAGTACGCTCCCGCTCCCGGCCAGAAGGCCCCCGCTACGCCGACAACAACGGCCACCGCGCTTCCCGCCGCCAGCCGCTGAAGCTTACCGCCGGGCACTCCCCTATACTGACAGGTAAGCCCTTAGCAGACTCGCGCATGTCCACTGCCGTTACAACCCGCGTCGAAGCCGCACGCCTCGACTCCGTCTCCAAGATCTACGGCACCTTCGCCGCTCTGCGCAACGTCTCCACCAGCTTTCCCGCAGGCTCCTCCACCGTCATCCTTGGAGAGAACGGCGCCGGTAAATCCACTCTGTTGCGTGTCGTTGCCGGACTCATCACTCCCACCCGCGGCAAGGCCAATGTCTTCGGAGGAACCCCGCAACAGCATCGCCATCGCATCGCCTACATGAGCCACTCCACCATGCTCTACGACGAGCTCACCGCGATGGAGAACCTCACCTACTTCGCCACACTGCATCGCGGCGACAGCTGCGCCTGTGTCGGCTCGCCTGAGATGGCACTTCGCGCCGTCGGCCTCGACCCTACACTCACCCGGCCCGTCGGCCAGTATTCGCAGGGCATGCGCCAGCGCGCCTCCCTCGCCCGCGTCCTCCAGACCGACCCCGAGCTTCTCCTCCTCGATGAGCCCTTCTCCAACCTCGACGTCTCCAGCGCCGGTCATCTCGTCGAGCTCCTCGCCGACTTCCGCACCTGGTCCGTCCCCGGCGGAGGCGCACGCACTCTTATCCTCACCACCCATCAAGCCTCGCTCGCCCAGCCCCTCGCCGATCGCACCCTTACCATGCGGCAGGGCCAGATCGTTGAAGACACCGGAACCCACGGATGAAACCTGCCGCAGCAAGCAAGACCAATGCAGCCCGGCTCCTCGACTCTCTCGGCATCTCCTACGAGCTACGAGCCTACGAGGTCGATCCCGAAGACCTGACCGCCATCTCCGTCGCCCGCAAGATCGGCCTGCCCGCCGAACAGGTCTTCAAGACGCTGCTCTCCCACACTAACGACGGCCAGCATCTCTTCGCCGTCATCCCCGGCGACGCCGAGCTCGATCTCAAAAAGCTCGCCCATGCTGCCGGAGCCAAGAAGGCCGAGCTCGCCTCGCTCAAAGACGTCGAGCCCCTCACCGGCTACATTCGCGGCGGCGTCACCGTCATGGGCGCGAAGAAGCCCTTCCCCGCCTACGCCGACGAGACCATCGAGCTCTTCGACATCATCAGCGTCTCCGCAGGTCAACGCGGCCTGCAGATCATCCTCTCCCCCGCCGACTATCTCCGCGCCTCCGAGTCCACCCTCGCCGACCTCACCAAAGCCTCCACGGGAGTCCCCCGTTGAGGTATCTCACCTACGTCCTCGACCATCTCCGCAAGGACCTCCGCCTCGAGTGGCGCTCCCGCGACTCCATCAACGGCATGCTCTTCTTCGTGCTCCTGATGGTCGTCGTCTTCTCCATCGCCTTCGATCCCGCCAGCTACCCCTCCGTCGCCCGCCAGATCTCCGGCGGCATCCTCTGGGTCGGACTCCTCTTCGCCTCCATGACCGCACTCAATCAGTCCTGGACCCGCGAACAACGGAATCAGGTCCTCGAAGCCCAGCGCATGGCCCCTTCGCCTGCTTCGGCCCTCTTCGTGGGCAAGGCACTCGCCAACATGATCTTCGTCCTCTTCGTCGAGGCGGTGCTGGCCCCCATCTTCGTCGTCTTCTTCAACCTGCACGTCCTCGGAAACATCTGGCTCCTCGCCATCATCCTCCCTCTCGGAACCTGGGCGCTCGTCGTCAATGGAACCTTCTTCGCCGCGCTCGGACTCCGCGCGCGCAACCGTGAGCTTCTTCTCCCGCTCATCCTTCTCCCGCTCTCGCTCCCCGCCGTCCTCATGATGGTCCAGGCCACCACAGGCGTCCTCACCGCCGAGCTCGATCCCGTCTACCTCCGCTCCTGGATCACCCAGCTCGCCTGCTACGACATCATCTACACCACCGTCTGCGTCCTGCTCTTCGAAACCGTCCTCAACGCCGAATAAGTCTTTTCCTCAACGTTCCTGACCTGGAAACACCTCCTTGCAATCAAAGAAAAGTGTCATCTTGCCTCGGGAAGAGATCTGCTTTTCTACCATCGCCTTTGCATCGTTTCTGGGCGATTTCTCATAGAAGAAGTCCTCGTAATTCGAAGCCCAGCCCCAAAATCCGCGCTAAAATAGACCTATCGTGGCGCGCTCCTCCACCCTCCGCAATCTCGCATGGCTCTGGCTCGCAGCCACGGTTGTGGTTCTTGTCGTTGGGTTCCGCCAGGCTATCTTCCTTGCCCCCATGGAAGAGACGATGGGTAACCTGCAGCGCATCTTCTACTACCATCTCGCGCACGCGATCCTCTCGCTCATCTTCCCCTACGTCAACGTCGCAGCCTCGCTCGCTTATCTCTACTGGCGTCACCGCGACCCCCTCAAAGCGCTCTCTGCAGACGCGCTCGCCGTCGCCTCCGCTGAGGTCACCGTCCTCTACGCCGGACTTTGCCTCGCCACCGGCATGCTCTGGGGCAAGCCCGCATGGGGCATCTGGTGGACTTGGGACGCCCGCCTCACCACCGAGCTCATCCTCTGGCTTCTCTACGTCAGCTATCTTCTGCTTCGCCGCTTCTCCCCCACCGGCCAGACTGGAGTTCTCTCCGCCGTCCTCGCCGTCTTCGCGGCCGTCGATGTTCCCATCGTCTTCATGTCCATCCGCTGGTGGCGCACCCAGCATCCTGCACCCGTCTTCGGTCCTGAAGGCGGCGGCATCGATCCCGCTATGGTGCCAGCAGTCCTCTGGAACCTCGCAGGATGGGCCATGTGGGGAATCTTCATCATCGGCTTCCGCTTTGCTCTTGAGCGTCGCCGTCAGATCGCCGAGCAGGATGCCGCGCTCATCGCCCTCGAAGCCTCCCTCGAGACCCCCCAATAACGGAGACCGCACCGATGACCTGGAAGACCTTCTTCGACTTCTCCACCATGGCGCATCGCCATCTCGTCTTCGTCTATGCAGGAGTCATCGTCATCCAGCTCGGCTACCTTGGCTGGATCGCCCGCAACTGGTCACGCACCGGCAGCCGCTAGTTCACTTCCATCTCTCTAAACATCTATCGTCAGATTGAGGCGAAGCCGAAGAATCCCTGTCTTCTGCCCATCGCGGCACAGATCTAGCAGCACAGATCCCCCACAACCCTTCCACCTGAAATTTAAAAAAATCAACGAAGCTACAACAAACGTAGCTTCGTTGTCCGAGAAGGATTTACAGACGATGCAAGAGCTCCCCATCTGGCAACTCTCGGCATCGAATATGTAGACACTTCGTACGCGAAAAGGTTTCGTCATTCGCAAAAGATTTTTCAACGACCCTCGAAACTTGCGGCCCCACAATA
>Ga0310811_10003280_pt1 | contig 20357 bp, 18 predicted proteins | sample YCmetagenome_FD_207642 | JGI IMG/M metagenome (GOLD analysis project Ga0310811, IMG submission 207642) | Soil microbial communities from experimental microcosm in Duke University, North Carolina, United States - YC | ecosystem: Engineered > Artificial ecosystem > Soil microcosm > Unclassified ...
CGTGTGCGCCTGGTTCTTGCGCGCCTCACGGGCCTTCATCGCGGACTCGTACTTGAACTTGCCGTAGTCCATGAGCTTGGCCACCGGCGGACGCGAGGTGGGCGCGATCTCGACCAGGTCGAGGTCGGACTCCTGGGCCAGGCGCAGGGCGTCCTGGATCGAGACGATCCCGACCTGCTGCCCGTCCGGGCCGACCAGACGTACCTCGGGCACGCGGATCCGGTCGTTGATGCGGGGTTCGGCGCTGATGGGGCCTCCTAGGTTCATGCTGGCCTGGCGGGCGCCGTGCCTGCCAGGTCGCGGGTCGGTGCGGGGTGAGCCCGCACCGCCTGTGGAACGCCGGGGGCGCTGGGAACGATTCCTCGGCACGCGAAAAAGCTCCGCAATGCCTGCTGTCGCAGGAGCAATGCAGAGCTCCACCTTGCCGTCACGCGGACGCCGCCCGGAAGACCGGGAGCCGGCTCACGCGCCGGGACCGTACCCGTCGACCGCCGGTCGATCAGGTGGGAGGTGGGCCCTCCACTTTGCGAGCCGGGGTCCGCACCGGAAGTGCCGCCTCGACTGGTCGCTGTCGTCCAGGTTACCAGACTCCGCGCACACCCCCACACCGGGCGACCACGCGCGACACGCCCGGCGATCACCCGCGGCGCGCGTGCGAGACTGGCTTGTCCGCCGTCCCCGAGGAGGAGCGCCATGACCGAGACCGACCTTTCCGCCCCGACCGCGCCGGGCGGCTCAGCCGCGCCGGGCGGCTCAGCCGCGCCGGGCGACCCGGCCGAGCCGCGCGACCTGGCCGAGGTGCCCGCGGTCGAGGTGATCGCGACGCTCGCGGTGCACCTGATGACCGCCGCCGCGGTGCAGCTCGGCCTCGGCGAGCCGGGCGCGGACGGCGCCGCGCCGCCCAAGGACCTGGACGAGGCGCGCAAGCTGATCACCGCGCTGGCCGGGCTGGTCACCGCCGCGGCGCCCGAGATCGGCTCGCAGCACGCGCTGCCACTTCGGGACGGGCTGCGGACGCTGCAGCTGGCCTTCCGCGAGGCCTCCACGCTGGCCGACGCTCCGGGCACCGGGCCCGGCGAGAAGCTGACCGGGCCGGTGAGCTGACGCCGCGTCACCCGAATGGCTGACGGAGCGTCGGGCGGACGGTCAGGACCGCGCGTCCTGGTCGTCGCCCGCGTCCATCACGATCCGCAGCCCGCCGGAGAGCCGGTCGCGCAGCAGCGGGTCGTTCGAGATCCCCTCGGCCACCTTGCGCATCGGCTCGGCGAGCCCGGCCGGGTCGGTGCCCTGCACGAAGCCGAGCGCGAGCACCGTGACGTCCTGCGCCGCCTGCCCGAGCCGCGCCGACTCGAGCACCTCGGCCACCTCGGGCACGGCCGCGAGCACCTTCTTGACGCCGTCCATCACGTCGGGGTCGACGGCCGGCGGCAGCGGCATCCGGCCCTGGGCGAAGGCGCGCAGCGCGCTGCCGGAGACCTCGAACTGGCCGGGGCCGCCGAGGTCGAGCAGCAGCACCGAGGCCTGCTCCTGCAGCGCGGCCGCCGCGGCCGTCTCCACGCTCACCGGGATCGGCCTGGCCTGCGGGTAGCCCGCGCCCGAGGCCCAGTCGCCGAGCGCCTGCACCGAGGTGAAGGCCGGCAGGGCCTTGATGCCGTCGCCGGCCACGAGGGTGACCACGGCCATGTCGCTGTCCTTGTCCCGGCGCAGCGGCTCGCCGTCCGGGCCGAGCGTCTGCGCGGCCTCGCTCTCGCCGAGCACCGCGACGACGGGGACCACCACGCGGCGCCCGGCCAGCAGCGCGTAGGCCGGGTAGATCGCGGCCTCGTCGCGCCGGGCCGCGGCGAGCGCGGCGATCAGCGCGGGGTCCGCGGAGCCGTCGTCGCCCTCGAAGCCGGTGGGTCGCAGGATGCGGCCGTGGAAGTCTGTCATCCGTCCGACCCTAGCCCAGGGCCCGGCGGGGGCGGAGCCGGGGGCTGCTGCGGCGGCTGCGACGGTTGCGGCTGCTGTAGCTGCGTCGGCTGCGAATGCGGCGGCACCTGCTGCTGCGGGATCACGGGCGGCGGCGCGACGGGGGGGCCGAAGGAGGGCTGCCCGAACGACTGCTGTCCCAACGACTGTTGCCCGAACTGCTGCTGCCCGAACGACGGCGGACCGAGCGGCGGCAGCGGTCCGCCCGCCGCGAACACCTCGAAGACCTCGATCGTCTCGGGGACGGCCGGCCGCGGCCGCCGCCACAGCAGCAGCGCCGTCGCAAGCGCCAGCACCACCAGCGCAGCGCCGCCGATCTCGGCGCGCGCCCGCCGGGTCAGGCCGCCCGAGGCGAGCGTCACCTTCTCGGCCGGGCCGTAGCCGAAGTGCCCTGAGGCCACAGCGGGACCGGCCGCCGGGACGGCGGGCAGCCCGGCCATCTTCTTCGCCGCCTGCAGCGCCGCCACCGGGTCGATCACGCCGAAGCCGAGCTCGTCGTCGCGGCCGCCGGCCGGCTTGTGGCTCGCGGTCTGCTCCAGCACGGTCCGGATCTGCTCCGGGGTCAGCACCGGGTTCTCCGCCTTGAGCAGCGCGACGACGCCGGAGACGTACGCGGTCGCCTGGCTGGTGCCGTCGCCCTCCATGAAGCTCGAGTCCGAGTCGAACGCGTCGCAGGGCAGGTTCACGCCGGGGGCGGCCACCGAGACGTCCCAGCCGGTGGTCGAGAAGTACGCGTGCCGCGCCTTCGAGTCGACCGCGGCGACGGTGATCACGCCGCGCTCGCCGCCCGGATAGGAGATCTCGTTGCCCTCGGTGGCGCCGTTGCCCGCCGCCGCGACGACCACGACGTTGTGCGCGAGCGCGTAGCGGATGGCGTCGGACTCGGCGGACGAGTCGTCTCCTGCGTCCGACTCGTCGCCGCCGAGCGACATGGATATGACCTTGGCGCCGTGGTCGACCGCGTACTTGATGCCGTCGGAGATCGGGGTGTCGTCCTTGTACGAGCCCTCCACGTCGGGCGCGTCGTCGTCGCGGATGACCCGGACGGACAGGATGCGCGCGGCCGGCGCGACGCCGAGCATGCCGTCGCCGCCGCCGTCGCGGCCGTGCCCGGCGATGATCGAGGCCATGCAGGTGCCGTGCTCGCCCCAGCCGGTCTGGCCGGAGCGCTCGACGCCGCCCGCGTAGTCCGGGCCGGTGGTGACCTGGCCGGTCAGGTCGGCCCTGCCCTGGACCACACCGGTGTCGAGCAGCGCGACGGTGACCCCGGCGCCGGTGCTCAGCTGCTGCGCGGCCGGGAGGTTCAGGAAGGAGACCGGCCACTCGTCGTCGCGGATGGTGTCCGCGTGCGCGGGCGCCGCGGCGAAGGTGGCGGAGGCGGCGACGCAGGCCAGCGCGCCGATCAGGGAGCCGGCCGCGCGCAGCCGGCGGCGCCGGTCCCGGCGCGGGCGGGGGTTGTGGGCGCGGGTCACGACTTTCTTCCGTCCGCGTTGTTCTTTGCCGCGGCGCCGAGGCCGTCGAGCACGGCGGCCGGCAGGTCGTCGGCGACCTGCACCGGCGGCGAGTCGGGCTGCAGGTCGGGGGCGGTGCCCTGGGCTAACGCGGCGGCGCTCGGCCCCGTCCGCCCGTCCAGGAAGCCGGAGACGGTGTAGGCGATGTACGTGCCGTCGTTCGAGATGCTCGACATCCAGGTGATCCGCTGGGCGTTGCGGAACCCGGCCGCGAGCGTCGACTTGACCGGGTAGGCCGAGGGCATCAACGAGTACTTCTTCGCGTAGGAGTCCGCGGTCCAGTTCTGGAACAGCGCAGCGCGCTGACCGGCGGTGCCGCCGGCGACCACCAGGCCGACGGTGGCGACGACCGACTCGGTCGAGTCGACGTACGTGGCCTGCACCACGCGCACGCACCCGGCCGGGCCGAGCGCCTTGACGAAGTCGGCGGGCAGCTGGCCGCAGGACTCGTCCGGGTCCACCGCCAGGCGGTAGTACGCCTCGGTGCCCTCCCTGGCCAGCTTGGGCGGCAGGATCGTGTCGGCGGAGGCGGTGCGCCAGGCCGAGCGGGCGGCGACGTCCGCTGCGGGGTCCCCGGAGGCCGCCGCGGCGCCCGCGTCCACCGCGGCGCCACCGCCGGAGACCGCGAACCCGATTCCGGCCGCCGCGATCGCGACGAGCAGCACCAGCACGGCGGCGGCGGTCCGGCGCGCCGGGCGGCGCCCGCGCACCGGCGGCGCCGTCCCGGCGAAGCCTCCACCCGCCCCGCATGCCTGCTGATCCACGCCGCTCCCTCCCGCGCGGGCGCGTCGCCGCGACCGCAAAGCCCTTTCAACGTGTGCACCCTACATCGGAGTTCCGACGCCGTTCCCCGGGCGGTTCGCGGTCATCAACTCGCAACCGTTCCGGGACATGTTCGGTCTCGCCGGGCATGCCGGGCGCATGGCAGGGTCGAGAGTGTGAAAGACCTGGATCGGCTGAACCACGCCACCGCGCACCTCGACCCGCCCCTGGCCGTGGTCGATCTCGCGGCGCTGCGCGAGAACGCGGCCGATCTGGTGCGGCGGGCCAACGGCAAGCCGATCCGGGTGGCCTCGAAGTCCGTGCGCTGCCGGGAGATCCTGCGGACCGTGCTGGAGATGGACGGGTTCGAGGGCGTCATGGCCTTCACCCTGCCCGAGGCCCTGTGGCTGGCCGAGTCCGGCTTCTCCGACATCCTGGTGGCCTATCCGACGGCGGACCGCTCGGCGCTGCGCCGACTCGCGGCCGACCCGGTGGCCGCCGACGTCATCACCCTGACGGCGGACTCGGTCGAGCAGCTCGACCTGATCGAGAAGGCCATGGCCGAGGTGCCGGACGCGGCACCGGTGCGGATCAGCGTCGACATCGACGCGTCCTGGCGGCCGCTGCGCGGCCGGGTGCGCATCGGCGCCCGGCGCTCGCCGCTGCACAGCGTCGAGGCGGTCTCCACGGTGGCCCGCGAGGCCGCCGACCGGAGCGGGCTGCGGCTGGTCGGGCTGATGGCCTACGAGGCGCAGATAGCCGGGGTGGGCGACCGGCCGCCGGGCCGTCCGGCGCGCGGCCTGGCCGTGCGCACGGTGCAGAGCCTGAGCGCGGCCGAGCTGGCCGAGCGGCGGGGCGAGATCGTGGCCGCGGTCAAGGAGATCGCGCAGCTCGAGTTCGTCAACGGCGGCGGCACCGGCTCGGTGGAGCGCACCGCCGCGGAGGAGGCGATCACCGAGATCGCCGCGGGCTCCGGACTGTTCAAGCCGCGCCTGTTCGACGGGTACCGCGCGGTCGGCGGACGGCCGGCCGCGCTGTTCGCGCTGCCGGTGGTGCGCCGGCCCGGGCTCGGCGCGGTCACCGTCCTCGGCGGCGGCTACCTCGCCTCCGGCGCGCCCGGGCGCGACCGGCTGCCGCAGCCCTACCTGCCGCCGAAGCTGCGCTACGACCCGCAGGAGGGCGCCGGCGAGGTGCAGACCCCGCTGCTCGGCGCCGCGGCCGACGACCTCGCCGTGGGCGACCGCGTCTGGTTCCGGCACGCGAAGGCGGGCGAGCTGTGCGAGCGGTTCGCCGAGCTGCACACCGTCGAGGGCGAGAAGGTGACCGCCACGGTGCCGACGTACCGCGGCGAGGGCCGCACCTTCCTCTGAGGATCGACCGTCCGGGCCGATCACGCGGCCCGGACGCGCACACCTGCCTCGCCGCCGGGACGGCTAGCGCGGGGTTCCCCGCTGCAGCAGCGTCACGGTGATGCCGGGCTCGTGCCAGACCTCGACGGTGCGGTACAGGTACTGCAGCGTGAACGACCAGTCGACCAGGTCGGTGGCGTAGGTGGGCGCGCCGCCCGACTCGACCAGCCAGACCCGGTCCGGCGCCTTGGCCGCGCAGGCCGCCACGTTCGTGCAGAACTGCGGCGTCAGCGTCTGCATCTGCGCGTCGGTGCGCTGGATGAAGATGTCCTTGATCTGCTTGTCGGCCGGAAGGTAGTAGTTGACGCCGAGGTCGAGGTGGGTGGAGGTGACGAAGGACGCCGCGTCCCCCGGCTCGTAGTGCTTCGCTATGACCGCGGCGGCGGCCGGATAGTCCTCGGCGCGCACGCCGGGGCCCGGGTAGTTGTACGAGAAATGACTCAGCGGCCGGTGCAGCACGATCTGATCGTGCGTCACCGCGACCGCGGTGAGCAGCACCACCGCGACGAACGCGGCCGGGTGCACGTTCCTGATCCGGTCCACCGCGGCGGCCACCGCCATGGCCCAGGCGGGCAGCACGAACAGCAGGTAGCGCGCGAAGAAGCTGAAGCCCATGCTGTTGACCGAGACGATCCACAGCACCAGGATCGGCAGGGTCGCGAAGGCGAAGACTATGGCCGCGGAGGCGCGCCTGCGGTGGGTGACCGCCACGGGCAGCGCGAGCGCCGCGACGACCGAGAAAGAGGTCGAACACCCCGTCTCCTGCCACATCGCCGGCAGGGTGGCGAGGGTGACCTTGGGCAGCTGCCCGAGCTGGCTGCCCGCCTCGATCATGCCGAAGACGACCACCGGGCTGACCACGGCCAGCGCCGTGCCGACCGCGATGCAGAAGGCCCGGACGGTCTCGCGCTCCCGGCCGGTGCGGGAGACGACCACGACCACCGCGTGCGCCGCGAGCGCGGTGAGCGCGATCAGGTTGAACGCGCCGGTGACCGCGACGACCGCGCCGTACGCCACCCACCGGCGCCGGTCGGGCCGGTCGAGCGCCCGCAGCAGGAGCAGCACGGCGAGTACGGAGCCGAACATGACCAGGGCGTAGGAGCGGGTCTCGCTGGCGTACCGGTCGACGCCGGGGACGATGGAGAACACGGCCGCGGCCGTGTACGCGACGCGGCGGTCGAACAGGCGCTGCGCCAGCGCGGCGGTGCACACCGTCGCCGCGCACATGGCCAGGACGCTGGGCAGCCGCACGACGAGGACCGAGTCGCCGAAGAACAGGATCCAGAAGTGCATGCAGAGGTAGTACAGGCTGTGCACCGCGTCCACGTGCCGCGCCGTGGCGAGGATCCCGGAGACCGGGCGCCCGGCGATGTCGAGGGTGCTCAGCTCGTCCCACCACAGGACGATCGAGGTGCTGCGGTACAGACCGAGGGCCGCGGTCACCAGAAGCGGCACGAACCACGGCGACGTGAGGACGTCGAGCACGCGCCGGCGCGGCGAGACGGGTGGTGCCGGGGGCAGCGACGGGCGGACCGGTACCCGGGGGACGGAGCCTGCAAGACGCGACGGCGGGACGACCGTCCCCTGCTGCGTGAGCATGCGACTCCTTCGTATGTGGTGGAATACGGGCTCGCCAGTATACGAAGCACACCTTGTGACAAACCCAGAACGGAGCCGGTGGCGCGCCGCCTGAACCGAATCGTGACATGCTTGCAATGTGCCTCAGCTGATGCTCCTGGATACGCCGACGATGTATTACCGCGCTTTCTTCGCGGTGCCCGAGTCCATCACCGCGCCGGACGGACGCCCGGTGAACGCGGTGCGCGGAACTCTCGACTTCATCAGCCACCTGGTGACCCATCATCGCCCGGACGGGTTGATCGCATGCTTCGACGCCGACTGGCGGCCACAGTACCGGGTGCGGCTGCTGCCGTCGTACAAGGCGCACCGTGTGGTGCAGCAGACGCCTGAGCCGGTGCCGACGCCAGAGGCGGCGCAGGGCGAGCTGGTGAAGGCGGCCAGCGCGTCGGTCGAGGAGGTGCCCGACACCCTCACGCCGCAGGTGGAGATGCTGCTGGAAGTGCTCTCCGCCTTCGGCATCGCGGACGGCTGGGCGCCCGGGTTCGAGGCCGACGACGCGATCGCGGCGTACGCGGCGCGGCACCGCGCGGGCGCGGGCGGCCCGGTGGACGTGGTCACCGGGGACCGGGACATGTTCCAGCTGATCTCCGACGCCCAGGGCGTCCGGGTGCTGAACATCGCGCGCGGCGTGGCCAAGCTGGAGGTTCTCGGCGACACGCAACTGGCGGAGAAGTACGGGGTGACGGGCTCTCAGTACGCCGACTTCGCGACCCTACGGGGCGATCCGAGCGACGGGCTGCCGGGCGTGGCGGGCATCGGGGAGAAGACGGCGGCGGCCCTGCTGGCCGCGTACGGCTCGCTCGACGCCCTGCGCGCCGCCGCGGCCGAGCCGGGCTCGGGGGGACTCAAGCCCGCGGTGCGCAAGCGGCTCAACGAGGCCGCCGAGTACCTCGCCGTCGCCCCGGACGTCGTCCGGGTGCGCGCCGAGGCGGAGGTGACCCCCGTCACCCCCGAACTGCCCAGCGCGCCCGCCCGTCCCGAGGAGCTGGCGGAACTGGCCGAGCGCTACGGCATCGTCAATCCGGTCAACCGGCTCGCCAAGGCGCTCGCGGCCGGAAGCTGAACACGTATCGAACCGGATCTGAACGACATTCGGGCCCGCCCCTCGGAAGGGGCGGGCCCGCTGTCATACTGTGTGCGGAATCACGAAATCGGCCCAATTGGCAGGATCAGCCGAAGAGACGACAATAGGCCGAATCGGCGCAATGGGCCGAATGGACCGGATCAGCTGCCCGTGAAGTACCCGCTCACGGTGATGTTGAATTGCGTCGTGCCCGGCGAGCCGTTGTAGACGTACGTGGCGGGGTTCTCGTCCGTCGCCGTGTCCAGGATGTCGAGGTTCGCGACGGTCTGGTTCGGCTGGAAGTTGATGTCGGAGACCACCGGCCGCGTGACGTCGTCCGGGTAGGCGGTGATGTAGCCCCCGGTCGCCGGCTGGCTCACCTCGGCGGTGCCGATCAGCGCGACCGTGCCCAGCGGCTCCCGCGTGAACGGGAAGTGGCTCGTGGAGTAGGCGGCCAGGGGCCCGGTGATCCCGGTGTTCGGCCCCACGTAGGGACTGATCGGCATGAAGACGTCAGGTGCCGATGCCGAGAAGTACCCTGACACGTCGGCAAGCAGGTCGACGCTGTTCCCGCCGCCGTTGTAGAGCTCGATCTTCCCATCGGCCCCCACCGGGACGAAGACGGTGTTCGAGACGATCTGGCCCTGGACGTAGTTGATGATCGAGGTGCTCGGCACGCCCGCCCCGTCCGGCTCCGCGGCGACCCAGCCGTACCCGGCCGGGTCGGCCACCGTGATGTGCACCGCGACGGCGGAGATGCCGGACGGGATCGAGTCGACGCCGCTGACGGCGACCGGGATGCCGGAGGCGCCGCCGACCGGCTTGAGCGGAGCGCCGATCCCCTTGCGAGTGTCCAGGATCCGGGCGCGCGGGGCCGGCTGGTATCCGGAGGCGGCAGACTGCGAGAAGTAGCCGGAGACGTCCGCGATTACGTCCGCCGAGCCGGAGGCACCCTCGGTGTAGATGTCGATGTACCCGTCGACCACCTGCACCACTGCGGAGTCGGCGATCGTCTGGCCCTTGCTGTAGTAGATCTCCAGCGCTGTCGGACTGGTGTAGGGCGCATAATCCTCCGACGTGCCGACGGAGCCGGTACCGGTGGCGTCGGTCACCGTCAGGTTCAGCGTCACCGCGGTCACGTCGGCGGGGATGGAGCCGTTGCCGGCGATCTTCAGCCGGACGTGCCCGCCCACGACGATCGGAGCCTTTGCGGCGCCGAGGCCCGTGCGGGTGTCCAGGATCCGCGTTGGGCCGTACGGCGTGTAGTCGGACCCTTCGGTCTGAAGGACCTGGCTCGTGGTACGCGTGGTGTAGCCGTTGGTGGCGGTGAAGGTGACCGTGTACACACCCGGCTTCGCGTACTCGTGGCCGGCGAAGCCGTGGCTGAACAAGCAGTCCGAGCTCGCCTCCGGGGTCGTCGTCCCGTCACCCCACGAGAGAGTGCCGGTGTAGGAGTCGCCGCCCCAGGATCCGCCGCAGATCGTGACGAAGAACGAGGCGTTGGCCCCGAGCGGACCTGTCGACTGGACGCTTTCCAGCTCGGCCTGGAATCCGTCCTGGAGCTCCTGCGTGCCGCGGTCGACATACCCGTCGCCGGTACCGGTGTTGGCGACCTGGGGATCGTCGGCGCGGGGATTGCCGGAGAAGTCCGTCGCGGGTTCGTTCGGCGCGAGCGCGTCGGCGCTGTCCGCGAAGTCCGCGGCGGGCATGGTGTAGGGGGCCGCGGTTCCGGTCAGCACGAGATCGGCCGCGCCCTGGCCGGACGCCGCCTGGTAGTCGCCCGCCGTCATGTACGGCGTGCCGGCCCACTCGACCGGAGTGCCGAAGTAGTAGGAGATCGTGTCGTACTTCTCCGTGGTGCCGGCCGTCGAGTCGGCCGCCACGCTCAGTCCCACCGCGTCCGCCGACGTGGTCGGGCACTGGTCGCCGGCGCCGCCGGGAGAGGCGAGGAACTGGTCGACCGAGACGATGTTGTTCTCGACGACGGTGCCGCTCGCGCCGCCCGAGATCCCGATCCCGCTGGTGCACGTGTCCGCGACGCTGTTGCTCACCACGTCGGTGCCGGTGGCGCCGTCGACCACGACGCCGCCGCTCGTGTCCGCGTCGGACACACCTTTGATCTTGTCGTTCGTGATCACGGTTCCGGTGACGCCCGCACCGGTGACCCGCACCGCCGCGCCCGCAGTGGTCAGCGTGTCACGGGTGAGCGCGACATCGCTGCCGCTGCCGGAGACCGCGATGCCGTCGCCCGTGGCGGCGGTGTTCACGACGGCGCCGGTGATCGAGACGTGCGAGGAGTTCTGCACGGCGATCGCGGGGGCCGTGTCCTGGTTCGTGTTCACGCCCACGGTGTTCACATCGACATAGCTCGCGCCCGAGAGGGTCAGGGGGCTTGTCGTCGAGCTCTGAAGCTGCGTGAGGATCGGGCTGGAGCCCGTGGTGTACGGCTGGCCGGCCTGGCCGAACTGCAGCGTGATCGGCGCACTCGCGGTCCCCGACCTGGACAGTGTGGCAGGCCGCGGATAGTTGCCCGGTGCGACCTGCACCGTCTGCCCGGCGGAGACCACATCGAAGGCGGCCTGAAGGTTGCAGAACGGCGCCGCCTGGGTCCCGGTGCCAGCGTCGTTGCAGGACGTGCTCTGGACATTGACGTAAAGCACGCTCACGGCCGCGCTGCTCGCATGCGCGACGGCCGCACCTGAGCCCCCGACCACCGCGAGCGCGACCGCGACGGCTACGCCGTTGCGATGAAATCGCATGGATCCTCCCCGGATTCACGGCGGAACCTCGTCCGCCGCCGTTCACCATAACAGCGCATTGATTGAGCTGTCGATGCGCTTCACACGTCGTCGCCGGGGAACTGCCCGGGCGTGTCGAACAGGTAGAGCACCAGCTCCTCGTTGATGCTGATGCGGCCGAAGTCCATGGCGACCGTGGTGGCGGTCTTTCTTGACGGCGGTGGCGGCCGAGGCGGGCAGCGTGTCCGCGCTCGAGGGCCCGGGCGGCGGCTCAGAGCCTCTGGAGCCCATACATCACCGCCTTGAGGAGTTCGGGGTCGGGAATGCCGGCGGCGTGCACCGCCGCGCGGATCTCGACGCGCCGGTCCGCGATCAGATCGGAGACCAGGACGGCGACCACGCTGAACGGCAGCTTGAGGTACGCCGAGATCTCGGCCATCGACAGCGGGTAGGTGCACATGCGCAGGATCGCGGCGTGCTCCGGCTGCATCTCCGGGCGTGCCGCGGACCGCGCGACGACCAGCGTGACCAGGTCCAGGCCGGCGCGCCGGCCCGCCGTGCCGCGGCCTCCAGTGATGACGTACAGGCGTTCGGGACCGCCCTGCTCCCACGAGGGCGGGGGGTGCGCGGGCCGGCTCACGCCGCCGGACCCCCCTGCGCCCGGGGCGGGCTGGTGAGATGCTCGCCGATGCGCGCGACCAGGCTGCGCATCTGCTGTCCCATCAGCCCGGCGTCGACGCCCTCGTCGGCCAGCACGGCGAGGTAGGCCCGCGGGCCGGCCGCCATCAGGTAGAAGAACCCGCCGCCGACCTCGATCACCACGAGCCGCATCTGCTTGTCCCCGTGCGGGAACTCCGAGGCGATGGCGGCGGACAGGCTCTGCAGGCCGGCGCACGCGGCGGCCAGCCGGTCGGCGGTGTCCACGTCCGTGGCGTGCTGCGCCATGCGCAGCCCGTCGGACGTCAGAACGATGACATGCCGGGTGCCCGGCACGCTCTCCGCGAGGTCCTTGAGCATCCAGTCCATGCTGGGCTGCAGCTGCATCACGACTGCCGGCCTTCCTTGCTCGACGGCTGATCACGCGGAGTTTCGCGGGTTTCGCGGGCGGGCTTCGCGGCGGATTCGCCGTCGCCGGAGACGGCGTCCTGGAAAGCGGCGAGCCACAGCCCGGGGGGCGGGCCGGCCTGCGGGGGAACGGCGGCGGCGGTTGCGGCGGGGGCCGGGGGCCGGGCGGCGGCGCGCCGGGAGTCGCCGGGCAGCGCGACGCGCGGGGCGCCGGTCGGCTGGGCGGCGCTGCGCCGCCGCTGCGGCAGCCCGTCCCCGTTGATCTCGATGACGGCGGGTTCGTCCGGGGGCACCGAGAGCGAGGACGCGGCCCGGGCCGGGGCGGCCGAGAGCACCTGGGCCGCGGAGGACGCGGGCGCCACGGTGATCAGTTCGCGCGGCACCGCGAGGACCGCGCGCACCCCCGCGTACGCGGACGGGCGCAGCGAGACCTGGAAGCTGTTGGCCTGGGCGAGCCGGCCGACCACGGACAGGCCGAGCCGCGGGTTCTCGCCGAGCCCGGCCAGGTCGAGCCCGGAGGAGACCTGGGACAGCACGCGCTCCGCGCGGATCCGGCCCTCCTCGCTCAGGCCGACGCCGCCGTCCTCGACCTCGATCGCGATGCCGGACTGCACCTCGACCGCGGTCAGGTGCACCCGCGTGTGCGGGGGCGAGTAGCGGGTGGCGTTGTCCAGCAGTTCGGCGAGCGCGTGGATGAGCGGTTCGACGGTGGGTCCGATGATGGCGACCTCGACCACCGAGTGCAGTTCGACGCGCTGGTAGTCGGTGATCCGGGACATGGCGCCGCGCAGGATGTTGAACAGCGGCACCGCCTGCGGCCACTGGCGTCCCGGGCGGGAGCCCCCGAGCACGGCGAGCGAGTCGGCGAGCCGGCCGATCAGCGCGGTGCCGTGGTCGAGGTGCAGCAGGTCGTCGAAGACCTCGGGCGTGCCGCCGTGCCGCTCCTCCATCTCGCGCAGATCCTGGAACTGCTGATGCACGATGGCCTGGACGCGGCGGGCGACGTTGACGAACGCGCGCTGCGCGGAGTCGCGCAGATCCTCCTCGGCCTTGACCGCCTCGAGGACCAGGCGGACCACTGCCTCCTGGGACTTGACGAAGGCCTCGCCGAGGGCGGGGTCGTAGGAGGCCTCGTCGAGCACCTCCTCGACGGAGTCGCCGCGCTGCATCCGGGCGATGGCCGCGGGCAGCACGTCGGCGGCCAGGCGCGCCGCCTCGGCGTCCTGGCGGTCGAGGCGCTGGCCGAGGACCGCCTCGGTCTCGTGAAGCCGACGGCGCAGCTGATTCACCGAGCGGGCGCGGCGCGCGGCGTCGGCGCAGGCGAGCGCCACCGCGACGACGGCGATCGCGCCGCACACGCCGACCGCGGCGCGGGCGCCGGAGGGCACCAGGAACACGGCGGCGAGCACGCTCGCGACGGTGGCGGCCACGGATATGAGCATGCTGACAGGAGGCGGGGCGGCCTCGGCGGGTGAGGCGGTCTCCAGAGGTGACGATCGCGTGCGCATCATTCGCAGAACCTTGCTTCATCGTGGGCGAGTGTCGGCAGCGGACGGGGAGAGGCGTCACGCGAGGACGGCCCGCGGCGCCGTGCTGGCGGGGCACCGGTGGGTCCGGCGGGAGCCCCGCACAGGGGTGGCGGGCGGTGACCGGCGGCGACGGGCCGGTGTCGCGGCGGGCCGGGTCTGCGGGGCCCGCGACGCGCGGCGCCGGGGCGGTGCGGATCCGCGCCGACGGCGCGGACCGGTCACCGAGGGCGATCGCCACCTCACGCGGCTGCAAGCATATCGAGCTGGGGCCAACCTTGTTCGGCAATCTGGCGGACGGGCCTGCGTTTCTCCCCGACAGGTCAGACGTTATATCAGATCACTTCGATCCCGAGGACCCGTCCGGCCCCGCTCCCGGAATTCCTGCACCCCTGCCTACCTGCGGCGAAGGCCCGGGCGGCGACGCGCGGCGGCCGGGCGTCGCCCGCGCGGCCCGGCGTGTCGCGCAGGAGACGCACCGGACCTCGGGCGGACTTCCGGCGGACCCGGCTCCGGCGCGGAACGGGAGCGCGGGGGCGCGCACCGTGAACGGTGCGGACATCGATCCCTGTTATGCGTCGGCGAGCAGCTCGATCACCGGGGCGAACCGCTCGGCGAACTGGCCGTTGACGGAGATGTAGGACACTGCGGCACTGTCCCGCCGGCGCAGCAGCGTGTCGGCCATCTCCCGCGGGGTGCCGAGCAAGACGGTGATCGATCCGTTGCGGATCAGCTCCTGCGGTTCCGCGCCGAGCCACGCCGCGGCGTGCGGCGGGATCTCGTCGCCGACCAGGGCGATGTTGACGTTGAGCTCCAGCCGGTCGAACGCCTCGTCCCCGGCGATCTTGCGCAGCTGGTCGGACTTCGCCGCCAGGTCGTCCTCAGTGGTCTGCGGCCGCAGGCCGAGGGCGAGGATGTCCGCCTCCCGCGCGGCCAGCCGCAGCATCCGCGGCCCGGAACCGGCCAGCAGCACCGGCGGCCGCGGCTGTTGCACGCCGCGCACGGCGTCGGGGCCGGACGCCCCGTCCGCGGCCTCATAGCGGGCGCGCACCGCGGCGATCGTCTGCCCGACCCGGTCCACCCGTTCGCCCGCCGTGCCGAAGGGCAGCCCGAGCCGGGACGCGTCGTGCTCGGCGGCCGGCCGTCCCGCGCCGAGCCCGAGTTCGAACCTGCCGCCGCTGAGCACGTCCAGGCTCGCGGTCTCCCAGGCGACCGCCCCCGGAGTGCGGAACGGCGAGGCCAGCACGTAGCTGCCCAGCCGCAGCGTGCTGGTGGCCCCGGCGGCCGCGGCCAGCGCCTGGAACGGTGCGAAGGTGCCGGTGGTGTCCGGGCACAGCAGCGTGGAGAAGCCGAGCCGCTCGACGCGCTGCGCGGTCGCCGCCCACTCCTGTGCGGTGCGTCCGAAGGCGGCGACCGCCCCGAACCTGAACCTGCGCCCGTCGCTCATCGGCTCCGCCCCCCGCCGAGGGCGCGGCGCCGACCCGTGGCCGGGATCACAGCGGTCCGGATCACTGTGGCAGGGATCGCAACGGTCGGAATCACAGTGGTAGGAATCACAGTGGTCGGATCGGTGGCGGCGGGTTCCTCAGCGGTCGGTACGGCGGTCACGGCCACGCGCATGCCTCTCGGTCCGGGGGTCGGTTCAGGTCCAGGGGCGCGGCGACCGGTCCAAGCGCCGGCCGCGGCGTCCGAGGATGAACAGCAACGCGAAGATCGGGAAGATCGGCACCACTCCGTGCAGCAGGGCCCCCACCGTCAGCACCATCAGGAGGGGAACGAGCAGCAGGAGCAGCGGGAATCCGGGCGCCGCGCCGTCGTCCTCGGACTGGTCGGACGAGGGGGCCGCGGCGGCCCCCGGGGCGCGTGCTGCCGGCACCCTGGGGTCGGTCCGCGAGGCGAGCGCCGGGGCGGGACCCGGCAGATCGGCGAAGAGCGTCTCGATCTGCCGCTGGGTGCGGGCCGCGAGCGCGGCCTCGACCCGTTCGTCGAATTCGGACCGGTCCAGCCGGCCGTCGGTGAAGTGGGTGGTCAGCGCGTGCACTGCGGCCTCCCGCTCGGCGTCCGACGCGCGCAGCGAGGCCGCCGGCACGCCGCCGAGGCGCCGACGAACGCCCTGGTCAGACCCTGTGTCGTCGCTCATCGTGGTCCACCTCGATCCGCGGAACCGGAACGGGCCGCTCCCAAACGGTTCCACACAGGTACTATACCTCTAGCGGAACTATTTTCACCTGGGATAATCCTGTGATTACGACGCCGTATCCGTCCCGACCCGGGCCGGCCCTATCCCACCCGGAGTGCCCGATGACGCCGCCCCGGCAGCCGCACCGCCCGCCCGTGCGCACGGGCGGGATCCCGCCGAGCGTGGCGTTCCTGCTCTCGCAGCTCGGTTTCGAGGTCGGCAAGGAGATGGGCCGCGCGCTCGAGGACGCGGTGGGCCTCGAACCGCGCCAGTTCGGACTGCTCCGGCTGCTGGCCGACGCCGAGGGGCACTCGCAGCGGGCACTCGGCGAGACCCTGCGCATCCCGCCCAACCGCATGGTGACGCTGGTGGACGCCCTCGAACGCAAAGGCCTGATAGAGCGCAGGACGCACCCCGAGGACCGGCGCGCCTACGCGGTCTCGCTCACCGCGGCCGGCTCGGCCGCGCTCGAGACCGCGTTCAAGGCGGCGTTCGCGGTCGAGGCCGAGATCTGTGCGCCGCTGAGCGCGGAGGAGCGCACGCAACTGCTCGGCCTGCTTACCAAGCTGGCGCAGGCACAGTTGGAACGCGGCGGCGGAGTCCCCGGCGTCCACCCCGGGATGTCGACGGCGTGACCGGCGGGGTAGCAGCGTTCTGCTGACAGCAGTCTGCTGGCAGTGTTCTACGACGGTCTGCGGCGCTGGTCTAACCCGCGCCGCCCGGCTGCTTGTCCTTGCGTCTGCTCGAGCGCGAGGAGCCGTTGCGGCCGCCGACGGACTGCAGGCCTAGCCAGTCGCCGCTGCCGCCACCCCTGCCGCCTCCGCCACCGCCGCTCTCCCAGCCGGCGACCGCCAGCGCGATGACGAGCGCGAGCACGCCCAGCACCAGCACGCCGACCAGCGCGGCGAGGGGCACGGCGAGCAGCAGCGTGAGCCTGCTCTTGACGAACGGCCGGGCGAGCAGCACGCACCCGACGACGAAGAGCGCCGTGCCGCCGGCCAGCACTGCCACACCCGCCTTCGTGTGCAGCGACGCGTGCCACGTCAGCCGCACGCTCGCGACGCTGAGCAGTCCGGTGACGCTCTCCCGCTTGGCTTTCGTCAGCAGGTACGCGACCGGCGCGCCGACCCCGGCGAGCTGAAGCACCAGGCCGCCCGCGATCCACCCGGCGCGGTGCCTGACGGGTTCCATGGGCCGGCGCGGCCGGCGCTTCGCAGCGCCGGAATCAATCCCCTGTGTTGCCCCCTCAGCCATGCCCGCAGCGTACCCTTACCGCGCGAGGGCGGTCACGAGGAAGGACTTCCTGCCCAGCGGCGCACGCTGAGCAGCTCCTCGCAGCCCTCGACATGACGGTGCCCCACGTGCCACGCATAGCGGGCATCGCCCACCACGAGCACACGGTATTTGCGATTGCGCGTCACAGCACCAAGATTAACCGTATGTAAGGACCATGAGCAGGCACGAGAATCGCGCCGCCGGCGTCGAGCGTGTTCGTGTGCTTCGTTCGCCGCCGCGGCCGCCGGTCAGCTGACCCCGCCCTCCGTGAAGATCAGAGACTTGATGGTCACCGGCACGGTCATGGACGGGTACCGGAGCCGGCCGAGGTCGATGTAGTCGAAATCGCGCAGGCTCAGGCCGTCGATGACGAGCATGTCGTTCGCGACGCCGAGCTCGTCGCGCAGCAGCCGTCCGAGCGTCAGCGCGACGTCGCCGTCGAGCATCAGGTAGACGGGGGCGCCGGTGGCGATGCGGTCGGCGAGACCGTCGCGCACGCCGGCGGCGAAGGCGTGCAGCCGCCGGTAGCTCGGCGCGCCGTTCCAGGCGAGCGCGAGGGCGACGTCCGTGTCCTGATTCACGTCGGCGTCCAGGGTGGTCAGGCGCTCGCGGATCGCCTTCGCGACCGCCTGGCCGTCGACCTCGTCACCCGCCGCGCCGGCTGCGCCCGCCCCACCCGCCCCGGCCGTTCCGAGCTCGTAATACGGCCGGACGACCTGCACGTTGCGGCGCGGAAGCAGCGTCGCCGCGTCCGTGATGAAGCACGTGTTGCCGCTCAGCTGCACGCTGTACTCCGACGCGCCCAGCGCCGTGGCGCGGATGCGCTCGCCTGCCGGGACGAGCGGGAACGGCAGCGCCCCCTCGTCCACCCGCCGGCGCAGCGCCCGGCCGAGCGGCCGGCCGAGGTCGCCGAAGCTGCGCCGGTCCCCGTCGTAGACGTACTCCCCCACGCCGCCGGAGAAGACCACCCCGTCGACGCCGTCGAGCGCGCCCGCCGGGAGCAGCGCTGTGAGACAGAGCTCTGCCAGCGGGTCGCTCGCATCGCCCGGCTCCCGCCCCGCCGCCTGCCCGTCGCCGGTCCCGGCGGCCTGGCCGGTACCGCCGGTCCCGCGCAGGACGAGGGCCACCAGCGTGTCGGCCATGACCTCCGCGACCGCTTCGATCTGATCCGGCCGCGCCGCGTCGCCGAGCTGCCAGGCGAATCCGGCCCGGCCGGCGTGGTGCCGGCCGGCCGGGTCGAGGCGCACGATGCGGTCCTGCTCGTCGACGACCTGCAGCCGTCCGCCGATGTGCACGGCCGCCGTCACCTCCACCCGGCCGCGGTCGACCACGGCGAGCTTGGTGGTGCCGCCGCCGATGTCGATGTTCAGCAGCCGCTGACCTCTGTCGTACGACGCCTTCGCCGCGCCCGAGCCGTACGCGGCGAGCATGGCCTCCATGTGGTGGCCCGCGGTCGCGGTGACGAGGTCTCCGGCCTTCTCCGCCAGCACCGACGCGATCGCCTCCGCATTGCTGCGGCGCAGCGCCTCGCCGGTGAGGATCACCACTCCCGTGTCGACCTGCGCGGGCGTCACGCCGGCCGCCTCGTACGCGCGGTCGATCATCCCGCCGAGCTCCTCGGCGTCGATCTGCTCGGCACTGCGGTACGGCGTGAGCTCGACCGGCGAGCGGTGCAGCGTGTCCCGGCGCACCACGATGTAGCGGCTGGTCAGCTCCTCGCCGATACGACGCAGGTGCAGCCGGGAGAACACCACCTGGGTGCCGGAGGACCCGATGTCGATGCCGACGCTGTGCAGCGTGACGTTGTCCTGCTGCCAGATCGGGTTGTCCTCGAGCGGACCCGGATCCTCGTCGTGGTCATGGTCATGGTCGTGATCGTGGCCGTAGCCGAGACCATGGCCGTGCGCATGGCTGCCGCCGTGGATGTGGCCGTGGCCCTGGCCGGGGTCCTGGTCCTCGCCCTGCGGACCGGCGTGACGCGCGTGACGGGCGGAGTGGTCGTGCAACGGTCGTCCCGTCCGATCAGGCCTTGGGCGGCAGGGTCGGCAGTTCGGCCTCGTAGGCGGCTTCCATCTGCGGCTCGAGCCCGATCTTCGCCAGCGACTCGCGGAACAGGTCGCGCACGTACGGCGACTCGTCGGCGTAGTCGATCTGGTCGCCGCCGATGCGCTGGCTGATCCACGCCTTCGGCACGCCCTGGGCGTTGCGGACGGAGACCACCTCGTGCTTGAACGCGAGGTACCTGGCCGGCTCGCTGCCGGTGTTGAAGTGCTGGTGGAACCACATGTTCGGGGGCACGATGAGCGCGCCGGGGCCCCACTCGTAGCGGCGCGGCTCCTCGCCCTCCGGCCACATCAGGCTGTAGCCCTCGCCGGAGAGGATGATCACGTGGGCGCCGGGGCCGTGCCGGTGGCCCTTCTTGTACGTGGCGATCGGGAACTGCGAGATGTGGCTGTTCATCGAGCCCTTGGCCATGTTGAACCGGATGTGGCCGCCGCCCGCGCCGCGCTCCTTGGCCTCGATCAGCGGGAGGCTGACCGCGTCGGCCACGAAGTTGGTCACGAGCTTGAGGCCGTCCTGCTCGCCCTTGGGCGCGAAGTAGTCCGGTTCGCCGGCGAAGCGGCTGGGGAAGTCGTGCGCGGTGTTGAAGACGAACTCCGCGTCGTCGTACAGGTTGAGCACCGGCGGCAGGTTGGTCGAGGAGACGAACCGCGCGGGCTTCTGGCCGGAGCCGTTGAAGTGCTGGTGGTGCGTGTTGAGCGGGATGGCGAACAGGGAGCCGGCCTGCCACTCGAAGGTGACCTCGGCGCCGGCGTCGTTCCACACCTTGGTCGAGCCCTGGCCGTCGAGGACCAGGATCATCTCCTCGAACAGCTGGCGCTGCGGCTCGAGCTGACCGCCGGCCGGGATCTCGCAGACGTAGCAGTCGTTCGAGGTGCGGGTCGCCTCGTGGTTGATGAAAACGCCGCGACCGCCGCGCCGGGCCCACGGCTTGAGCTCGACCGTGCGCAGGTCGGGCACGTAGTGGGCGGCGATGATGTCGAGGCCCTCGGCCGCCACCCAGCGCGTGTAGGCCGATTCCTTCTCACTGGCGAACTTCCCGGCGAAGCTCTCGTTGACGATCGCGTCCTTGCGCGTCTGGTCAGCCATGCGGCGGCCCCTCTCCATTGATTGGTCATACCTTAAGGCCGATACTTTTCCGGTGTCAACGGAACGACGC
>Ga0310811_10003281_pt1 | contig 20357 bp, 18 predicted proteins | sample YCmetagenome_FD_207642 | JGI IMG/M metagenome (GOLD analysis project Ga0310811, IMG submission 207642) | Soil microbial communities from experimental microcosm in Duke University, North Carolina, United States - YC | ecosystem: Engineered > Artificial ecosystem > Soil microcosm > Unclassified ...
GTGCTCGAGTACCTGACGTTCGTCTCAAAAATCAAGGGCGTAGCGCGGCCGGAGCGCAGGGCGCGCGTCGACGAGATGATGCGCAAGACGCACATCGCCGACATGGCACATCGTCACTGCGGCAAGCTGTCAAAGGGCTACCGGCAACGCGTCGGGCTGGCGCAGGCGCTGATGCACAACCCGGACGTCCTCATTCTGGACGAGCCGACCGCCGGTCTGGACCCCAAGCAGATCATCGAGACGCGACAGCTAATCAAGAATCTTGCGGGCGATCACACGATCATTCTCAGCACCCACATCCTTCCCGAAGTGAGCCAGACCTGTCAGCGCGTCGTCATCATCAACCGCGGCAAGGTTGTGGCCGTTGACACTCCGGAGAATCTGACGTCACGTCTCCGCGGCTCGGAGACGATGTATCTGCAGGTGGATGCGGGCGGCGCAGATGCGGCGACGGTGCTGCAGCGCGTCACAGGCGTCACGCGCGTTGTGGTCAGCGACACGCGCGCAACAGCAGTCGGTTACGAAGTCGACAGTGAGGCGGGACGGGATGTCCGGCGCGAGCTTGCCGCTGCTGTCGTCGGCCGCGGCTGGGGGTTGCTCGAGATGCGGCCGATGCGCATGAGCCTGGAAGAAATCTTCCTGCATGTCACGACCGAAGAAGCGCCGGCCACACCCGCGGCGGCCGAGGAGGTAGTGCAGTGAACAACGTCCTCGCGATTGCTCACAAAGAGCTGAAGGGATACTTCGCCACGCCGATCGGCTACATCGTCATCGGCATGTTCGCGCTGCTGTACGGCTGGTTCTTCTACGTCATGCTGGTTATCTTCAACCAGCAGAGCCTGCAGCTTGGCGGCTTGGAAGGCGGCGGCAACGTCGACATCAACCAGCAGCTGATTCGACCGCTCTTTCTCAACGCGAGCGTCATTCTGCTGTTCGTGCTCCCGCTGGTGACGATGCGCATCTACTCGGAGGAGAAGCGCTCGGGAACCATCGAACTGCTGCTCACGTCGCCCCTGACCGACGTTCAGATCATCGTCGGCAAGTTTCTGGGCGCGATGACTCTTTATGCAGCGATGCTGGCCATCACCGCCATTCACATGGCGCTGCTGTTCTCGTACGGCAACCCGGAGTGGAAGGTCGTCGCCATTGGTTATCTCGGTCTGCTGCTGATGGGCGGGTGCTTCATCTCGGTGGGCCTGCTCATCTCGAGCCTGACGAAGAACCAGATCGTCTCCGGGATGATCACGTTCGCCGTGTTCCTGCTGCTGTGGGTGATCAACTGGCCCGCCTCATTTGCCGGACCGACGATGCAGAGCGTCCTCAATTACCTGTCGATTACCGATCACTTCGACGACTTCACGAAGGGGATCGTCGACACGAAGCATCTTGTTTACTACTTCAGCGTGATGGCGTTCGGGCTGTTTCTGACAGCACGGTCTGTTGACACCGAACGCTGGAAGGGCTGATACCCATGGTCAAGAACATTCTCAACATCGTCGGTTGGCTCGGCACGGCGCTGGTCGTGGCGGCGGTCGCGGTTCGCTTCCTCAGGCCGGAATGGGATCAATACGCCATCTATGCCGCATGGGCCGGCCTGGCGTGCGTGGTCCTCTACACGCTCGGCCAATGGCGCGAGATTGTCGATTACTTCCGCCAGCGGAACGCCAGGTACGGCGCCATCGCGAGCGTCAGCGTGCTCGTGTTCCTCGGCATTCTCGTCGCGGCGAACTACCTCTCGTTCCGTCAGAACAAGCGGTGGGACCTGACGAAGAACAAGCAGTACACACTGTCGGACCAGACGGTGAAGCTGGTGAAGAACCTCGACGCGCCGGTCAAGTTCACCGTATTCGACAAGACGGAAGACTTCGATCGCTTCCGCACCGCGCTCGACCAGTACAAGTACGAGTCGCCGTCAAAGGTCGACGTCGAATACATCGACATCGACAAGAAGCCCGTTCAGGCACGGCAGTACCAGATACAAACCTACGGCACCGTCGCCGTCGAGTACAAGGGACGCAAGGAGCTTGTCACCTCGGCGGAAGAGCAGGACCTGACGGGCGGACTTGTGAAGGCGCTCAATCCGAACAAGAAGAAGGTCTACTTCGTTCAGGGCCACGGCGAAAAGAACATCGACAGCAGCGATCGCGACGGCTACAGCGAGGTGAAGGCGGCGCTGGCCCGCGACAATTACGATGTGGCGACCATCGTGCTCGCGCAGGAAAAAGAGATGCCGGCCGACGCATCGGTGGTCGTCCTGGCGGGGCCGCGCACGGACCTGTTCCAGCCTGAAGCGGACATGCTGCAGGCGTTCTTGCGCAAGGGTGGGCACGTGATGGTGCTCATCGATCCGCCAGACGACAAGACTCCGGCGACGCCGGTGCTCGATGCGTTGCTCCGCGACTGGGATTTCCAGGCCGACAAGGACGTCGTCGTCGACGCCAGCGGCATGGGACAGTTAATCGGCACAGACGCGTCGGTTCCCGTCGTCGCGACATATCCGTCGCACCCGATTACCGATCGCTTCAACGTGATTACGGCATTTCCGCTCGCGCGATCGATCACGCCGATTCTGCCGGCTTCGAACGGACGCGCCGCCGTGCCGATCATCCAGACGAGCGCGCGCAGCTGGGCTGAAGTGGACATGGCGCAGCTGAAGAGCGGCCGCGTCGAGTTGAACGCGGACAAGGGCGATAAAGCCGGACCCGTCACCATCGGCGCGGTGACTGCGACCAACGCGACCGACGTGCCGAAGACCGATGCGAGCAAGACCGACCAGCGTCCGCCGGAGTCGCGCTTCGTCACGATCGGCGACTCCGACTTCGCCGCCAACTATGCCGTGCGCATCCAGGGCAACCAGGATTTGTTCCTGAACACCATCAACTGGCTCGCTCAGCAGGAAAACCTCATCTCCATCCGACCGAAGCCGCCGTCCGACAGCCGGCTCACGATCACGGCGCGCCAGGCCAACGCGGTGCTGGTGATGTCGCTGCTCGTCATCCCGGCACTCGTCTTCGGCACGGGTGTGTATACCTGGTGGAGGAAACGCTGACGTGCGGGGTCTGAAGTCCACCATCGCGCTCCTCGTCATTCTCGTCGGCCTCGTCGCCTATATCTACTTCGTCGACTCGAAGAAGCCGGCCGCGGGAACCGCCGCGACGAAGGCGAAGGCCTTCACGGTGAATGAGGATCAAATCGAGGAGATCCAGATCAAGCCCGCATCGGGTGAGGCGTCACGGGTAGAGAAGATCAACGGTCAGTGGCAGCTCGTCGAGCCGGAGAAAACCGAAGCGGACCAGGGCCAGGTCGGAAACGCGGCGACCAGTCTCGCCATGCTCGAAGTCAACAGCGTGGTCGACGAGAACCCCTCGGACCTGTCGCAATACGGACTCAATCCGCCGAAGGCTGACATCGCGTTTCGCGTCAAGGGCAAGAACGAGCTGCAGCACTTGCTGCTCGGCGAGAAGACGGCGACCGGCGGTGATCTGTACGCTAAGACGCCGGATCAGAAGCGCGTGTTCCTGATCGCGGCCTACCTTGAAAACACCTTCGAGCGCACGCCGTTCGACCTGCGCAACAAGGCCGTGTTGAAGTTCGACCAATCGAAGGCGGACGGCATCGAGATCGTGCACGGCGGCATGACAACAGCGCTCGCCAAGATGGGCAACGACTGGTTCGTCACCAAGCCGTACAAAGCGCGCGCGGACTTCGCCGGTGCGGAAGCGGTCCTGACGGCGCTTTCGTCGGCGCAGATGCAGAAGATTGCGTCGAATGAGGCCACCGATCTCTCGAAATACGGCCTCGACAAACCGGATGCGACGATTACCGCGATTGCCGGCAGCACGCGCGCCTCGCTCGCCGTTGGCAAGAAGGATGGCGAGTCGAACTATGCGCGCGACCTGTCGCGCCCGCTGATCTTCACGATCCCGGCGACGACGGCGACCGATCTCGAGAAGGATGCAGCCACGCTTCGCCGCAAGGACATGTTCGACGGCCGCTCGTTCAACACCGCGCGCGTTGAGATGAAGCGCGGCAATGAAACGCTCGTCTTCGAGAAGTCGAAAGCCAAGGACGGAAAGGACGTCTGGAAGAACGCCGCCGGCAAAGACGTGGATACGGCGAAGGTCGAGGACATGCTGACGAAGCTGTCCAACATCCGGGCGAACCTCTTCCAGGACCGCATCGATCCGGCGCTGAAGATGCCGACGCTCGTCGCAACGCTGAAGCTCGACAACAACATGACCGAGACGGTCACCTTTGCGCGCAACGGCAACGCCGTGCTCGCCAACCGCGCCGACGAACCCGGCAGCGCCACCGTCGACGTGATGGCGTTCAACGACACAATGACCGCGATTGACGCTCTGAAGTAACGTGCGGGTCTGCCGCCGCGTTCTCTTCGCGATTGTCCTGACGGCCGGTTGCGCCAAAGCGCCTCCGGCCGTTCTTGCATCTCCGCCTGTCGATCCTGCCAAACAACTTCAATCTGACCTCACCGCCGCCACGAAGATGCCGGGGGTTCAGCGCGCGACATGGGGCGTCGCCGTGCAGTCGCTGTCGCGCAACGAACGAGTCTTCGATCTCAACGCGCAGACACTGCTGGTCCCTGCTTCGGTCGCCAAGCTTGTCAGCGTCGCCACGGCAGCCGAGGCGGTCGGCTGGGACTATCGCTTTACGACGACAATGCGTGCGAGCGGACCGGTAGACGACGGCGCGCTGCACGGCGATCTGCTCATCGTCGGCGGGGGCGATCCGGCGATCGGCGGACGCGGCGGCGACGATCTCAACGCGTGGATCGACGCGCTGAAAACCGCCGGCGTCAAGCGCATCGACGGCCGCATCGTCGGAGTGGACGATGCGTATGAAGACCCGCGGCCTGGTTTCGCGTGGTCGTGGGATGACCTGGGATATTCGACGGGCGCGATCTTCGGCGCCCTGAATCTCGCCGAAAACCGTTTGACGGTAACCGTGAACCCAGGTGCGTTTGCCGGCGCGTCGACTTCGCTCGCGTTCAACGTCGAGGCGCAGGATCTGCCGATCACGAATCGCAGCGTCACCGGCGCGCCCGGCACCACGGCGCTGGTATGGCCGGAGATGCGCCCCGGCGAGACGACACTGACGATTGCCGGGTCCGTTCCCGTCGGCGGCATGCCCGCGACGCTCACAGTATCCGCAGGCAATCCGACCGCATGGTTCGCCCGCGTGCTGCGGCGGCGCCTGGTCTCATCAGGCATCGATGTCGCGGGTCCGGCCGTTGACGCGGATGATGTGAGCATCGCGCCTCCGGATGCGGCGGCGATTGTGTACACGTATCGCTCGCATCCGCTCGCCGAGATCGCGCAGCCGCTGTTGAAGGAAAGCATCAACCTGTACGGGGAGGCCGTGCAGCGGCTGAACGCAGCGGGCCCGCCGCCGCGCAGCAACGATCAGGCGCTCGAAGGGATCAAACAGCGTCTGACGTCGTGGGGGATTTCAGCGGACGCCTTTCAGCTGGTCGATGGTTCAGGTCTGTCGCGGCGCGACGTGCTCGCGCCGGAAGCGCTGCTGAACGTGCTGTCACGGATGTACGACCCGTCCGCAAATTCGCCGTGGATGCGAGCGCTGCCGATTGCCGGCATCGACGGCACGCTGGCGGCGCGGATGAAAGGAACGCCGGGGGAGAACAACGTCCGCGCCAAGACCGGCACCATGTCGAATGTTCGATCATTAGCAGGCTACGCAACGTCGCGCGGCGGTGAAGTGTTGGCGTTTGTCGCCATCGTCAACAACTTCGAGGGCAGCGGCGCGCAGGCAAACGCCGCGCTCGACGCCATCGCCGTCCGCCTTGCGTCCTTCAGCCGCTAGGAATACCCTTACGCCCGTCTCGCGCTTCTGGAGGACCGTCTGATGCGAAAAGCCGCAAGCTTCCTTGGACTCCTGTCGCTCGTCATCGTCCTTTCCAGCCTGGGGCTGCACTCGCAGGCCCGGCCCGCACAGGCGCTGGATGAGGGTGGCGCGCCCATTTTCAAGGTTGACCCGTTCTGGCCCAAGTGGCTGCCGAACAAATGGGGCATGCAGCAGGTCACGGGCATCGGCATTGATCCCAGCAACGATCACGTCTGGTTCCTCAACCGCGCAGCGGCGGCGAACCCGGACGAGACCGGCGGCGCCAACGGCCGCCTCGATTGCTGCATTCAGGGTCCGGAACTGATCGAGCTCGATCAGGAGGGTAATGTCGTCCACGCGTGGGGCGACAAGTCGACCGAAAAGTGGCCCACGGCGCTGCAGACGGTGATCGTCGATTCAAAAGGCTTCGTCTGGGTGGCGGGCACCGGCGCGCAGGACAGCATCGAGAAGTACACGAAGGAAGGGAAGCTGGTGTGGGACTTCGGCCATCGGCCGCCGGCGGACGACAAGAATTTCAAAGAGAACAATCAGAACACCGATGCATTCGTCAGCAAAGGGCGCTTCCAGCTCGACGAAATGACCAACGAGATTTACATCATCAATCAGCGCCGGGTGATCGTGTACGACATGACGACGGGCGCGTTTAAGCGGGGGTGGGGCGGTCACGGCATGAAGCTGAGCGAGATCACGAACGACCCGCTGCCGAAGTACAAGTGGACCGGTGGTCCGCCGACTGAGGAGAAGAACCTCGTACCCGACCTCCACTTCGTCGAGATTTCGAAGGACCGCAAGGTGTACGTCGGCGAGCGCGGGCAGAACCGCATCGAAGTCTTCACGACGGACGGCAAGTTCCTGCAGGAGTTCTACGTGTCGCCGAACACGCCGTCACAGCGCGCCGAGGATTGCGGCGGCCTCTACAGCAAGGACTTCCCGCCCTGCGGGACCACCTACAAGCTGGCGATCTCGCGTGACGCGCAGCAGAAGTATCTCTACGTGGCGGACGGGACCAACGACAAAGTGTGGATCCTCGACCGCGCCAGCGGCAAGACGATCGGCAGCTTCGGCAGGAACGGCACCTACGCGGGCCAATTCCACTGGATCAACGCGATCGTGATGGACTCGAAAGGCAACATCTACACGGGTGAGGTCGAAGAGAACAAGCGCATCCAGAAGTTCGTCCCGGTGATGGCGAACGCCCGCCGCTGAATTTGAACATCCGCGAGTTGAACGATGCCGACCTGCCATCCGCGGTCGGCGTCGTCGCTCGCGGCATGAGAGACAATCCCCTCCACATTGCGGCGTTCGGTGACGACCCCGAGCTCCGCGCACAGCGGCTCGCCCGAATGTTCGCAGTCGCACTGCCGCTTATTCACTCCAAAGGCGCATTGCTCGGCGCATTCGACGACAACACGGTCGTGGGCATCGCCGGCATGATCGCTCCTGGGCACTGCCAGCCGTCGCTCGCTGAGAAGCTCACAGTGATGCCGCGGCTGCTGCCCGCGGTCAGCGCCGCCGCCTTTGCGCGCGTCGGCCGGTGGATGGCCATCTGGGCCGAGCACGATCTACGGCAGCCGCACTGGCATCTTGGACCCGTCGCTGTCGATGCGCACCTTCAGGGTACGGGCATCGGCACGCTATTGATGACCGAGTATTGCGCGCGCGTCGACCGGGCGCAGGGAGTCGGCTATCTGGAGACCGACAAAGCTTCGAACGTCAGGTTTTACGAACGGTTTGGCTTTCAGACGATCGACAAGCAGCCGGTCCTGAACACGGCGAACTGGTTTATGAAGCGGGACGTTACCGGGATCTCGACAGCGGCGCCAGACGGGGGACGGCTGGCGCGTTCTGATCGCCGTCCGCCTGCGGAATGAGCGACAGCTCCAGCGTGTCGCCGTACTTCACCTCGACCACCTGGCGCTTTTCGCCATTGGCGTCACGGGCCGCGATCTCGCGGGTGCCGATCGGCACCGCAATCGCGTCAAGCGGAGCGACGCCGACGCGCTCGCCCTCGACAAACACCTCCGCGCCGGGGGTCGTGGTCACCTGCACCTGCGCCGTCGGCAGCGTCACGTTGTACGGCTGCACGCGCCCCGGCGTAATCGTTATCGAAGTCGACGAGCGGTAATGGAAATGGTCGTTGACCAGCTCGACGCGATGCGTCCCGTTTGACAGCATCAGCTGACCGTCGTCCGACGCGCCCACGCGTTTACCATCGACATACACCTGCATCGGGATACGCGAGTAGACGGTCATGAAGCCCCGTCCAGAGTCGCTGACGTCAGCAGCGGTGTCATTTTGCTCGGGCGGGGGCTGATCCGCGTCGGCCTTGCCAGCGGCGGAGCGCGGGATGGCGCGCTCGGCGGCGTTAAGCGCGCGACGAGTCACGACAGGGGCGACAGCGGCTGCTTCCTTGGCGGCGGCCTTGGCCGCCTGGCCTGCGGTGCCCACCAGTGTTGAGGAGGTGTGCGCCGCAGTGCGCACGGCACGCGGCAAGTAGAGGGCGCCAGCAACGACGACGAAGATGATGAGGGCGGCGGTGGCTACATAGTCCCAGCGGATCCCCGTCAGCGCCTGGCGAGCGGCTGCCACGAGGGCGGAGCTGCCAGAATCTCTGCTCGACGCGAACATCGGGATGTCGTCGACCTTGACGTTCTGCGCGCGCGCCGCTTCGGCCCGCAGCCGTGCGATTTCGCCCTTGAGGCGTTCGTTGGCCTCGGCGCGGATGCGCGCGGTTTCGGCCGCGAGGCGCGTCTCCGCCGCCACACGCGCGGCTCGAGCGGCATCCTCGCGTATCTTCGCAGCGTCCTCCGAGATTTCGCGGTGCGCGTGGCGGAACTGTTCTGCCTCGCCGATGACGCTGGCCAGCTGCGCCTCGAGTCGCGCCTCGGTCTCACGTTGTGCGCGCGTGACTTCTTCCTGCAGCCGTGCCTCGCTTTCCTCGCGCGCCTTGGCGACAGCCGCCTTCAGCTGCGCGTTCGCTTCGGCGCGGACGCGCTCGACTTCGTCCTCCGCCATCTGCGCGCGCGCCGCCGCTTCTTCAACTACGCGCCGCGCTTCTTCGATTGCGGCAGCCTTGGAGGCTTCTGCGGCGGCCTTCGCCGCGTCAGTCTCGGCACGCGCGCGCGCAATCCGCTCTTCGCGATCGCGTTCCGCCTGCGCCTGCGCGAGGTCGCGTTGCGTGGCGAGCGCCTGTTCCCCTTCGTTGCGAATGCGCTGTACTTCCGCGGCGAGCTGCGCTTCGCTTTCGCGCCGGACACGTTCAAGCTCCGCCGCCAGCGCTGCGCGCGCGGCGCCCTCGGCGGCCGCCCGTGCCTCTGCGTCCGCGACAGCGGAGTCGCGCTTCATCGCGTTGTCCTGTTCGAGTTTTGCCAGCTCGAGGGTGCGCTGCCGGACGGCTTCGGCTTCAACACGCGCGATTTCGCGCGCGTGCCGGTCGGCGGCTTCGGCTTCCACACGCGCCAGCTCACGCGCCTGCTGCTGGGCGGCTTCGGCCTGTAGCCGTGCGAGTTCGCCTTTCAACCGAACTTCGACTTCAGCTTCGATCAGGTCTTCGTCGGCTGCGTGAAGCTCTTCGATCTGCGCCGGTGCGTCGATCGCGACAGAGTTCCATTCCTGATCGACCGTGCTCGCGGCCGACTGTTGCTGGACGTAGTCGACTGCGGCGAGCGAGACACCAATTTTTCTGCCGAACGCCTCCGCAACCAACGGCTCCTTCAGGTCGGGAGTGTCGAGGATACGGATCTTCGCGCTGTCAGTAATCAGCGAACGCAGTTGGGTAACAGCTGCGGTCCGATGCTCCGCGGACAATGTGCGCCCGAGAAGAACGACATCGGGCACGCGCTGATTCATCGCCACGATCGCGGAGTTTGACGACGCGACGAGTTGCAGATTGGCGCCGAGTGTCCGCACGAGGGTGGTGAGCCGATCGGCCTGGGAGGCATCCGGCTCGATGGCGAGCACCAGGTTCATAGTTCGCACACTTTATCGGTCGAACACGGGACCGGCCTCAGTGCGGATCTGTGCAGGTGCTACCGCAGCAACTCACGGGCGGCTGAAAGAATTTCCTCCAAATTGCCGAAAAGTCCACCGCCCTGCGCGAGGTCAGGTTTGCCGCCGCCGCGACCCCCAAAACGCTGGGTCAGTGCGCGCAGCGCGGCGCTTGCGTCCACCGTCCGATCCGGTGAGCGGGCGACTACCGCGGCGAACGGAGGAGAGCTCGAGAAAAGCGCGACGACGGCGCTCGTGCGCGACGTGATCTCCGTCGCAATCACCTTCAGTCCATTCGCGTCCCACCCGTCGATCGCCTCGATAACGACCGGCGCGGCGAGGCGGGCGGCCTCGTGAGCCGCCAACGACTCCTGAAGCTTCTTCATCGAGCGCCGCAGCTCCTTCGCCTCGGCCTGCATCCGCTCTACGGCGGCCGGAAGCTCCTGCGGATGGACCGAGAGCGCGCGCACACTGGCGGCAACCGACTCGCGGAGCGAGCGAAACACACGTACCGCGCGGCCGCCGCACGCAAACGTGACACGGACACCGCCCTTGAATCTCTCGATTGCCGGAACAATGATGGCGCCAATCGCGCCGGTACGAGCGACGTGAGTTCCGCCGCACGCCGAGAGGTCGCAATCCTTGATGTCGATCAGACGCAGCACGCCGGCGCGGGCCGGCTCCTTTCGCAGTGGCAGCGTGGCCGCTTCATCTGAGGAGACGAAGCGAATGGCCACCTCGCGGTTTTCCGAGACGATGCGGTTGGCCTCGTCCTCGGCGCGAGCGATTTGCTCCCACGACATCTCCTTCTGCAAATCGACCGTCGAAACGTCCGCGCCGATGTGAAAGCTGACCGTGCGGTTTGCAAAGAGGCGATCGAACGCGGCAGAGAGAATGTGTTGGCCGGTGTGCTGCTGCATGTGGTCGAAACGCCGCACCCAGTCAACATCGCCAAGAACCCTCGCTCCGACTGTGAGAGGCGCGCTCAGCACGTGAAAGACGTCCTCGTCCTGGTCGATTGTGTCAATGACTTGAACCGCGGACCCCAAGGTTCCGCGCTGCTCGTTGGATCCGCCCTGCTCGATGAGAGTGCCAACATCGAACGGCTGGCCGCCGGATGTGGGATAGAAGGCGGTGCGGTCGAGAACCGCCGCGGGCCGGCCGTCATGCTCGAACGCTCTCACGACGACACCTTCGAAACGGCGGCAGTACGGATCGGTGTAGTAAATCCTGGAGGTCACGCCGTCTCGGTAGAGGCGGGCAGATCGAAGTAGAAGATGGCGCCGCCGGCGGGCGCGCTGCGATAGCCGATGCGGCCGCCGAGCGAATCGACAATGCCGTAGCTGATCGACAGACCGAGGCCGGTCCCCTGACCGACCGGCTTGGTCGTGAAGAACGGCTGGAACAGTTTGGCTTCGTTGTCTCCAGGAATGCCGGGGCCGGTGTCTTCAACTTCCAGCAGCACGCGACCGTCGAGGTCGCGCGATCTGATCGTGATCCGTCCGGGAAGACGGCCTGACGTCAGGATTGCCTGCTCTGCGTTTACGACGAAGTTCAGAAGCACCTGCTGAAGCTCCGTGACCACCGCGGAAACGAACTGAACGGACCGGTCTTCCAGACAAAGCTCGATCTGCTCCGACTCGAGCCGCCGCTGGCGCAGCTCGGCGACGGAAACGATGACTTCCGTCAGGCGAATCGGCGCGGCTTCGCCCGGCTGCTGGCGCGCGAACAGCGCCAGATTGCGGATGATGTTGCAGGCGCGCGCGCTTTCCTTCTGAATGAGGCGCAGGTCGCCCTTCACCGAATCCGGGACGTCCGCCTGCATCTGCAGAAGCTCGGCGAACCCAAGGATGGCCTGCAGCGGATTGTTGATTTCGTGCGCGACGCCCGAGACCAATTGTCCGACCGCGGCCAGACGTTCCTGCCGGATAACTTGTCGTTGCAGAGACTGCAGCTCTTCGCGCATCCGGCGCTCCTCCGCCATCTGGCTGTCGAGCGCGCTGCGCGTGTCATTGAAGCGACGAAGCATCAGGTCGAACGCGTCCTGCAGTTCGGCAAACTCACGTGTCGGCATCGGCCGGCGCTCGACAGGCCGGAAGTCGCCGGCGCCAATGCGCTGTGCGGCGGTCTCGAGGTGCGTCAGCGAGTTAGCGAGGCGCCGCGACAAACCAAATGCGACGATCAACCAGCCGATCAGACCGAAGGCCAGAATGGCGAAGCTACGCGCCCAGAGCGATGCCGCTCGATTCGTCGCCAGCTGCATCGGCATGCCGACGGTTACGAGCCACGGCCCTCCCTCCACACGCGCTTCGGCGTACATCCGGCGAACGCCGTCAATACCCGTACGTTCCGCCGCCGGGCGCACAACACCCGCCGAACGGAACTCCGCTGGCAATAGCTGCCCGACGTACCGGTCGGCTTCCTGGCTTCTCGCCAGAATGCGACCGTTGCGATCGGCAACCGTGATGAGGGAGCCATCAGGAACAGGAATGGCCCTGAGAGACTCCTGGATCGTTTTCAGATCGACGAAGAACCCGAGCGCAGCAACGACCTGGTGATTGCCGTCGCGAACCGGGTAGCCGAGCACCACGTATCTGACGCCGGACGGCGCGAGGTAAAGCGGCGAGACGAAGCGTGTCCCGGTGCGGAATACCTGGTCGGCCCAATCGTGGGATGGAATCTCCGGTTCGAATCCCGAAGGCATCGTCGCGCGTACCAGGACATCGCCCGACCGCTCGACGAGGTCGATGCACCCGATCATCTGGTGCCCGGCGGTGATTCGGCGCAGCAGATCCTCGGATGAGTGGTCGAGCGTCTGCACGTCGCGATTGGCCGCGAGATTGGCACCCGTGCCATCGAGGTAGGAGAGCTCGCGATCGATGTAGGCGGCGGTGGTGTAGGCGACAACGCGCGTCTGGTCCCCAAGCTCCGTGGCACGCTCGCTCAAGGTGGTCGTGCCCGACCAGATAGCCGCTGCGACGACCGGGACAAGCAGGAGGCCAATAGCAATCCCCAGCTGGCGCTGAAGCGACAAGGACCAGAACGACCGCATTTTTTGCTTACCTTATCGGCCGAGTACTGGGTCGGCGACACCTGCCTGGGCGAACCCGGCCGCACGGAGTGTGCAGCTGTCGCAGCGTCCGCAGGGACGGCCCTGCGCATCGGGATCGTAGCAGCTGTGCGTCAGCCCGTAATCGAGGCCGAGCGCAAGACCCTTGCGAATGATCTGCGCTTTCGTCAGCATCTGCAGCGGCGCATGAATGCGGAATGCGCCTCCCTTCACACCTTTGGCGGTCGCGAGCGACGCTAGGCGCTCGAAAGCGGCTATGTATTCGGGGCGACAGTCCGGATACCCCGAGTAATCGAGCGCGTTCACGCCAATGAAGATGTCGCTGGCGTCAAGGACCTCGGCCCAGCCGAGCGCCAGGGACAAGAAGACTGTGTTACGCGCTGGCACATATGTCGAGGGAATCTCGTTTGCGGCGAGCGCGGTCGTGCCGGTGACGGTAATCGGACGATCTTTCGGGACGGGAATATCGCTTGTGAGCGACGACCCCCCGAAGGCCGACAGATCGACGTCGAGCTCGACGTGGCGTGCAACGCCCAGCCACCGCGCCACCGCACGTGCCGCCTCGATTTCACGCGAGTGACGTTGACCGTAACGGACCGTGAGAGCAAACAGGCGGAATCCTTCCTCGCGCGCAATGGCCGCCGCCGTGTAGGAGTCGAGGCCTCCGCTGAGGAGAACGACGGCGTCAGACGCCACGCGTCGCTGGATCCCAGATGTATTTGTGAAGCTGCAGCTGCACGCGCACCGGCAGCTTGTCCGCAAGCACCCATTCGGACAGGATGCGCGGATGCATCACGCCGTGTACGGGCGACACATGAATCGCCGCGACACGCGATACCAGCTGGTGTCGAGCGATGACGTCACGCGCGTATTCGTAGTCGCCGCGATCCTTGATGACGAACTTCACCTCGTCATGCACACGCAGCCGTTCAAGGTTGGACCAATCGTTCTTCGCCGACTCGCCGCTGCCGGGACACTTGACGTCAAGGATCGTGATGACGGCGTGCGGAACGCGCGCCGTGCTGCGATGGCCTCCCGTCTCCAGAAGGACGGTACGCCCGCGATCGATTAGTCCCTGCATCAGCGGATAGACATCCTCCTGCAGGAGGGGCTCGCCGCCCGTTACTTCAACGAGCGGACAGTCGAACTTCTCCACCGCATCCAGCACCTTGTCGAGCTCCTGCTTGCTTCCCTCATGAAACGCATACGGGGTGTCGCACCAGAAGCAGCGCAGATCGCATGCGGTGAGGCGCACGAAGACACAAGGCCTGCCGGCAAAGCTCGACTCGCCCTGGACCGAATGGAAGATCTCGTTAACGGTGAGCAATCCTCTTATTATCCGGTAAGGAATGGGCGACGTACGTGTCGGCACTTCGGGCTGGAACTACCCGTCGGGAAAAGGGACCTGGAACGGGCTCTTTTACCCGAAGACACGTTCGAAGCGCGCCGGAACCGACCATTTCGACGAGCTGCGTTTCTACGCCGAACACTTCGATACGGTCGAGGTGAACAGCACCTTCTACGGTCAGCCGCGCGCGCAGGTCACGAGCGGGTGGGCGGCACGCACGCCGGCAAACTTCGACTTCTCGCTGAAGCTGTATCAGAAGTTCACGCATCCGACGATGTTCCGTGAGGCCGCCCTGAAGAGGGCGCCGGGATCGGAAGGCACGCTCCTGGATTTGCTCGCCGACGTCACGCAGTCCGATATCGACGAATTCAAGAGCGGCGTCGATCCGCTGGCCGACGCGGGCAAGCTCGGAGCACTGCTCGCCCAGTTTCCTCCCGCCTTCAAGGACACACCGCCATCGCGCGAATATCTTGCCCACCTGCTGCGCGCGTTCTCTGAATATCCGATCGCCGTGGAGCTGCGGCACAGGAGCTGGAGCGACGCGATCGGCGAAACGCTCTCACTGCTCAACTCGTTCGGCGCCGCCTGGGTACAGATCGACGAGCCTAAGTTCCGCTTCTCGATTCGGCAGAATTACCTGCCGAACGTGACGAGCTTTTATTACATGCGCCTGCACGGCCGCAACGCCGCGCAGTGGTGGAAGCACGATAAGAGCGAGGACCGGTACAACTACCTCTATTCCGCACAGGAGCTTCAGGAATTCTCGGAGACCGCAAATGCCGCAAAGGAGCTCGTGAAGAAATCGTATCTCTATACGAACAACCACTTCTCCTCGAAGTCGGTTGTCAATGCGGTGATGCTGAAGGCGCAGCTCGGACAGGCAATCGAGGGCGAGTACCCCGAACCGTTGACCGAGAAATACCCGGAGCTTGCGTCGATTATTTCGTCGCGCCGGGTTCCGGTCGCAAAGTTACTCGAATGATCCGGTCGGTGACCGCGAGCTTGCGGACGACGTCCATTCCGGAAATCACCTGACCGAATACGGTGTACTGACCGTTCCACTTCGGCTGCGCCGACAGCGAGATGAACATCTGGCTGTCTGCTTCTTTCGCATCGCCCGGGTGCGCCATCGACACCGAGCCAATTTTGTGCAGCCGCTTCTTGCTGAATTCCGCAACGCCGATCGAGTGACCGCTGCCCGCGTCGAACCCCCGTCCCCACCACGCCTGCCTGGTCATGTCGCGCGTCTGCGGATCGCCGAACTGAACGAGTTGACCAGGAACAATGCGAAGGATGCGCTGACCGTTGTAGAAGTTCCGCTTAATCAGGGCGAGGATGTGATCGACCGTTTTCGGGGCTTCGTTCGGGTACGTTTCGACCTCGAACGTGCCCTTCATGGTTTCAACGACGAAGACGGGGCCTGCTCCTGGAGATTTCTGCGCGGCTGCGGCCGGAGCCGCCTGCTTCTTGGCGGCAGGCGCCTGCGCCACCACCGGCACCGATAACAGCGACAATGCGGCAAGGGCGGCCATGGTGTAGCGCATGCTCATCTCCTCGGTTTGCTGACCCCAATTCTTGGACAAACCTCGGCGATCGCGCAATCCCCGCAGCGCGGCGCGATCGGCCGGCAGATGTTCTGTCCCCACGTAACCAGATACAGGTTGATGTACGGCCACCACCGCGCATTCGTTGCTTTGTAGAGCGCCTGCTCGGTTTCGTCCGGCAGCTGCGTCTTCACCCAGCCAAGCCGGTTCGAGATGCGATGCACGTGCGTGTCCACGCAGATATTCTGTCGACTCTTGAAAGCAAGGATCATCACCAGATTTGCCGTCTTGCGGCCGACGCCGGGCAACATGACGAGGTCCTCCAATGTTGACGGGACCCGCCCGCCGAACCGATCGAGCAGCATCCGGCAGCACGCCTTCACGTGCCGCGCCTTGCTGCGATAGAAGCTAACTGGATAGATCAGCTTTTCGATCTCCCCGACCGACATTCCCACCATCGTCCGCGGCGTGCGTGCCCGGCGGAAGAGCCGAGTGGACGCGGCATGAGTGGTTGCATCCTGCGTTCGCGCCGATAGAAGGGTGGCGATGAGAATCTGGAACGGCTCCTCCGCCTGTTCTTCTGAAATCTTCTCCACCGCGGGAAGCTCGAGCCCCGTGATCGCGGCTGCAAGCGACCTCATCACTTTCTCAACAGGGGCCGAAATGGGCCTTCGCCGCGCGAGCGAAGCGAGTCGAGGGGCGCCACTCATGTCGGTTCCACGCTACATTAAGAACGTGAGGCGTCCTATATCGGCGCTCGTGCTCGTCATCATGGTCACCGCGCTGGCCGCGTGCCGGCCGCCGCTGCGCGTCGGCACCCTGCAGCTCGGAAGCAAGTTGAACGGCGACAACACCCTCGCCACGCACACCACCCGTTTCAAGCCGGATGATCATATCTATGCGGCGGTGCTGACCGAGGCGACCGGCGCGTCCACCATCACCGCACGCTGGACCTACAACGGAATGATGGTGAGCGAGGAGTCGCGAAAGGTCGCCTACAAGGGCGCCGGCGCGACCGCGTTCGAGTTCAAGAGCGCAAGCGAGTTCCCGGTCGGCGACTACAAGGTCGATATCCTTGTCGACGGCCAACCGTCGGAATCGCGCGATTTCAAAGTCGAATAGTCAGCGATTCTTCAGATTTTCTTGATACGCGCGCCGGGCGTCGTGCTCAACGCCTGTTCGTAGGCGGCGATGGCAGCGAGTGCGGGACGCTCGACGCCGACCAGGATGCTGCCGCTGCTGACCTCGGGATCGTAGATGCCCTGCCGGGTCCGCGCCAGCCCCGCGCTCACGACCAGCGTGATGACCGTCGCGGCGATCGCGCCGAGCATTGTCAGCTCGAACATGATGATCAGGTTCGGCCACCAGGCGACGATCGGCAGTCCGCCGACGACGAGGGGCCAGGACGCTTCCGTGATGTAGACCAGCGCGATGGCCGTGGCACATCCGATGAGGCCGCCCAAACAGGCGAACCACCACATATACGTCGGCGGATGCATGTGGCTGAACGCGAGATCCTCACGCGGCTCGGGCGACAGAATCGTGATGTCCGTGTCGGCCACGCCGGCCGCGCGCAGGTGATCGACCGCGCGCTGGGCGGCGGTGCCTTCCGTGTACAGGCCGTAGATCGCCTTCACGCGTGCGTCTCCCCGAGCGGATGTTCAGCGGTGGCGGGCGGGATGAGCGCCGGCCCCGGATGCTGCACCGCGGTCAATTCCCACATGGAAATAATCGGGACGAACTTCGCGAACAGGACGTAGAGCAGCGCCATCGCCGCGAACGTCCCAATCGTGATGACGATCTCAACCGGCTGTGGACGATAGACGCCGAAGCTGTACGGCAGGTACTTGTGCCCGAGTGCCGGCACGATGATGAGAAACCGTTCGAGCCACATGCCGATCACAACGCCGATCGACGCGATGACGCAGCCGGTGATCGTACGGAAGCGACTGATGCCCATGATGACGAGCGGCAGCACGAAGTTACACCCGACCATCGTCCAGTAGAGCGGCGCGAAGGTGAGGCGCTGGGTCCGCCAGAACACCTGCATGTCCGAGACCCTATTGCCGTAATACGTCACCAGCCGCTCGTTGAAGACGAAATAGCCCCACAGCAGCGCCATCATCAGCAGCAGCTTGCCGAGATTCTGGAAGTGCACCGGGTGCAGGTAGCGCTCGAGATGCAGGAACCGGCGCAGCAAGGCCATCGCTATGATGAGCCCCGCGATACCGCTGAAGATCGCGCCTGCGACGAAGTACGGACCGAAAATCGTCGACTGCCACAGCGGCACCGGCGCCATCGAGAAATCGAACGAGACGATGGTGTGCACCGAGACCGCGACGGGAATGATCGCGACGGCCATGATCTGCATGGCGGTCTCGAGGCGGTGCCACTGCGTCGGCGTGCCGCGCCACCCGAGCGCGAGCGCGCCGTAAATTCGCCGCCGCATGCCGGTCGCGCGGTCGCGCACGACGGCAAAGTCGGGAATCATCGGCAGGAAGAGAAACAGGACACTGCCGGTGAGGTACGTGTTGATCGCGAAGAAGTCCCAGACGAGCGGCGACCGGAAGTTTGGCCAGATCATGCGCTCGCTCGGATACGGGAACAACCAGAACGCAAGCCACGGACGTCCAAGGTGGATGATCGGGAACATCGCGCCGATCATCAGCGCAAACGCGGTGATGACCTCCGCGCAGCGGGTCACGGGCCGGCGCCAGCCCGCATTGACCAGACGGAGGATCGCCGAGATGAGCGTACCGGCGTGGCTGATGCCGATCCAGAAGACGAAGTTCGTGACATAGAAGCCCCAGTAGATCGGCCAACGGATGCCGGAGATGCCGAAGCCGAGCGTCATCTGCGTCGCCCAGGCGGTGAGCGCCGCAACGACAATCGCGCCGAGAATCAGTACGAGCGAATAAAACTTCCACGAGGTCCGCAGCAGGGGACGCAGCAGGTCGGCGCGAACCTGATCGGGAACCGGCTGCATGGTGCCGACGCTGCTCATGGCTGCGTTTGCTTCGAGAGGTATGTGACCTTGGGCAGCGTGCCGAGGTCTTCCAGCAGTTTGCTCCCGCGGGGCGAGCGCGCGAGCCGCGACACTTCGCTTCCGGGATCGTTGAGGTCGCCGAAGACGAGCGCCGTCGCGGGGCACGTCTGCACGCACGCCGGCTTGATCTCGCCGTCCTTGAGCTCGCGGTTCTCAGCCTCGGCCTGGATCGCCGTTGCCTTGATGCGCTGCACGCAGAAGGTGCACTTCTCCATCACCCCGACCTCGCGGAGCGAGACGTCGGGATTGAGCTGCAGGTGCAGCGGCTTCTCCCATGACGGGTTGAAGAAGTCGAAGAAGCGAACGTTGTATGGGCACGCGTTCGCGCAGTAGCGCGTGCCGATGCAGCGGTTGTAGACCTGCGCGTTGAGGCCGTCGGGTGTGTGATGGCTGGCGTAGGTTGGGCACACGGGCTCGCACGGCGCGTTGTCGCACTGCTGGCACATCACCGGCCGGAATTTCATATGGACGTCGGGAAACTCGCCCTCCCAGTACCGCTCGACGCGAATCCAGTGCTTCGCGCGCCCGCGAGCGGCCTGTTCGGCGCCGACGGTCGAAATGTTGTTTTCCGCGTGACAGGCGGTGACACAGGCGCCGCATCCCGTGCAGCGATCCAGGTCGGCCGCCATCCCCCATTTGTGTGCCACGTCAGCCTCTCCCGAGATCCTCGTACGGGCGCTCGCGATCGCCGCCAGCGAACATGATCAAGCTGCCATCCGGATCGCCGACGCGCGAGATCTTCACGCGCGTCGCCGCCCACGCCCATTCACCCGTGGCGCTCTCGGTCATCGGCGCGATAAGTGCGATCGGATTCGATCCGCGGCCGGTTGCATAACGCGTGAACATTGTGTGTCCCTGTCCCACCGGCATCGCGAGGATGTCGGGCGCGAGGCCAGGCGAGACGATCGCCGGCGCGCGCACCGTGCCCTGGCTCGAGGTGATATCGACGATGTCGCCCTGCGCGATGCCCATACGCTCGGCGGTACGCGTATTGATCTCGACCCAGCTGCTCCACATCGCCGAGGTCAGCGGATCCGGCAGCTCCTGCAGCCACGGCAGATGCGCGAGCGATCCGTCGAGGAAGGCGTGCGACGGATACGGCAGGAAGTGGAGCGGATACTGCCGCGCATCGCCGTCGAAGCGCGGCTCGGGCCGCAACGCCGTCGCCGGCGCGACAGCGGCCCGGGGAAGCACGAGGGCGGCCGGGAGCTGGCCCCACCATCCACCCTGCGTCTGCGCATCCGCCCATGCATCGCCGCCGGCGGTGGCGGGCGGCAGCTTCATGAACGTGGCGCCGATCATTTCGTCGAACGTCTGTGGCAGCGGCGGCGCGAGCGGCTTCGCGAGACGACGGCTGACATCGAGCAGCACGTCGGGCATGGCGCGCGTCTGATGGAGGGGACGCATGACGGGCGGGGCGACGCTCGCCGCCGCCGCTAGCGATCCCGACTCGGGCACGGCGTCGATCCAGGACTCGAGGAA